>Ga0302325_10010019_pt1 | contig 20595 bp, 20 predicted proteins | sample Palsa_T0_2_FD_201948 | JGI IMG/M metagenome (GOLD analysis project Ga0302325, IMG submission 201948) | Peat permafrost microbial communities from Stordalen Mire near Abisko, Sweden - Palsa_T0_2 | ecosystem: Environmental > Terrestrial > Soil > Palsa > Peat permafrost | place: Sweden: Abisko...
GGATGGTTCGCCCTCGACCGGCTCCCCTTCCCCCTGGCCGGGGCGGAACGGTGGGGCGAGCACGTCTTTGCGGCGCTACGGGGTGACCCCGTCGAGGTGCTCTACGACTACGTGCGTTCGCCCATCTGGCGCGGCGATCCCGAGAGAACCTGAGGCCCGTCGACGGCGGCGGAGAATCGGCGACGCCCATTCTCGGGAACGGGCGGAGGCTCTCGCTACACTCGCACACTGTGTCCCCCGACCATCGCCCGCCCTCCCCCGCCGACGGCCGGGGACCGTCCGGTTCAGCGACGCCCGGGGTGACCGTCACCGAGGCCACCCGGGTGACCGACGAGCTGGTCGGGGCCTTCGCCCGCCTGATCCCGCAACTCTCCTCGTCCAACCCGGCTCCGGGTGCCGGCGAGCTGCAGGAGATGGTGGACTCGGCGGCGTCGATCGTGCTGATGGCCCGGGACCGGTCGGGGACGCTGGTCGGCTCGCTGACCCTGGCCCTGTTTCGGGTGCCCACGGGCCTGCGGGCCTGGATCGAGGACGTGGTGGTCGACGAGTCGGCCCGGGGGGCCGGAGCCGGTGAGGCCCTGGTCAACGCGGCAGTGGCGCGGGCGGCGGCGGCGGGGGCCCGAACGGTCGACCTGACCTCCCGTCCCAGCCGCGAGGCGGCCAACCGGCTCTATGTACGCCTCGGCTTCGAGCTTCGCACCACCAACGTGTACCGCTACTCCTCGGAGCCCTGAGGACAGGGCCGGCCTCCGGCAGGTCCCGCAGGTGCCGTCTCGAGGTCCGCCGGTCGAGCGCGGCGTCAGTCCCCGCCCGCCACGACCACCAGCTGGGCGGTGACCCGGTCGAAAGGCTCGAGCGTGCGCTCGGCCTTGCACACCACCAGCGACCCCTCCATCGACACCAGCAGCAGTAGGGCCAGATCGGCAGCCCGGACCGGGGCCACTCCGGCCCGCTCGAGCAGCCCGGCCAGGGCGGCCTGCCATTCGATGAACACCGAGCCGGCCAGGGCCAGCAGCTCACCTTGGTCGTCACCGGCATCGACGGTGACCGCGGCGACGGCGCAACCGGCCTCGAGGTCTGAACCGGAGAGGACCCCGCGCCAGATCGACGCGAAGCGCTCGACCACCTCACCCGGCGTGGCCGGCTCGAACCCGTCCAGGGCGCCGAGCAGCTGGTCCCCGACGAACCGGGTGGCCTCGGCCACCAGCTCGTCCTTGCCCTTCGGGAAGTGGTGGTAGAGCGAGCCCCTCGGGGCGCCGGTGGCCGCCAAAATCTCCGAGAACGACGTGGCCTGGAGCCCACGCCGGGACAGCAGCCCGGCCGCTCCCCTGATCATGTCCTGCCTGGTGGTCGAGGCCACGGTTCCGGTCTCCCCTTGACTATGACAATCATCATAGTTACTCTTCACTATGAAGCCCATCATAGTGAAGGAGCCACCATGCCAGCCATCGACGTCTACCTGCCCGAGGGCATGCTGCCTGCCGGACAGCACCGGCGACTCGCCGCCGCCCTCACCGAAGCGCTCCTCGAGGCCGAGGACGCCCCCATGGCCGACCCCTACCTCGAGAACACCTCCGCCTACATCCACGAGCTGCCCACCGGGGCCGTACACACCGCCGGCACCGACCGGGCGCGGACGGTGAGGGTGCAGGTCCTCACCCCGCCCGGAGTGCTGGGGCGCGACGCCCAGAAGCAGCTGGTGGCCCGGGCCACCGAGCTGGTCGCCGAGGTGGTGGGCGACCCGACCCAGCCCGCCCGGACCTGGGTCTTCCTGACCGAGGCCGCCGAGGGCGGGTGGGGAATCAGCGGGGTGGCGTTCGGCCGTGAGGAGTTCGCCGCCCTGGCCGCAGGCAGCTGAAGGTCCTCCGGTCGTCGGGCACCGGGCGATTGGCACCCACGCCGTCGGGCATGCTGTTGGCGATGCCCGACCCCGACCCGACGCCGGTCTCCCCGGCCCGGCCGGCTGGCCTCGTCGCCCGCAACTGGGGTCGGGGACTGGGCGCCGTGGGCGTCGTCGCCGCCGTGGTGGCCGCCGTCCTGGCCGGAAGCGAGGCCCGTGCGGCGGCCTCGCAGGTGTGGCCGCCGTTCGTGCTGGTGACCGGGCTCCTGTTGGTCGGCCTGGTCGCCGACCAGGACGGACTGTTCGCCGCCGCCGGGCAGCGACTGGCCGCGGCAGCACCCAACGGCGTGGTGCTCTTCGCCGGGGCCGCGGTCCTGGTGGCCACCGTGACCGCGCTGTTGAACCTGGACACCTCGGTGGTCTTTCTGACCCCGGTGCTGGTCTATGCCGCCCGTCGCCGCGGCCGGGGCGAGACCGCCCTGCTCATCGGGTGCTTGCTGATGTCCAACGCCGGCAGCCTGCTCCTGCCCGGGTCCAACCTGACCAACCTCATCGTCCTCGGCCACCTCCACCTGTCCGGCGGGCAGTTTCTCCGCCACATGGCCCTCCCCTGGCTCGGCGCCATCGTGGTCACCGCGGGGGTCATCGCCGTCGCCGAGCGCCGCTCCCTTGCCGGCGGTCCCGGCGACCGGGGAGCCGCCGCTCCGGAAGCTCCACCACGTCTCGCGGCTCTGGATGAGCCCGACGTCGCCGGAGCGGTGTCCGACTCCGCCCCGGCCCCGCCGGTGGTCGGACTCGGAGCCCTGGCCGTGGTCGCCGTCACCGTCCTGGTACTGGTCCTGGCCAACCCGGCGCTGCCGGTGGCCGGTGTGGGCCTGCTGGTCGTCGTCAACCGCATGGTGGCCCGGCGACAGCAGCTCGGGGATGTGCTCGAGGTGGTGGGGGTCCCGGTGCTGGTTGGCCTGTTCGGGATCGCCACCGCGCTCGGCACCCTCGGCCGCACATGGTCCGGACCGGCCGCCCTGCTCTCCCACCTCGACGCCGTGGGCACCGCCGTGGTGGCCGCGCTCTCCACCGTGGTGGTCAACAACCTCCCGGCCGCGGCCCTGCTGGCCTCGCGGGTACCACCCCACCCCTTCGCGCTGCTGGTCGGCCTCGACCTCGGCCCTAACCTGTTCGTCACCGGGTCACTGGCCTGGATCCTGTGGTGGCGGACGGCGCGGACCATCGGCTCGGCTCCTCCGGTCCGCCGTGCCGTGACCATCGGACTGGTGGCCGTGCCCCTGTCCATGGCCGCGGCCCTCGCGCTGCTGGCCGGCACCGGCTCGCCGTAGCCCGGCCGGGGACCCGGGCCGGGGGCGGCGTGTCGATCAGTTGATCGAGAGCAGGTCCACGATGAACACCAGGGTGTCGTTGACGGCGATGCCCGCCCCCGGCGACTGGTCCTTGTAGCCGAGGCTCGGCGGGATGATCAGCTCCCGCCGTCCACCGACCTGCATGCCCGTCACGCCCATGTCCCAGCCCGTGATGACCTGTTCCGGACTGGCGTCGAGCGTGAAGGTGAAGGGCTGGCTGGACCAGGACGACTGGATCTCCTTGCCGCTGGAGTAGGTGGCCAGCACGTACTGGACCGTCACCGAGTCCCCGGCCTTGGCCGCCGGGCCCGTCCCGGTGATCAGGTCGGCGGTCTCGAGGCGGGTGGGTGGCTTCCCCGCCGGCACCTTGATGGTGGGTGCCGTACCCGCCGTTCCGGCCGGCGAGAGGTCAGCGGTGGAGATGGTCGTGGGCGGCCCCGACGTGGTCGGCGTGGTCGACGCCGCCGTGGTCGGCGTGGTCGACGCCGCCGTGGTCGTCGGGCTCGAGGAGGAACTGCTGCATCCGGTGAGGGTCAGGGCGGAAACCGCCAGGGCCACCAGGGTGAGCGTGCGCACACGGGACATGGGGTGATTCCTTTCGAGGGCGTTGGGAGGGAGGCGCCGTCGATACCGGTACACCGACCGGTCGAGCTCTCCAGCAGGTCAGACGGTACTCCACCGCGACCCGGAATTTGCGCCACCCGAAGGCCCGGTACAGGGCCGAATCGACATGTCACACCCCCCCGTCAGTGTGGACCCATGAAGCTCAAGACGCTGAGGTCGGTGGCCGAGACGCTCCGCACCGAAATCGCCGGGTTCGAGCCCGAGCTGGTGACCGGACCCGACGCCGCCGAGGTCCTGGAGGCCTTCGCCGAGATCGGGAAGCTGGCCGACGCCGGGACGTTGCTCGCCGCCCGTCGGGTGGAGTCCTCCAACGTGTGGCGGAAGGGCGGGCACCGATCGGCCGCCGCCCACGTGGCCGAGACCACCGGCACCGGCCTGGGACCGGCCATCACCACCCTCGAGGCGGCCCGGCAGCTCGGCTCCCTGCCGGCCACCGACGAGGCTCTGCGCGACGGCCGTCTGTCGGAGTCCCAGGTCAAGGAGATCGCCGGCGCCGGCGCCGTCCAGCCCGGCGCCGAGCAGGAGCTGGTTGACGCGGCCGGCAGGCAGCCCATGAGCGTGCTCAAACTGCGTTGCCGGCGGGTCAAGGCCACCGGTTCCGACCAGCACGCCGCCTACCGGGCCATCCACCGCGGGCGCTATCTGCGGAATTGGACCGACGCTGACGGCGCTGTCCGGTTCGACGCCCGCCTCACCCCCGACGAGGGGGCCAGAATCGCGGCGCTAGTCAAGCAGGAGACCGATCGGCTGGTCATCGAGGCACGGCGGGCCGGGGTGGACGAGCCGAGGAAGGCCCAGGCTGCCGATGCCTTCGTCAGGCTGGTCTGCGGCGGGTCCCCCGTCGCCGCCGAGTCGGGTTCGACGGTCACCTCCGCCCGCGGCAAGGGCAGGCGACCCGCTGACCCGGGTCCGAACACCATGGTCCATGTGCGCGTCGACTATGACGCTCTCATGCGCGGCCACCTCGAGGAGGGCGAGCTGTGCGAGATCCCCGGGATCGGACCGATACCGGTCGAGGTGGCCCGGGCACTGGCCGTCGACTCCGTCCTCAGCGTGCTGGTCACCGACGGGGTGGACGTGACCGCGGTGGCCCACGCCGGACGCACCATCCCGGCCTCACTGCGCCGGGCCCTCCTCGAGCGGGACCAGACCTGCTGCGTGCCGGGCTGCGACGTCCGGGAGGCCCTCGAGATCGACCACATCCACCAGATTGGCGATGGTGGGATCACCACCCTCGCCAATCTGGTGCGGCTATGCCATTGGCACCACTATCTGAAGACCCACCAGCGCCACCGGATCGAACGGTCCGGCTCCGAGTGGCGGTGGCTCGCACCGGACGACTCCCGGAACGGAGCGTTCGACCTCCAGCGCTCGGGGTAGTCCCCCTCCGCCTTCCCGGCCCGTCGGCGGCCAGCCAACTCGGCTGCTCAGGCGGTCGTTCCTCCTCCGTCGTCACCGCCGAACCAGTAGTCGACCGGTCCGGATCCCTCCGGTTCGCCGTCCTCCGACGGACCTACCCCTCCCGCCGGGTGCTCCTCCCGCCAGTGCGCCTCGGCGCGGAACGCCACCTCGCGCAACGAGCGACCGGTGCGCCGCGACACCCGGGCCACATCCTCGTACTCGGCCTTGATCCTGCCCGCCGCCACCTTGATCCGGATCATCTGGCCGTCGACCCACACCGAGTGGAGGGACCGGGCCGCCGGCCACCGCTCCCCCGCCGTGACCCGGACACCGAGCGATCCGGTGGTGTCCCGCAGCACCCGACGCAGCCGGGCCGCCTGGGAAGGATCACCCAGCACATGTACCACGGTGCCCGGACGCCCCTTCTTCATGATCACCGGGGTCAACCAGGCATCGTAAGCCCCGGCCTCGAGCAGGGCCCCGACGGCGTGGGCCAGCTGCTCGCCGGTGGCATCGTCCACGTTGGCCTCGAGATGCGCCACGGGCTGGCCGGCGTCGGCCTCCTTGTCGCCACCGTTGCTCCGGGCGGCCACCCCGGTCACCACCTGGGTGCAGTTGGGAAGTTCGTCGAGCTCACGGAACCCGGCCCCGAAGCCTTGGCCGGTCACCCGCATCGACGGCATGGGGCCATAGCCCGAGGCCAGCGCGGCCAGCAGGGCGGCCCCGGTCGGCGTGGTCAGCTCCACCGGGATGTCCCGACCCCAGGTGGGCACCCCGTCGAGTAGCGCCACCACCGCCGGCGCCGGATTGGGCAGCATCCCGTGGGCGGCCCGGACCATCCCGAGCCCGGTGGCCACCGGGCTGGCCCGCACCACGTCGATGCCCAGGACCTCGAGGGCCGACGCCGTGCCCACCACGTCCACGATGGTGTCGTGGCCGCCCACCTCGTGGAAGTGGACCTGGTCGACCGGGCGGCGGTGGAGCCGAGCCTCCACCTCGGCCAGCGCCGCGAAGGTGGCCAGCGCGCGCTGGGTGACCCGCTCGGGCAGCCGGGCCTCACCGATCAGGCCGACGATGTGGGCGTGGGTCCGCACCACCACGCTGTCCTCGGCGCTCACCACCGCCCTGGTGGCGGCGATGCCCCCGCGCAGCACCGGCTCGACGTCGAGAGACCAACCCCCGAGGGGCAGCCGCTCCAGCAGTGCCCGCACTTCGGTGAGGTCGGCCCCGGCATCCAGCAGGCTCCCGAGGGCCATGTCCCCGGCGATCCCGGCGAAGCAGTGGAACCAGGCCACGGCGCGCGGCCCGGCGCTCCCCTCGCCCGCGGATCCCACCACGGGACCGGCCGCCTCGACCAGCTTCACGACGGCAACCGGGTCACGGCAGTGTCCGGGCGACGGCGCAGGCCGCGCCGAACCCGTTGTCGATGCCCACCACGGTGATGCCGGCGGCACACGAGGCGTGCATGGCCAGTAGGGCGGTCACCCCTTCGAGCGCCGCGCCGTAGCCGGTGCTGGTGGGGACGGCCACCACCGGTGCCGGGGAGATCCCACCGACCAGGCTGGCCAGGGCCCCCTCCATGCCGGCCACCACCACGATGGCGTCGGCGTCGGCCAGCTCGTCGGCCGACGCCAACAGGCGGTGCACACCGGCCACGCCGCAGTCGGCCAGCAGAGCGGGGCGCAGGCCCAGCGCAGTCAGCGTGGCCTCGCATTCGCGGGCCACCGGCAGGTCAGAGGTACCGGCGGTGACCACCAGGGTGCGGGCCGCCCGCAGCGGGGCGGGGCGCCACACCACCACCGACAGCTCACCGCGGACCTGGTCGGCCCCGGTGGCCGGCCCGGTGACGGTCCGCTCCCCACCGGGGTGGTCGGCGGCCACCAGCGCCACCTGGTGTTGATCGGCCCGGGTCAGGATCACCGGCCCGTCCCCGTCGGCCAGCAGTTCGGCCACGATGGCCGAGCACTGGGCGGCCGACTTGCCCTGTCCGTAGACAGCTTCGGGCAGACCCTGGCGGAGCGAGCGGTGGTGGTCGACCTTGGCGAAGCCCAGGTCGGCGAAGGGCAGCCGACGGAGCTGGTGGACCGCCTCGTCGGGCGAGACGGTCCCCGAGCGCACGTCGGCGAGCAGGCGCTGCAGTCCGGGTTCGTCCATGATGTTCACTATCCTGCCTGGGTATGGCCCCGGACGCATCCTCACACCCGGCGGGCGGCGGGTCCCTGCGCATCGGGTTCCTGGGCCCCGAGGGCACCTTCACCGAGGAGGCCCTGCTCGGCGAGGCCGACTACGACGGAGCGGAGATCACCCCCCTGGGATCCCTGGTCGAGGTGCTCGAGTCGGTCCGGGACGGTCGCACCGACCTGGGTTTCGTCCCCCTCGAGAACGCCATCGAGGGCACGGTCCGGGACATCATCGACAGCCTGGTCTTCGACTTCGACCTCCGCATCCAGCGCGAGGTGGTGCTGGACATCCATCTCCACCTGATGGCGCCCCCCCGGACCGGCCTGGCCGACATCGAGCGGGTGGCCTCCATCCCCATGGCCACCGCCCAGTGCCGGGGCTTCCTCAACGAGAAACTGTCCTCGGTGGAGCTGCTGGCCACCAACTCCACGGCCGACGCGGCCCGGCTGCTGGGTCAGCACGACCCGGCGATGTCGGCCCGGCCCACTGCGGCCATCGCCCCACGGCTGGCCGCCACCCTCTACGGGCTGGACATCCTGGTGGAGGACGTGGAGGACCACCCGGACAACCAGACCCGGTTCGTCTCCCTGGCCCGGACGGGGATCCCCGCACCCACCGGCCACGACCGGACCAGCATCGCCTGTTTCCAGAGGGCCGACCATCCCGGCAGCCTCCACGGCATCCTGGGCCAGTTCTCGGCCCGCAACATCAACCTCTCCAAGCTGGAGTCGAGGCCGACCAAGCAGGCCCTGGGCGACTACTGCTTCATCATCGACTTCGAGGGCCACATCGCCGACGCCGTGGTCAGCGACTGCCTGCGCGACCTCCATGCCGGCCTGGCCGGGGTGAAGTTCCTGGGCTCCTACCCGGCGGCCGGCCCGGCCGCCCCCGAGCTCCGGCGGGAGGCAAAGACGTCGTGGGCCGAGGCGGGCGCCTGGGTCGACGCCCTGCGGGCCGAGGTGGGTTCGGCTGACGTGCGCTGACCCACCCGGTTGCCGGTCGGCCGGGTGGCGGCCGATGGCGGAGGCAGGTGGTGGGCGGCGACTACCCTGACAGGCGCTCGGAGGGATGGCAGAGCGGACAAATGCGCGGCTCTTGAAAAGCCGTGAGGTGCAAGCCTCCGTGGGTTCGAATCCCACTCCCTCCGCTGGTCAGAGGCTCGTCTTCACGGTGATAGAAGCCGGTCGCCTCATCGAAGTGTCACGAGCATTTGGCCGAGCTCACCGGAGCTTGACAGCTCACCGGTGCGGCTTCGGGTACCGTGCCGCGGCTCGGTGTCCCTGACGGCGCCCACCCCGGCTCCCTTCGGCACGCCCATGAAGTTTGCCGAGGAATTCGACGAACTGTTCGGCCCGGAGCTACTGGCGGAGGGTTCCCCGATTGGCCCCGGGGCCCCGGCAAACTTCCCGGCCATTCCGCCGCCGGTAGTCCCCGGACGGAATCGACGCGTCCCCTCTGGTTTGCACCGGGCGGCAGCGAATCACGTTGCTGGTTCAGTACCGAGCAAGCTCCCCAGTCCACCCATCAATGACTCCAGCACACGCTTGGTCTTGTCGGTAGTGTCTGTTGAGAGGTGATTGGCGATGTCGCCGAACGAGAATACCTTTTGGACCACCAACGAACTTCGGTCATCGAGTTGTAAGTGACCGAAGCCGTGACTGAGGATCGTGCACCCTCGAACAGCCAAGGACCGACACTCCGTATCAACGAACTGAGCGTCGGATTCGGAGGCGTACTCGCGCTGGACCAGGTCTCGATGTCTGCGGACCAGGGCGAGATCGTTGGGGTGATCGGACCTAATGGTGCCGGAAAGACAACCTTCTTCAACGTAATCTGCGGCTTCGTCCGGGCGGATTCGGGAACCATCACGTACAACGGGGTGCCCCTGGAGCATCACCAACCACACGACCTCAACAAGCTTGGCATCGCCCGCACGCTCCAGGGGATCGGGCTCTGTGGCGGAATGACCGTTCTCGAAAACGTGATGTTGGGGGCCCAGGCCGGCATTCGATGCGATATCGGATCGGCCTTCCTCGGAAGTTGGCGTTCGAGTCGGGAAGAGCGCCGTGTGGCCAACAGCGCCCGTGAGCTGCTCGATCAACTGGACATTGGCGGCTACGCACAGCAGTTTCCGTCGACATTGCCTTACGCCATCCAGAAGCGCACCGCGCTGGCACGTGCCCTCATCGCTGAGCCCCGTCTTCTCCTGTTGGACGAACCGGCCAGCGGCCTTTCAAGCGATGCCATGGACGAACTGGCCACGTTGCTCCGAAGTCTCGCCCCTCGAATGGGAATTCTTCTGGTCGAGCACCATATGGATCTGGTCATGGCTCTTTGCGATCGAATCGTCGTGCTCAACTTCGGGCAGGTGATCGCTGACGGCACACCCACAGTGATCCGGTCGAACGCTGAAGTGACCGCGGCGTACCTTGGAGGCGACGTCAACGAGACCACAACCATGTCCAATGAGTTGGACGATGCTTGAAGTCCAAGACCTCAGTGTCTCGTACGGGCCGGTGGATGCTCTCAAATCGGTGACCTTCAGCGCACAACCCGGAGCCATCACAGCGATTCTCGGCGCCAATGGAGCCGGAAAGACGACGTTGCTCCGCACTATCAGCGGACTGGCCAGAGCCCGCTCTGGTTCGGTGCGTTTTGACGGGGAGGAACTGCTGGGAGAGGCCGTGGAGAACATTGCCCGCCGCGGTGTCGCCCACGTTCCAGAAGGGCGGGGCATCATCGAAGAACTCACCGTAGAGGACAACCTCCGTCTGGCCACCCTCTGGTGCATGGGTCGTCACGACCGCCCGGAAGCGGTGGAGAGGACGTTTGAGCTGTTTCCCCGCCTCAGCGGGTTTCGGCGGCATCACGCGTCGACCCTCTCCGGTGGAGAACGCCAAATGTTGGTGATTGGTCGAGCGCTGATCACGCGGCCTCAGCTGCTCCTACTCGACGAACCCTCGTTGGGATTGGCGCCACTCATCACTGCACAGTTGATGGCCTTACTCCGGGACCAGACGGTCGGATCACACATGGCAGTGGTACTGGTGGAGCAAAACGCGCAAAGTGCGCTTTCGGTCTCGCAGCGAGCGATCGTACTCAATCTTGGCGAAATCGTGGTCAACGACTCAGCCGCGAACGTGGCCGGCGACAGTGACCTACGACATCACTACTTGGGCTTTTGAGGTGTCAGCGTGAGCCTGTTCATCAACTTCACCCTCAACGGGATCACCGAGGGAATGATCTTCGCGTCCCTCGCGCTGGCTCTCGTCCTGATCTTTCGAGCGACCAAGATCATCAACTTCGCGCAAGGGGCAATGGCGATGATGACCACGTTCATCGCCTTCAGCCTTCTCAACGCCGGTCTCGGCTATTGGTGGGCCTTCGTGGCGGTGTTGGCCATCGGATTTGTGTTCGGGGCGCTGGTCGAGCGCGTCTTGATCCGCCCCCTGCACGGTAAGTCGGAACTCAATCCGGTCATCGTGACCATCGGGTTGTTGGTGGTCCTCGAAGGGATTGCTGGCGCTGTCTACGGCAACGCCAGCCGTGGTTTTCCTGCCGCGTACTCGCAGAGTGGTCTTGTGGTCGGGCACACCAAGATCGCCTTTTCGCATTTCGACGTCTTCGTCCTGGTGGCGGTTCTCGCGCTCATGGGCGCCATCCTCGTGCTCTTCCGGGCCACCTCGCTCGGGCTTCGAATGCGGGCGTCCGCCTTCTCCGGAGAGATCTCCCGATTGCTCGGAGTGCGGGTGGGGATCCTCCTCACATTGGGCTGGGCTCTCGCCGGAGTGGCCGGGGCCTTGGCCGGCATGCTGGTGGCGCCGACCAGTTCGTTCGGTCCGTACTTCATGGACCTGATACTGATCTACGGGTTTACCGCCGCCGTGATCGGGGGACTCGAGAGCCCCGTCGGCGCATTGGTCGGTGGATTGATCACCGGGTTGTGCACCTCCTACGTTGGGGGCTATCTGGGGTCGGGACTCCAGCCGCTCGGAGCATTGGTGTTGCTGATGGTGGCCCTCATGGCGCGGCCCGAAGGCATTTTCGCCCGACCCCCGGCCCGGCGGGTGTGAGATGACACAAGTCGCCCCGACCGAGGTCTCTTCACGCGGTCCGACGCCGTCGAATGATCGGCCGGAGCGAACATGGCCCCGCTGGATCCGGTGGCCGCAGCAACCCATGATTCGTCATCTGACACTGACGCTGTTCGCCGCCGCCATCTTGTATTTCGTCACGTCCGCGTTGAGCCCCTACGACGACTTCCTCGTCGGAGAGATTGCCCTGTACCTCATCGCCCTGGCCGGTTTGAGCCTCCTCACCGGGGTCAACGGGCAGATCTCACTCGGACAGGGCGCCTTCATGGCCGTCGGCGCCTACACGATGGCCCTTCTCATGACCCACACGAAGCTCAATTTCACCATCGAACTGGTGGCTGCCATCGGAGCCGCAGCCGTCCTGGGCCTGGTGATCGGGATTCCGGCCACCCGGCTCAAAGGCCCGTATCTGGCCGGAATGACCTTGCTCCTGGCACTGGCCCTGCCTCCGATAGCGGACAAGTGGAACGGTACGTTCGGTGGTGATCAAGGACTCACCACCACGGTGCCCACCGCACCAGGGACCATCAATTCCGAGCAGTGGTTGGCTTGGATCGAAATAGCCGGCGCCTTGCTCACTCTTGTGCTGTTGGCCAACCTTCTCCGGAGTCGCTTTGGCCGTTCATTCCGTGCGGTCCGCGACGACGAGATCGCGGCATCCCTGGCCGGAGTGCATGTTGCCCGGACCAAGGTGACGGCATTCGTGGTCAGCGCTGGCTGCGCCGGCTTGGCTGGCGCATTCCTGGGGCTGTCCACCGGTGTGGTGAACACCGGGGAGTTCCCCCTCACCCTTTCCATCCAATTGCTGGCCGCCATGGTGGTCGGGGGGACCGGCAGTCTCATGGGCATGTGGTGGGGTGCCATCTTGTTGGTGTACCTCCCCCAGTGGTCGACCTCGCTTTCGGGCCACTTCAACCTCGGCAGTGGGGTCAGTGCGTACCTCGCCATCATCATCTTTGGCGCGGTACTGATTGTGGTGATGATGGTCGCACCCACAGGGATCCAAGGGGGCCTTCGTCGGGTGTGGGGACTCGCCTCGAGACGTTGGTCGCGCCTCTCCAGTGTGGGGCCGGCCCCGACAACAACGGCCCCGACAACAACGGCCCCGACAACGGGGTCCTCGAGTTCCCGTCATGTTGACGATCGCGATGGCCAATGATGTATTCGATGAACAAAGGAGCAGTAGTGACAATAAATAATCACAAAACGATTGGGCGCTGGGTACGTGTACTCGCGGCGGGTGTCATGGGGGTCACACTGGGGACGACCGTACTGTCGACCGCAGCGGGTGCGGCTTCGACACCGGGAGTGACATCCTCCAGCATTAGCATCGGGGCGACCGTTCCCCTTACCGGGCCGGCGGCTCCGGGCTACGACGAGATCGCCCCGGCGATGAACGCCATTTTCGCGTGGGCCAACGCCCACGGTGGCGTAAACGGGCGCAAGATCAAGTACACCTATCTGGATGACGGGTACAACCCGGCGAACACCGCGACGCTGACGAGGCAACTCGTCCTCCAAGACAACATCTTCGCCGATGTCGGATCACTCGGGACGCCCACCCAGACCGCGGTGCAGAGCTTCTTGAACTCGCAGAAGGTCCCACAACTCTTCATCGAGTCGGGCTGCAACTGTTGGAGCAGCTCGAAATACCCGGAGAGCAGTGGTTGGCAACCGCCGTACACCGTGGAGGGCAAAATCCTCGGTGCCTACATCAAAGCTCATTTTGCCGGCGAGAAGGTCGGCTATCTGACCCAAGGTGACGAGTTTGGCCAGGACTTCATCAAGGGACTGAACATGGAGATCCCCTCGACGTCGGTGGTGTCACGTCAGACCTATGACGCCTCCACCTTGGCTGGTCCCCTGTCCAATCAGGTTGCGGCATTGAAAGCGGCGGGAGTCCAGGTAGTGGCCATGGCCACCATCCCGGCCGCCACCGCTCTGGCGATGCTTCCCGCCGCGGCAATCGGGTACGCCCCCCAGTACGTCATCTCCAATGTCGGTGCAGATGCCCCGACTGTTGGACCCCTGTTGTCGTCGTTCACCGCAAAGGGCGGAGGTACGGCTGCGCAAGCGGCGGCCGCCGGAGGATTGTTGAACGGGGTCATCACCGATTCTTACTTCGCCCCGGAAAATGACGTGTCCAATCCGTGGGTGCAGGTTGAGAAGAAAATATTGGAGAAGTATGCGCCGAGCCTGTACGCAAAGTCCGGACTCGACGGCAACACCCAGTACGGCGTCGCGCTGGGGTACACCTTCATCCAGGCTCTACAGGCTGCCGGAAAGAGCCCGACCCGAGCCGGGTTGCTCGCCGCCATTGCCAAGTCCGGGAAAAGCTTCGTGACGCCCGGATACGTGCCGCTCTCGTACACGAGCAGTGTGCACTATGGCTACCAAGGCGCCGAGGTCGTAAAGCTCAGCACGACCGCCCCACCGGCAGTAACCCCATCGGGTAGCTGGATCGGCGGCACCGCCGTCGGGCCGATAGAGACGACCAATGTGGGATCGGGTCCGATTGTGACGTACAAGGGGAAAGTCTCCACGCCGCCCCAGAAGTTGGCCTCCACGTCGTAGGCGGCCGGCCTGATTGACGCCTGCCGATGGCGGGGAGGAAGGTACGCTCCCCGCCGTCGGCGCGTCAAGGGGTATCCGCTTGGGGCTGGAACCGACGAAGTTACGGCGTCGTCAGCGAGGTCGTGCCGGATCCGACAGTTCCGCTACCCGATCGGGAGCAAGCAATCGACCGACCAGGAACGTCTCCACGGCATCCACATCGAGGGGCCGGGCGTACAGGTAACCCTGCCCACTGTCGCAGTGTTCGCGCTCCAGCTGGGAGTACTGCTCGCATTCCTCGATCCCCTCGGCCAGGGTCTCGAGTCCCAGGCTCTTACCCAGCTGGACCAAGGTGCGGATGAGCGCCGCCGATTCAGGCGATTCCGCCATGGCCGAGATGAACGAGCGGTCGATCTTGAGCATGTCGACAGGGAACTGCTGAAGATAGGCCAGCGAGGAATAGCCCGTCCCGAAGTCGTCGATGGCGATGCGGACACCGGTGGCCTTGAGGGCGGCCAGCCGGGGCACCACCGCGGCGACGTTCTTCATGATGGCCGTCTCCGTGATCTCGAGGGTCAGCGACGAAGCGGGGAACCCGGACGCCTGCAACGCGAGGCGTACGTCCTCGACCAGCTGATCCGTCTCGAGTTGCCGGGCCGAGACATTGACCGACACGTCGAGCTGATAACCCTTGGCATGCCAACGAGCGCCTTGGCGACAGGCCTCGTCGAGTACCCATCTCCCGACTTCGGTGATCATCCCGGTGTCTTCGAGCATGGGGATGAACATGTCCGGTTGGACAAGGCCTCGATCGGGATGGTCCCAGCGCAGCAGGGCCTCGACTCCGGTGGTCTGACCCCCGGCAAGGTTGAATATGGGCTGGTAGACCAGACGGTATTGGTTCATTCCCAGGGCGTCACGGAGATCCATCTGCAGAAGGTGGTGGTCCTGGACGGCTGTGTGCATCTCCGACTCGAACACCACGAAGCAGTTCTTCCCGGCCGATTTGGCCTCGTAGAGAGCGATGTCGGCATCCCGGAGGAGTTCGGTGGCCGAGGGCCGGACTCCGGTGGCGATGCCGATGCTGGCGGTGAGGATCAGCGGGCCCCCGGGCAGGCCCGGCAGCTCGAACGGGGCCGCCAGCACCTGCAGCAGCCGCTCGGCCACCAGTTCAGGTCCAACGTCGATGGTGCCCCCGTCGACCAGGACGACGAACTCATCGCCGCCCAGGCGCCCGATGCTGTCGCTCTCGCGCATCGTCACCGAAAGCCGGTCGGTGACCGCTTGGAGGAGCTGGTCCCCCACGCCATGACCGAGGGAGTCGTTCACATCCTTGAATCCGTCCAGGTCGATGAAGAGCGCGGCAACCTGGATATCGGATCGGCGGGCCCGGGCCAGCATCTGCTCGGTTCGATCCAGGATGAGGGCCCGGTTGGGTAGTCCGGTCAGGGCGTCGTGGAGCGCCTGAAAGCGGATCTGGTCGACCAGACGCGCATTGGAGATTGCGGTCGACGCTTGGGCGGCCAGCCCCTTGAGCCGGTCGGCCAGTCTGGGATTGACCGTCAGGCGCTCGGGTCCGGAGGTGACGCTCGCCACGATGGATCCGATGGTCTCGCCGGCCACCGTAATAGGAGCGGACACCGAAGCGGCGCTCCTGGACTCCGCAAAGGTACCCTGGACGATCCCTTGGTCGACGACCCAATCGGGCGGGGCCGCGCCGAACGTCTGTGATCTGATACTGGTCACCTCGGCGTCGGTGTAGCCGGTCGATCCGGCCAGCTGGAATCCTTCGGGATACGGACCCCGGAGGCCAGCGACGTCCAAGAAGACGGCAGCCCGATCACAATCGATGATGTCGGGAACCGCCTGCGCCACCTTGGTGGCCATCTCCTGGGTGCTCACAATCTCGGTGAGTGATGTGGCCAGGTTTAGGAGGACCTGGGCCGTGTTGGCTTGGTGGCGAGCCTCGTCGAGGGCGTCAGCGGTGTCGAGCGCCGCCGCGGCCAGCTTGGCGTACGTTTCGAGGGTGGATTCCGACAGCGACGAGAAGACGCCCCCTCCCTCGTCAATGGCTAAGACACCGTAGTGGCGGCGGGCCGAGGCCACGTCTACAGCTACGACTCCGTCGGATGGGGCGTTCCGAGCCGAGAGGTCGTCGGCGATCGATTCTGCTTCCGATTCCGTGAGCCCCTCGAAATAGATCTTTCGCGGCGATCCGGCTCGCGGCTCCAGCACCAACAGTGCACCTCCGGCGCCGAGTGCCGTCCGCAGCGAAGACTCGACGAATCCCTGCAGGACGTCTTCGTAGCGCTCGTTCGACGCGAGATCTGTGATCATGCTCTGGATCTGTTCGAGTCGGCTCTCTGCGACCTCGGCCCGAACCCGGTAGTGCTCGGCCCGCGAGTTGTCCGTGCCGTGCTGTTCCCATCGAAACCGAAACAGGCAGGCTGGGTCGCCCCGGCACTGGCACTGCTCCTCGATGACCTCACCGGTAGGAAGATCAAACAGGACGGGAATCAGGGCAAACTGCACGGCGACGAAGTCGCAGAACTCCGGGAAAGGGGCGTAGCCGTCCTCAAACCACTCCCGGATCGTCCACTCGTTCGGCCCGACTTCGGTTTTGTCATACCGCCGGATCGGCGCCAACGGATTGAGGTCTGATCCACCGGCCAGGAGGACACCGGGAGAATCGAGCGTCTGTGCCGCCTGGGCGAATTCCTCAGTCCTCAGCCAGGCAGCCAGCACTTCGGAACGATCGTAGAGACTGGTCGAATCCAGGCGGGAACGTTCTTCGAGGAGTCGTCTGAACTGGGAGTACGAACTCCACGCCCCGGCGTCGGCCAAGTCGTCGAGACTCCGGACTTCGCCAGCCCGGACCAGGAGCTCCTGGATGTCCTCGGGTGGCATGGTCTCGTCCAAAAACCCCATCAGCATCTTTGTGTAGACACCCGAAATATGGTGTTCCCCCGCAATCGAAACCATATTCTGACATCGGCAGAATATGGTCCGGCCTTAACCGGCCAGGGATGGGCCCGGCGTAGAGAGCTCCGGCGAGAGACTTACCTCCTCGGAACAGGCGCAAACTTCAGTACCGCGACCCTCCCCGGCTCTGACGAGCGCACGTTTGCAGGAGTGGCGCTGCGCACCGGATGTGAATGCAAACTTTCGCGAGCACCGGTGGGGCGCAGCCCGGCGCCTCGCCCATGTGAGATTCACCACGCCGGTCAGATCCAGCCTGTTCGACGGATGCCGTCCTTGGCCACTCTCAGCCTTTGACATAGGAGAGCTTCTCTGCGACGAGCCCGCCTCGAACCCGGAAGATGTCCACTCCCCGTACGTGGCCGTCGGCCCACGTATAGCGCCAGCGCTGCACTACGTGGTCCCCGGCCGAGAAGATCTCCTCTGCTTCGAAGTGGGCGGAGGCGTCATCAAAGATCGGTTTCCACGCAGACCGTGCGGCGTCACGTCCCTCATGCCTTGTGCCGTCCGGGGCCGGTCCGGTGGCATCGAAGACAAAATCGTCGGTCACCAGTGCCAGCGTCGACTCGAGGTCATGAGCTCCCCAGGCATCACCGAACGCCTTGACGACGTTCAGTGATTCCATTCGAGGCACCAGCTACGCCATCGCCGGTGAGACGTCCTCCAAGCCTGATCGGATCATCTCCCGCAATTCGGGCGTATCAGCATGACCGTGTTTGGCCACCGCATGGGCGACAGCAGTGTCCAGCGTCTCCTCTTCAGTTCCTGCGATGCTCAGCGTGCAGCCGATGTCATTGGGGATCTTCCGGCAGTCAATCATCTTGCGGGTCATATCTGCCTTCTTTCTGGTCGGACCGGCAGGTGCCGGTAACTGGGATCTACTTGGCGTACGAACACGCGCCGAACCAATCGACGGTCACCGCGGGGTCGTTCCCGACCACCCATGCGTCGTGTCCGCTGGGGAGAGAGGTGACGTCGCCGGGATCAGCCACGAACTCGGTTCCATCATCCATAAGGATCGCCAGCCGGCCGCTGACGTGGTACTGGAAATGTGGAGCTTCACAACTGGCGGTCTTCGCCAAGGGCTTCACGTCGGTGGACCAGCGCCATCCCGGCAGGAAGGTGTACCGTCCCACTTCGTTGCCGCCGAAGCTGACGATTTCGGCCTTGCCCTTGGGGAATTCGCGAACCTCATCGGCTCGAGTGAACGATCGGTGTCGAGCGTCTGGCACGTGGCAACCTGGTCCTTCCGTACCCCTCAGTAGTACTTTATCTACTAGTAGGTAGAAGTCAAGATCGATCCTGCTCTATTACGCCGACGAAGTGAGGATGTGGTGGTGAAATCCACGCGACCGAGGGAAGGCGGTACGGCATCACGGGCACTTGATGTCGCCGAGCGACTGGTCCAGGTTCGGGGCTTCAACGCAGTTAGCTACGCGGACGTGTCCAAGGAGCTCGGTGTGACGACCGCCGCGCTGCACTATCACTTCGCCGGGAAGGCGGAGCTTGGGGAAGCGCTCATCATCCGTTACCGCGAACGGTTCAACGACGCTCTCGAGGCCATCGATCGGGATACGTCAGATGCCCACGCCAAGCTTGAGGCGTATGCGGATCTCTACAGCGGGGTCCTTCGGAACGACCGCATGTGCCTCTGCGGAATGTTGGCAGCGGAGTTCGACTCCCTCTCCACCGGCATGCAGGGTGCGGTACTCCTGTTCTTCAAGGAAAACGAGGCGTGGCTGGCCGATGTACTCCAAGAGGGCCGAGAAGCGGGAACTCTGGAGTTCAAGGGGACACCGCTCGAAGAAGGGCGCTCCATACTGAGCTGTCTGGAGGGGGCGATGCTCGTGGCCCGGTCCTTTGGGGAGATCGGTCGCTTTCAGCAGGTGGTCGACCATCTGCTGGCGATGCTTCGCCCATCGGCACAGAGCGGATGAGCCCGACAACTCACCGTGCGACTGCCGGTCGAGTCACCTTTGGACCGGTCGGAGCGGTCCAAGCGGTGGGAGCGGTTCACGAGCCACGGTGCACCGATCCGATCTTCGAGCTGCACAACGCGATTCGCAAGATCGCCACAACGGGACTTGGGACGTCCGCAAGCCCGGAGCCAGCTGCGTCGATCCTCGACGGTCACCGTGAGGTCAAACGACTCGTGCCTGCTGATCACCGCAGATCGAATCCACCGACGAGGCCGCCGGGATGCCGTTGACGAAAGGACCCCCACCCTCCTCTTCGGCCGACAGGTCAAGCCAGCCTTCAACTGAGCCGATGAAATACCCATGACTCCGAACTCGCCATCGGCCGGCTACGGACTCGATAGAGGCGGATCAACGTGAGATCGAACCATTCGATGGGGTCAGGAGGGGAGCCAGACGACACGGGTGCCCTCGCGGAGACTCTCGAACAGTTGCGCACTTCGGGCTCCCACCCGATCGTCAAGGAGTTTCCAGAGGGAGCGATCATCGTCTTTGATCGGGACCTACGTTATCTGTGCGCCGGAGGTCGCGGACTGTCGACGGTTGGGCTGACCCAGGAGATGATCGAAAACAGGACAATCTACGAAGTGTTTCCCCCTGAAGTAGCGGCCATCCTCGAACGATCCTATGAGGAGACCCTCGAGGGCAAGGAGGTCACCGTCGAAATTCCGTTCGGCGATCGAGTAGTTCTGCATAGGGTCTCCCCGGTGACTGACGCCAACGGAACAGTCCTCGCGGGAATCGGCTTCGCTCTCGATGTCAGCGAAGCTCGCAATGCGGAACGTGCGCTACGAGACTCCGAGGATCATCTCCGAGAGGAGCAGCGGCGGTTGCAAGACGCCGAAGCGATCGGGCATTCCGGGTCGTGGGAGTGGGATGCGGCTAGCAATGTCATCACCTGGTCCGACGGTCTTTTTGCCATGCACGAGCTGGATCCCATGATGTTCCCCGGTGGATACGCCCAGGCGGCATCCCGGGTCCACCTCGATGACCGGCCAATCGTTGACGCCGCCATGGAGGCCTGCCAGCAGAGCGACGAGCCCGTTCGCTTCCGCTACCGGGTGGCGCGTGCCGGAGACGGTGCACTGCGCTGGTTCGATTCCCACGCCCGTGGCGTGTTCCACGACGGCGTGCTGGTGAGGAGGGTGGGGGCGGTGGCCGACATCACAGAGATCGTGTTGGCCCATGAACAGCTGACCCACGACGCGTTGCACGACAGCCTCACCGGTCTTCCCAATCGGGCGCTGCTGCTCGATCGATTGGACGCCGCCATGGCTCGGTCCGAGCGCCATGCCCGCGAGATTGCCGTCCTGTTCTGTGACCTTGACGGATTCAAGAGTGTCAACGACACAGCCGGCCACGCCGCTGGGGACGGCGTGCTCATCGAGACCGCCCGCCGCCTCCGTCAGACGGTCCGTGAGGGCGACACGGTTGCTCGGGTCGGCGGTGACGAGTTCGTGGTGATCGTGGAGCCGTGGAACCGGAGCGGGAACGAAAGCACACCGGCGGGCGACGGCTGTACCACGACCAGCGACCGGCTCATGGCGCTGGGTGTTGCGGACCGGGTAGTGAGCGCGCTCCATGGTCCGATC
>Ga0302325_10010020_pt1 | contig 20595 bp, 16 predicted proteins | sample Palsa_T0_2_FD_201948 | JGI IMG/M metagenome (GOLD analysis project Ga0302325, IMG submission 201948) | Peat permafrost microbial communities from Stordalen Mire near Abisko, Sweden - Palsa_T0_2 | ecosystem: Environmental > Terrestrial > Soil > Palsa > Peat permafrost | place: Sweden: Abisko...
GGGCTGCGGATTGCCGTACCCGCGCAGCCAATGCGAGTTCGAGCCGCTGATCACTTCCGGAAGTCCGTGACCGCGGCCATAGAGATTGATGGCGGCGGCTTCACCGGCATCGCCAGCCAGAACGCCGACGGGGGCGTCATCTGCTGGCAGCGAATCGCGAGCTCGAATCACTGCATCCGTCATTTCGCGCCAGCCGAATTCCTCATTGAGGTTTTGGTTCGTCGCGTCAGCAATTTTCCACCAGCGTGAACCGGGCGGCGCCAGCGGCAGAACCAGGACGGATGTCGCAATGCCGCTGACCACCATGCTTCTCAGAGCCACCCTGCGTATGGTGCGAGCAGCCGCGAGAGACAAAGTTTCCAACCATCGCTCGCCCGAAACTGCGCCGAAGGCAAGCAGCATGGGGTAGGCCGGTGCGAGATAGTAGGGCCTGCCTCGGGCGATGAGCAGGATTACCAACGGGATCAGGTACATCCAGCCGATCATGCGAAAACGCTTTCCCTCTGGTTTGACGAACAGAAAATAAAACCCCGCGATCCATATTGGCACCGTGACAGGATTCGTCACCGCCCAGAACTGCGCGGGCACGAACCCGTCTGCGCGGCCAAGCCTGACGTCGCGGGCATGGATGAACCTCAGAAAATCCAGCGTGATGAAATCGTGCCGGACCTCCCAGATGAGATTGGGCAGGAAAATCAGGAGGCCGACGGCGGCTCCGTACCACATCCATTTGTGGAGCAGCCAGCGGGGTTTGGTCAGGACAATGCCGCCGACGATGCCCGCCAGCAGGAACGCCATTGTGTACTTTGTCATCATCCCCAGGCCGACGACGGCCCCCAACGCCAGCCACCAGCGCTGGTCTTCGGATTTCAGCATACGAATGGTCACCCAGGCTACCAGCACCCACCACAGATAGTCGAAGGAAACATATTGGAACAGGTACCCAAAACTCACTGCTGGCCCAGCGATCGCCGCCGCCCACGCAGCCACCAACTGCGCCGGCCGTCTTCCGCCGATTTCGCGAGCCATCAAACCGGTCAGCACCATGGCGATTCCCACTGCCAGGGCGGCGAAGAAGCGCAGTCCAATCATCGATGCACCGAACAACGTCAGCGACACTCGGGCAATGAAGGGAGTAACCGGCGGGTACACCACATATCCCCAGCTGAGGAACCGAGCGTCGTCAATTGTGGCCAGCTCGTCGCGGTGGAATCCGTATTCGCCGCTAGTCGCGGTGTGCAGCGCGACCAACGCCAGCGCAGATAGAACGAGCACGCCAGTATCCGTGGCGATGATCCTCCGGCAGATGGCGGGCAGCCGCATAGATGTCGCAATCACTATAGCTTAATTAATAGCTGACCGCAGAAGGCACGATGGGGCCAGTCCGCAGCAGAGCCGCTTGACCTTAGTCGCCACGTCGGATACTGGCTTCCTGCGTCTTTGGTCGAATAACGCGCCACTCGGAGAGAGGTTTCGGCCGGTGCCGATTCCTGGCGGTAATAGCCCTTCGCACCAGCAATCCAACGTGGCCGACTGGATTGGCGTTGGAGAACAGAGGGCGACCCGATGGAACGCAGACCCCGGCTTACTTCGCGCGATTGCCGACTGTCTATCGAGCTGGCAGCCACCTTCAGCAACGGTCTGTACGTGATCGACGCGCCTGGCTGTCGGTTCCCTAGCCGGCTACACAAGGGTCGGATCTGAACCCAATTGAACCCAACTTTTTGATTGCACAAGCAGAACATCCTCGCAAGCCACTGAAAACAGGCGCGCTTGTGTGAATGTCTCCCTTCTGACCCGCCGACAAGAATCCTCGCGAGTCGACATCACGCTATTGAGGAAGTATAATGGAATGAATGATATGGAGCCACCCTCCGGGATCGAACCGGAGACCTGCTGATTACGAAATTATGCCTCTAACCTTACGCTATTGAGTCCAAATTCGGCCACGCCGTCATTCTGTCGGCATATTCGGCGTGGCAGGCGCTAATTGAACCCGATTCTGAACCCAACTCTCCAACCGGGCGGCTCTAGATCTAGATTTTAGGGCGATTCAGGGCCAGATCCCCTACCGCGACCGGTTGCTGGCGTGAATGGGATTCGCGACAGTTATTCCGGGTACGCCTTTGCGACACTTCCCTCGACGCCGTTAACTGGCCAATCCGGTTTGCCGACGATAGAAGTCCGCCAGCCCTTTGTCGCGCGATTAACACGCTCCGATCACTTTCCGCGTCGGCAGGTTCCGCGCGGTAGTTCATTCATCGATGAAAGTTCGGCAAAAACGTCCGTGTCCCGGGCACCGTTTCCAATGGGTCACGAAACACTCTCGGGCAAATTCATCATCTTCGCCAGCCTGGACCAGCGTGGGCTGGCGCGCAGGGGCTTATTGAATCCGGCCGAAGCGACCATCGCCGCGAGGGGATGGCGCTGTTCGATCAGTCGTTCATACGCGTCGATCGCTGCGTCAACCTCCGAGCACATGGTGAAATAGACGCTCAATCCGTCCGGTCTGGTTGCGATCAATTTCTCCGCCCGCTCCTTTTCCCCGGCTCGCGCCAGAACGCCGGCCAGGAGTCCTACAACCAAAGGGTCCCACGGCGCGATCCGGAAAGCCTCCTCCGCAGGCGCCCGCGCCTCAGCCGGCTTCCCCTGGAAGAAGTAACTCAGGGCGATCATCAAGTGGCCCTCGTAACCTCCGTCGTCGAGATCCAGAGCGATCCGCGCTCCCGCAATGCCGCGTTCGTACATCTCCGCGCAAATTAGTGTGAACGCCTGACGTATGCGCCACACAGGGTTCAGCGGATCCTGTGTGACGGCTTTTTCCTCCTCTTGGATCGCTTCTTCGAATCGTCCCAACGGCATCAAATAGCGGCGGGAATACCACAGGCGAACAAAGGGCGGGAGAGACTCGGATTCCATGGCCAGCCTGAACTGTTCGCCCGCTTCTTTCCAATCGTAATCATGCAAAGCCGCGATGGCACCGAGGGCAGCATGCGCCATCGGCTCCGAGGGCAGTAGTTCCAGCGCGTGGCGGGCTTCGGCACGGGCAAGCGGCATCATTTCTCGCAGTGGGCGCAAGCCCATGGAGGCGAGGTTAAAACATAAACCGCTCAAGAGAGAATGAGGATCGGCCCAATGGGGGTCCAACGCAATCGCCTGCTTGAAATACTCCTCGGCGCGCGCGTAGCCTTCTACCGAGTGCTTAGAGTACTGATGCTTGCCCTTCAGAAACGCTTCGTATGCGGGCAGGTTCGGCTGATGAGGCCGGGCCGTAGCCAGCTTGCCGGTCAGATTCACCTTTAACGCTCCGGCAATAGCCGTTGCGATCTCATCCTGCACCGCGAATACATCCGTCATTTCACGGTCGTAGCGCTGGGACCAGAGATACGTACCGTCTGCGGCCTGGATCAACTGGGCGGTGACGCGAAGGCGATTCCCGGCTCGGCGGACGCTGCCCTCCAAGACATTCGTCACCCCGAGTTCTTCGGCGATCTTGCGAATATCCTCGTTCTTTCGTGCCGCCCGGCAGATGTGCTCAAGTTCTGTAAGGCGCAGACCGGAAAATGAGATTGGTCGAGGCGGGCCAGAAGTCTTGTGGGACATCAACCCGCGGGGCGAAACCAGCCTGTCGCTAACAACCCTTCGCACCAGCAATCCAACTTGGCGGACTCGGATTGGCGTTGGAGAACAGAGGGAGACACGATAGGACAGAGGCCCCGCTTACTTTCGCGCGATTGCCGCATGCCTATCGATGTGTCCGCCGGCTTCAACAACGGCCTGTATGTGATCGATGCGGTGGCTGTCGGCTGCTCGCTAACGTTTGATCGTCCAGGTTGACTAGCTGGCATTCAGTACACGTTCCAAACGGGATTTCGTGTGTTCGCGAGTGCTGCCCATCCACGCAAATTCTGAACCCAATCGAACCTAAGTTCGGGCAACAGGAGAGATTACTGTGCGCAAATGCCTGAAAACAGGACAGTATCCAATGTCCGAGCCGCTGACTAAATTCAGCGCACCTCAAGATTCTTGGGGACTGATAATAGTCTTGGTTTCAGTAGTTTGGAGCCACCCTCCGGGATCGAACCGGAGACCTGCTGATTACGAATCGTGGACGTGGCCGTTTTGGAAGTGTTTGATTCTGCGGAGTTGTTGGAGTTAACTCGCGGATAGTGAACGACTTGGCGCTTACTCACCGCTACCCATCACTACCCACGAAAAACCGCGAAATTCAACAGGAGTCCCTGTGAAAGTCCCTGTAGTAGTCCCTGTATTTCGGGCCGCCTCCAGGCCGGGCAAAACCGGGTTGTTTTGAGGGGGGGGTAGTCACAATCCGCGTCACAAAAATCGAGGACGGTGGACGGTCCGCTATTCGAGTGCGCAACTGAGGTCTACCGGCAGTGTAAACTCGCCTGAACTTGCACTCCCGATTGGTTTGTCTGAGCCAATGTTTGAAGCAAATAATCGAGTACGTCTCCGGCTTGCACATGAATCCTGCTACCAATGTCGCACGGCGTTGGCGTTGAGCTACTGATCGCGCACTGCAAAGTCGTATTTGAGTAGTTCTGGCGGAGAGTCAACTGCAAGGGGGTCAACAGTGGTTGGCCCGGTGGCGGTGTTTGTGCCACGTAAAGCGCATCCACATTGCAGGAAACGGGCATGATCGATCCTATTTGAGAATCGTCGCCCCCTGATGTGTTTGTCCCGTACAAGTTGGAATACACGGTAAACGGACCACCATTGCCGGGCATACCAACGCTTAGAAGGAAAATGGCACCGGTCCCTGGATTACCTGGGGGACCTTGAGGGCCTGTGGCTCCAGTCGGCCCAACCGGGCCTTGAGGTCCGGTGGGACCGGCTACCCCTTGAGGGCCAGTAGGCCCGGCAGGCCCGCTGGGTCCTTGTGCTCCGGCTGGCCCTTGCGGACCTGCTGGCCCGACTGCCCCGACAGTCACGCTCAACGTTGCAGCTTGGCCATTGCTGTTTGTGACCGATAGCGAATACGAACCCGCCGCAAATCCGGCGGGCAGAGTAGCCACGAGCCTTTGGTTCGTGAACGACGCCAAAGTCAACTGCGAACCGGCGAAGTCCACCGTAGGGGCAAGCCCGGTGGGGCTAAAGTCCGTCCCTGTAATCGTGATCCGGTGGGTTGATGTGTTGACGCTCGTGCTGTAGATGGCGGGAGCCGTAGCGGCCCCGCATAACCCGGCGAACAGGGCGACGGTCAAGGCGAGGATGCGCGCGCGCAAGGGCATGTTTGGCAGCATAGCGCCTAAAAGCCGGGGTCTACAAGATCCCGAACGTTAGCCCGCGCCCTCTATGGCTTGATGGGGAGTTTCTTGGCGACGCCAATCGCCTGCATCATCATTTCTTCCATCGCCTTCGGCCCGATCAGCGCCGCCACGAACAAACAGAACTGGACAGGTCGATGCATATCAATTCGGCCACCCGCTTGCGATCCTCAGGCCCCAACGTTTTGCGGTCGATTCGCCCGGTTGTCATTTTGCATGAATGGCTTCGACTTTCCGAAGGACGTGCGCCGGGCGATATGATCGCAGGCCGAGCGTTGCTAGAACCGTGAACACATACAGTGCATTGAAGTCGTGGCTAATTACGATCCGCTGTTCGACCACTTCATTTCCTGGGTCATAAATAAGAATTCGAGTCGCGAGACGTGGACATGCGGGATCAATAACGAGAGGGCCGCTGTGGTGCCGTCCATCGGATGTATCGGTGCTTTCAACGTCAAGAATGTTATTATCTGCTGACCACCAGTGAGGTTTCGCAGACACCTCCGTGAGTCCCGCGCCCCGCATTGGAGTTGAATCCACGACTCGGTTCTCCATGTTGTAGGCCTCCCATTTGCCAGCCAGCTTTTTCGCTATGGCATGGAACCGACAACGCGCTCGGAGTTCCCCGTAATGGTTCACAAGGAGATTTCCGAGTACCCCAAGAAAGAAGCCCAGCAGCGCACCGGCCCAAAGGTCGCTCATTTCACCGATTGTAGCTCTTATTATCTTTGTCTTTTACTGTGCCTGCTGGTTTCCGCGCCGGTTGCGGTGATCCCGTTCCAGCCCGCGCCTGCCCCATGCAGCCACCCGGACGGGAAAAAAGTATCACCGGGAGAATTGCGGGTACCCCAGTGAGGCCCGCCATCAATGCGGTGACCTGCTGGATTCTTCGACGAACTACGGGACGCGTAGAAGCACGCTGGGTTCTGGTTAGGTGAGCGGAAAGCCAACGAAAGGGGGCAACTAATGGCCGTCTATCGACCAAAGCGCAATGGGCAGGCGTCGAAGTTCTTCGTCTGCGAGTTCGTGTACCAGGGCAAACGGTTCCAGGAATCGACCGGCGCAACCACCAAGACGCTTGCTAAGGAGTATGAGAAGTCGCGGCGGGCGGAGTTGGAGCGGGCGGCGGCGGGGTTGCCCACGGAGCAAAAGGCGAATCGAATCCGAACGGTGGCAGAAGTCGTGAAACCGTACCTGGAGGGATACGGCCTGACTCACCGGGCCAAATCCGCATTGTTTGCTGTGGGCCGTCTCAAACAGGTCACGCGTGTTCTGGGGAGCGTGTTGCTCTCCGATCTCACCGAACTGCGAATCAGGGCGTACATCCGCCAGCGCCAGCAAGAGGGTGCCTGTGGCCGCACAGTGAACATGGAACTCGGAGAACTGTCACGCGCAATCGGGCACACGTGGCGCGAACTGTGGCCCAAGGTCAACAAGCTGGAAGAACGCAAGGACGTGGGCCGGGCACTATCGCTGGATGAACAGAAGCGGCTCCTTGATGGTCTCGAAGCCAGCATCTCTCCAACGTTGCGGACTCTCGTCCCCACGCTTCTACTCACCGGAATGCGTTCCGGCGAAACCATGAGCCTTCAGTGGGGCCAAGTGGATCTGATGGCCCGCACGATCACCGTGGGCCGCGCCAAGACCTCAAGCGGAACTGGACGGATTATTCCCATCAACGATGATTTGGCGCACGTCCTCGGGGAGCACTTGACGTGGTTCGTAGACCGCTTCGGCGTGCCTCGGCCCGATCATTACCTGTTTCCATGGGGAAGGCCCGAGCCTTCAGACCCGGCGCGCCATACGACCGAACTAAAGAAGGCGTGGACCGAACTGCGGACTCGCACTGGCGTGTCCTGCCGCCTTCACGACCTCCGCCACACGTATGCCACGAAGCTGGCCGAAAACGGTGTCCCAGAGTCTACGATGCTGGCGCTGTTGGGCCACATGAGCCGGTCCATGTTGGAGCGGTACTCGCACATCAGGATGGCTGCAAAGGTGGCCGCCGTCGCTGGGATCACACTCCGCCCAAAGGTCCAGGATTCGAAGGTAGTCCCTGTGAAAGTCCCTGTAGTAGAAGTACCCACTCGGATTCAGTGAGGTGGAAGTTACTGAAAAGATTGGAGCCACCCTCCGGGATCGAACCGGAGACCTGCTGATTACGAATCAGCCGCTCTACCAACTGAGCTAGGGTGGCTTATATCTGATTACACGGCACTTAAGGCGTCTTGCGTACTTTGATCTTTGCCCATTATTTGCCCACAGCACGTTCCAGTTTTCTTCATTGCCTTCGCAGTTTCGGACCGAACGACCACGATGTAATGCGTCTCCGTGGTCGATACATCGGCGTGGCGCAAGATCTCCTGAATCACTTTCGGCGGCACACCGAGGCCATAGAGATTTGTGCCGAGGCCCCTGCGAAAACTATGCCAGCCATACCAATCGTCGCCGATAACCGGCATGATGACGCGCCGCACTAGATTGTCGAGGTTCAGCGGATCGCCCCGCCGCTCTCCGGCAAAGATGTAGCCGTCACCGGCATGCTGCTTTCGGTGCTCATCCAGTGCTTTGCGGAGGATCGGAATCACCGGAACCGGATTCTCGCCGCTCTCTTCGGTCTTGGTCGGCCCGACATGCGTGCGCCAGACGGAGCGCGCTACTCGCAACTCGGTTCCCGTGTAGTCCTCCCAGCGCAGGCCTCTGATCTCGGAGAGACGCACGCCGGCAAATCCGGCGACCATGACGACGGTGCGCGCGGGCTCCGGCAGTGTTGTGACCATGCCTTGAATGTCTTCGAGCGTGTAGGCGTGGCGGGTTGGCTTATAACGTCTTCCCGCGAACTTGACACCCTGGACGGGATTAGTCCCGCGCACCGCGTCCTCTTGCTTGGCGTAGGTGAAGACGCTCGATAGCAGAGCCTTCACGCGCAAGAGCGACTGGTGGGACAGATGGGGCATGTCCTCGGCGATTTTGTCGAAATAGTGCTGGCCGTCTTTGGTATGAAAATCGCGGAGGCGTACGTGGCCGACGCGATCGCGCACCAGGCTGCGGAAGAGGTCTCGATAGCTGCGCATCGTGCTGGGCCGCAGTTTCTTAGCGTGGCTCGGCAAATAGCGCTGTTCGACGAATTCGGTCAGCGTCAGCGAGCCTTCCGGCTGAGCGTCGCCGCTGTTGACCGGCGCAAGGATCTCATTGGCGAGGGGAAGAACGTCTTTCCTGGATCGATAGTCGTCACAATGGTATGCGAGCCGCTTGGAGACGCGCTTAGGGACCGGTTGTCCGTCCTCGATGTCGTCCTGGTAGAATCGCAGATACCAGCTCCCGCCGGTTCGAAATATCTGCCCTTTTTGCACGGTATTCTCGGCTTTGCCGCGCGCTCCTGAAACCAAAGTAACGACGGCTTGCCAGTCTATTTTAGCATATCGTCCAAGGGGAATCGGCCTTTGCGGGGTGGCTTTGAAGGGCGGTAGGAAATTTCATCGACCAGGTACCTAACGCACCGGCTCCGTTTCGCCGGCAGACTTGTCCTCGCTGCATTTTGTTCTTGCGCCGATTCCTCGGTAAGCCATGTGATCACCGCCAACCAATCGAATCGAATATAGCGGCCGAGGCGCAGGCAGGGGATCGGATTGCGGCAACGGGCGCGGGTTTTTTCATAGACCCAGCTCTCAGGAACCTTCAAGCGGGCGGCGACTTCTTCGGGCGTGAGAATGTCTTCGCACTTCAGGCGTCGGCTGATGTGGGAAAAGTGAAGGCTCACCCGGTCGGTAATCTCGGGCTGATCGCCAAGGGCGCGGCGCGGCCATGCGCGCGCACGCTGCGGGTGCTGGATGGTCGTGGCTGGTCAAGACATGTTCGAGTCGGACCTGGGGCCCTGCCGCTGCCGTTTGGATCGATGTTCGGCCCCGTCTTTGAATCCCCGCGCATACGCTTGTTCGGCTTCGCGGCTGTGAGGCAGCAGCATTTCTAGTGCTCGCCAAACTTTCTCGGCGGCGGCGCGCTGATTGGTACCCTTGAGGGAGCCTGCAACCGCAGCCGCCTTTCGCCATAGGCGGCGATTCGCGTTTCCAAACGGTCGGCTGCCGCCTTGTAGATCAAGCCGGAATCCCGGAGGAACGCGGCGATTTCGTGGGGAGAGAGGGGCTGTACGGTCATGCGTCACCTCGGCGTTGGTTAAAACGGTTTCGGGGCTTCGGCCTTACGCGGCCGCTTGGAAGGGTCGAACCCCGGCGCGGTCATTTCTTGGGCGGTCACGCGCCAGAGCGTTCTGAGCTTTGATGGCAGGTTGCAGGCGGTCAACAGCCAGGCAACCTGCCTGAAGATCGCGCGCAGTTTCTTGCCCGGCCTGAAGATGTCCAGTAGGTTGGCCGTGATGGCCGGGAAGGGGCGGAGGATGGGTTTGGTTCGCTCCGGCTGGTCCGCGTCGCCGGAGCGCATCATCGGTCCCGGTCGCGCTCCTTCGGGTGTTCGCGGTCGCGGTCCTGCTGCTTTTGGCGCGCGGGATCTCTTGCTTTTTCGCTTTCTTCCTGGGCTTTGGCAATTTCGTCTTGCTGGCTGACGAGTTCGTCGAGTTTGTCGAGTTTGTCGTACTTGTTGGGCGGGGGAGTCCCCGACCGCCGCACGCGGGCCGATTCTGGCCCTGGATCGCTGCGTTCGCGCTCGGGGACCTTTTTCTTTTCCGCGTTCGTTGGCCTTGGCGATTTCGTCTTCCCTGGCCGCTTCATGCTCGCCGGTTCTGGTTGCGGCTCCTAGAGCTATACTGAGCAAAAGAACAGCGAGGGAAATTCCATGATCCAACTGACCATAAACGGCAAGCCCGCCCGCTTCGACGGCGATCCCGACATGCCGTTGCTGTGGTACTTGCGCGATGAACTCGACCTGACCGGCACCAAGTACGGCTGCGGCCTGGGCCTGTGCGGCGCCTGCACCGTGCACCTGAACGGCGAGGCAGTCCGCAGTTGCCTGACTCCCATGCGCACCGCGGCCGGCAAAAACATCACCACCATAGAAGGCCTGGCCGTCCACGGCGACCATCCCCTGCAAAAAGCCTGGGAGGCGTGCAACGTGCCGCAGTGCGGATACTGCCAGAGCGGCCAGATCATGCAGGCGGCCGCCATATTGAAAACCAAGCCGCATCCCAGCGACCACGATATCGATTCCGGCATGCAGGGCAACATCTGCCGCTGCGGAACCTATCAGCGCATCCGCCAGGCGATCAAAATGGCGGCGGGGGTGCAAGCGTGACCCGCCTGACAAATCCCTCGCGCCGCGGCTTCCTCGGCCAGATCTTTTCGGCCGGTGCATTGGTCATCGCCGCCCCGCTGGTTCCCAAGCTGAAAGCCGCCGGCACATGGCAGCCCAGCGTCTATCTCGGCATCGAGCCCGATGGCACGGTGAAGATCGTGGCGCACCGCTCCGAAATGGGGACCGGCTGCCGCACCGGACTGCCCATGATCGTAGCCGACGAACTGGAAGCCGACTGGTCCCGAGTCCAGGTGATCCAGGCGCTGGGCGATGCCAAGTACGGTTCCCAAGACACCGACGGTTCCTGTTCTGTGCGCGACTTCTACGACCGTTTGCGCGAGGCCGGCGCAACGGCCCGCACCATGCTCGAAAACGCCGCTGCCACCAAATGGGACGTGTCTCCGGATGAGTGTCGCGGGCAAAACCACTTCGTCGTGCATGCCAAGTCCGGCCGCAAGCTGGCCTACGGCGAACTCGTCGCGCTGGCCTCCACGGCGCAGGCGCCCAAGCAAAACGCCATCCGCCTGAAGACACCCGATCAGTTCCGCTATATCGGCAAAGACATGCCCATCGTCGACTTGAAACCGATCGTCACCGGCCAGGCGATTTTCGGTATCGACGCGCGTATGCCCGGCATGGTGTACGCGTCCATCGAGCGCCCGCCCGTCATGGGCGCCACGTTGAAAACGTGCGACGATGCGGAAGCCAAGCAGGTGCACGGCGTGCAGCAGATCGCCATGTTGGATCTGGCCAAGCCGCCCTACGGTTTCAAACCCCTGGGAGGCGCGGCGGTCATCGCCAACAACAGTTGGGCTGCGCTGCAAGGTCGCAAGAAACTCAAAATCGAGTGGGATCTGGGTGAGAATGCCGCGTACGATTCCGCCTCGTACAAACAAGCCATGCTCGATACCGCCCGCCAGCCCGGCCGCGTCGCGCGCAAGCTCGGCGACGTGGACGCGGAGTTCGCCAAGGGCGGCAAGACGCTCGAAGCGTCCTACTACACGCCCATGCTGGCGCACGCCGCCATGGAGCCGTTGGCCGCCGTCGCGGAATTCAAAGACGGCAAAGTGGTCGCGTGGGCCGCCACCCAGAATCCGCAAGCCGTGCAGACAACCGTCGCCAGCGCGGTGGGCATTAAAAAAGAGGATGTGCTCTGCCACGTGACGCTGCTCGGCGGCGGCTTCGGACGCAAGTCGAAGCCGGACTATGTGGCGGAAGCGGCCCTGCTCTCCAAGCAAGTGGGCAAGCCCGTCAAAATCGTCTGGAGCCGCGAAGACGATGTGCATTTCGACTACTTCCACTCCCCCGCCGCGCTCTACATGAAGGCCGCGGTGGACGACAAGGGCCATCCCACCGCCTGGTTGCAGCGCAGCGTTTTTCCGCCCATCGCCATGCAGGGGAATCCCAACGAGCAGTACGGCGGTTTCCAGCTCAGCATGGGCTGGACGGACATTCCGTACCCGATTCCCAATCTGCAGGTGGAGAACGGCCCGGCCAAGGCGCACGTACGCATCGGATGGTTGCGCTCGGTTTCCAACATCTACCATGCATTCGGCGTGCAGACATTCACCGACGAGCTGGCCGCCGCGGCTGGACGCGATCGCGTGGAGTACCTGCTCGAACTCATCGGCCCGCCCCGCGTCATCGATTTCGCCAAGGAGGGCATGCAGCAGGGCGGCCCCAACAATCCCAAGTTCCCGTTCGATACGGCGCGCCTGCGCAATGTCGTCGAAGTCGCCGCCCGGCAATCCGGCTGGGCCAACAAGAAGCCGGCTGCCGGACGCGCGCTGGGCATCGCCGCGCATCGCAGCTTTCTCACTTATGTGGCGGCCGTCGCCGAGGTCGAAGTGCACGATGGCGAAATACGCATTCCACGCGTGGATATCGCGGTGGATGCCGGACGCGTCATCAATCCCGACCGCGTGAAGTCGCAGTTCGAGGGCGCGGCGGTGTTCGGCGCCAGCGTGGCGCTCATGGGCGAGATCACCGCCGCTGGCGGCCGCATCCAGCAATCCAACTTCGACCGCTATCCCGTCGCGCGCATGAATCAGGCGCCTTTCGAGACGCACGTCCACATCGTCGCCGGCGACGCGGCGCCCGCGGGCGTGGGAGAACCGGGCGTGCCGCCCATCGCACCGGCCATCTGCAATGCGGTGTTTGCGGCTACCGGCAAACGCATTCGCGAACTGCCCATCAAGGGCCAGTTGAGTTGAAGTCCGCCCTTCTGTCGATCGCGCTGGCGGCGCTGGCGCATGCCCAATCGAATCCAGCCGCCGCCGCGGCGCATCAATGGCGCGCGGCCCACCAGCAGGCCATCCTCGCAGAGTTCATGCAACTGCTGGCGATCCCCAATCTGGCCAGCGACGAGCCCAACATTCGCCGCAACGCCGCGGCCGTGTCGGCGCTCTACGAGAAGCGCGGCGTCAAGACGCGGCTGCTGGAAGTGCCCGGGGCGCCGCCAGTGGTCTTCGGCGAAATCGTAACGCCCAATGCCGCGCGCACCGTGATCTTCTACGCGCATTACGATGGCCAGCCGCTCGATCCCAAGGAATGGGCCACGCCACCCTGGCAGCCTGTGCTGCGTGACGATCGGCTCTACGCGCGCTCCGCGTCCGACGACAAGGCTCCCATCATCGCCATCGCCATCGCGCTCGATGCCCTGAAGGCGTCCGGAATTCCACTCCGCGCCAATATCAAGTTCGTTTTCGAGGGTGAGGAGGAGGCCGGATCGCCGCACCTCGCCGCCATTCTCGCCAAGTACAAAGACCTGCTGTCGAGCGACGTCTGGCTGATCTGCGATGGCCCCGTGCACCAGAGCCGCCGCCAGCAGATCGTGTTCGGCGCGCGCGGCATCACCACGCTGGATATCACCACCTACGGACCGAAGCGCGAATTGCACAGCGGCCACTACGGCAACTGGGCGCCCAATCCCGCTATGATGCTGGCGCGCCTGCTGGCGTCCATGAAGGATGACGACGGCCATGTCACCATTGATCACTTCTACGATGGCATCCAGCCGCTGAGCGAAACCGAGCGCCGCGCGGTGGCCGAAGCGCCCGACGTGGACCATGACCTGATGCGCGAGCTATGGCTCGGGCGTACCGAAGGCGGCGGCAAGAAATTGGTGGAGCTGCTCAACCTGCCGTCGCTCAACATCCGCGGCATGAGCGCGGCGCGCACCGGCGCCCAGGCCAGCAATGTCATACCAGCCTCCGCCACCGCGACCATCGATATACGCCTGGTCAAAGGCATCGATCGCCAAACCGCGGCGCAGCGCGTGATCGAGCACATCCGCCAGCAAGGTTACTACGTGCTGGATCGCGAACCCGATGCCGATACGCGCCTGTCGCACGCCAAGGTCGCTAAGGTCGTGGTCGAACCTGGCGGCTACAACGCCGCGCGCACATCCATGGATCTGCCGATTTCGCAGCTCGTGCTGCGCACGGCCGAGGCCGCCCGCGGCCCCGTGGTGAAGCTGCCCACTATGGGAGGCAGCGTGCCGCTCTACATGATCGAAGAGACCCTGCACGCGCCCACCATCACCGTCCCCATCGCCAACCACGACAACAATCAGCACAGCTTCGACGAGAACATTCGCCTGCAGAACCTGTGGGATGGCATCGATCTGCTGGCCGCGCTGCTGGCGATGTAAGTGGGGCAGGCCCACGGCCTGCGGCGGCCTCCCAGGCCGCCATCTCTTGGGCACCCCACTCACGCGCTGGTTTACCATTAGCATTCATGCCGCTAACCCACCGCATCAAGACCTGGTGGCAAGTCTCCGCCGCCTGGTGCGTCCGGCAGTGGACCATGATCCGTCCCGGCCCCGAAGCGCGCCGCGGCGCAGTCTGGGGTACGCTCGCGGCAGCCGCCGCCTGCGTCGCCATCGCCGGCTTGTATGCGCGAACCGGTTTCGGCTATGCCTTCGACTTCGCCTTGGCCATCCTGTTCGCCGCGGTGCTGATCCCCCTGGTGGCCCTCGCGGTAGCCCTCTTGCTGACCATCGCGCGCCATCTACCCCGCAGGGCCACCGGCGTCATAGTGGGCGCCGGCGTCATCGTGATGCAGGTCTGGCTCGTACCGCAACTCGGCTTGCCCATGGCCATCGTCATCTGCCTGGCGGAAGGAGTCCTGGGCGCCACCATCGCCACATTCGTTTCAGGCCATTTCGGCGAGGCCACACTCGCCAAGAAGATCGTGACCGCGTCGTTGTGCGTGCTGGCCGTGGCGGTCAACATCGGGCTCGCATGGCTTTTCATCCACGATGGATCGATGGAGAAAATCATCACCTGGAAGCCGCCGGCTGCCTCCATGCCCGCGGCTCTGGCGGCCCCGAATCCGGCGGACAACGGCCCATACCGTGTCAAGACGTTGTTTTACGGTGCGGGCACCGACATCCGCCGCCCGGAATACGGACGCTCCGTGGCCATCAAAACTCACACTGTGGACGCCTCGGATTTCTTCAAAGACTTCACCGGCTGGAAGCCCTGGGCGCGCAAGAAGTATTGGGGATTCGGTATGGACAAGCTGCCGCTCAACGCCCGCGTGTGGTATCCGGACGGCCCCGGACCGTTTCCCCTGGCGCTGATCGTGCACGGCAACCACGGTATGGCGGATTTTTCCGATCCCGGTTACGCCTACCTCGGCGAGTTGCTGGCGAGCCGCGGTTTCATCCTGGCCTCCATCGACGAGAACTTCCTCAATAGCGGCCTGTTCCACGATCCCCCCAAGCAGCAGCAGGTGCGCGGCTGGATGCTGCTGGAGCACCTGAAACTGTGGCGCGAATGGAACCAGGCGGCGGTCAATCCGTTTCACGGCAAAGTAGACATGCAGCACATCGCCCTGATGGGTCACTCGCGCGGCGGCGAGGCGGCCGCCACAGCCGCGTTGTTCAATCGCATGCAGTATTATCCGGAGAACGCGGATATCCGGTTCGATTACGGTTTCGCGATTCAAGCTGTGGTGGCCATCGCCCCCGCCGACGGCCAGTATAAGCCCGCCGGGCAGCATCGCTGGATCCAGGACGTGAGCTACCTGACCTTGCAAGGCGCGCACGATGCGGACGTCTCGTCGTTTATGGGCAGCCGCCAGTGGGACCATGTCCGATTTACGCAGCCCGGCCCCTGGTTCAAGGCGGAGATTTACGCCTACCGCGCCAACCACGGGCAATTCAACACCGTCTGGGGCCGCACCGACGCGCCCGTGCCATTGAGCTGGTTCCTGAATCTGAAACCGCTGATGCCCGGCGACCAGCAGCGGCGCATCTCCAAGACCTACATCGCGGCGTTTCTGGAAGCCACCCTGAAAGGCCGCCGCGAATACTTGCCCTTGTTCGAGGATTGGCGCGTGGGGCGCGCGTGGCTGCCCGATACCATTTACATCAATCGATACCAGGATGCATCGTATGTGCCGCTGGCTTCCTTCCAGGAGGACGCGGACATCACTACCACCACCGCGCTGGGCGGCCATATCGCAGGCGACAAGCTATCCATCTGGCGCGAGGGGCGCATTCCCTGGCGCGGCGGCGATCGCGATTACAACGGCGTCTTCCTGGGATGGAACCGCGCCAAAGGCGCGCCCACGCCGTCGTATACCATCACGCTGCCAGAGGGCGCCGCCGCCCGGTGGCGCTTGGGTAAGTCGTCCACCATCGAATTGTCACTGGCGCCGCTGGACGAAGATGCGCCTCTTCCCGGGAAAAAGAAGGACGACAAATCCAAGCCGGATAAATCCAAGAAGAAGGAGCGCGAATCGCCGGACTTCACCATCGAGCTGGTTTCGAGCGACGGCGTCACCGCCAGTGCGCCGGTGAGCCGCTTCGCCGCCATTCCTCCGCCGCTGAAGGAGAGATTCACCAAGCTCGATCCGATGGAGAGCGCGAGGTACGAGCAAGATTGGGAGCCGGTGCTGCAGACCGTGCGCGCCCCGCTGGCGGCGTTTCCAAGCGCCGGACCCAAACCGTTTGACCCCGCCCGGCTGAGCGCAGTGCGCCTGAAATTCGACCGCACCGCGATGAGCGTCATTTGCATCAGCGGCGTGGGCTTTGGACAACAACAGGAGAACAAATGAGACCATTCGCGATGATATTTTTGATGGCCGCCGCCGCCCTGCCGGCCGATGCGCCCAAGGGCTTCGAACATTGGACGGGCGCCGATCTGCGCGCTTTCGAGAAAAGCCTGTCGCCCAAAATGAGCGCGCAGAAGATCGCCACTCAGCCGCTGGCGAACTGGGGCAACCACACTGCCCTGATGGCCCATCGGGAAGGCGACGGCGAGGCGGAGCTGCACGAAACCCAGACCGATGTGATGGTGATCGAAAGCGGCGAGGCCACCATGGTGATCGGCGGTACGGTGGTGAATCCCCGCACCACCGCGCCCCACGAGATCCGCGGCCCATCCATCCGCGGCGGTGAAAAGGTGGCCGTGGCCGCCGGAGACGTGCTGCACATTCCCATCAAAACACCGCACCAGATGCTGGTGGCGCCGGGCAAGCAGATCACCTACTTCGTGGTCAAGATCGACGCCCGTTGACGTGGCGCAGGCACTCGTGCCTGCCGCGACCGCACTCTTGCGGTCGCGCCGGGCGTAGCCCGGCTCTGGAGTTTGGACATTCTGCGACCCTGATGTGGCGCACGCCCTCAGCGTAATGCCACATACTTTTGACAGAGGCGCGATTCTGCGTTAATTGTGGTGCGGCCGATCATGGCCCGGGGTCCCCTCCGGGGACGCCTTCTCAGGCGCCAAAGCCGGCTAAAAGCCGGCTGCGGGCAGTATTGCCCGCCCCACGGTGCAAAAAGGTATGTAGCCCGGCTCTCCCCCCTCCACCCCAGGAAGATTCCGCCGCTTTTATAGATAATAGAGTGTAAGGTCCTATTATCTTGCCGCACCGTCTTGCACAAAAACTGGTCCTCTCGCTGACGCTCATCGTCGTCGTGGTCAGCGCCATCTCCGGCCTGATCACCGTGCGAACCGAGCAGCAACACCTGCTGAACGCCATGATCACGGGCGCGGACCAGCTCTCCAAAAGCATCACCAGCGCCACCTGGCACGCCATGCTCGACGACCACCGCGAGGCGGCCTACGAAGTGATGCAGACCATCGGGCGCACGCAGGGCATCGACCGCATCCGCATGTTCAACCGCTCGGGCCGCTTGGTATTTTCCACGGCGCCCGCGGACTCCGGCAGCGGCGCGGACCCGCGCGAGAAAATGAGCCTTTCGACCAGCGTCAGCATCTTCAGCGGACGCGATGGCCGCCGCAATCTGGCCATGGTTACGCCGATCCCCAACGAAACGGCCTGCAGCCAGGCGGCCTGTCACGCGCACCCGGCCTCCGTGAAAGTTCTCGGCGTGGTGGATCTGTCCCTCAACCTGGATTCGGCCGACCGCGAAATCTCGCAGGTGAAGATGGGCGTCTTCGCCGTCACCGGCATCGAGATTCTGCTGATCGGCATCTTCATTTTCTTTTTCACGCAGCGGTTCGTGGGCGTGCCGATCCAGCAACTGATCGCGGGCACCAAGGCGGTCAGCGCCATGCACCTGGATAAGCCCATCGATATCGTCCACACCAGCGAAGAACTGGACCATCTGGCGCGCTCCTTCAACATCATGCGCGAGCGCCTGCGCCTGGCCATGGACGAGATCAACCAGTTCACGGCGAAGCTGGAAACCAAGGTCGCCGAGCGCACCGCCGAACTGCGCGCCGCGCACCAGAAGCTGCGCCAAACCGACCGCCTGGCTTCCCTCGGCACCTTGGCGGCCAGCGTGGCCCACGAAATCAACAATCCGATCTCCGGGGTGCTGAACCTTTCCATGCTGATGCAGCGCATTCTGAAAGAGGACGGCATCCCGCCCGGCCGCGTGGCCGAATTTCGCAAGTATCTCGCGCAGGTGGTGCAGGAAACGTCGCGCGTCGGCCGCATCGTCTCCGACCTGCTCTCCTTCTCGCGCCGGTCCAAGCCGCAGCATGCCCCGGCAGATCTGAACCAGATCGTCAAGACCACTCTCTCGCTGGTTTCGCACAAATTGAAACTGGCCAACGTAACCGTGGATCAAGACCTGGCCGACGGCCTGCCCGCCGTGCCGTGCGACAATTCCCAGATCCAGCAGGTGGTCTTGAACCTGGTGCTCAACGGAGCGGAGGCCACCCAGTCGCGGCCCCAGCGGCGGTTGGCCGTGCGCACGCGCGTGGCGCAGGGCGGCGCCGCCGTGGCGCTTTCCGTCCAGGACAATGGCGAAGGCGTGCGATCCGAGAACCTCAGCCGGATCTTCGATCCCTTCTTCACCACCAAGCCCGAAGGCAAGGGAGTCGGCCTGGGCCTGGCCGTTTCCTACGGGATCGTGGAGGCGCATGGCGGCGATATCGCGGTAAACAGCCAGCCGGGCGAAGGCGCCACCTTCACGGTCACTCTGCCGGTTTCGGGCAATTCGGAGCAGCCGGAGCTGGCAACCGTGGGAGCGGAGCGGGCATGAAGACGCGTTGGGAAATTCTGGTGGTGGATGACGAAGAGGTGATGTGCGAATCTCTGGCCGCCTGGCTGCGCGAAGACGGTTACCTAGTGGATACGGCCTCCTCCGGCCGCGAGGCCCTGGAAAAAGCGGCGGCCCGCGACTATGCCATTTACTTCATCGACCTGAAAATGCCGGGCGGCATGGATGGCATCGAGACCATGATGGAGATCCGCCGCCTGCACCCGGATGCGTCGATCATCATCATCACCGCCTACGCCACCGTGGACACGGCCATCACCGCCATGAAAGAAGGCGCGCAGGAATACATCGTCAAACCCTGCAACCCCGAAGAGATTTCGCTGTTGGTGGGCCGCATCATCAAGGTGAAAAATCTGCAGCGCGAGAACACCATCCTGCGCAAAAAGCTCAGCCGCCAATACCGCTACGGCGACATCCTCAGCAAGAATGCGCGCATGCGCGAGATTCTGGACCTGGCGCGCGAGATCGCCAGCCTGCGCAGCACCGTGCTGATCCGTGGCGAGAGCGGCACGGGAAAGGAACTGATTGCGCGCGCGATTCACAATTCGGGCGAACGCGCCTCCAAGCCCTTCGTGGCGGTGTCCTGCGCGGCGCTGGCGGAGACCCTGCTCGAATCCGAACTGTTCGGCCACGAGAAAGGATCGTTCACCGGCGCGGTGTCGCAGAAGAAAGGCAAGTTCGAAATGGCGGATGGCGGCACCATTTTCCTGGATGAGATCGGCGACATATCCCCCAAGCTGCAGGCCGACCTGCTGCGCGTGCTGCAGGAGCGCTGCTTCTATCGCGTGGGGGGCTCGCAGGAAGTACGCGTGGACGTGCGCGTGATCGCCGCCACCAATCGCGACCTGCAGCAGGCCGTCGCCGAGGGCAGATTCCGCGACGATTTGTATTACCGGCTGAATGTGATCGAGATCCGCCTGCCGCCGCTGCGCGAGCGGCGCGACGACATTCCGCTGCTCGCCGACGAATTCGTGGAGCGTCTCTCGCATGAACTGGGCAAGGCCATTTCGGAAATCTCCGCCGGCGGGCTAAAGGTCTTGATGGATCACGACTGGCCGGGTAACGTGCGGGAACTCGAAAACGCCGTAGAACGCGCCCTGGTCACGGCCAAATCGCACGTGCTCACGGAGGACGATTTCGGATTCCTGGCGCGCAAGGCGGAAGCCGCCGGCGACGGCCATTTCCCGTTCAACGTGACCTTGCAGGAACTGGAGCGCCAGGCCATCGCCGCGGCCATCCAGCGCACCAGCGGCAATATCAAGGAGGCCGCCGCCGTGCTGGGCATCGACCGTTCCACCCTCTACGAAAAAATCAAAAAATACGAAATCCCACGGGCTTGGCGGAACTAATGATCTTTTTGCAGGGTTATTGGAGCTTCTGAATTTTCACCGTGGGGCGGGCAATCCTGCCCGCAGCCGGCTTTCAGCAAGGGCGGGCCGGGGCGGCCCGTCACAGGGTTCAGAAACCCACAATATGCGCCTCTTTGGAATCAGCGGTTTACGGGTGGGTTTCTGGAGAGCCGGCTCTGGAGTTTGGCCATTTGCAACCCACGTTTGGATTGCCGACGTGGCGCACGCT
>Ga0302325_10010021_pt1 | contig 20592 bp, 11 predicted proteins | sample Palsa_T0_2_FD_201948 | JGI IMG/M metagenome (GOLD analysis project Ga0302325, IMG submission 201948) | Peat permafrost microbial communities from Stordalen Mire near Abisko, Sweden - Palsa_T0_2 | ecosystem: Environmental > Terrestrial > Soil > Palsa > Peat permafrost | place: Sweden: Abisko...
CAATCGAGAGAACTGATTGTCCGTACACGTCAGCCATACGGGCTGCTTCTCTGCTCCAATCCTCGGCATCGTGTTGGATGATACATAGAGAGTCTATCCACAAGTAATCTAAGCCGGCTGCTCTAGTGATCTCGATTGCATGTCGAAACGTCTTGCAAAGAGCTGACTCCGGAATTTCCTCCAGAAATTGGTTGATGTTATCAGACTCCAATCTAGTGATTTCGATCTTTCCCCAGCAATGACTTAGGGTAGCATATCTGATATGATATTCACGTTCTGAAGGTAGACATAGTCTGATTGCCTTGCCGCCAACATAAACCAGTCGAGTAGGCATGGGCTTGCTCTTGTTCCTGGCGTTTCTGCATATCTCATGTGTAGCTTCGCATCGACTAAGCCATGTCTTTGCCAATCCCAAAGATTCTCTGCTATTGCTCAAGCGTGAAGGATAATCCGCACGCAACTTCTCCTCAGGCAAGCTCTCCTCCGGATTATCTGCCTCCTCATAGAACTTCATCGCTAACCCAGCCGGAAAAATCCACTGTGCATCAAACTTCCACAGGCTCGCATGCCGCTCATTAATCGTCCACGTCAAATAACACCTCCTCGCCCCAATCTCCACCCACTCCTCCATATAAACACACATATACCCACTCGCACCCCCCATACTCTCAAAGAAACTTCCATTCCCATACTCCTTCACACTCTGCAAAAACAGCCTACAAACACCACACCCCACCCTCGCACTAACCACCACACGGAAGATGTCCTCGTGATACGGAAACACCTTAAACCCCTTCTTGCCCTCCTCGTCGTCAAAAATCCCTCGACATAAACCACAAATCCCTTTCTCAAGAACGATGCTTTTTTCAAACTCCAAGGATGACTCAAGGCGTTTCCGGGCAAAATCTGCGTTGTAAAACTTCCTGTTTTGGGCCGCGATTGGGGGGAATTCATCAGGCAGAACCGGGGCTGAGAAATCTTGGGCTGCTTTTCCGTCCCCGTAGCCGGGGTAGTATTGTGGGCCACTGATCCATTTGACTCTTCGTTCGAGAGGTCCCCCCTTGCGTGCGTTGACATATACGGGCTCTATTTCTTGTGGGGCTTGAGTAGATGCTGTTGGATTTGCTTTCGTTGCAGCTTCGTCTTCCGTGGGATTTTCTGCGCTTGCTGGCTCAGACATCTTAGGGCTTCGTATGGGGCTTAGGATAACCTTTGGCGAGTATGCTTCCAGCATCCGTGCCACAGAGAGATGTCGTGACTTGTCGTCACATTGGATGTCAAGTGAGTGAAGTTGATGTGTTTGCAATGATGGCCTGCATGGGGCGTGGCTGAAGCGAGTTGGGAAAAGCGGTCAGGGGTCTGTCTCCATGAAGCCTGCAGAGCATGATCATCACTCACTCTCCAAATCTTCCAGTTCAGCGGTACATTGTAATAAACAGTAAATGATGCCATGCTGCAAAGCAATTCCTTTGATATATGATCATTCCTTAAAACGCCATTTGGTTTAAATTTAAGAATTTGCTATGTGGAACCCCCATTCGCCGGCGGCCAAATGCTTCTAAACTTTCTCCGGTGCCTTCCACGGCCATGCAAATGCACAAAATGCAGAATACCAACAACATTCTAAGCCGTTCCACGGGGCGAGTGCTCCTCTCCAGACTCGATGCCTCCCATATCAGCCTCCGCTAATGACAAACCACACTCATCGACCTAATCTGCGGTCCCGGCTGATCACATTGCCCAATCCCACCTCACGCCTTCTTGACAGTAATAACATTATTCTGACTCGAACACTTATTATCCGTCTAGATTTTAACTATAAATCACACATTCATTAGCCCTTTTCCGCTAACATCCCACCATCCTTCCTCTACTGCTCTCAAGAGAAGAACTCACCATCACACCCGTCATTAGCAGTAGTAATCTTTGCACTCGACGCACAACCCTTCGGCATAACAGTGCACCCATTCAGACTGACCAAAAAATTATGATTGCATATCTGGCTCGCGCAACCGCCTCTTTTCCGGAGATTGACTGTTACCACGACGGGTTGGTTGGGTAATAGTGGGATGTGGTGTTTGTGGCGTCTGTGTAGGGTGTAGGAGCGGCGTACAGGGTGGTTGACAGGAGGAGGAAAGGGGTGAGGAGGGAGAGTTGCATCGACTGTTTGCTGTGTTCGACTGACTTTTTGTAGTTGGGACTTGGTTGAGGAGGTTGAAGATGAAATGAAACGAGATGCTTTGAAGTTGCGATGTGTTGAAATAATAATGGGACTTCCTGCCTTGGACCGAACGCACCCTTATATAACAAGTCCATCATATAGTCCACCCACACTCCACTTCCTCATCTCAACAGCCCCCAAGGAACCTCGCATTCTTTTCGCCACAAACCATCAAATCAGCATCTCTCGCTCGAAAGCACAAAGCACACTCGCATCCCGATCCGTCTTCAGCCTTCCTCCTATTATATTGGGATCCCAAGAAACTCGGAAAATATATCTCGGTCCGCATGGATAAAGCACCACGTGAGGCTTAGTCTTGGTTCTGCAAGAGGCTCGGAGGACTTTGCACCTGTTTTTGAAGACGAGAGTGTGATGATGGGTCGGGGAGGAGACTGACAGAGGTGTTGGATCTATTTTTGGAGACGAAAGTGTGTCTACGTTTAAATATAAGACTGACAGCGATCACATTAAATGAACTGAGTTATGAAGCGGATCTTGGAGGATCCCGGGGAAATGTATGTTAGGGGTTGAAACTTGTCGGCCACTGAGGATTGAGTGCTACAAAATGAAATTCTGACCGCCCATTAGCTAAACCAGCGGGTGTTAAGAATTTCGAACTGAGAGAACCATCTATAAACTCAAAGAATATTGAAATATACCAATAAAACTTTCATCGTCATTCCACAACTTCAAACTTCGGAACATTCCAAAATTCCTACATTTCAGGTACTCACAGCCCTTGCACCCACACCCCATAAGCCCAACCTCAAAACTTCAAAGTTATATATTAACTTTTCGCCTCCTCAGTCCCAGCAATCGATTATAGAAGCGGGTAGAGGTTGTAAGCTGGTAGGAGTCTGACAGAGGTACTTGAGGCTAAATGCCATTTCCATGAATAACCTTGATCGGAGGGACGGGCTGAACAGCTGTGCCTTGTTGGGATGGAAATAATGACAACATGATGAGATACACTTGTATTGGGATTGCTGGCCTTGGAGGCTCATTCATTGTAGAAGAGAAGTGGACGGATTGTTCATCTGGTTCGAAGATAGTTGATGTTCCAACTTCGCATTACTGTTCACAGTATTATTATCCTTGGAAAATATAACAAACCACCGTTGACCCTCACTGGGCCCTATGCTCCCGATTGAAGACCTGGAACCACAGAGAGTGCAGGTATTATGCCATCTATACGCCAATGCTTTCCTTCATATACCGGAATCAAACGCCTGGACCCTAATACCTCATGAAGTAACCTCATCACGATTTCAACTCATCCTCTCTTCAGCCCTCAAGCATCCCAGGCACCAAACGTCACCTTCTGAACCCCTCTCAACACAACAACGACTACAAACCCGGCCCCTATGACCCTCAATCCTATCCCTATCCCAAACTCTCCTTTCCTCCTCTGTGCTCTCTCCATCGGTTCCTCCGTCGCCACCAAATGCTTGCCAACCATGCCCTTCACCATCGAACCCAAAACTAAACCTCCCATCCCCAATCCTCTCATCCCGCACAACCCCCAACCCCTCACAAACCCTCATGCAAACAAAGCAAGTCCGCTCTCCACACCCTTCACAATCCGCATACGCATCCAAATGTGCCTTCTCGGTAGGTTTCCGCCAGCACACATGGCAGGACCTGAGGTCGATCTTCCCTTTCGTCTCCTGTGTAATCTCTCCCCGTTCAATCGTATCCCCGCACAGAAGCCCATCGTCCCGAGAAAGATCTATCCGCTGCCGTTTCTGATCGTGTAGCCTCCTCCTCGGAACAAGCTGTTTGCGCTCGGTATTTAGGTGCAGGGAATCATCTCTGTTCGCCGCATTATGAAAGATCGAGTCATGGAGGGCGTGTCGAGGACTGTATTCGAGCCGTTCATTAGCACATCTCCAACCACCCCGTTGCGGTGCACGAAGGAGGCAGGGATGAAGGCAACTCACCTCAAGATCTTAAGAACCTGAGCACTAGCATCATCATCTCTCCTCCTCTTCTTGCCGCTGACAGGCGATATGGTTGTTTGTGATATGGACGGCATATCGAGTCCCTTTCTCGCGATATTGATTGCCTTGCCTCCACGTCCGCACAAAATCTTTCGCTTTTTCCAGATCAAACCCTAAGTATTTTCGAGAGGAGTTATATTTTGGATAATGAAAGGTCCTTCGAACTGCTTCGTAAAAAAAGCGAAGCCAATTCTTAGAGCGAAGTTGTGATGAAAGCAGTTGGTAGATTGTTGATTGTTCCTGGATCCATCAAGGTTCGTCTCTGAGACGTCGGCTGGAACCGCGCGCTAGCAAGGTTCAGCTTTTTTGGTCCCACCCCTTTTTCACTGGCTCCCCTTCACACGAAAGAAACGGTAGATATTCTCGAATGATCATATATTCAATTACTCATTACCATAATCTCTCTTTCAACTACGCTTGCTTGCTCCTTTGCCTCGCTCTTAAAATGCAGAATGTCTTGTAAAACCACCTCCTCCTTATGCCATGCAATGCTTGCTATGCAAATAAACAACGAAAAGAACCACCTTAAAGGGTCAGGAAGACCTAACAACAGCCACAAAATTACTCCACTGACAGCTACACCCGCCTGTCCCACCATCGAAGCCTCCAAGCTCTGGATCCGAACTGTTTGCAAATATAGTCGGGGCAGGATTAATGAGCGTCCCTCCAAATCCTCTATTCTCCTCATTGATCTTCCCACTCCCAACTACAATGCCCTCCCGATCATCCATTTCATAACAGTAAATCATTTTTAGGCTTGGGTCGCCGCCGTGACGATCTGTGGTGATGGTGATAGGGTAGGGAAAAGTGCCTGGCTGTGTGAGAGATGTCTGGTTTGTGTTGCTAGAGTGAGTGGTGGAGTTGAGTAGTTGCGAGGTGCTATTCATTCGCGTCCACATTTGGACAAGGAAGCGGGTCTGTGTCCAGGTGCAGCGGAAGGCGGCTTCTGCTTCTGTTGCTCCGCCGTTTTGGTCGTCAGGGACTTCGTCGTTGTTTGTCGAGTTGAGGAGGTCCAGTGACTTGAGGAAGATTGAGCGGTCGAAGTAGGTGTAGAAGCCATAATGCTCGGTTGGGAGACCTCGGTCATAAAGTCTGATAGGTTGCTGCGTAGGGAATGGAAGGAGATTTGCAGGTGCCGCTGTACCATCTGAATTGAGGCTGGGAGATGGAATCGCCTCAGTGACGTTTGGAAAAGGATCCGGTGAGCTTTGTCGGATTATGAAGTCTCGCTTGGTCACTGCAGGAAGCTTCGAAAGAAACGATATGTAGAACGGTGTTGGCTCCCCAGATTTGCTGTTTGACGCAATCCCATCCGTTGTGTTTCCGAGAAAGAATTCATCTGCCAAAGATGGAGGTGCCGGAATAGGGATGAATGTAATAGCTTGCCTAGCTTTGAGAATTATGTGCCTGATGAACTGGCCTGCAGAAACAGGATTCCCAACCGCACGAGTTCCTAAGTTTGGGTTGCCCGTAACGTTCGCAAATGTAGCATTTGCAGAACTGCTGTTGTCCCATTGGATCTGCAAGAAGAAGTTTGGCTGATTTGGCTGATTTGGTGCGACTGATGCCTGAAGTTCTTTCGGCAGATCACAGCTCCACTGTGTAGCTGGAAATACACATCCGGTATTGGTGTTAATGTTGTCCGGAGCAATTACTGTCGAAAGCCCAAGATATATTGGTGGAAATCCAGTCAGGTTCAGCCATTGAGATGGTCCAATATCTGTGTTCGACCTTCGATGAAGCGTCGTGGCCAGAACCACAATGAGGATAATCATGAACAAGAAGCCAATAATGAGGCCCAGGTAACATCGACGTCTCTTACGGCCTTCCGCACCACTACGACCATAGCATCCTCTGTCAGGAACACATCCACGACCCCGCCACAATCCTCCAGCTTTTCGAGCTACGGCGTCCTCCTTCTCTTGCCTCCGACGTTTCGCTTCTGCCTTCTTTGCTTTCTTTGATGGTGTTTGAAGGTCCTCTGCAGTAAAATGTAACCCTGCTTGTCTTGCAGGTAGCTGTGGGTAGCCAGAATTTAGATTTATTGGTCTTCGAGTTGGTGGTGTCAAAGGCACTTCTGACATCGGAATTGCACCGCCTGATGACATCGCTTGTTGCAGCCCAGGAGATACAGGACCGGGAGACATAGGATATTGATTAGCTAGAGCATGTCCGGGAGGGAAGACTGCTCGATATCGTACACGAGCTGGTGATGGGGAGTATGGTGGAGGCGGCCCGGCAGAGGGCGAGTTCATGGGCTGAGTAGATGCTGGAGGAACAGCAGCTCTAACAGGTTGTGTCACTTGTCTTCTGGTCGTCTGCATGTTGCTAGGAGGGTCTTCAAAATCGCCAAGTCGAGGCTGTACAAAGGGATTGTTGCTTTGAGACTGTCTGGTATTCGGAGCATCCATCAATATCGGCACTCCTCTATCATTCGAGCGAACTTGAGAAGCCGCTTGCAACGTCGCGGATGTATTGTCACGGCTCAGTTGAGATACATCATTTGATGCAATACTCGTCATTGTTTCGGCAGGTCCAAAGCCAGCAGTCTCAGAATGAACGAGTGGAATAGTGCCGGTAGAAGCCTGAACCTTATGTCTTGTTTCGTGAAGAGTTGGAGACTGATCTTCTGGGTCTCGATTCTTCATGTCCAAATTCCACCAAGAATCTGACCCTATAGTTGTAGATGATGTTTCAGGAGTCATAGGTGAGAATTCCTTCTCCCATGTCTTTCCGTCTCTCTCAGCTTCCTGTGCTTTCGCCGCGGCAACCGAAAGACTCGGTAGAGCTGGAGGGGCTTCATTCTCAATCTCCCGTGCCGCAAAAGTATTCGATCGTGTCAAGAATGGTGTAGTAATATAGTTCCACCAGCCTTTGGAGCGGGGGCGTTGTGTGGCAGCGGTACTAATACTTGCGTGCCTATCTGCTCTGGACGGCGCTGCGATGGAGAGTGCGCGTCCCCCTCTCGCCATTACTGGGCTCTCATCCTCTTCGAATATAGTGCAAGTAGAAACAACGCGGGACTTTGATGCACTATGATCCATATCGTCTTCTTCGCCCCATGTTGTAACGTCATCCGAGTCTGGTGAGAAGTAGCTTTTCTGGGCAGCCACTCTTTGTCTCTCGTCTTCAAGAAAGGAAGCAGGCATCTGTGGGACTGGAGGAGCATCACTATGTGAATAATGTCTGTCGTGGTGCGCGGCCTGCGAATATATGTTGGAAGCTGGACGAGGGTCCGTTGAGGCACTCATTGTATCTGGTGACCAGCAAGAGACTTCCTTGGCCGGGGTAATAATGATTGTCGGAGTATCCGGTGCGGTTGGAGTGCGGCGCTCATAGCTTTGAACGATCTTTGTCGTCTCAGACAAAGCAGTCGGTGGGCTGAAAGTATGGTCATCAACATCACGTGAAGGAATAGATATCCCAATAACAATAGGACGATCATCTGGGGATAAGTCGCCATTCATCTTCATTGGAGAAGGTATCAAATTCTTCGGCTTTCTTGACTCACCAGAGCTTGGGTCTCCGAGCGCTTGGTTTGAGAGTCTGCCGGCAGATGTCTGTGGGGCGCCGTTTGTGAGAGAGGGCATCGTAGCACCGAATAGTTCCTTGCCCTTTTTCGATTTCCAAAACCCAGTCGAGGTCTGTGTCGAATCACCGTTGAGCGCCTGGAGAGCAGCCAGGTCCACAAAGCATCCCATATGTGGGACAGTCCACGATGGCTGCATCTGGACCGGGGGCGCTGTTGCTTGGTGTCTTGAGAAGTTCGTCACAAGCTTTATCCCAGCCTTTGCATTCTGCTTCCTCTGCCGACCTTTCGACTTGTCTCGCGTTGGCTTTTGTACCGAGTATCTCTTGTCTGGTTTTCGAGTACTAGTCCGATTCAACGGTTTCGAACTCAACCCAAGGCCAACACCTTCAGGAGGTCTGGGCCACGGTGTAATTCGCACATCCGACGTTACTTTCACAGGGCTAGATGGAGTCGAGTCCTCTTCCTCCCACCATTCATCCTCAGCGTCGTCCCCGTCGTCATCAAAGACAGTATCGAATGGATTATTCGCTCGTTCTGTAGAAGGAGTGTTCTTCGTGGTGTACGGCTGCTCTGCCACAGGTATTTTTGTAGACATGTTCGAACGTTTGAAATTGAAATCGTGGGCTCAAAAAAAGAAGTCCAATCCACCCCGGGGTTGCGAAGGATGAATCGCGTTGTGTCGATACTGTAGGTGGATGTGGACGTTGTAATATTTTGTGAGGTGTATGTTCGGAGGTGTGTTTTGGGATGGCAGGTTTGTTGTGTCTGCGGAAGGAATGACCTGAGGACTCGATACCATGACTGAGTCTAAAGTTGTATACGAAGAGGCCGCATTCTCGTGAGTTAACAAAGGAAGAAGCTATTGTCAGAGATTGAGATGTGTGTCGGGGACAATGGGGAAATTGTAACAATGAGCTATTGACGACTCAACAATAGAAAACAAGCAAGAAAAAAGGTAAAGACCGTGAACGGGACACAAAGGAGCCGAGAATTCTGTGACAATGATTACGATAATATCATACACTTAGGAGAAGATATGAAAGAATGAAACAGAAGATTCGTGGCTGTTGGGTCATGACAATAGGAAATTGAGGCCACGACCGTGACATGAACCTGGAGGTTGGTGGGGCTCTCGAATATCCCTAAAATAAGATGGAACTCTTTTATTCGACAACAGTCGCAGCTGGAGACATTTGAAGCTCTATTCTGGGTCCTCCTCGTCGTGGTTCGTCGAAAACATCGCCATAACCGCCCATCAGAAGGTAATGGGCCAATGTTGTTGGCCCGGCGCTTCGCGCAGCCAAGACCAATCATTCTCTGGTGTTGGATGTAGTGAGAAGCTGGATCCGCGACAAGCCAAAGGAAGACCAACTGGGTTGTACAAAGTATGATTGGCGATTCAATGAGGCTGCTTATCATTGCGGGTTTGATTGTGGTCTTTGCTTGTTCTTCAGGATGACTGGAGGTTGTCGACGGATTCACCATTTTCCAAGCACGGGCCAGAATTTCTCACCGCCTGCCTTATTAGCCCATCACCCCTGAATGATTCAGTGAGATTGGGACGAAATCTGCCGTGGAGGCGGGTGTGGAGTACTGTACTGTACAGTAGTCATTATGGGTTGTAACTATCTCCCCCCTGAATAATTGTCCTTGGGTAACGCCACCCTCAAACCTCGTTAATGTCCCCGAATTAGGGAATATCAGGTGCTTTTGAGAGCGCTTATTGGCCAAAGACCCTTGATATGGGCGTGGTGTTATATACCGTGACCGACAATTACTTATTCAGGGGGGGTAGTAATTAATACGAGTACAATGTAGCTCGAATAGATTGCTGCACGCTGAGTAGTAATCAAATAGCCGCCATTGCTAACCCAGAGTCGAAAGTCTTGGATCATTCAAAGTCTGTGGCCCATATCGTGGTCAGAATGTGAGATGCGCTTGGTATATCAGCCTGAGATGAGATGTGGGCTCGGGCTCGGGACTCCTATCCTGACGATCATATTACGGATCATTTCTCTGATATGAACCTCAGATCCACGCGTCCATTAGACGACCGTTAGAGATGCAGAGATCTCTGGCTGTTACTTGTTACTCCCGTTAGAGCACAAGTACAGCACAGGTCCTACGTACCTCAAAAGTTTCAATTGGACGGGACAGAATGGTTGTACTGAAGATTTCTCCTTTTCCTCCTGACTCAGCTCCAAACCAGTGACAGTCTGCCAAACAAAATTTAAAGTTTGAGGAGTTGATAAGGCGAAGGTCTAGAGGCGGAAATGTCGAACGCCACTAGACCTCTCTCAGGCTGGCGTCGAGTTTGGAGCACGCAGATTTTGAAATTAGTTGCTAAGGAGCCTCCAGTGTTAACTGCAGTTAATTAAATGTCCGAGACGAAGCCAAACCTCTCAGCATTTAATCCTCGAACACCAGAATCAAACACCATTTCTGCTTGTTTCGATTCTTGTACTCGTATCCTTCCACACGCTCTGACTTGTGCTACTATCGGACTTGCAAAAAAGTCTTATCCAATACGAGCTGCGCCAAGCCACATCTGGCGTCCTGCGTTCCCGCCTTCGTGGCATCCACAAATTCCCTCGACCTGCCTCCAACCTCTGCAACGGTCTAACCCATAGGGATGCTGCGGGAGTGAGGAACAACAAACTCCATACGAGGCAAGAGTCGTGGCTTCGCGGAGTATCTATCCAATTCGGAATCGCCAGACGGTCGAGGTACCATCTGGTCCACCATCTTCGACCTGGCGTCATTAACTCCCACTTCATCAACTTCTTCTTCTTCTATAGGCCAGTCTTTCTCCCATCGCCGGCGACGGTCTTCGGTTTTCAACGTACCAAACAACTTGAATCTTCAAGGTGCCACCAGTGATTCGAATACATCATCACCGCGCAGCGCGCAAAACCTACCTCCAATTCCAGGGACTCCGAACCCAGGAACCCCGAATAATCCCATGTCGCTTTCGCGCAGTCCGTCTCCAAGGCCTGGGGGCGGATGGTCAAGCCCTGGACTTACTAACCCATACGCCACTGTCAGCGGTCGATCGAGTCCTACAAAGACATATGGAGTGAACGGGGGAGCAAGTTCGGTGACTTGGGAGTCAGCCAAAGCCAAGAGCAATGGAGTCAATGGCTACCCGTCGTTCTCGACGCAAGGAAATGGCTTCTTCAATCGACATATACGAAGCCTATCGAATAGTCTACCACGGTTCAATTTAGGGGCAGATAAGAGCTACGCAGAGAAGGAGAAGCTGGGCCGAGGACGGTGGCTGCCAAGAGACGGGGGCAGAATAGCTCGAGTGAGGAGTCTTGTAAGGAAGACCAGCCGGAAAGCAAAGATACGATTTCTTATTGTGACGGCCTTCATTTTCTTGATCATTCTTTTCTATATCACACGTAAGCCCTCCCTTCTACTGCAAGTTAAAAGCACTGCTGATCAAAATAGCTTTACATTACTGGTATCGCAGATCAAAACACCTTGGAGGAGGCAAAAAGTTCGTCATTATACTCGCAGCGAATCAAGGGGGTGGAGTTATGGAGTGGAAAGGGCCGCGCGAATGGGCAATTGAGCGGGACAGTGTTCGAAACAAGAAGAAATACATCAATAGATGGGGATACGATCTGGAAATCGTGGATATGAGTACGAAGAAACGATATGCACATGAATGGAGGGAGAGCTGGGAGAAGGTGGATACCATCCGGAATTGCTTAAGGAAATATCCAGATGCCGAATGGTAAGAATCAGAGTCCCTCTGCAGAATGTCCAGAAGCTAATTGATATCCAGGTTTTGGTGGATGGACCTGAATACCTTCATAATGGAGCCATCCTACTCCCTCCAATCCCACATCTTCAACGACCTCACCAAAAACACCTACCGGGACATCAACGTGTACAACCCCCTAAACATAACCCACCCTTTCCCCTCCGACCACCTTGACGCCGAAGCACGAAGCCCCGTCGGTGACGGCAAAGCCTCATCCATCAACCTCATAGTGCCTCAAGACTGCGGCGGTTTCAACCTGGGCTCCTTCTTCATCCGGCGCAGCGCCTGGACGGACCGTCTCTTAGACGTATGGTGGGATCCAGTCGGCTACGAACAAAAGCACATGGAATGGGAGCACAAAGAGCAGGACGCCCTCGAATTCCTCTACATCAACCAACCCTGGATCCGACCCCGCACCGCCTTCATTGAACAACGCAAAATCAACAGTTTCCCCGAAGGAGCATGCTCTGACAACGGAAACGACACTCATATTCATTACAATGAGAAAGATAGAGATTTCGTGGTGAATATGGCGGGTTGTGAATGGGGGCGCGACTGTTGGGGAGAGATGTATAATTTCAGGGAGTTGAGCAATCATTTGAACCGCACGTGGTGGGAGAGGTTTAAGGAGGATTTGGTGGCGGTTATTTGGTTCAAGATAACAGGGAATAAGATCAGGCTCTGAGCCTGTTCTCTGTTCCTCTACTCAATGCCCATTCGCTTCGACGCTATTTCTGCAGCGGAGTTCCAGTATCTGCGATACCTATCATACATACATTCTTGTTACATACTTTTCTGTCCGTTTCTTCCTTCATCTGGGTGGCTCAAAGATCAACCTGTGGCTCCAGCCACTTCATTTCTTCGGCGCTTACATTTTTCATTGTCGTTAGTGTCAGGTGTGTTGCATTGCATTGCATACTAGGAGTTTTGAGAGAAATAATGGGTTTGGTCAATAATGTGTATGTATCATCTGATGACAATATCAAGATTTCTCTCCCTTGTGCCACCAATACGCCACCTCCTTGACTCTGATGCAAAGCTTCCCTCACCATCCATATAGGTGCCTGGGTAGTCCACAACTTTCTGTCTAGTGACAAACAAATTCTTACGGGTAAGGACGAAGGTGAATCAGACGCATGATCATTTTATCTTGTTTCCCCTCACAAGGCTCATCACGGAGTCGAGCTGAGTCACGGTCCCGGAATGTCTCTCGTTCCTGATGCTAGAATGGACACCATACGGCTACAAATAGCTTAGAGATTTCGATTAAGAAGTCTGTTTCAGAGTAGCAAGTCCTTCATCTAGCGGGAAGGAAGCTCAATTCAATAGCATCAGAGCTACACTCCGCACAGAGCAAGGCAACTGCACTCGAGAGCAAGGCTTTATGGATGACGTTCGTCTTGGCAAACTGTATTCCCCGCGTACTTTCTTTCACTTCTGTTGTGCTGTCAGGTATCAATAGAGTGTAGAGTTTAGCGAATAGTAGATGCATAGCGGATGAGATGCTTGCTTGATACGACGAGGATGAAAGAGTCTCGCTATCATAGTTTGCTTAATGGTACAGATATTTCAGCGACCTTGTGTGTGACACACTGACACAACTTGTAAGGCACAGATTTCAAGTTCTGTCTCACTTCGCTTCAGCAAGTGCTCTCCATTCACCTGCCGAGACCAAAACCCCCATCATGATTCTCCCATTCCTCACCTCTTCTTCGTCCTTCCTATGCAGAGCTAGGACTCCTCAGCGCACTTCCTCCTAGATATGCCTTGATCATTTCCTGTCGATATGTCTCTAGTAGTATGTCAAGCTTTTAGCCCTGAGGATTCGACACCAAGAATTAATAAATCATTATGGCCACTCGACGGCCGAGAAAGCAAGCCTTTATTATATAATTGTTCATCTCCCAAACAAGAACGAAAGGCATACACAATCCGCGAACGATGGCGTCACAGAACAAGGAGGGCGAGACACTATTTCGGCAGGAGAGCAACTCCCGAACCTTGCAAACTGTCGACCCTCTTTTATTTCAAAGTGAGTCTGTTAAGTGTTGCAGGTAGTCAGAAGTTCAAGAATTCGTGAGACAACGTGTCATTGTCAGATCTCTAGCTTTTTTGATAGACGCGATGAAACTTTATCAAGAATTCAAGGGACAGGAAGTTGGCATGAGATTTGCTGTCATGTGACTAGCTGTTGTCAACTTGTCCGATCCTAGGAGTAAACTTCCGATACCATCGTGAGCCGCTATATAGCGGGGTACATTTGATGGGATGGGAGGAGCATTGGCTCGGTGAAGGAATCTAGTCGTGCCTTCTTACCTCGCTCGTGTCTGTTGTAACTGATTTGCCACCCTTTGCTCCATCTCCTTCAGCCGCTCCGTCCTTCCTTCCTAGGTCTCAACTTCTTGGCAGGGGGAACATTCCATCACGATCTTCTATACTTTCCTTATACCCTTTAAAGGCGCTATCACTGACACTACTACCATGCCAGTTAGCGCTGGTACAGGTATTCGCGGGCAAGTTATAGCACCTTCTATTTTCTTAAAGGAACCGTGCGTCAAGTAGGGGTTTCCTGCAGCAGCAGGGACTCTGCTTCATCCCCTCTACCTGAACGAGATATCGGAAATTTACCCTTACATGCTGACTCAGATCTCCTGCAACTCACTACTTAGTCCCTTCAACCCTTCTTTCCTCCACATTTTCCAAGTTCCACAAAATGCCTGTCCTTGAGCACCCATTCACCATCAACGGTGGCTGCAACCGCGGCCCCCTTCGCTACAAAATCAACGTCCGAGCATTCTCAGATCAACCTCTCCTACCCTATTGCGATAGCCGAGCGCTCTCAGAAAAGGAGCGCATCCCAGCCATTCTCATAGACCACTGAAATAGCTGCCGCCGCGCAACCAGCGCCATGCTCGCTATCTAGGTCCTATGCGCCATCTCATTCGTCGAGATCTCCTTCAACTCCACCTAGATTCCCGCAAAAGAACTGCTCAAAAAAGAAAACTTGAAACCCAGGAAACACCCCCCTTTGAAATTCTACCGCTCGTCCGAAAATCATTTTCGAGGATTTTGTGAGAATTGTGGGACTATGATTTGTTATAGGAGTAGGTCGGGTTTCCCGGTTTCCCGGCCTGATATGGTGAATATCCTGCTTGGGACGGTGGATAGAGAGGATTCGGAGAAGGGCTGTTTGGGGCCGCAGAGAGAACTTTGGTGGGATATGAGGATCCCTTGGGTGAGGGAGTTAGTTAGGGAAGGAGGAGTTGCCTAGGCATCCGTTGTGGAAGGTTAATTATCAGGTCGCAACGGCAACCAAGGAATAGTCGCACCAGTGTAGGCCAACCCGCCTCCCCAAGAAAGCTTGTCTGGGATAAGGACACTTTCGTGGGGAATCCAATTTGGGCAATCAACCGGGAAGACGACGACAACCGCGCGAAGACCGAAGACAACTCTCCACCCACACCAGTACTACCACAGGGAACTGTTCTGAGACTAGGAGTTGACAACGACGTAACAGCAAATGTAATCCCAACATCCTGTCTCTCTTGTTTAGATGAATTTTCATACCCTTTTTCCCGAGCATCTTCCCCATGACTGAGAGCAGGTGGTATTCTTCGGGAATTCTTCAACTGCCTTGAGATATTGCCCGTCACCCTCCTGGAACTGCGATGCTATCGTACAATATATGCACTCTTGTGCGAAATTGACAATTGCAACGGAGGGTTGTCTCGTTGGCAGATCGAGCGGCCGTGTAGTCGAATCAACGTTAACGGTGACCGCTTGGGGTCTCGAAACGGAGGTAGAAGGAAAACAGCTTGCCAACTTACAACTTACAACTGCCGATGTTGTATTTGTTTCAGCTTTCAAGAGCCAGGAAGAGGTGGCCCGTTAGCGTTCCTTCCACCTATCACTCACGCTGGCTATGCATGGACAGTAGCAGCCACGCGCCCATGTCCATGTGCACGCAGAGCAAGTGGTTCACCTATCGTACCTTTCATGTACAAGACTGGAAGAGAATGGAGTAGCAAGGCTGCTTGGTAGTTCGAGAGAGGGGTGTTCCTCGGACCTCTTTTGAATCATTTCCCCTCATCATAGGGGTCCCGTCAGGGCTGAGGCATGGATGGCTTGGAACTCCTGCCAGCTCAAAATTCCTTAAGCCAATCTAGAAGCTGTGCCGCACCTGGTGACAACAAGAGAGCTAAAGTAACCAAACGGAAGACGCCCAGCGGGATTTTGTGAAGGGAGTGCATATCATGGCGCTTACTTAAAGTGCTTTTGCAATCTTGGTGTCGTGTGAGCGTACGGCTGGCCTTTGGCATGACTTGTGAAAGGCTCCTGATACTCCCAAATCAAGCAATTCTCTCGGGCTCGTTCCACTGGAGCTGTAGTCTCCTACGGAGTAATGTAAGCCGTCCACTTGGTGCTCCTCATGGGATATCAATGATCCCTCCCGGTGATAATGTTTCGCAAGTAAGAGGGTTGTCAATACCAATGCTTTGAGTCAAGTCACCTGGGGAATTTCCGTCACTTTACCAGGATCAAGCATGCGCCTTCCATTCATTCTAGAATTCCCCGGGGGGGACCTGATCACCATGCGGCACTGTGCTCTCGGTACTTGCAATTGAGGTATTTTGTATGTTGGGAGTTCCAATGCACATAGTTGTCTATAATTGATAAAAGTACATAACCCTAAAAGTTCAACAAACGATATACCTAAACATAACAGTCCCCATGAGTCCAATACGATCAATCTATAAAAGCAGATTTTCCCACCTCTCGTCCTCATCACCTCCCCGGGGTCCCCAAAAGCCAAAAACAAAAGGTCCGTAGACTCGCTAAGACCTCTCCCGCGGGAAAGAAGGCGATTGGCAAGAGATGTGGGGACCTCGTCCTCGGTACTGTAAGATTGGAGAAAACCCATGCGCAGGAAAAATAGCACACCAATCACCGCATTTTGCGCGCCAAAACATCCACTACCCCGGGTGCCTCGCCTCCCGTTTCCAAAATACGACTACTGTATGGGAAACAAGGAAAAACTAAGTTCCCCACCAGGAGCTTCTGAACCTCTGAAGAGCTAGTCACGAATCGCGATTGCCGCGCACTTGCCGTAAGTGGGAGTAATTAGACGGGTTTTGTGATATCGTTTCACTGAAACTAGGCGTACGTGCAGGTGGAACGGCGTAAATGGAGCTGACTCGTTGACATGGGGAATTAGAGTTAAGAAGTCTTGGAGCTGTGAATGTGGTGTGATTGATCTTTTTTCATCCTAGCCGGAGTAGGCAAGGAATCAGGGCATGGCTAGTCTACGTTACACTAAACAGACTGGAACTTTCCGTAAGTGACACCTAGTGGCGCCCTTGTGTCACACAGCAGAGTGATATCAGTTGAGATATCCCTCAACGCTGTCCTTGTGCTGTGATCTGAGGTCTACAACCATCTACCGCCTCGATGTTGCGAGCCCATCGAAAGGCATGTTGGAAGCATTCGCCTTCGGCAACACGCCAAAGATGTCGAGCTATGCTGGCGAAGTTGATCATTGGAGTCATACACGGCGAATCGACTTGTCTCCCCGAATCGGCGCTCTCGCCCACCCTGATGTTCTGACATCAGCACCGACTAAAGACCTGGTGCCACAAGAAACATGTTGATTGTCTCTCGAGGCGCGAATCGAGCAATGTCGCCATCCGTGTTCTGCAGGGCTGCAGAGATAGCATGCTCCAGAATCTTTCTTTCACGCACGTCTGAAGAAAGTCGATAGAACACAGTTAGTGGCCACAACGGATACTTATTGAAGTGATGACCGATTTCGATCGTAGCAATCACAGCAGCTGTCTCGATTTTGGGCTGATGAGTACCATCCAGGAAATGGTCTCCTTCGGGTTGTTGAGCGAGAAGTGTTCGCAGTAGAGCATTCGCAGCTACAAGGTAGGAGTGCCCACTGGTAAATTTACCAGTGGTGGGGATCACCTCATACCACTTGGACAGCTCTGCCAGGACGACTGCAGCAATCTCTAGTTCCGCAGGTGAAAGGAGAGCAATTCGGCTGAGCCTCGAAACCATCACGACAAGGCGGAAGACATCGAACGGCATACCCAAAACTGGCCAGTTTTCCTCAGCAGCCCCGGATGGTACTGGCGAGTCGTGGAAGTAGTCTTCGAGCAGTTGCCATTCCGCTGATCCGTCAAGCATGTCGAAGTCTCGGTCAAACAGCATCATGGTTGCTCCATGGTAGAGGACCGCTTCATAGCACACACGCTCGAAAGCATGGGCTGATAGGCACTTCTCAGGAAGTGGAAGACCAGCTTTGAGGAGAGCGAGGTTTGAGGCACTCCTCAGTTTAATCAAGTTCAACGTGGCACGAATATGGGTTTTAGAAGTGGAGGCAAAGGTATTGTGGTCTCGATTCTAGATACCAACAGTCAGCTTCTGAACTAGGGTTGACAACTGCTATCAACTGTACTCACATCAAGAAGGGTAAGTTGGTTTGCTGTAGCAAGGAGCCAATCTTCTGTCCCCAGCACAGATCCATTGGCAATTTGGGCCTGGAGTGACGCCAGAGCCGAGGTCTTGTACGAGAGCGCTTGACGTCGCAGCTTGAATCCCCAGCGGGGATCCGACGATGGCTTCCACGACATCGTCATCGCAGCACAAGCCAAGGCTGTATCTCTCAGAGGTTTCGAGTCTTGCACCAGGTTGCACATGTACTGGCACTCCATGAAGCGAGGGTGAGATTTCGAATGAATGAAGCCTGGCAGCATTTGCTTGAAATAGAAGGCAAGCATCACCGGCTCATTGTTCCATCCAAAACCGACAGTTAGATCCGGACTACTACTCTTATGTAGCCATTTTGGTGATTGCTGTTGATCCTGCTGATGCAGAACCATCATCTGGTTCTCCGCCTTCTGCTCTTCCGGCGTCGATACATATTCACCATCTGAATTACTGTTTTCGGAGCACGTCGTGACCGTCGTGCGGATTGTAACTTTTCGCAGGCGTCGGTCCTGGGCATTATCGTATTCTGTAGGCCATTTACACTCGAGCGACTTACGACTGCTGCATCCGGAGCACACGGGTCTCAGCTCGTCGCACTTCTTCTTTCGTTGGCGGCCTGCTGCGATTAGCTACTTGAACAGCGACTCGAATGCCTAGCCGCCGAGGTATCTTACATGTTAGACAGCCTAGCTTCGTGCGCAATCGTGCTTTAGCTGTCATTGGAGCGATAACAAGCTTTTGCAATTGGGTACCACGATCGCAATCCACGATATCAATCTCAATGCAATCGACCACTGGGGGTTTGCGGAGAAGCTGATAGAGGTGGCTAGCTTGTCCCGTAGGCGGTGACTGCGATGTGGCAGAGTGACATGTTTGCTCAGCGTACAAACCTACTTGCCCAGTGCTTGGTCATGGGCAACGGCTGGGCGAGCAGGTCAGCACTCTGCGCTGTGTGTGCTCGGTCCTCCACCCTGTCGTCCGAGCGCAAGGAAAAGAAAGGGGGAAAGGAGGGTGGAAACAATGATGGCAGTGAAGGACGATTTTTATTCTGGTTTTCATCAATTAGGTGTGTATAGAAAATGGCAGAACTGGTGTCATGATCAGAATTGCGGAGGGAGTAGCTATCGGTAGTAGTAGCCACCGGCGAGTGGTGGTTTGTGGGGTGCTCGAAAGGAGGAAGCCTAGCGCTAGTGCCTTGCATGTCCCAGAAGGGGCGAAGCAACGTGGCAGCCAGGGCCAGGCTTGACCCTGCGAGCACCTGGACCCAACCCAACATTCAAAACATTGAAGCCAGGAATAGAATCAGATGACAGATGAACCGTACTTCGTATTGCGAATTTGAGGTTGCTGCCGATAGAACCCGGGACGTTCTTTTGTATCTGAACAAATATTTCCAACCGGAATCAACAGAAGTACTTCCCGTGGACGCTTAGTGGACGCCTCATTTCTTAAATCTCAATGTCCAATACTGAAACCAAGAATGGAAAATCAAATGAACTGTGTCGGGCATCTCAACTGCCGTTCATAAAATTCGGACATCTATATCATTGCTCCTGAATAGAATGAAGAGAAATCTCTATACTCCGTTAATGTAAACAGTCCAAATCAGTCGAACCTCTCAACCAACAAACGCTGAAACCAGGAATGGGGGAATCAGATAAGGTAGCGCAAGTCTGCAAAGCAATGACCTCCGCAAAGCACTCCCGTTTAAACCGATCCTAGATAAGGTCAGAGAAGTTTGTATCATGTCAACGGCCAATAGCAGCCAATCGTCCTTCAAATCTACAGCATCCAGAAACGCTGCCAAGAAGAGAACGTCAGATGATATATCGTGCAGTCAAAGAAACGACGAGGTCGTCCGCATAGACTGCTTAGAGGCAGAACATGAAGCTACTATAGAATGGGGAGGCAGTGATTTCTTGATGAAAGGGACGTATTGGAATAGGTAACAAGTTTCTCTCTATATAAATACATGTCGAGGTCAAGGCTGTTGGTCGCGGTGCTGACTAGATTAGCGAAACAACTCGTCCGAGGGAGAGAGCAAGAGTAGTGAGTATAGGCATGGAACACATGGTGCACTTGATTAGGATGAAGAGGATTGGGGATTCCGTACTGTGAGAGCATTTGATGATAGATACAATAGGAATGATGGGATATATGTATAAGCGGGGAGAAAAATTGCACGAGTTGTAAGGCAGAGAATACAGAGAATGTATTCGCCCCATCTCTCTCATTAATGAAACCTTAATTGCTTGAATGGAAACCATTCCGCCCCGCATTTTTAATGATCAAGGAGAACATGTCAGACGTTCACCGTTATCGAGCCAACACAGCTCCCAAGGAATTTCGTTGCTACTTTCCAAGAAAGGATCAATAAATTCAATAAATTGAAAATAACTATCATCCCTCACTTACTGATAAGAGAGGAACTCTTCTGGTTTCACTCCATGCGGCACCTTGTGGAACTACCCACGCTACAACCATGTGAGAAGTGCAGATGCAAGTGCTGTAGCTTTCCCTATCGGATACAAGAAAGAGGAAAGAGAATATGGTATACCATTTGGACACAGTTTCA
>Ga0302325_10010022_pt1 | contig 20590 bp, 18 predicted proteins | sample Palsa_T0_2_FD_201948 | JGI IMG/M metagenome (GOLD analysis project Ga0302325, IMG submission 201948) | Peat permafrost microbial communities from Stordalen Mire near Abisko, Sweden - Palsa_T0_2 | ecosystem: Environmental > Terrestrial > Soil > Palsa > Peat permafrost | place: Sweden: Abisko...
CTCGCATATAAAACCGTGGATTCATCTATAAACGTTCTGGCGAAAGCATAAGTTCCTGATTGGTGCGGAAGCATCCGTGAGAAGTGTCTCGATTCCACAAAGAAGCGAATCACTATCGGAGGGTCCCTGTTTTGAGCCCATTCTGGACATAAATTGCATTCGCTGCTGCCATCAGCACCAGAGTTACCGAAGGAATCAGAAGGCCCTGGAGACGAACTGCTCGATACGCGATGGCGCCGCCCACAGCTCCTGCCACCAGCCCCGCCCAGAGAAGAAGGAAGGGCGCCCATGCCCAGCGCGCCCTGGCATTCGACACGTGGAATGCGTCCGCGGCTTTCTCACCGAAGCTGACGAGCGCGCCAGTTACGTATGTGAGACCCATCTTGGCGTCGCCCGCCTTGTGAACCACAGCATTTTGCATCCCCATCGCAAGTACCATTAGGACGATGGGCGCACTTCCCGTCAATCCAGTCAGTCCCGCGCAACCCAACAACGCTGCTTCGACCGCGAGCACGACGGCTCGATTCCAAGGCTTCGTCCGCTCAGCGATGAGGCGCCCCGCCATCACGCCCAACACGAAGAGTCCAACGATACCGGCTGGGAATCTGGCATTGGACCAATCCGAGTGGCTGGCCGCCACCGCGAGTTGGGTCGAATCGCCGCTCATAAAGGACACGAATAAGTGCCCGATTTTGAGGAAGCCGATGGCATCGACATAGCCGGCGGTGGCCGTCAGTACGATGCTCAACGCGAGACGGCCCAGATCGTCGCGGCTCATGCTCTGCATCTTAATCTCACGGCGTTGACCGACGATAGGCGCCAGGCGTTGCGTGTCCCCGCCGCAAAGCCTCAGCTTTACCGTTTGCACAAGCCCCGATTTAGCCCGATTCCTGCGGTACCCCATGGCGTCCTTCGATGAAAAGCAGGCCGGTAGAAAATTCACTGTTTCGAGCGAAATGACCGGCGATTACGACTTGTGCGGCCGGCCTCAATTTGCATGAAATATGTTCAGATCATGCGTTTCAAACTGTGCACGGTGTGCGCCCACTGGGACGCCCGGCCTTTCACACTCCTTTCATGTAACTGGAGGGCGTGTGAACTACATTTCGATGGCTTTCACAGCGCTGGTCGGGACCCTTGAAACTGTAGTACGCGTGCCTTGGCTGCAGCGACTTCGCCATCGGATATGGCCGGCTAGCGGAGTCGCCGAATTGCGCGCAGCGTTCGAGCAGTCTCCGCATGGCAGCTTGCTGGTCGATGCGCGGAACTTACAAATTCTCTCCACCAACGCCGCACTTCGCCAGAGCCTTGGATTGGATGAGCATGAGCTAAAAGCACTCACACTCCCGCAGCTATTTGCGCAGGATGAGGACGCGAAGGCGCTAATCAGCCGCCTGCGTGATCCGAGTTCCAGGACATCAGTGCGTACCCGCCGCCGCGGCCCCGATGGTCAAATGCTCGACATCGAGATCACCGGCTACCCGATCGAGCTTGGACAGCGCCGCGTGCTCGCCTACACGACGCATGATGTGACGGTGCGCAGCAGTTTTGAGGCGCAATTACTGGAGAATCAACAACGCCTGGATCACCTCGCGCACCATGATCAGCTCACGGCGCTGCCCAACCGGCTATTCCTCGCAGCCCATTTGCCTGGCGCAATTGAAGAGACGCGGGGCAGCGGTCAAATGCTCGCGCTCTTGTTTCTGGACCTGGACCGCTTCAAACATATTAACGATTCACGCGGACATGCAACTGGCGACGAGCTGCTCAAGACTGTCGCACAGCGGATCCGATCGACGGTGCGCAACGTCGATGTCGTGGTACGCATGGGCGGAGACGAATTTATAGTCATCTTGAAGGAGGTGACCAACACCGCACAGGTGAACGACGCGGCCGAGCGCATCATCGAAGCCCTTTCGCGCCCCGTCGTTATCAACGGCCGCCCGGTTGTTACGACGGTAAGTATTGGTGTCAGTCTGTACCCGCGCGATGGTGCCGACATGGAGGAGCTCCTGCGCCATTCGGATTCGGCCATGTATCAGGCCAAGGAGCGGGGGCGCAACAACTGGCAGGTCTTCAGCCCGGTCATGGGCCGACGACTTAAGGCGCGGGTGGCGATCGAAAGCCATCTGCGCACCGCGCTTCAGATGTCGCAGCTCGATGTCCATTACCAACCGATCGTCGACATCGAAGCGCAGCGGGTCGTATCGCTTGAATCCCTGGTGCGTTGGAAACATCCGGAGTACGGCTACATATCACCAGCGCGCTTCATCGGGGTCGCCGAGGAAAGCGGCCTTATCGTGCCGCTGGGCGAATTTGTGCTGCAACGCGTTCTTGAGGATGCGCGCCGCTGGCTCGACGCAGGCTGCACGATGGTTCCCATCGCCATCAACGTTTCCGCGATCCAGCTGCAGCGATACGACTTTGCGGATCTTATCGCGAAGATGACGAGCGCCAAGGGTTTGACACCCACGATGCTTCAAATCGAACTCACGGAGAGCGCTATATTCGGGGCGCTGGAGGGGCGTAACGGCGAAACCAGCAAAGACTCGGTGGCGGACCTGCGTAAGCTCGGCATCGATATCTCCTTAGACGACTTCGGCACAGGCTATTCAAGCCTTTCGTATTTGAAACGCTGGAGCTTCGATTATTTGAAAATCGATCGCACCTTCGTCCGTGATCTGGGCACCGACATGAGCGATCTTGCCATCGTCGGCGCAATCATCGCCATGGCGCGCCATCTTAATATCCGCGTGATCGCAGAGGGTATCGAAGGTTGGCAGCAGTTAGAGAAGTTGCGGGAGCTCGGGTGCACGCTCGCGCAGGGTCACCTGTTCGCCAAACCGGCGCCGGCACAAAAATGCGAGCGATTTCTGACTGGTGGACCGATTGATCTGACCGATCGCGATCGACGCATCGAACCCATCGAGGTGACTGGCATCAATCAGGTCCAGATATTCGAGCTGTTGGAAACAGGTCGACAGGCCGTCGGATGATGAGCTTCAGCTTGATGGGTACGTGCTAGGGCCAGCGACACACAGCGAACCCTCGGGTACGCGCCAGGACAGTGCGTACATCAGTGTCTGCGTGGGTGTCGCATCGAGCTTGGAAACCGCCAGAGCCGTTGCCCGCTGGTAGATTAAATCCCACAGCAGCCGGGCTGCGTTCCTCCGCCACTTCGCCTGCGTGGGCAACGCAGGCTCGCACGCGTACCATACGCGCGCTGTAAGTCCCGCCCGCGAATGCGGTTAACTCTGGCGCGCTCTCATGCACCGGCGCCGAGGCCGCCGACACTGTATATCGCGCAAAGCCGAACGCCGGGTCGACTCATGCGTTAATTGATCGTGGAAGGTTCAGCGGTCACCCGCAGGGCGCTGAAATGGACGATCAGGACGCTGGCGGTCCTGTTCGCGCTCGTCGCTGTGATCATTGCGGCCGCTGCCCTGGTCGACGCGAACTGGTTCCGTGCGCCCCTCATCCGCTTCATCGAAGCGCGTACCGGCCGCGACATCCGCATCGACGGCCCCCTAAAGGCTCACCTCTTATCGCTCACACCCCGCCTGACTGGCGAACGTGTAACGATCGGTAACCCGCCGTGGTTGCCGCCCGGTCCGACGGCGGAAATCGACACACTCTCGTTGTCGTTTGAGCTATTACCGCTCTTCTCGCGCTCGTTCGTCATCAGCCGCCTCGCAGACACCTGCAATTTGACGGTACGGCGTCAGCCCAGGATGTGCAGGGGGCAGCAGGAGTGAATCCTTTGCGAATCGAGGGGTCGGGCCAGTTGAACGGCAGGGCCGTCACGTTCACGATCAACGGTGATGCGCTCGCCACCGCGAGCCGCGAGCAGCCCTACCACTTTACCTTAGCAGAGCGCTCGAGCGGCTCCCTTCTCACGGGCCACGGTGTGCTGCCGCGGCCTTTCGATTTTCATGCTCTCGACGCCACGTTCGAGGCCGAAGGCGAGGATCTTAAGGACCTGTACTTTCTCATTGGTGTAACCCTACCGAATACCGGCGCTTATCGCTTCTCCGGCAGACTCGCGCGCGAGGGAACGCATTTCCACTACAGCGATCTTCTCGTAACCTCCGGTCAAAGCGATATGCATGGCACCTTATCGGTTGAGACCTCGAGCGGCCGGCCGAAGCTTGAGGCCGACCTGCACTCGCAACTGCTGCGTATGGCGGATCTCGGCGAGCGCGCGGCGGGACGACTGGCGCAGTCTGAGACAGCGAAACTCCTGTTGCTGCCTGACACGCCGCTGCGGCTGATCGGCATCCGCCGCGACGATGCGGTAGTGCACTTTCATGCGCAAACTTTCGATCTGGGCCGCGCGGCATTGCATGCGGTCGCGGCGCAGGTAACGATCGATCACGATGTCCTCATGGTGCCGTCCCTGTCGGCAGCCTCAGCTGGCGGCAAGCTCACGGGGCGTTTCAAGTTTGACGCGACTCACGAGATACCTACGGCGGATCTGGATCTCAGGATCGCGGATCTGCCGCTCGGCCAGTACGGCCACAAGGGCTCGGCGGAGCCGCCGCTCGATGGTGTGCTGCAAGCACGCCTGATCCTCAAGGGACGGGGAGTCTCGACCCATGAGCTCGCGTCGAACGCCAACGGCACAATGACGGCCGTGCTGCCCCACGGGGCAATACGCGCCTCCTTCGCGGAGCTCACCGGAATTGATGTCACGCGAGTGCTGGGTCTGGTGCTGCGCAAGGATACGCATGAAACTCCGGTGCGCTGTGGAATCGCGAGCTTCCAAGTTCACGATGGCATCGTGACTTCCCAGAGCCTGATCGTCGATACCGATTCCGTTCTTGTTACCGGCAAAGGAGAGATTCATCTTGATTCAGAATCTCTTGATCTCGCCGTCCGCGGGCGGCCGAAGGGCTGGCGCTTGATACGATTGCGCTCGCCGCTATTGATCCGCGGCACTAGCACCCTTCGGTTGGAATCGAGGCTCGCAATTCCCTCGTCCAAGCCGGCGAGGCCGTCGCCCTCGGCGTTTTGCTGTCACCGCTCGCCGCGGTGCTGGCGTTCGTCGACCCGGGCCTTGCCAAAGACACCGACTGCGCGGCCTTGCTCGCCAGTGCAAAGACGGATGGCGTACGCGTCAGCTCCACCGCCCTGCCGCACTGAAGTGGCTAGGCTGGCGGAATCCGCCGGCTTTCGACTACGACAGTACGAGGATTGTGACTGGAATAAGGCATCCGGCGGCGAAGAGCACCCAGGCAAGGCGCTTGCTTCGACTCTGAGATAAGCCCAAGTAGATGCCCAGACAGCTCGAGACACACAATCCCAGAGCGACAAGCAGAAAGAACCATTTCAGCACGAGCGTGCCCGCGTGCTCCTGCTCTTCGTCTGCGCTGTCTTTAGTCGCCTCGGATTGACCTGCTTGCGCATGGGAATGCTGAGGCTCCTCAGCATCATGCTCGTGGGGCTGCGCAAAAACCTGATCCTTATGGACCGCGCTCAGCTTTTCCATCAGCAGCGGTGGGTGATAGTCACCGTGTGGTTCATGAAGATCGAACAGCTGCGTGGCCCCGGTTAACGCAAAAAATATCACGCTTGGGGAAGCGAGCAAACCTATGTACGTATGCCACCGACGGACAGTTAATTTAGTCATCGATCCGAATCCTTACAATATTTGTGCCGCCGCTGAACGCGACGACCCAGCACTAAGAGAGGCCGCTGTGTGGTGACGCGAGAAGCCGCCGGCGATGACGCAACCCTGGGTCGCAGCCCATTTCGTATGCAATCGCGAGCGTGTACGGATAAGTTCCCAGCACGTAATAATAAACTTGTTTTCCGACACTTGCGTGTACCATCAGGTGGGCTTTGATCTGCTAAGTAAACTACTGCTGCTAAACCGCTCGGGCGGCGCGCGCAAATTGAACCCCAATGCGGCACACTCGTTGTGCATGCCGATGAGCTCAAAAAACCGCAGCTTCGTTGAAGGTTTTTCCCATCGCTGAGCAAGCGCGATCCCCGTCATACTTGGCTACCGCACTGTATCTGCTTGCGGCGGCAGCTCTTGTGCATGCGTCCATTGCAGGGGCGGCTGATCCGCAACCGTATAAGGTGGACATCGCTTCGACCGGGAATCGACTCTTCGATTCGACACTCAAGGCAACGTCGCAGCTCGAGGCATTGCGCAAGACAGTTCCCGTGGCTCCGTTTGCCCTGATCGCCCGTGCCCGCGGCGATATCGATCGGCTCAAGACCGTAGTGGATAGCTTCGGCTATTACGACGGCTCGGTCGCTATCACGATCAACGGCCAGACGCTTGATGATCCGACTCTGGGCGATACCTTGGGCGCGCTGCCGAAGGGAAAGAACGCGCAATGCAAGGTCACGTTCATCCTCGGGCCGCTCTACCACATCGGCCGGATCGAGATCGATGGATCGGTCCCGGACTTCGCGCGCAGCGAGTTGGCGCTCACATCCGGCGCGCCCGCGGTCGCCGCCGACATCCTTGCGGCGGGCGCGCGCTTGCTCACGACGCTTGAGAATAACGGCTTTGCATTCGCCAAGGTCGATGCACCCGTGGCCTACCAGGATCCCGAAAACCACGTGCTGAACGTGAGCTTTCACGCCGCCACCGGATCGCGCGTGCAGATCGGTGAGATCCAGTTCGAGGGGCTCAAGCGCGTGCACGAAAGACTCCTGCGCCGGCGACTGCTGCTGCATAGCGGCGAGCCCTACTCCGCCATCGCGATCGAGAAAGCACGCAAGGACCTGCTCACGCTCCGCGTCTTCGACGCGGTCAGCATACGCCTCGCCAATGCGGCGGATCCGCAGGGGCGAGTTGGCGTCACCTTCCAGATGCGCGAGCGGCTGCGGCATGCCGTGAGCCTGAATGCCGGTTACTCGAGCGATCTCGGCGGGAGCGCCGGTGTCACGTGGACCGATCGGAACGTGCGCGGTAACGCGGAGCAACTCGTGCTGTCCGCCTCGGTGATCAATCTGGGTGGCACGGCCACCACCGGCCTCGGCTACGACACGAGTGCCAAGTACATCATCCCGGATTTCGCCCATCGCGACCAGCAGCTGCAGTTCGCGGTGGGCGCAATCAAGCAGTCGCTGCAAGCGTACGACCAAACGGCGGAGACTTCCGGAGTGATCTTGAGCCGCAAGCTTTCCAGCGAATGGAGTGTAAGCGTTGGATTAACCGCGGTGCATGAGACCATCATTCAGGAATCGCTTACCCATGTTTACACGCTGTTCGCGCTGCCGCTTGGCGTTCTCTATGATTCGACGGGCCTCACCTCGCCGCTCATCGATCCGACCCACGGACAGCGCGCCTCGCTCAGCATCGCGCCAACCCTTTCACGCGGCCAGCCGAACGCGACTTTTTACGTAACCCAGGCGAGCATCGCCGAGTATTTTGATCTGCACCGGATCTTTCGCACTGAGCCCGGGCGCAGCGTCATCGCGGTGCGCGCGCTGGCAGCCAACGCCTTCGGCGCGAGTCAAACCGATGAGGAAGTCAATGGTGAGGAGGTACGTGTTCCGGATCTACCCCCCGATCAGCGCTTTTATGCCGGCGGCAGCGGCACTGTGCGTGGCTATCGTTACCAGTCCGTCGGGCTGCAGTTTCCCGACGGCAATCCGGTCGGCGCCGCGGCGATGTCCGCCTTCAACCTCGAGTACCGGCAACGCATCGGCGCGGACTTCGGCATGGCGGTCTTTGCCGATGCGGGCGAAACGAGCGAGAGCCTGAGCCCTTTGGCGGGCATTCTCCATAGCAGGCGCTGCAGCTCAAGCGAGCCGCTGGAGGGCACGGCGCCCGTGCAAGGCGATGCGACCTGCTGGGCAGTAGGGGTCGGCGCCGGCGCGCGCTATTTCACGTCGATTGGTGCGCTGCGGCTCGATATTGCGGTGCCGACCTACCGCCGCCCCAACGATGATCGCTTCGAGGTCTACATTGGCCTCGGCGAGGCATTCTGATGCGTCGCGTCTTGCGAATTACCTCCTGGATCGCAGGCTCGGTGCTGCTCGCGGTCGTGGCGCTCGTGGCAGCACTCCTGATTGCGGGCAATACTTCCAGCGGCAGGATCTGGCTTGAGCACGTCACGGCGCGCGTGACTTCCGGCCATGTGCGCATCTCGGGGCTCGCGGGCTCCTTTCCGGCCGCCATCAATCTGCAGCAACTGCAGCTCGCCGACGCGCGCGGCACCTGGCTCACCGCCGAGCGCGTCGCACTGCACTGGTCGCCGCTTGCACTCCTCACACGGCATGTCACGGTCGAAAGTCTCATCCTCGGACGGCTTGTAATCGAGCGCGCGCCCGTGAGCGCCCCTTCTAAGAAGGGCTCAAGCACACGCCTGCCGCACATCGACGTCGCGCGCCTGTCGATCGATGCGCTTGAACTGAGTCCACAGCTCACGGGACTGCGAGCAACACTCGCCGTGCAGGGTTCGGCACACTTGATATCGCTGGAGAACGCGGCCGCGCGCATCACGGCGCGCCGCACGGACGGGCAAGGTGGCGATTACGAGCTCACGCTGCGTTTCGATCCGGCCCGCATGGATGCCAGTGTGAAGCTCGATGAGCCCGCCGGTGGCGCGCTCGCCAACCTGCTGCATTACCCGAATCTGGGCGCACTGACGCTCGTGGCGAACCTCTCCGGGCAACGCAGTGCCGAGCATGTCGAAGTCAGCGCCCGAGCAGGACAGCTGCAGGCTCATGCCGCAGGCAGCCTCGATCTCAATCACGAGTCGGCCGATGTCGCCTACAGCCTGAACGCCTCCGCAATGGCTCCGCGCCCGGATCTTTCCTGGCAAAGCATCGCGCTCCAAGGGCGCTGGCAAGGCACGGTCAGCGCGCCGCACGCGAGCGGCCGCCTCGAGGTCGTTGCGCTCCAAGGTTCCGGCGGCATGGGTCTCGCCAAACTCAACGCCGACCTGACGGCCGACGGCGGTGATCTCGCAGTGCACGCAACGGCCGAAGGCTTGGTCCTGCCCGGGCCGCAGCCGCGACTGCTCGCCGATTCGCCGATGCGCATCGACGCCACTGTTCACCTGAAGGACGCCGCGCGTCCGCTCGAGGTTTCCGCGGATCACAGGCTTTTCTTACTGCAGGCCCGGGCCAATACCGCCGGAGCGCTCAGCGGGAGCTTCGATCTGCGCCTGCGCGACCTCGCGCCGCTCGCCGCGATCGCCCATCAGAGCATCCGCGGCACGAGTGAGATCAAGGGAACCGTGAAACAGAGTTCGGCGACGACGCGACTCGACTTGGATGCGCGCACCGAAGTGGCACAAGGGGCACCGTTGCTGGCGACGCTCCTGGGCGGCGTATCGCATCTGCAGCTCGCGGCCTCCATGACGGAGCGAAGCGTGAACGTGGAGCATCTGGTGCTGAATGCACGCACGCTATCGCTGTCCGTCGACGGCGCCGCTGAGCGCGGGACCACCAGCGCAGCACCTGCGGTGCAATCACTGCGCGCGCGCTACGCGCTCAACGTGACGAACATCGCCGCCCTCGCACCGACGCTCGCCGGCACGCTGAAGGTGAACGGCACCCTCGACGGGCCCATCGATTCCATGGCGACGCAGTTGCAGATGACCTCGGACCTGTCCGTCCGCGGCTCGCCGCGCGAGACAGTCCAGGCAAGCATCAAGGCGCGCGGCCTGCCCGCGCGCGCGAATGCCACGGTGCAGGCGCAGGGACGCTTCAGCGGTGCGCCAGTTGAGCTCGACGCCTCGGTCGAGCGCGGTGCTGGCGATACATTCCACGTCACCGTGCAGCGCGCGGACTGGAAGAGTGCGCATCTGCAAGGTGATCTGACGACTGTGGCGAATATGACGCCCGGCAGCGGTAGCGTGAACCTGCGCATCGATCGCCTGGCGGACTTGCAGAGCCTCATCGGCACGAGCATCGCAGGTAGCATCACCGGCAATCTCGCGCTTAAGCCGGTCGGGAGCCATACGAATGCGCAGTTGCAGCTCGATGCACAAAACATAGTCGCGCCCGAATTTTCCGGTAATGCGCACCTCACAGCCTCGGGGCCCATCAATGACCTGTCCCTGCAGGTCGCGGTGCAAGCGCCGCATTTCAACGGCGAGCCCGCGAGTATCGATGCCGCAGCGCACCTCAATGTCGCAGCTCATGAGCTCGGCCTGCAGCAGGTGCAGGCGCACTATCGCGGGCAGACGCTACGGCTTCTCGCCCCAGCCCGACTGTCGTACGCTGATGGACTGGCCATCAACAAGCTCAGGCTCGGAGCACAGCGCGCCGTCGTCTCCGTCGATGGCCGCGTAGCGCCGGCTCTGGATCTGCACGCCTCCGTGCATGACCTCGATGCGTCGCTGGTCAGCGCCTTTGTGCCGGGCGTCCTCGCCGCTGGCAGTCTCGATGCGGACGCACAGCTTGCGGGGACCTCCTCGGCGCCGTCGGGTCTCGTGACTGTCAAGGCGACGGGTCTGCGCTTCGCAGGCAGTACGGTACGTGACCTTCACACGGTCGACCTGCACGCCACCGCACACCTCAAGGGCAACGCCGCACAGCTTGAAGTCCAGTTGAGCGCCGGGAATGCATCGCAGTTCACGCTCACAGGTAACGCACCCCTTGGCGCCGAAGGGGCCTTGAATCTCAAACTCAGCGGCAAGCTTGATGCGGCTCTGGCCAATCCGATTCTCGAGGCGCGCGGCCAGCGGGCCGAAGGCGCGCTGACGGTCGATGCCACGGTGACCGGTAATCCGCGCGCGCCCGAGATAGGCGGAACCGTTGATCTTGCCCAAGGGGACGTGCGCGACTATACGCAGGGTGTGCACCTGTCCGGCATTACCGCGCATCTCGTCGGCGACCATGGCACGTTGAAAATCGCAAGCCTGGTCGCACATGCAGCGCCGGGGCAGCTGTCGATGACGGGCACGATCGGAATCTTGCAGCCGAAGCTTCCCGTCGACCTGCAGCTCACCGCGCAGAATGCTCAGCCGATTGCAAGCGACATTCTGACTGCGAATCTGAACGCCGACCTCAAAGTAAAAGGCACGTTGCGCGAGCGCATTGACGTATCCGGCACGATCGACCTGAAACGCACTGTCATCGGTATTCCCAATGCCCTGCCGCCCGACGTTGCGGTGCTCGACGTGCGCCGTCCAGGTCAAGCGCCGCCGGCACCGGCCGAGAGCAAACTCTTGATTGCTCTCGACATCAATCTGCATGCCCCGCGGGATCTCGTGGTGCAGGGGCGCGGGATGAATGCCGAACTCGGCGGCGACGTGCACTTTGGCGGCAGCACCGACAATCTGGTCGGCAGTGGCAGCTTCGATCTGATCCGCGGCACGTTTGCACTCGCGAGCAGCACACTGACTTTCACCGATGGACGAGTCAGCTTCAATGGCACAGGACTGAAGCACAAGATCGACCCGACTCTCGACTTCACCGCGAAGACGACGGCCGCCGATGCAACCGCAACATTGCACATCACAGGTTATGCCGACGCGCCACAGTTCGACTTGAGCAGCACCCCACCGTTGCCCCAGGATGAGATTCTCGCGCGCCTGCTCTTCGGCGAGAGCGCATCGCAGCTGACGGTGCTGCAGGTCGCGCAGATCGGCGCCGCAGTTGCGACGTTGGGCGGTGTCGGCGGCAGCGGACCGAACCCGCTCGCCAAGGTGCAGAAAGCACTCGGGCTCGACCGACTCTCGGTCGGCGGGGGAACCAGCACCGGTGCTGCAGGACAGACCTCCGGCGCAGCCGTCGAGGCGGGGCGGTACGTATCCAACCGCGTGTTCGTCGGCGCCAAGCAGAGTACGACCGGATTCACCCAGGTGGAGGTCGATGTGGATCTCACGAAACGCCTGAAGTTACAGACGCGGCTCGGCAACGGCACGGCAACGACTCAGGGAACGACGCCGGAAAACGATCCGGGAAGTACCGTTGGGTTGATGTACCAGTTCGAGTACTAAGAACGCCCATCGATGTGAGGTATACACTCGCGCACAGGTGGGTGATGTACGGCGCGCAATGACCGCGTCGTCCGCTCCCGAGCTTCAATCTACTCGGCGTCCAAGCCGACCGTGTGTCCGGTAAATCCGGCGGCATCCAGGTAATCGTGACCTGCGACGCTTTGCACCTTAAGAACGGTCTTCAAACCATTCGCGGACGGTTTAGATTCCACTGTGCGCGCAGCGATCGTGGGTGGCGGAGCTGCGGATGATTCTGCGCTCAGTGCCTCAGTCAGGACGCGGCCCTGAGGGGATCCCTGATGATCGATCGAAAGTTGCAATAACTGCATCAAGGTCGTGCCGATGTCAGCATTGCTCGCAGGCAGCTCATCCACATACTGAGTGCGAAAATCCGGTCCGCGTGCGGCCATGAAGTTCAAGGTGTCCGCGCGACTGAAGGATCCATGCATGCCCTGCTCCTGCTGCAACGGCCAGTCGGCGACTTCCGCCGCGCAGAGCGCAGGCTGCGCACATCCGGTGCTGAAGGAGGCAAAGTTCACAATGATCGCGGGTGTGGGCGCAGGTGCCGGGGGTGTGATTGTTGCCGGGGACTCCGTTGTCGCCTCGACCGGGTGCCTCGGGTTTGAGGCCCGCCCGCTCGATGGCGTCCAGCCACTGCGGCGCAAGCGGCATACCGTCCTTGGATCCGGTGGCATCGTCGATGATAAGCGTTCGGCTGGTTGCGTCCTGGGTCATCGCCGCGAGATCAAAGATCGCAACCGGTCCGACTTTACCCACGATCGCCGTCGACATGTTCTTATGGGCGGCAGCAACGATGGACGATTCATTCAGATAGTTGCCGTCAAAGTGCGCATTCATTTCCCGCAAAACCGGCTCTATTTCCAGAAACGGCGTGACACTGCCGCCGGCAGCCTGCACACCAAAGCACGTATAGAGACCGTTACTGAAAACCCCGGTGTCGCCCAGTCCGTGGCCGGTGGCGAATACGGAGGCGTTGGCCATCGTGACGGTCGGGAATAGAGCATGGCTGTTTCTAAAATCCACCCCTCCCTCGCGCAGCCGCGCCAGAGTCGGCGCAGTCGTACGGTCCACGCTTTGAGATCGCAGTCCATCGGGCACAAAGAGAATAAGATTGTGGACATCTGCCAATGCAGCGGCGGTGGCGAAGACTCCGAGCAGGACTGCGACAACGATGCGTGCTCTTGAGATCACTGTCTTGTCTTGCCTTGTTTTGTTTTGACACTCGAACGCTCAGTTCTCGGCAAAAGGGCGAGTGCTCATATTGCGCTCGCGTTGGTGCGCGCCGGCACCGCCGCGAGTTGGATTGCCGCGGCGAAGTTCTCGGCAAACTGCAGCACCTGCTCATCCGCCATAACGCCCATCTGCGCCAGGATTGCCCTCGGTTGCTGCCGCAGCCCCGAGAGGATCACGCGGGTGCCATTGCGCCGACAGCGCTCGATCATCTGGCGCAGCGCCCGCACGCCGCTGACGTCGATCAGGGGAACCAAGCGCATGCGTAAGATGAAGACCCGGGGTGTCGTCGTAAACTGGCTGAGTACATCATCGAGCCGGTTTGCGACCGCGAAAAACAGGGGTCCGGAAATCTGAAACGCTTCGACGCCCGGAGGAAGTTGCGCGCGTTGATCTGAATGCCGCGCACCGGTTAAATCGTCTTGGTCTTCCTCGAGCAGGGAGACGTGCGATTCCATAGCGACAACTTCACTCATCGAGTGCATGAAGAGGAAGGCGGCGAGCACAATGCCGACCTCAATTGCCACGGTAAGGTCGAACACAACCGTCAGTCCGAAGGTGAGGAGCAGCACCATGCGATCGCCCATGGGCCCATGCATCAAGTGCCGGAAACTCTCAAACTCAGCCATGTACCAGGCCACCATCACCAGCACGGCCGCGAGCACCGCCAGCGGCACGTAGCTCATGAGCGGCGCCAATGTCATGGCGAACAGCAGTAAAAACAGGGCGTGCGCCATGCCGGCAACCGGCGAACGCCCTCCCGAGCGGATGTTCGTCGCTGTGCGGGCGATGGCTCCGGTTGCCGGCAGGCCACCGAAGAGCGCCGATGCGATATTAGCAATGCCCTGTGCGACGAGTTCGCAATTGGAACGATGGCGCCCACCGATCATGCCGTCGGCCACAACCGCCGAGAGCAGGGACTCGACGCCGGCGAGGAACGCGATGGTGAACGAGCTGGGGAAGAGATCGCGCGTGCGCTCGATCGGAATGTGTGGAACCGAGAAATGGGGCCAGGCCGCGGGAATCCCTCCGAAACGCGAGCCGATCGTCGCGACGTGTAAATGGATCAGGGCTACCAGGAGCGCACCGAAAACCACGGCGACCAGGAACCCCGGCCAGTTCGGCCGGACACGGCGCAAGATGACAATCAGTACCAGGCTTCCAGCGGCGAGCGCCGCGCTCACGCCGCTGAGAGTGGGCAAATTGGCGAAGTAAGCAGACCAGCGAGCGAAGAACTCTGCCGGCACCTTATCCATGTGCAAGCCGAGGAGGTCCTTTATCTGGCTGGAAAAAATGCTGACCGCGATCCCGGACGTAAAGCCGGTGATCACGGGCTGCGGGATGTATTTGAGGAGCGTGCCGATACGCAGCACGCCAGCGGCAATCAACATGATGCCGGCAAGCAGCGTGCACAGGATGAGGCCCCCATACCCGAACTTGTCAATGACGTTGTAGACCACCGGAACAAATGCCGCGGTGGGACCGCCGATCTGCACGCGTGATCCGCCCAAGAGCGATATCAGAAAGCCGGCCACGATGGCGGTGTACAGGCCCTTCTCCGGCGTCGTACCGGAGGCAATCGCAAGCGCCATCGCCAATGGCAAGGCGACGATCGAAACCGTAAGGCCGGCGATCAGATCGCCGCGCAAGTCGGCTCTCGTGTAGCCGAGCCGTAGAACGGTGACTAGTTTCGGAACGTACGCGTGCCAGATAACCGGACGCGGCGCGGTGGAGCTCGACATGCGGGAACATTCTACGACAAACAGCCCCGTTCGACCCTTGGCCGCGGCGCCGTTGCGGCAGCGCAGGTCGCGGTGGAGGTCATCTGCTCAAGCCGACGGGTTCCAGTGGCGGCGCGGGGGCGGCGGCGCCTTGCCTGCTCTGGACGCATGGCGCTTCAGAATCGGCTGCGCTAGTCGGCAGGCCTGTAAGCAGCTCGATCCCCGAGCGTCGATCCAAATGGCCCGCCAGTAAAGCGCAGCACGCATTTAAATTAGGAAAAATCCTACAGCAAAGCCTGCTGCCTCCAGTTATCGTCTTCAAATTACGAACGGTCGATGTATTGGATGCAGGTGTTTTATGAAGGTCGCCTCGAATCCGTTGCCGAATCCGACGACCGACGCCGCCGCAACACGACGTCAATTTCGACCAATCAAACCTCGCGGTGTCGGACGACTGGATGGAAGCCGCCAAAATCCGGCGGGCAGTGACCGGCTTGTCAATTGACAATTTGCCGTCAAAGTCAATCTAACGTATCACACACTGGCCGTTGTCACCTTTTCGAAGCGTTTCCGGACGGTAAAGAAGCCCTCGGTGCGCTGCCGTACAGACTCCCCAGCACGTACTCGCCACTGTGAGAGATGCAGCAGACCGGATCCGCGTGCCAATCATCGGCGCAGAGGCGAAAGATAAACTTCCGCAAGAGGCCGCCGACATGGGCCGCGCGATTAGCGAGCTTGTCAGCGTAGTCATTCGAGGGTTAAGGATTGAAGGCATTAGCGAGGCAAACTTATGCGTAGATTTAAATTTGTCGTGTTGGCTGCTGTTGCTGGAGGCTGCTTTGCGGTTGCCGTTCCAACGGTAGAGGCGCAGGTAAGCGTCAATATCGGGATAGCTCCTCAATGTCCCTATGGATACTACGATGCCGCTCCCTACGGCTGTTCGCCCGCCGGCTATTACGGCCCCGAATGGTTCAGTGGCGGTGTCTTCGTGGGGGCGGGCCCATGGTTTCACGGCCCTGAGAACTTCCGAGGTCACGTCAATAACGGATTCCATCCGGAGCACGGCTACAAGGGTCCAATGCCAAACCGTGGCGAGAAAGCCGAAGCATCGAAGCGCGTCGATAGCGCCCACTTCAATGGAAACGAAGAGCGGGATGGACGTGGCCACGCAACCGGAGGCGCACGCTAAGCCACATTAGCGCCGATGCGAGTGGGCCGGGGCGCCGGGCCCCGCTCACTTTATTTCGACAACGGGATCAGTAACGCCGCTGCGGCTTTACTGCCGACAAAACGGTCGCCCCCGCTCGGGATTCCCCGGCTCGATTCTATCCGCGCTGTACACCGCCAGAATGCCGGACGGTAGGCTGGCAAATATCCGTGACTTCCTAGGCCGGGCACCTGGTGGTGGACCAGGTGCCCTGCTCGCGTGTCCCTGGTGAATTCCAATTATATCGGCCGCCGTTAAGACGCTACCCAATTCTGACGCGCACCTCTGGCTGACGCGGCCGTGCGAGCGTGTTAGTCACAGTACAAAGCTCTTTCGCTTGCCGGATGATGGAATCGACATCGTATGCGAAGTTGCCTGGAAACTGGATCTCGATGTCGATCGTGTCGAGCCGGCTGGGCGGATCGAGTGCTTTGCTGCCCACTACGGTCAAATGGAACGATGCGGCCGGTAATTGCCGCTGGGTGAGTGCCATACGACAACTGAGCGCAAAACAAGCCGCGATCGAAATCAGCAGGTACTCGACCGGTGAGACCGAGCCCAGCTGACCGGGAACCCCGGAGTCGAACGGCCGGTCGTCGATAGTCACGGACAGCGGATCGCTCCCCTCCGAGACCACACGGATGGTCCAATGTCTCGAAATGGCTTTGGTCATGTCAGTCTCTCCGCGGAGAGTTCGAATCGCCTTAGGAGCCCCTCGATACGGCCAGTACCCATGAGTGCAGCGCGATCGCACATATGCGCGACGACGTCACGATCGTGGCTGACCAGGATCAATGTCATCTCGTGAGCAGCCTTTAGACGGTTAAGCAGGTTGAGAATGCCGGCCTGCGCGGACAGGTCGAGCGCGGAAGTAGGTTCATCGAGCAGCAGCAGCCGCGGTTTCAGCAGCAGTGCGCGCGCGATCGCCACGCGCTGGCGCTGCCCGCCAGAAAGTTGATGCGGATAGCGATGGGCAAACGCCGTCGGCAAACCGACCTCCTCCAGCGCCTCGAGCGCGATGCGCAGAGGCTGTGGTACGCGGTGCACCACCAAGGGCTCAACCAGCGCGCGCTCTACCGTATGGCGCGGATGCAGCGATGCGTGCGGGTCTTGGAAAACCAGTTGTACCGTGCGCCGCAGGCGTGCCGGGAAGCGTCGGCCGGGAACGAGCACATCCTCGAAGAGCCGGATCTCTCCATCCCAGCGTCGCTCGACGCCCGCGAGAACTCGCAGCAACGTCGACTTGCCGCAACCGGAAGGCCCGATGATGCCGAATGTCTCGCCCGCCTGAACCTCCAGGTCCAACGAGTCAAGAACTGCACGTTCGCCAGCGTTGACTTTGAACTGCGCGCGCAGCGCCCTGATCTCGAGGTCGCACATCAGAGGTTTGGCCCCGCCTCCGCGCCAAGCACCGGCAGCTCGGTCCCGTAGGTTTTGCCGCTTGGCCGGCACGACCACAAAGTGCGCGTATACGGGTGCTTGGAGTGCGCCAGTTGCGCCGCAGGGCATTCGTCCACGATACGGCCCTGGAACATGACGAGCGCCCGGTCACAGTAGCGCGCGACTTGCTGCAAGTCGTGGCTGATCAGCAGAAGGCCCATGCCGAGCGCGCTCACCAGAGTGCAGATGAGCTCGAGCACCTGATCGCGCAGTCTGGCGTCGAGCGCGGAGGTAGGCTCATCAGCGATGAGAAGTTGAGGACGGTTGACCAGCATCATCGCGAGCACTACGCGCTGCCCCGTGCCGCCGGAGAGCTCGAGCGGATATGCGGAAAGGACCTGCACCGTCAGGCCGACCGCGCTCAACATTTCCTCGATGCGTTTGCGCCGCTCGGCGCGCGAGTAACTGCCGTGCAGGCGGACGATTTCATCGAGCTGGCGCCCCACGGTCAGCACGGGATTCAGGGCGTGACGGGGTTCCTGCAGCACGAGTGCCAAATTTCGGCCGCGCAGCTTACGCAAGCCATGTGAACCGAGATGTAACAAATCGATCGAACCCAAGCGCAGCTCGCTCGCCGTCGAAACGACGGGTGGGGGTAAGAGCGCCGTCAGAGCGCGCGCCGTGAGGGACTTGCCGGCGCCGGACTCGCCGACCAGCGCAACGCGCTCCTTAGCCACCGTAAATGAGATTCGGTCAACGAGCGTCCGCGCTCCGGAGCACACTGACAAATCACGCACCACAAGCAGCGGGGCTTCAGCCGACATGCCGCTCACCGGATCCGCGCAGCCCGTCGGCGAGGCAGTTGAAGGCAAGGCTCAAAAGGAAAATGGACATACCCGGAGCGGCGGCGAGCCACCACTGGTCGAAGACTACACGGCCACCTTCGGCGACCATCGAGCCCCACTCCGGAGTCGGCGGGCGCACGCCGAGACCGAGGTATCCAAGGGCTGCCGCCGCGAGAATGATGGCCGCCAAATCGAGCGCGAGCCGTACGCGCAAGGCCGGAATGCATGCCGGTAACAGGTGCCCGAACAGCAACCGTGGTCCGCCGATGCCGAGCATTTCGGCCGCGGCGATGTAGTCCGTGCGGCGCAAGAGTTGGGTTTCGGCCCGCGCGAGCCGCGCGTACGCCGGCCATCCGGTAAGGATCAGTGCCAGTGCCACGTTGGGCAGGCCCGGCCCGAGGACCCCGACGAGGGCGAGCGCGAGGATGAGTTGCGGAAAGGCCATCACTATGTTCGTCACGCCCGAGAGCATCCGGTCGATCCAACCGCCGAAGTAGCCGGAGGCGATCCCGAGCGTGAGCCCGATGGGCGCCATAAGCGTCGCGACCCCAACGGCGAGAATAAAGGTGGGACGTGCGCCATAGATGAGACGCGACAGCACATCGCGGCCAAGGCTGTCGGTGCCCAGCCAGTGCAGTCGGCCGGGCGGCTGCAGGCGATCGGCGATGTGTTGCAGTAGCGGGTGGTACGGCGAAATCCACGGTGCCGCGAGCACCACGGCCAGCCACATTGCGACCACGATCAGCCCGAAGCGCGCCGCCGGAGTTTGACCGCTCATCGCGTCCTGGGGTCCATCAGCCGCACCACCAAATCAGTGAGGCCGTTGAGGACGACGAAGCAAACGCCGATCAGGAGCGTCGCCCCCAGAATCGCCGGTGTGTCGCCAGCAAACAGAGCCGTCGTGAGATATCTGCCGAGTCCCGGCCGTGCGAACACCGTCTCAATGAGCACCGCACCTTCGAGCAGGCTCGCATAGGTGAGCGCAAGCACAGTCAGTATCACCCCTCCCGCGTTTGGCAGAACGTGATGCACTAACACGCGTAGCTCGCCAGCCCCCTTGGCCCGGGCCATTGTTACGTACTCCCGGTGCATCTCCTGCAAAAGCGCAGCGCGTGCGAGCCGGGTGATGTTGCCGATCGCGTAAGCCGCAAGCATTAGAACTGGCAGCACGAGGTGTGACAGCGCACTGGCGAAGGCCCCCGGTGCCCCGCTGCGCCAGGCATCGATGAGCACCACACGTGTGGGCATGGGGATGGTGTACTCGTACGCATCATCCAGACGACCGGGGCCGCCTACCCACTGCAGGCGCGCATAGAAGACGAACAGCATGATCAATGCGAGCCAAAAAATGGGAATGGAATTGCCCAACAGCGAAACGAAGCGGATCAGCATGTCGCTCGTTCGTCCTACCCTGCGTACGGCGATCAGGGCAAGCCCGAGCCCGAGGATCGAGCTCACGGCCATCGCAAGCGTTGCAAGCTCCGCAGTCGACGGCCACACGCGCTGCAGGTCCTGCGCCACAGGAAGCCCGGTCGACAACGATACGCCGAGATCCCCGTGCACAAGGCGCCCGAAATAGCGGGTGAGTTGCACTGGCCACGGAGCGTCCAGTGCGAGCTCCTGTCGCGCCTGCAGATAGGCACTGCGGCTCGCATGATCCCCCACGCGCGCAAGAGCTGGGTCGATCGGCGCAAGCCTTGAAAGCGCAAACGTCACGGTCAGGAGCACCGCAAGCGTCACCGCCAGGTTGATGAGGCCCCGGACGGTGGTTGACGTTACGACAAGGCTACTTCGTGACCTGGTCATAGTAGACCATGTCGGCATTGACTCCCTGCCGATAGCCCTGAACATTATCGCGCATGGCCAGCAGTGAGCGCTCCTGCAACGCGATCACGAGCGGCGAGTCTCGCTGCACTTCAGCCTGAATCTCGCGATACATCTCGCGGCGCTTCGCGGGGTCGGGCTCGGCCCGAGCCGCCTCGGTTTGCGCACTCAGTGCCGGGATATGCCAGCCCGCCCGCCACGCAAGCGTCGCCACTCCATCCTCACGGTTGAGCGCGAACGCGCTGGCAGTCGAGTTGGCATCGAAGTAGTCGGGAATCCAGTAGAGCCAGGCGGCTTCTTCAGAGCGCGCGCGGATGCGGGCGTAAACTTCGCTTGCAAGCTGCGGCCGGATGTCGATACGGATCCCCGCGCGGGCGAAGCTTGCCTGTAGCGACTGCGCAATCTCGCCGAAGGGCGGCTGATTGAAGATGTCGAGTTCGAAGT
>Ga0302325_10010023_pt1 | contig 20589 bp, 12 predicted proteins | sample Palsa_T0_2_FD_201948 | JGI IMG/M metagenome (GOLD analysis project Ga0302325, IMG submission 201948) | Peat permafrost microbial communities from Stordalen Mire near Abisko, Sweden - Palsa_T0_2 | ecosystem: Environmental > Terrestrial > Soil > Palsa > Peat permafrost | place: Sweden: Abisko...
ACGCACTCCATCGTCAGTGCGGTAGCCCTAGCCATTACCACGCCGCTCGGCGTCATCATCCACACGGGCGATTTCAAGGTCGATCCGACCCCCACCGACAACGAATTATTCGACCTGCACACGCTGGCGGATTACGGGAAGCGTGGCGTGCTGCTGCTGCTCTCCGATTCCACCAATGCCGACCGGCCGGGCTACACCGAATCCGAGCGAGCCGTGCAGCCGCGCATGGAGGATATCTTCAACCGCGCCGAAGGGCGGCTGATGATCTCCTGCTTCAGCTCCTCCATCCACCGCATTCAACTGGTGCTGGATCTTTCGGCGGAGTTCGGCCGCAAGGTCGCGCTGGTCGGGCGTAGCATGACCACAGTCAGCGAAATCGCGCACTCTCTCGGGTTGCTCGACATCCCGGACGGCGTGCTGATCCGCCCCCAGGAGGCCATGGCCGCCAACCCCAAGAAGGTCACCGTGTTGCTCTCCGGCACACAGGGCGAACCCATGTCGGCGCTTTCGCGCGTCGCCGTCGACAACCATAAACACATCTCGGTGGAGAAGGGCGACACGGTGGTGCTGAGCGCGCGCATCATCCCCGGCAACGAGAAGGCCATCTTCCGCATGATCGATCACATGGCGCGCCGCGGCGCCGACGTGTTGTATGGCAACATGAACCCGCCGGTGCACGTTTCCGGGCACGCCAGCATGGAGGAGATGAAGTTGGTGCTGAACCTGGTGCGTCCGCGCTACTTCATGCCCATCCACGGCGAATTCCGGCAGCTCACCAAGCACGCCCGCCTGGCCGAGCATCTGCGCGCCTCGGGCCTCGAGGATACCTTCATCATGGAATCGGGCGACGTGCTGGAGATCGACCACCACGGCGCGCGCAAAGCCGGCAAGGTGACTGTCGGGCGCGTGTGCATCGATTCCGGCTCGGTGGATGAAGTGGTGGAAGAGATGGTGATACGCGACCGGCGGCATCTTTCCGAAGACGGCATCGTGCTGCCCATCATCGCCATCAACCGCCAGACCGGACGCATGGAGAACCTGCCGGAAATCGTCAGCCGCGGCTTCGCGCTAGCCGAAGACGGATCGGACTTTATGCAGAGCGCGCGGCAGGTGGTGGCTAGGACGCTGGAGGCGTCGAACCGCGAGGAGAAGACCGACTGGGGCGTGATCAAGGAAAAGATCCGCGCGGATTTGAAGAGGTACATCGTGAAGGAGACCTCGCGGCGGCCGCTGATTATGCCGGTGATTCTGGAATTGTAGTGGCTAAGCAGTAATGCTAACATGAGAGGCAATGAGCAACTCTCTTGATCTCCCAAGTCTGTTGGCGCCGATCAAACTGAAGCTCTCAGAGCTACTCCTTGATCCTAACAACCCGCGGTTCTCGGAACTCGGTGAAGAACTGAATCCGATCTCAGAGGGCCGGTTCGCAGATGACAAGGTACAGGCGAACACGTTCAGAACCATGAAGGACACGGATGCGTTCGACGTCGCGGAACTTAGGGACACGATCAAGACCATCGGCTTCCTACCTATGGATCGTATCGTCGTACGGAGGTGGAGGGGTCAGCAAACCGGACGGCAATACCCGTTATGTGGTGATCGAGGGAAATAGGCGGGTAACCGCTCTTCGATGGCTACTCGATCTCCAGGAGATTGGAAAGGAGGACTTTAGCGAAGCCCAATTGAAGAATTTCACCGAACTTGAGTGTCTCTTGCTGGACGACGAGATGGCTGCCCCGTCGGCCGTGCTCGTACTGCCAGGCCTTCGGCACGTCTCCGGTGTGAAAGAATGGGGCGCGTATCAAAAAGCGAAAGCTGTAAACGCGTTGCGCAAAGGCGGGATGTCGCCCAAGGAAGCCGCCCAAAGTCTCGGCTTATCAACCAAGGCCGCCAATAATTCCTACCGGTGCTTTCTTGCCCTTGAGCAAATGAAAAGCGACGAAGAGTACGGAGAGTACGCGCAACCCAAAATGTACACATATTTCGATGAGGTTTTTAGGAGACCAAACCTCCGAATCTGGCTCGACTGGAGCGACGCTGACGAGCGCTTCCGCTCCGACGAGCGTCTTCACGAGTTTTACGGTTGGATCGTACCCCAGGGTGAAGACAAGGCGGCAAAGCTACCTGAGTCCAAGAGTATTCGCGAACTGTCCCAAATCTTGGAGGACGAAAGCGCAATGAACGTCTTCCGCTCACCGGGAGGGGATCTCAGGAGGGGCCTTGCTCGGTTCGACGCCGAGCACCCGGCCGATTGGTATCCCAAGGTCACGGCAGCGTCTCTTGCGGTTAGGTCGCTGACGCCGGATATTCTTCGAAGCCTCCGGCTCGACCAAGCTACCCTGGACAGCCTTCACGAGTTAAGGGACAAAATAGATCAAGCGCTTCGGGACCGGGACCTCCTGAGAATGCCGGCCGCATAAGGCCGATCTGTCCACTCGGTTTAGATGATATGCCCGCTCCTGCATCGCAGATCTCGGCGGAGTGGGTCCAGGACGAGCTTGAGAGTATCACCTGGACCCCGGTGAGAGATGTTCTGCTCTCCGCGTATCGAAAAAAACTTCCAACATATAGCGAAGACCAGTTGTCCGACTTAATCGAGGACAGACTCAGCTTTGTCGCGGAACATCTGCGAAACTGCGTTGCCGAGTGGATCATATCATTGACGGTTCGCTTCCGCGGTTCGAAATTGACAACGATCCCTCTCCGTATATCCGGCTCACGTCAGCGCTCCCGTCCGAACTCAAGTTAAAGCTCCATCGGATCGACCCTTCTGAATTCGAGCGCGTCTGCGCCAACATCCTCACAGCTCTTGGAGCTTCGGCTCGTGCGAAGGGGCAGCCCAACGATGGCGGCGTTGATTTTCTGGCAATGCACCTCAGCGTGGTACCCGCCACGCTCTCCATTCCGCTGACCTGCAGAGCAGCCGTGATCGGTCAAGCCAAACGCTACAAGCACGGGAATACGATCAGCGAGACCCAGTTGCGGGAGTTTGTCGGCGCTGCGACCTTGGAGAAGCATAAGCTCCTAAGGGATGGCAACATCGGGCCGCTTTCGCCCGTGATATTCGCGTTCTGGACGACCTCAAGCTTCGACCAAAACGCCAGGCGTTTCGCGCGAGATCTCGGCCTGTGGTACATGGATGGTCTGACGCTTGCTGGCTATGTTACTACACTTGGGCTCAGGGAATCGGTTATGGCGCTGGCCGATGGGCTGATATAGACGATGATGCTGCGCAGCCGGCCCAGGGTAAGAAAGCCACCACGGAACGAAGAAAGAATCGACCAGCTTGTGGTTTCACAGGTGAACGATGAATCGGCCTGGGAGGCGCCTGTTCGCGTGAAACGGAGGTCGCCTAGGCGGCCGATCGATCGCCATCAACCACCAGATCGCCGTCTTCCATAATGTTTCAGGGCCCGCTCCAACGGGATTGGCCTTTCCCGTCGCCGGCGTATGGCAACGATCGCATCGGCATCGTCCTCACTGACCCAGTTCGGATTCGGGAGCTCCCGCTCACTCGGCGATAGATTGGTAGCCTCTGCCTGAACCCGGGCCGGGTCTGTACTCGCCGCTCTCATCACACCGTTCCTCCGAACCCCTCCGCATCATCCACCGCCACGCCGATCCGCGTTACCATCCGCCGCCGCCCATATAGTCCGTGAGCCGCGGCAGGCTCATGCAACTCGATCAGCCACCGCGGCTCATTCATCACCACCAGCGACAGGTAGCCCGGTTCCTTGCGCCGCGGAGCTTCGCCTACAATACGCCGGCAGGCCTTGATGTTGTCGCGAGGAATCTCCGTCCGCCACACGATCCCGATTTGCAAGACCACTGATCGCTCTCCGACCAGCATCGGCCGCAACCGTAGTGATCGGACCAATGCCACTACCCACAGTAGGGCATAGAGATCCAGCCCCGTGCCGACCCACGCTGTCACACCGCTCCAGCGATGCAGCAGCAGATGCATCGGTACGCCCTCAAACACCAGCACCACGGCCACGAAGATCGACAGCGTGAGATACCCGCTGGCTTCGCCGCAGGTGAACGCCCGGTACCCGGCGCGTGTCTGCGGTTTGGCGCGCCAGGCGAACAACGCGTAGTAGAAAACTTCGATTTCAGCCGCGACAAACTCCGCCAACCATTCGTTCCGCAGTACCGCCCGCACCGCCGCGTGAATGCGCGCTATCGCATCGTCGCCGCTGTCCATCCGCCGCACTCGGCGCACCACGGCCGTCACGACCCATAGCTCGAACGGCACGCCCAGCCAGCGCACGCCGGGAAGGTAACTCTGCTGAGCAGCCGGCAGCAGCACCGTGGCCGCCCGCGCGCCCGCAAACAACATCGCCATCGCCGCCATCCACGACGAGCGCCCGCTGCGCACCATCAGCAAGTAATACAGAAACGGCACAGTGATGGTCAAGTCGCAAAACGCCGCCAGCCCGATCCGGCCCGGATGCGTCATCGCCAAAGCGGTTCGGGACATGAAGAATACGACCGTGTACACGGTCGCCGCCAGCGCCGCAAACAACCAGGCGGTCTGTTTTCCGGAGAGCGTCACAGTCTTTTGATTCTACCGCGCCCGCCCCGCGATACCAGTTAGAATCGGTGCTTGCCTAACCCGTTTTCGCGGATTCCGCGCGCCTGGTGGCTGGCGATTCCCCTGCTGTGCATCTTGTATTTCTCCGCCCTCTCCGCGGCCGGCATGCTCGGGCCGGACGAGCCGCGCTACGCTTCCATCGGCCGCGAAATGGCCCGCTCCGGCGATTGGATCACGCCGCGCCTGTGGGGCGCGCCGTGGTTCGAAAAGCCCGCGCTGCTCTACTGGATGACGGCCGCCGCCTGCAAGCTGGGGTTCAACGAAGACCTGGCGCCGCGCGTCCCCGTGGCGCTTCTCTCGGTCGCCTTCCTGATCTTCTTCCAATGGATTCTCAGCCGCGAATTCGGCGCGCGCGCCGCGTGGGCCGCCACCATCATTCTTGGAACGTCGGCGGCCTGGTTGGGATACAGCTTCATGGGCGCGACGGATCTGCCCATGGCGGCGGTCTTCTCGGCGGCCATGCTGCTTTCGCTCGACTGGATCGAGACTGGCAACCGCCGCCGCTTGCCGCTGGCCGCCGCGCTCCTAGGTGTCGCAGCGCTCGCAAAGGGACTCGTGCCGCTGGTGCTCGCAATTCCGCTGCTGTGGTGCGGCCGGCGGCGTTGGCGCGATCTGCTGCGCCTGCGCGTGGCCGGAGCCTTCCTGATCGTGGCTCTGCCCTGGTATCTGCTGTGCTATCTGCGTAACGGCGCACTCTTCCTGCGGACGTTTTTCTGGCAGCAGCATTTCGAACGCTTCACTACCGTATCCCTGGCGCACGGGCAGCCATTCTGGTTCTATGCGCCGGTGTTGCTCGGAGTGCTGCTGCCGTGGACGCCGCTGCTCCTGCTGCTCACACGCCGCGCGCTGTATCGCGACGCCCTCCGCCGGTTCCTGCTGCTGTGGTTCCTGTTCGTATTGGTCTTCTTTTCGTTCTCGAAGAACAAACTGCCCGGCTATCTGCTGCCCCTGGCGCCAGCCGCCGCGGCCTTGATGGGCACGGCTCTGGCAGAGGCAAAGAGCGCCCGCTGGGCGCTGCCCGCGGTGGCGCTTTGCCTGGTGGCGATACCGGCCGCCATCCCGATGCTGCCGCAGGCGCTGGCAGCCGGCCTCTCGCGAGCGCCCCTGCCCGCTTTTCAATGGACCTGGCTTCTGCCCGCGGTCCTGGCGCTAGGCATCTGGTGGCTGGAAGGCCGCGCGCATCGAAACGCCGCGCTGGCGGTAATGGCCGTCGCGGTCACGGCCGGCGTGATGGTTCTGAAGCTGATCGACCTGCCCGCAGTCGACCGCTGGTATTCGGCGCGGCCTTTGTGGCGGGAGATCGCCTCCCAACGCGAGCGTGTCTGCGTGGCCAACATGCACCGAAGCTGGCGCTACGGATTGAACTACTATTCCGTTACGCCCTTGCCCGATTGCACGCAGTCACCGCGCCCTTTGCAGATCTGGCAAGAGCCGGGCCAACCTCCCGTGCTTACGGAACGATAGGAATTCACGGGCGCAACGCAAAGACAGTACCCCAGTAGGTCGCGGCGCCGCCGCTGTTGGTCGTGCCATAGAGCACGCCGTCGTTGCCGATCGTCAAACCCGCGACAGGTGCGGACCCTTGGCTGGGCGGGCCTGTAAAACTGTGCAGTACTGTCTCGGTCCAAGAACCGCCGGGAGCCGCCGGTGGCGTCAACGCGAACACCGTTCCGTAGCTTGCAGTACCGCCCCCGCTGGTGGCGCCGACGAGGACGCCGGCGCTGCCAATTACCAGACCTGCGACGGGAAAGGCTCCGTCGGTGTTCGCGAAAGTATGCAGCACGGTTTCGGTCCACGCGCCGCCAGGAGATGCCGGCGGCGTTAAGGAGAACGCCGTACCGAAGCCCATGGTTCCACCGCTGCCGCAAGTGCCGTACAGGACGCCGCCGCTGCCAATCGCCAACTTCCCGGTGGGATTGGCTCCATCGCTGCCGATGAAGTTAAGGAGCACGGTCTCGGTCCACGCGCCACCGGTGGATGCCGGCGGTTTCAAGCTGAAGACAACGCCGAGATCCGGCGGCGGCCCGCCGCTAGCCGTGGTCCCATAGAGTACCCCGTCCTTTCCGATCGTGACACTTGCCTGGGGATCTCCGCCGTCGGTGCCCGTGAAGGTATAGAGCACAGTCTCCGTCCAGGCGCCGCCGGTAGAGGCAGGCGGGGTCAAGGAAAACACTGTACCAACTCCTGCGGATCTGAGGTTATTGGTCGTGCCGTAGAACACTCCGTCGCCGCCCATGGTAATACCGATGGGATTGCTGCCATCCGCGCGGCCCCTAAAAACGTACAGCAGCGTTTCGGTCCACTCACCACCCGGGGATGCCGGCGGTGTCAGCGAAAACACCGTGCCGCACCCGAACAGCGCGGCGCACGAATGCACGTCGTCTCCGCCGCCCTGCGTCGTGCCATAGAGCACGCCCCCGCGCCCGATCGCCAGGTTTGTCGCCGGAAAGGCGCCGTCGTTGACGCCCGTAAAACTGTGGAGCACGGTTTCCGTCCACGCACCACCAGGAGACGCCGGCGGCGTCAACGAGAACACCGTGCCATCGTTCGAACTCCCGCCATAGGTGGTTGTACCGTAGAGCAGTCCGCCGCTGCCGATCCCTAAGGCTGCGTTGGGATTGCCGCCGTCGTTGTAGGGACCCTGAAAGCTGTATAGCGTCGCGAGCCCCGGCGCCGCCGTTTGAGCCCTTCCATAAGCAGTTAAGGCCAGGAGCGCTACCGCGAGTGTCCCGCAAACCCTGAGAATCTGTCGCTGTGGGTTCATCTTTCCTCCAGTCAGAACCAGTTGGTGTGCCAACAACCAGCATAGGTCTAACAGGAGTCCATCGGAACTACAGGGGTACTATATGTTCATTCGTGCCGCAGCGCCGTCATCGGCTCCACGGCGGCTGCCCGGCGCGCAGGGAGGAAGGCGGCCAGCAGCCCTGTAAGCGCGACAACCAAACCCGACAAGCCCAGGACACCCGGATCGAGCGACGACACGCCGTATAGCATGCCCCGCAGCAGGCGGTCGCCTGCCAGGGATCCGGCCAAACCCAGGACCAGGCCGGCCGCAACCAGCAGCAGAGCTTGCTTCAGTACCATCGAGAGCACCGCTCCGCGGCTGGCGCCGAGGGCGATTCGAACGCCGATCTCCCGCGTGCGGCGGGTCACTGCGTAGGCCATCACGCCGTAGAGCCCCACCATCGTCAGCAGCAGCGCAATTCCGGCGAAGCAGCCCAGCAGCAAGGTGTGGAAGCGCGGCTGGGTGATCTGCGCCGAGAGCAAGTCGTCCATGGTCCTAACCTGAAACACCGGTACGAGCGGATCGAGTGCGGACACCTGTTGCCGAAAGGCCGCTTCGAGAGTCCGCGGCGGGATGGAAGTGCGCACAATAACCACCGGCGGCTGCCACACAAGTTGCCGGTAAGGGAAGTAGTAGATGGGCTGCGGCTCGGCGTCCAGCGCAAACAGCTTCGCGCTGCCGACTACGCCCACGATCTCGTGCAGGGATTCCTTCGTCTCTCCGGGGCCGGTGGCGCCTGGCGTGATGCGCTTGCCGATGGCATTCTCGCCCGGAAAGTACTTTTCAGCGAACGCCTGGTTCACAATGAGGACGCGGGGCGCCTTGGCATCGTCATGTTCGCTGAAGAGACGCCCCCCGAGCAGCGGAATGCCCGCCGTGGAAAAGTAATCCGGCGTGGCAAATGCCATGCGCGCCGAAGGACGGTTCGAAGGCCCTTCCGGACGTTCCTCGATATTGAACGAGACGGTGGCGTTGTCGCCGCCGAGCGGCAGAGGCCACACGCCAGCCGCCGACTGCACGCCGGGCAGTACACGGATTCGATGCAGCAATCGATCGTAGAAGGCCACCTGCGCGGTGGCGTTGTATTGCGAGTCCGGTAGGTTGAACCAAAACGTCAGAAGATGGTCCGGCTTAAGACCCAGGTCGCCGTTTTCCAGGTGGAGGAAACTCGCCATCAGCAACCCGGCGCCGCTTACCAGAATGAGGCCCAACGCCACTTGGGAAACCACCAGCGCGCCCCGGATGCGGTCGTGCCGTTTTGAACTGCCCCGGCTGCGCTCATTCAGCGAAACGGTCAGATCGGTCCGGGAAGCCTGCCAGGCGGGCGCGATTCCAAAGACGATGCTGGTGAGCAGAGCCAGGATCAATGAAAACGCAAACACCCGCCCGTCTATGCCGGCCTGGGCCAGTCGCGGGATGCTCTCGCCACCGATCGGCAGCACGACGCCCAGCGCATATCCCGCGACAAGCGTTCCGGCCGCGCCGCCGAGCACAGCCAGCACCACGCTCTCGGTGAGAAGTTGGCGCAGGACCCGCCCGCGGCTGGCGCCCAATGCGGCTCGCACGGACATTTCGCGCTCGCGCGCGACGGTGCGCGCAAGAAGCAGGTTGGCGATGTTGGCGCAGGCGATCAGGAGAACGAGTCCGACCGCCCCCAGCAGAATGAGCAGCGGTTCGCGCGATTTGCCCACCAGCGTTTCGAGCGCCGGCCGCACGAACGCCTGACGGGAATTGGAGTTGGTGTCCGGGTACTGTTTGGCGAGCGCCTGGGCGATCGCGTTCAAATCGGCGCCGGCCTGCTCGATGCGGACGCCGGGCTTGAGGCGGCCGAGCGCGGTCAGCAGGTGCGCGCCGCGCTGTTCCGTAATCGGCTCATCGCCCGGCGGTGCTTCTTTGTCCCCAGCGATGGTGGTCCAGAGTTGAATGTGGGGCGCATTGACGGGAAAAGCGAATCCGGGCGGAGCCACCCCGACTACCGTGTACGGTCTCCGGTCGAGCGCGATGCTGCGTCCCACTATCCCGCGGTCGGCTCCGAATTGGCGCTGCCACAACGCATGGCTGAGCACGACGACGCGCGTGCCGGGCGCCTCCTCGGATTCGAGGAAGCCGCGCCCCAACTGGGGCTGGATGCCGAGAGCCGGGAACAAATCCCAGGTGACCATTTCGCCATCGAGTTGCTGAGGTTCTCCGGCGCCGGTGAGGACGATATTGGTATCGCGCCCTGTCAGCAAATGCTGGAACGAATGATTCCGGGCGCGAAGATCGAAGAAGTCCGGATAGGAGAGCGAGCCTGGGATGGGAGCGCCGCGAGTGTTGAGGGCCTGCGCCGTCACGAGGTGGTCGGGATCGGCATACGGCAACGGCTTCAGCAGCACGGCGTTCACCACGCTGAAGACGGCGGTATTGGCGCCGATACCCAGCGCCAGCGTGAGCACGGCCGCCGCCGTAAAGCCCGGCGAGTTACGCAACTGGCGGAAGGCGTAGCGAAGGTCCTGCGCGAGGATCGACATGGCGTTCCCAGGAGGCATGTTGGGGTCCAATGCGCGCGCGTTGAGATGTCAAGGGTTAGGACCGGTGCTCGCGAATCGCAGGTGGGCTGCAAATCAGGGCGACACCCAAAGGAACATCCCGTACCCGCTGACCGAATTGGCAGCCAAGTAGACGACCCATCCAGTTGCCCACCCACAGGCGTATTTTCAGTGCTTAAATTGACTTTTCTCGCAATTTGAGTTTTCGTTACAGCGCAGAACGGACCGGCCAATTCCATGGCCTTCTTTGGACTGTTCTGGCGGCATCTGGCGCGCTCAATTTGCGCGCTGGTTGATTATGCCTGGTGTTGCCGGAAGGCCGAAGCCGAGATCCCTCTCAAGCACACTCGAAGCTCGCACTGCGGCCAAGGGTTCGGCTTAATGCAGCCCGACCCTGGTTCCGCAAGGACCATCGGCCAGGGAGACCTGGGTGACGTCGTTTACCGCATTGGCCGCGAGGCGATTATTAATGCCTGCCGCCATTCCCGGGCGAGAGATATCGAGACGCAGGTCGATTATGCGCCCACCGAACTGCGCGTCGCCGTACGCGACAAAGTGTGCGGGATCGATGCTCACCAACTGCAATGGGGACGGAATGGACACTGGGGTCTTAAGGGGATGCCTGAGCGGGCTGAACAGATCGGCGCCCGGCTTCGGCTTTGGAGCGATGTGGCGCTCGGAACCGAGGTCGAACTGCGTGTACCGGGCCGGGTTGCTTTCCAGTAAAGCGAAGCCCGGTGTAGCCGGCTTCAGTGCCGCGTATATTTATCAAACGTTGTCATCACAGGCAGGGCGTTGCCGGCGTCATCGAAGAATCCTCGCGAACCCAGAGGCCCGGTCACCGCCGGCTCCCACCAAAATACGCCTTTGCCGAGGCCGTTGGGAGTTTCCTGCACTACGCGATTCACCTCTTCGAGAAACTGCTTCTGTCCTTCCGGCGTTTCCGGAAACGGTCCGGGCCGCTTGGTATACTCGGCCGGTCTCCAGTTGTAAGCGGCCTCCACAACGATGATGTCCTTCTTGTATTCGAGCGCCATGAAAACCATGTTTTCGCGCAGATCGTTCAGGCTGCCGTGCCACCAGGGATAGTAAGACTGGCCGATGACGTCATAATCGACCCCATAGGAATTGAGCTTGTCGAAGAAGTACTTAGTCCGGGCCTTGTCCGCGCCCCGGTCGATGTGGATCATAATGCGAGGGCGCGGCGCATCTCCGGTTCCCGCGTAGACGCCCGCAATACCCGCTTTCACCAGGTCCGCGAAGTTGTCCCAATTTTCGGGGATGCGGCCATCCGGCCAGAGCATGCCGTTGACCACTTCATTGCCGATTTGCACCATGTCGGGAGCCGCGCCCGCATCGTGGAATGCGGACATCGTCTCCTTGGTATATTCGAAGACTGCTTTCACCAGTTGCGCATGCGACAGTCCTTCCCAGGCTTTTGGAAGGAATTGCTTGCCCGGATCGGCCCACGTGTCGGAATAGTGGTAGTCGAGCAGAAACCGGTAACCCAACTTCTTGGCGTCCTTGGCCAGCGCGATGGTGTAGTCGAGACTGTTGGGAAGATCCGTGGGTGTATGAAACAGCCGCAGGCGAATCCAGTTGTAGCCATGATCCTTGAATATTTCGAGGCCCGGCTTAGCGACGCCCATGTCTTTGAAACTCTTGCCGTGGTCCTCAGCCTGCTTTAGAAACGAGAGATCGGCGCCCACCGCGTACTCGGCCGCGCCCAGAATCGTCAGCGGCCGCAATAGCAGCAGTGTCACAGGAACGATCCACCGAACTGTTTTCATGGCTCTACATCCTCCTCACGCGGCGCCCTAATGGACCGGAACGATCTGCCACTGCTGGGTCGCGCTGTTGTTGTTCTGCGGCTCCTGCACGGCGAACCCGGCTTGCGCACCAGTTCCGCCGTTCATGTCCAACACCAGGCCACTCGCCCGGTTGACGAAAAAAAAGTAACCGTTGCCGGCGGAAACGATGTCCCATTCCAGTTCCTGGCCGCCGCCGGATGGCGATTGCACAATGGCGTTTCCGCTCAATGCCGATCCCCCGGAGTCATCCAGCACATTGGTGTCGCCGCCCGCTCCCGGGTTGAGACTGGCGATCTGGAAATAACCGTCGTTGTTGCTGGTAATGCGCCACTGTTGGCTCAAGGCCGGATTCCCGCTATCCGCCTCGGCGTCCAGCGGTGCGCCGGCGGCGGTGGAAGTTTGATACACGGACAGAATCTGCCCGCTGCTGAAATTGACGAACTTGTAACTTAATGTGGGATCGAGTTTGCCGCCCAGCGCATCGATGGCGGGAAGCAGCACAGTATTCACATCGTTGAAGAGCGTCAGACCGTTCCAGATGTATATGGCATCGGGCAGATTGTCGCCGTTGATAAATCCGCCGCTGGCGCTGGATATGTCGACGCCGGCCGGATCCCAGTATTCTATTCCCATGCCCAGGTTATTCGGCAAACTCTCTTGTACACCCTGCAGATCCAGCAGAAATTGACGCTGCAGCGCCTGGGTTGGCGGGGCATACCACGGATCGTTTGAGTCAAAGCCGTTTTCGTAGTGCTCCCCGGTTTCGATGATAAAAATGGGCTTCCCAATGTTATTAGAGGCGTTAACGAGCACCTCTTGCTCCACCGGTCTACCGTTGGGGTTAGACGCGGCAGCCTGCGCGGCGGTCAGCGGACCATGATATATGGGGTAGTAACTCTGGCAAATGGCGTCGTACGGAATATTGAATTGGTTCGCGAGCGTGAAGAATTGCGTGAGATCCCATGCCGGTGTGATGTGAATACAGGTCAGTGGGGCGGGAATCGCTGGACCAACTGACGTGTCCGCCGCCGCGTCTTTGACCGCCTGCATAGCTTGTAATTGCAAAGCGGCAAAACCCCCGAAGTCCGCTCCGGTCGGGCTGCCGATCGACCCGAGGAATCCGGTATCTACTTCGTTGCCGATGGCCACCAGGTCGGGCATGGTTCCCGCCTGGCGGTACAACAGGATCTCGGCTTTCACATAACTGTACAAGTCAGCCTGCAGCTCGCCAAGTTGGGTATCGTTGGCCCATGCCGGCGGCACACTGGACGAGCTGCCGCCGTCAAACAACAGAGTTAGTTCGACGCTCATGCCGAGATTCTTCGCGCGCTTCGCCAGATCCAGATCCTGCGCCTCTGTTTCCCCGTAGCAGGCATTCCCGCTGCACTGCTGTTGCGACACGTTGGCATAAGGCGGCACCGAACTGGGTCTCAAGCGCACCATATTCACGTCATGGTTCTTGAACATCCGGAGCACGTCCTGTGGCTGGCCGGCATCGTTCCACCAGGACAAACCCATGGCAGCGCGCGCGGCCTCCTGCTTCTCAAGCAATGCATTGTCCACCCCGCGGAAGAAGACGGGACGCAGCAGCCACTGCTGGCTCTGAGTGGCAGCGCCCGATAGCTCGGTCAGATCCAGTGACGCCCCGGCCGGCGAGTCAATCATAAGTCCCGTGCTCTTGTTCGAGATCGTGTCGTAGCCATTGCTGGTAGCGGTGAGAATCCACTGCTGGGTGGCAGCCGCCGTGCAAGGATTCTGCACCACAGCGCGGGCTTCCGGCAGATGCCATCTGCCTTGCTCCGAGTCCCGGCGCCGGCCCGGTGGGCGCCGGCAAGGTTGCGGACAAACTGGAGAAGCGTTCAGGCTGGAGCTGCCCGTGGTATCGAAACAAAGGCCGCTGAGAATGTTACTAATCTGCCAAAGTCCACCGGAGAGTTTCGTAAGAGCCCACCTCTGGCCGAGGTTTGTGAAGCTCGGCTGTTGTTGCACGATGGGACCGCCGGCAGTGGTGGAATTGCTATCGAGATCGGCTTGCAGGCCACTAAGCTGATTCACGATGTAGTAGACTTCACCGTCGATCGGCCTTATATCGACGGGTTCCGGGGGTTGCTGGCCTGCACTCACCACCAAGCTGCACACTAGAAGAATTGCGGCGGCCGCGACCCGGCTTTTATGGTTCCGCATCGGGGATCTGCTCCTCACGCTCCGGGGGCTTCTTGTTCATCTGCCTGTACAACTCTTTCAGATTCTGCTTGGTCTGCTTGATCTCCCGAAACAGCCAGAATTCTTTGGCGGATTCGTCTTTCAAATCAAGCGTCCGCAAAACCGTTGCCAGCCGATAATGCGCCTCGCCGTTGAGGGGGTCGGCTTGGACGGCCATGCGCAAATACTTGGCCGCCTCCTGGGGCTTGTCCCTGGTTGCCAGCAGCCGGCCAAGACCGATTTGCGCCTCCACCTCGCCCGGATTGAGGGCAAATGCGCGGTCGTAGTGTGCGTATGCGCCATCCATATCGGAGCGCCTCGCAGCGATCCTGGCCAAAACGCATTCCGTACTGGCACTATCGCCATCCGACTTCACGGCAGCCTCCAATTCCTTCTCCGCCGCAGCCTGTGTTTGCGGATCGCTCGGCGACGATTCGAGGATAGCTTCGGCCAGTTCGTAGTGTACGCCGGGCAGCCGCGGATCTAGTTCCAGTGCCTTCCGATAGTGCTCGGTGGCGCCTTTCAGGTCTCCCGCGTTGACTAATCTCTCCGCGATCGTCTGCTGCATACGCGCCGAACCGGGCGCAATGATCGCGAGCTTGTTCAATGTCTCGTCCGCGAGATCGGAATAGACCCGCTGCGCCATGTATAAGATCTCGACATTGTCGGGATCCAGATCTACAAGCGATCGCATCACCGAAGCGGTGCGGTCCAAGTTACCCTGCTGGTCATAGATATTAGCCAGCTCCATACCCGCCTGGATCTGCAGCTTCTTGTCTTTCAGTCTGGTAAAAGACTTCTCGAGTAGCGCCTGTGCCGAAGGATCTCCTAATCTTCTTTCGCAAATTCCCAGAAGCGCTTCTGTTTTCACAAGCGCCGGATCAATCGCCAGTGCTTTGCGTAGGTATTCCGCAGCGTCCTTATAATCGTGCCGAAAGAATGCAATCACGCCTAAGTTGGCATACGCTTCTGCGTTCTTGGGATCAAGCGCCAGGACAGCCTCGAACTCCTTCACCGCTGAGTCCGAGTCGTTCGCCTTAAGGCACTCGGCGGCTTTGCGCAGGTGATCGTGGATCCCCGCGGTACGGGTAGTTCCAGTCTGTGCCGCGGCCACAACTGAGAGGGCGCACGCGAGAAGCATGAGAACGCGACTACTCGGTTGGGGATCTTTCATATACGAACGAAGCTATCATGATTGCGCGCCCCACAAATACCGCGGGGTGCGGAAAGAAAGCTGCTTCCGCACCCCGGATGAGTCATTCGAACTACGGCGCTACCTCAGAAGATAAAGTGAGCGCCCAGTTGGATGATGCGCCTGTTGCTGTTGTAGGCCGCTGGTCCGGTGATCGTACCGGCCGTGGTGTCGGCCAATGTGCCATTGCTGTTGTAGCCGACGTTCGCATCCGGGTTTGCGAAGTTAATATGATTGAACACATCGTACATGTCGGCCCTGATTTCGAGTCGCATTCCCTCGCGCGGCAAGCGAAAGCTCTTCCCGACGCTGAGATCGGCGTTAAAGAAACCCGGCCCAATCAGGGTGTTGCGTCCGGAGCCGCCAAAGGTCCCCGGCGCCGGGTTGGCGTAGGCCGCGGGGTTAAACCACTCGGTGAGTGTAGGATTCGACACCTTCGGATTGCCAACCACGTTGGGATACAGCGTAGAGCCGGCGCTGAAGGATGAGTCCAGCCCCGGGTCGATACCTTCGGCAACGGAACCCTGGATTACCGGCGTGAACGGAGTCCCCGAGTGCCATTGGAAGACACTGGAGACGCGCCATCCGCCCGCGATCTGGTCGGCCACCCCGTGAAGAGCAAATTGGCGCCCATTGCCGAACGGCAGTTCATAGACGATCTGACCGGCAAGGGTGCTCGCCGCGTTGAAGTTAGATAAGCCGTAATTAGCGGCCGGGCTGTATGCGTTCTGGTAGATATCGATGCCCGATCCGTGGCCGTTCCCAGTGCCGGTATCGAGCGATTTCGACCAGGCGTAGTTGACCTGGAAGTTCAGGCCGTACGACATTCTCTTTTGAAGCCGTATTTGCAGCGCATTATAATTCGACCATCCATCGTAGGTCTGCGCGATGATGGAGTTGAATATGGGGTTGGGGTTCCCGCAGTTATAACCCGTGCACCCGAGTGCGCTTGCGGGAGCCTGGTCGATATTGGTCGCGAAATTCAGATTCCTGCCGCGCGTGTTGACGTAGCTTGTGTCCAGCAAGATGCCACCCGTGAACTCGTGCTGCACACTGACAAGCAACTGCTGCACGTAGTCGGTCGGCATGTTGCGTGGATAATATTCCACATAACCGCTATAGTTGTCTATTTCCGGCGAAAGAGTTTGCAGCGTCGGGAAGACGACCGTGCCGGCAGGCGGTCCCGCCGCCAGTTTCCAGGGATAGCTCCCGTAGACGTAGCCCCCATTGCCGTTATTGTGGGGATTGAAGCCCAGGCCGAGCGCGCCATCCGTGTAATTCTCGGCGTCGCGCGGCGCGTCGAAAATGCCGTAGCTCACCCGTATGGACCACTTTTCCCGTGGCGACCAGGCGATGCCGACGCGCGGCGCGAATTCCTTATAGTTGCCGTTTTGAATGGTGGTCATGTTGTTGATCCCGGAGGCCGGGTCGCTCTGCCCGCCAAAGAGGATGGCCCCTTTGTAGGCCCCGTTGTCCGCGGTGTTAGGCAAATTCGGGTCGTAATTGCCGAACATGTTGTGATTCACACCCCATCCGGACTGCAACTGCCAGCGCAGGCCAAGATTCAGCGTCAGATGCGGCGTAACCTTGATATCGTCGCTGCCGAAGAACGCCGCATTCCAGGAGTGAGCGCTGGTGGCGTCGGCCTCGTAAACGTACCATCCATAAACGTCGCCGGCCAGGAAGTCGGCGTACGGGACGCCCGTGACGCCTCCGTTGAATTCGAAATTACCAGAGGTGATATCGCCCCAGCTTGTGTAGTCCTGGTAAAGTTTGTCGTACTCGCCGCCAACCTTGATGGTGTGCCTGCCGCGAATGAGCGTTAAGACATCGGACGCGTTGTACCAACCCTCGCCCAGAGCGGCGTCTATGTTGCCGTTTTCGCCGCATCCGGCGCCCAGCGCGAAACATCCCGCGCCCGATCCACTATCGATCGTAATTTTGGGAAATACGTTGGCCGGTGCGTTGGTGCCATAGGCCGGCTCAAGGCCCAGCGTCGCTGGATCGTTCTTGTCAAGGGAGGGCGGCGCGTACTTATCCAACTCGCGGCTTCCACCCAACCGAAACTCGTTGACCACGGTCGGGCTGATCGTATAGACATCCGTGAGTTGGCCGGTCAGGTCGTAGTTATGGGCCTGGGATATCGACGTAGCGTCGTTAGGGTACAGAGGATCCGCGGGCACATAAGTCACGAAGGCGGGGTAATAGTTGAAACTAAACGAGAGTTTCTGTTTGTTGGAAATGTTGTAATCGGCCCTGCCCGTGTACCATGTGTTGGTATTTGGACTGGAACCGTTGAACACGTAATTGTTGATCGTGGGGCAGGTTTGCGGAGTGCTCGCGGATACATTCACTGGACCCGGGCATCCTGCGGCCCATCCCGGAGCGCTTGACGCGGGGAAATAGCTCTGCAGCTTCAGCGCCACGGGATCGTAGGTTCCCAGCAGTGTGCCGGTGGGACTAAAGGCCGCACCCGTCGATCCTGAGATCCCGTAGAAGTTCCCCGCTTGCATGGCGGCGGTCGGGTAACTATAGAGTCCGGAAGTTGGCGTAGACGAGGGGTTGCGCTGATAGGAGAAAAAGAAAAACAGCTTATCTTTTTTGACTGGCCCCCCTATGCTGCCTCCGTATTCATTCCAATGCTCTATGGACTTCGGCCCGGTCGTATTGTAGAAACCCCTGGCGTTCAGATCGGTGTTCTGCACGTATTCGAACGCGCTGCCGTGGAATTGGTTGGTTCCGCTCTTCGTGATCACGTTAATGGAAGTGAGTCCATTGCCATATTGCGCGGGTGCGTTACCTGAATTGACGCTTACCTCGGCGATGGTGTCGATTGGCGGATAGTAATTGCTGCTGTTGAAATCTCTAGGAGCGGTGGCCGCCGACCCGTCCGACAGGAAGTTGATATTGTATCCCTGAGTGCCGTTGATTCCGGCCGACTGGCCTCCTCCAGCCGTGCCTGGTCCCCCGCCGGTATTCGCGCCGGGAATAAGCTGCATCATCTCGCTGCGCCAGTCGGTGCCCACGATCGGCGCCGCGTCAATCGCTTGGGCAGTAATGTCCACGTGCTGCTCAGTAGTTTCCGTTTCCACCAGCGGCCCTCCGGCGTTCACCACCACCTCCTGCGCGGCGGCGCCGATTTGCAGCGTGGCGCTGATTTCCAGTGTTTCGATCTGGAGAACAATGCCTTCGCGGACAAAGCTGCGAAAGCCCTCTTTCGTGAACGTCACTGTGTAGTTGCCGGGCGCTAGAAACGGAACATCGTACAGGCCCGATTGGTTCGTCGTAATGGCATTGACGACGCCGGTCTGCACGTTCTTGATGGAAACCCCGGCCCCAGGAACAACAGCTCCCGAAGGATCCATCACGGAGCCCTTGAGCTCGCCCGTGTTCGCGTTTTGAGCTCGGGCGGCTGGCGCGCATAAGATCGCACCTATAGCGAGGAACAACGCCGTACGTTTCAACATGGTCCACCTCTTTCATGGACGGCGGGCGCACCAGCCGATGGCTTCCTGCGTTGCCGTCTTTAGCGAGAACGATTCAATGTTAGGCCCGGCGCGCCAAGAACTGATCCAACCAAAGTCGGAGTGGGAGATTAAAAACTATTAATGCTTGCGCCTGTTCGGGAGGCATCAACCGGGTGGTCTGCCGAAACCGCACGCGATGAGTAGCGCATCCTGCGCTTCGGACCATCGCGTTTCTGCCAGATCGCACAGGACTGGACCGATTCTAACTGTTGCACGAGCGACACGTGATCGAAGTTAAGCGCGCACACGGCAGGCATCCCGTCGTCAAGGGTCAAAACTACTTCCGTTGCCAATCCTCGAATCGTCCGCGTCGCCGGTACCACGATGATCTCGTTCAGCCGGTCAATGACGTCATTTCGTGTGAGAATGAGAACCGGCCGCCGTTTGTCGGGAAGCCCAAACGTATACCAGCGGATCTCACCTCGCCTCACTCCACATCCTCCCAGCCCTCTGCGTCCCAAGCGAGCGGCTCATCGTCCGCCGAAAACTCGTCGCGTAAGGGTGGTACGGACCCGTAAACAGACGCGTCCGCGCCTTGCGGCGAGGCAATCAACCGCAGCAGACGTACGCGCTCCCGAGCTGTTAATGATGCGACCAGCGGAAGAATGTCATCGGCCGTTAAGGTCTTGGGCATCAATTGCATTCTATCAGGATCTCTCTACCGAGCCAGACTAGTGATGGCATTTGAGCCTGCTTCGGAGGCGTCCAATGATCCAATGACAGGTAGATCGAGCATTAAAAACTGCGCGGAATCCTACTTTGGTCGGATACGCTGTCACGCGGGCCGCGCTAAGTTCGTAAGCGATGAAAACAGGTTACGGCGCAATCGTTCTAGCCCTGGTGATCCCAACCATCGGGCTGGCTGGCTCAAAAACCACGGTAGCGGAAGCATCCGGCAAGGTCTCGATCGACGCCCGCGAACGCGTCGAACCGCCACACGATCTGCCGTTTGCGGCGGGCGGCCGGTCGCCGGCGGGCCATGTGCTGTCCATCAACAGCCAGTATCTGACGCGCGACGGCGCACCGTGGCTGCCGGTGATGGGCGAGTTCCACTACGCACGCTATCCGGACGCGGAATGGGAGCGCGAGATCCTGAAAATGAAAGCCGGCGGCGTCGAGATTGTAGCTACCTACGTTTTCTGGATTCATCACGAAGAAGTCGAAGGGCAGTTCGATTGGTCGGGGCAGCGCAACCTGCGGCGTTTCATTGAATTGTGCGGCCGGCACGGCTTGTACGCCTGGGTGAGAGTGGGGCCTTGGGCACACGGCGAGTCGCGCAATGGCGGCCTGCCCGACTGGCTGCTGCGCAGCGGGCCAACGCGCGAAAACGATCCCACATACCTGGCGCATGTGGACCGGTACTTCAAGGAGATCTCGAAGCAGCTTACGGGCCTGCTGTGGCGGGACGGCGGCCCTGTGATCGGCGTGCAAGTGGAAAACGAATACAGCGCACGCGGGCCGGGTAAAGGGGAAGAACACATCCTGGCGCTGCGCAGGATGGTGCGGGAAGCGGGCTTGGAAACACCGTTTTATTCAGTGACAGCGTGGGACAACGCCGCCGTTCCCGCCACCGGCGCCATCCCCGTGTTCGGCGGCTATGCGGACGGGTTCTGGTGGCGCACGCTGGGAGAACTGCCGCCCAACGCCAACTATTTCTTCACGCCCATCCGCTGTGAAGAAAACGTGGGTGAGTACCTGCGCTCGAAGCGCCCCGATCTGGATGCCCGTTATAAGGACTACCCGTTCATCACCGCCGAAATGGGTGGCGGGATGGCTACGTCTTATCATCGACGGCCGGTGTTAAGCCCGGACGATACCGCCGCCATGGCGTTGACGAAGTTGGGCGCGGGCGCGGTGGCATACGGCTACTATATGTTTCACGGAGGGACGAATCCGGAAGGCAAGCTCACCACTCTTCAGGAAGCGCAGGCCATTGGCGGGTACAACGAT
>Ga0302325_10010026_pt1 | contig 20584 bp, 22 predicted proteins | sample Palsa_T0_2_FD_201948 | JGI IMG/M metagenome (GOLD analysis project Ga0302325, IMG submission 201948) | Peat permafrost microbial communities from Stordalen Mire near Abisko, Sweden - Palsa_T0_2 | ecosystem: Environmental > Terrestrial > Soil > Palsa > Peat permafrost | place: Sweden: Abisko...
GTCTCTAAAGTAGTTCGGCGTCGCACGGGCGATGCCGCCGGTCCGATTACTCTGGCGATCGATATTGGGGGAAGCGGCCTAAAGATGCAGGCGCTGAGCCCGGAGGGCCGACCGCTCAGCGATCGGCTGCGCGTGCCCACTCCAATTCCGGCAACCACCACCGAGATCCTGAGCGCGCTCGACGAACTGAAGGTAAGTGTTCCTCTCTTTGACCGGGTCTCGGTCGGGTTTCCTGGAGTGATCAAACAAGGCAAGACGCTTACCGCTGCGAACCTTGACCCGGGATGGATTGGTTTCCCGCTGCAGAAAACCCTGGAAAAGCGATGGGGCAAGCCGGTGCGGATATGCAACGACTCCGCAGTGGGCGGTTACGCCGTGATTCAGGGCCAAGGAGTCGAACTGGTCATTACCCTGGGCACCGGCATGGGCTCAGCGCTGTTCACCGAAGGCGTCCTCTGTCCAGGTCTCGAATTAGCGCATCATCCCTGGCGCAAAAAGACCTATGAGGGATACCTGGGCAAGCGCGGGCTGCAGAAGTATGGCGTGTAGCGCTGGAACAGATTGCTCAAGCGTGCGATCAAGCAGACCTCCGCGACCTTCAACTGGGACACTCTTTATATCGGGGGTGGCAATGCCAAGAAGGTGACGCTCAAGCACGGTGACGAGATCAAGCTCATCTCCAACGAAGAGGGTTTGCTCGGCGCCATGGCTCTATGGAGAGATCGGCAATAACGAGGTTGCGCCGTTTTCACCTTTTTGAAGTCCTCGACCAGGCGTGGTGTCCGCCGGCTGTGCGCCACGGTGCCACGGATTTTCTGGAAGCGATCACCAGCCGGGGAAACATCTATCGTCCCATTCAGACGGAGATCTTTCGCGCCATTGAAGATTGCGGCGCAAAGAGTGTGATCGATCTCTGTTCCGGTGGCGGAGGTCCGTGGCTAAGCCCCGCATGGCGTTCCGCGTTGGCCGAACGCGCGCCGCTCACCGTCGTTTTAACCGATAAATTTCCCAGCAGCGCTCTGCCCGAGCGCTTAGGCGTGGACATGAGCTGCGTGAATTTTTCCGTAGATGCCGCGCATGTACCCGAGGCGTTGCGTGGCTTTCGCACCATTTTTTCTTCCTTCCACCATTTTCCCGACGCAGTTGCACGCGACGTTCTGGGCGACGCGGTGCGGTGCCGGGAGGGGTTCGCAATGGCTGAAGTAACTTCGCGCACCGTGCGAGCATTCGCGGTCATGTGGCTAATGCCGGTCTTCGCCTGGCTTCTCACCCCGCGAATACGGCCTTTTCGCTGGTCGAGAGTGCTGCTGACTTATCTGCTTCCCGTGATCCCGTTGGTGGTTTTGTGGGATGGCCTGGTCTCCTGCTTCCGCACCCGAACCCCGGAAGAGTTATTGGCACTGACCGGTGACTTCCCACAGTACATTTGGCAGGCGGGCTACGCTCGCGGCCCGGGAATCTGGCTGGCTCCTGTCTATTTGATCGGACGGCCTAAACCATAATTTGTGAACGAAACGGGGTTCGCAGGCTACTGTATATAAGTCAGCTTTTAGTGAACGCTTAGGATTTGAGAAGCTTGCGGAGATCCTTGAGCAGACGGAACAAATGATAGGGGTCGCTTGGTGATGGGACGAAGTCGAAGTGCTCATAGAAAGCTCTGGCCTCATTGTCCTTTGCGTGAACTGCAAACGCGCGAATCCCGGCAATGTCTGCCGCCTGAAGCGTTCGAAGCATCGCGTCTTTGAGCAGACCGCTACCGAGTCCCTTACTTTGCCAGGGGATCGCGACCGCGAGACGCGCAAGCAGCATGATCGGCACGGGATGACGAGCGAGACCCTTCGTCAAGCGCTGGGGAGCGTCCTTATATTCAACCTGGCCGACCACAAGCGTGTAGTAACCGACGATCTCCTCGTCAGATAGAGCGACATAGGTCTGTGAGGCTTCTGCCTGCTGATTCTGCAATGCGTACCGCATCAAGAAAAGATTGAGAGCTTCACGGCCGCAATCAAACGCGTCGATTGCGTGATTGCGTCGCAACTTTTCGATACGGAGAGAGCTCACTCAGATGCGGCCGCGGTCGAAGACACTCGGTTCCTTGAGCAGCTTAGCGAGGCGTGGGGCCGCGCGGGGAGGCGCGGCTAAAGCGTCCTGGAAAGCCTTCCATTGTTCGGCAGTTAATCCGAAACGCCGGCGATCCGGCAGTGTCTCTTCGGCACGAGCGAGGGCACTCTCGAGAACAAATTCGCTGACAGACCTGTGGGCAGCGAGGGCGGCGGTTTGTAACACGCGCTTTGCCGACGGAGTCAACCGAAGGTCGAGCTTCTCATTGCGTGTTTCAGCGTCTTGCATCTCTCTCTCCTACTGTCGTTACTTAACTATCGTAGCACCAATGCCAGACAATGTCATGACAGCCGAGGCTTGGGAATCCATCGCCTTATCCCATTGTCACTAAAGGGCATTGGCCTGGTCTCACCCTGTGGAAGAAGATCCATGGCTGAGTATGACTCCGGCACGCGACGAAACTCATTCGTAGCGTAACGCCTCCAGCGGGTCTACCTCTGCAGCTCGTCGCACGGGCGCCCAGCATGCAAGCAGCGCCACCCCCGCGAATAACGCCCCCACAACGATCAACGTCATCGGATCGTTAGGCTGCACCTCAAACAGAAAAGTCCTTAGCACTCTGGACAAAACAATCGCCAGCACCACCCCCGCCAATACTCCGCTGGCGATCAAACGAAATCCTTCGCCGAAGATGAGCCTCCGAATGTCCTTTTGTTGAGCACCAACCGCCAGGCGAATCCCCAGCTCACGGCGTCTCGAGGCGACCGACAGCGCAAGCACGCCGTAGATGCCCACCAGCGTCAGCATGCTCCCCACAACCGCGAAGCCGACCAGCAACTGCATCGCGAACGTGCGCGATGCCAGAGACTCGTCGCGAATCTGCGCCAGGGTCCTCGGGTTTTCGATGGCCGCGGTAGGATCCACTCCGCGCAGTTCGCGTTCCACTGCAACCATAACCGTCCGTGGGTCCGCCTGCGTGCGAATCACCAGGTGTTTCGAAAATGCGGTCGCCTGCCACAACGACAAATAAATCTCCGGGGACGCCGCTTGCGTCAAATCGTCGGTTCGCCCATTGGAGACCTCGCCGACGATTTCCGTAGCCGGCTTGTCCCGGCCGTTCAGCCAAATCTTCCGCCCGATCGCATCGCCGTGAGGAAAGTACCGATCCGCAAATGCCTGGTTCACGATTGCTACATTTACCGTCTTGCCTTCATCGCTCGAACGAAACTCCCGTCCCCCGAGCATGGGCAGGCCCATCAACTTGAAATAGTCCTCGGTGATAGCGCGCAGCGGCAGCGCGGTCTTGTCACTCTCCTTGACCGCCGGAGGCTGCCCTTCGATTTCCATCGTCGCCGGCCAATTGTTTCCGGTCAGCGGCACTCCCCACGCGAATGCCGCGTATTGCACGCCGGGAATAGCCGCGACCCGTTGCAGGGCCTGCTTGTGAAAATTGGTCCACTCTGCAAAGCTCCGGACCTCCGTAACACTCATGGTTAAGATGTGGCTTGTGTTGTAGCCCGACGGAACTCTCGCAATATTGATCATCGTGCGAATCAGCAAGCCGGCCCCGACCAGCAGCGCTAGCGTTAGGGCCGTTTGGGCGACGGTAACCCCGCGCAGCAGGCGGCGTTCCCCGAGTCCCGCCGTTCCTTTCGGGCCGGCATCCTTCAGCACTTCCATCGGATCCAGCCGAAACGCCCGCAACGCCGGAAAAACAGCCGCCAACATCGACGCCAGCACAGCCGCACCCAAGCCCCACGCCAGCACCGCCCATCCGGCCGTCACATTATCGAGGCGCGGAACTGCATGTCCCGCAATCAGCTTGAACAGCTTTACGATGCCAACCGCCAGCCCCACACCGAAGACCCCACCCAGAAGCGCCAGTAACAGGCTTTCGATGGAAACCTGGCGCAAGAGCGCGATGCGTCCCATACCCATCGCGCTACGCACGGCATACTCCTGCTGGCGTTGCAGCCCTCGTACCAAAAGCAAAGCCGCAGCGTTGCCGCAACCAATCAAGAGCACCAGCCCGGCCGCACCCAGCAGCGGGAGCAAAATGCCCCGGCCGCCTTGATTCATTTCGTCCGTCAGCGATTGCAGTTGCGGCCGGAAACCTTCAAATTGTTTCTCCGCTTGTGCCTCCCTCCCAGTCAGCACCGCCAGCTCGCCTTGCCCTTGCTGAGGCGTTACCCGATCCCCCAGCCGAGCCACCACATTCCAACGCGGAACCTTCAGATATTTCGGGTCGGGCTCGGTAGGACTCCAGAAGTCCACCAGCGCGTTCACGTTGTAATTCGGCTCCTTTGCGGCCCCCGGGGAAGGCAGAAAGCGCACTCCCGGCGGCATCACGCCGATGACCGTCGGCGGCACGTCCCACCGGCTGATACGAACCGTTTTGCCTATGATTTGCGGATCGCCGTTGAACGTCCGCTGCCAAAACTCGTACCCCAGAAGAATCACCTTGACTGGTCCCTGAGAGAAATCTTGCTCCGCAAAGCCGCGCCCCACCACGGGGCGCAATCCCATGATCTGCAGATAATCCTTGGTTACTGCCATACCTTGGATCGATTGACTCCCGTCGTTGCGGATCAGGAAATTGAACTGCCAGTAATAGCCGGCAATGCCCGCAAAAGACTTCGCTTCTTTCTGCCATGCCAGCCATTGTTCGGGGGGCCAGCCGCGCGGGTTTTCCTCTTTTTGCCCGTCGGTCCGTGCGCTCTGCACCAGCACCAGCTGCTGCGGCTTCTTGTAGGGTGGCGGCGTCAGCAGCACTCCCTGAATCAAACTGAACACTGCGGAAGTTACCCCGATCCCCAGCGCCAGGGTGAGGACCGCGATCAGGCTAAAGCCCGGTTGTTTCAAAAGCATGCGAATCGCAAAGCGCAGGTCTCGTTTCATCTTTCTCCACCTCGGTTCCGTGAATCACAATTTCAGGACGCTCTAACCTGAAACGTTCCTGGCAGCCAGTTTGTTCCCGCCACCCCACCTGCTTTGACGAATCGCGTTGCTTCTCGAATGGCCATCCGGCGATCTTCAGGAGTTGGAGGTGGTTGCGGAAAGTGGTTCAATACATCTACCGGATCACGCGCCCTTAGGCGGTTGGGAACAGGAAAAGCAATGAAGAAATATAAATTCGAAGCGAAGATCGAAGCCGGCGACGGTGGGGGCGCTTACGTGGTTTTTCCGTATGACCCACTGCGGGAATTTGCCACTCAAGGGAAGGTGGCTGTTAAGGCAACCCTCGATGGCGTGCATTACAACGGTTCCCTCATGACCTGTGGTGGTCCCGACCACAAGCTGGCCGTTCTCAAATCGATACGCGACCAAATTGGCAAAGCACCGGGCGATACCATCGAAGTCGTGGTTTGGAAGGATGAAGAGATAAGAACCCTCGAGGTACCCGCTCAATTTACAAAATTGATGGAGAAGGAAGGAGTGCTTCCAATCTTTGCGAAACTTAGTTACACGCACCGCAAGGAATACTGCCGCTGGATTACTGCAGCGAAGAAAGAAGAAACACATTCCAAGAGATTGGAGAAATCCATTGAAATGTTGAAGAAAGGGATAAAGACTCCAGGCTGAAAGCAGGATGCAGGTCCGAAGGAGGCTCCGCCTACGCTCAGTCCCTGCGCATGAAGGCGGACTATGGAAATGCCTGGAACAATCTGGGCGTGGTGGAAGAATCGCTGGGCCAGAATGCAACTGCGCTCGCCGATTACCAGCGCGCCGCGAATCTGGGCAATCGCCTAGCCAGCGGGAATTTTGCTCGCCTCAAGCAGCTCTCAACCCGGCAGCAGGCGCCCAACCGGGGAGGCGGACCCACCTTCTTCTGCATGACCACAGGGACAACCCTGCACGCCGGTCAGATCTGTCCCAACTGCGAGTGCTGCCCGCACGCTGGGAACACTGAACCCCCTGTGACACGTTTTCGATCTACGTCACAGCGGTCGCGCTCACCGACGATAAGAATCGCCCCAATTTCGCATCGGGATCATATCACGCGCGGATCTTTGCAAGTATAAACAATTTTGTTTATAACTATACTTGTGAAGAGCAGCGAGTTCAAGCGTTGGCTAGCGGATCAAGGAGCAACATTCAAGCCGGGCAAAGGGTCCCACCTCAAGGTCACCCTGAACGGCAAGAATTCTGTTCTGCCGATGCACGGCAAGGAACTGGGTACCGGGTTGGTGGCGGCAATCAAAAAACAACTTGGGCTCAAATAGGGAGGGAATCATGCGATACCCAATTGACGTAAAGCCGGATGGAAAGTTCTTCCTCGTAACCTTCCCCGATATCCCCGAAGCTATTACTCAGGGGAAGAGCATGAAGGAGGCCAAAGAGGTGGCGGTCAGCGCTCTCGAAACTGCACTAGATTTCTATTTCGAAAACTCCCGGGTTGTCCCAAAGCCATCACGCATAAAGCGCGGTCAGGATTTCGTCGAACTCCCCGCCAGCGTTTCGGCGAAGGTGCTTCTGCTGAATGAAATGATCCGGCAGCGGGTTCGTCCTGCCGAGCTGGCGCGCAGGATGCAGACGACCCCGCAAGAGGTGAATCGGCTAACGAACATTCATCACACTTCGAGGATCGATGGAATCGCCGGCGCGATGAAGGCCCTCGGCAAGACGCTGGAGATTCGCGCGGTATAGGCTGAAGGCTGCGCGAACGCTGCCGCGGGAAGTGCTTCATCGCGGATACCTGTTGGGGCTGCGGTACCTACCCCCAACCCTTTGTCATTGGGAGCGTTTCGGAGGCATCCGCATGATCCAATTTGTCTTTCCGCCGTTTTCAGTATGCTTACGGTTACCATGACAGATCAAACCACCGCCCGCACCTGGCTCAATCCGCCTGCATATTGGAGTGAGGCCGGGGACACATTGACTGTAACCGCGCCCCCCGGCACAGATTATTGGCGGGTGACCCATTACGGGTTTATTCGCGACAGCGGTCCATTTTGCTATCAGGAACAGACTGGAAACTTTGAAACGAAGGTCCGGATCGCGGGGAAATACCATGAGCTCTATCATCAGGCAGGCTTGATGATGCGCATCGACGACCGTAACTGGATCAAAGCTGGAATTGAGTTCCTGAACGGCAAGCAAAGCGTGAGTGCCGTGGTCACGCGGGAGTTTTCGGATTGGTCTGTACTCCCTTGTTCTGACAACCCGGCGTTTCTCTGGTTGCGCATGCAACGTTATCACGACACAGTTCAGGTTTCGTATTCCCGGGATAACCAGGAATGGTCGATGATTCGGCTTGCGTACTTTCCGCCGCAGGTGCCAGTCAAAATTGGCATGATGGCTGCTGCGCCCGGTAAGGAGGCTCTCGAAGTCACCTTCGACCACTTTTCGATCGGCCCTCTCGATGCGCCGCCTCAAGAGGACTGAGCTATGGTGCCCGGCGATCCTATCGAGTCCACCGAATCACGGGCGGTCGATTCTGCACCCAATCGCCCCAGGCGGCTTGGGCGCCGCATCTCCTTCGCTCGACCCGGGCGTGCCCTGGCGGCAATTGCCACTGTGGTGGTTCTCTTCTACGGGATCGCCGGCTATTTTGGTAGCGCGGATATGTTCGGAGACCACCCTCGCTGGCGGGGGATGAACCGCGGACCGGCTGACTTCGGACTGCGCAGCGAAACTGTTTCATTCGGCGCTACAGACGGTGTTCCATTGAAGGCCTGGTGGCTTCCGGCTTCGGGCATGCCACGAGGAGCCGTGATCATCGCTCATGGGATCGATCACACGCGACAAGTCATGCTGCCCCGCGCAGCTTTTCTCGTTCGCGGCGGTTACGACGTGCTGGCGATGGATCTCCGCGGTCACGGAGAGAGCGGCGGGAGCATCGTCTCGCCTGGACTCCTGGAGGCACGGGATATCCTCGGCGCGCTTCGCTATATTCGGTCCCGTGGAGATAACGAGCCGGTCGCGGTTCTGGGTGTTTCTTACGGTGCAGTAGCCTCCCTGATTGCCGCCGCTGAATCTCCCGAGATCGCAGCAGTGGTGGCCGATGGGGCTTATCCTACCGGCAAGGATGTTTCTGAGGACATCAACCGCCATTATCTTCACGATCCCCGGACGAATTTCTGGCTACGAGCCCTATTCGCGGCTTCGTCTTTTCCAGGTGTGGCTCGCGCGACAGCGCTGGCATACTATTTCCGCAGTGGAATATATCTCGGCCCGGAATTGCTGTCCGTTATTCCATCGGCCAGCCGCGTCAGAGTTCCCGTTCTGCTGATATCGGGCGAACGGGACTGGATCGTGCCCACCGACAGGGCGCGACAGATTTTTTCAGTGATTCCAGGTAATCGGAAGGAACTCGTGCTCATCCCAGACGCCGTTCACGACACAACCTACAGCGCGGCGCCAACCCTCTATGCTAGTGCGGTCCTGAGCTTTCTCGACAGATCCATCCCGACTAAATCCAGCGACAGGACACCTATCCCAGAGCTGCTGGACCGGAGCTGGATCAAAGCTGGAATTGAGTTCCTGAACGGCCAACATGTCACAATATTTGCGCAGTGCTGGAAAATCTCACAGAAGCCAGTGCGCAGGAGAAGCTCATGGATATGAAGTCACGACGCGGGTTCTTTGCCAAGATCGCCGCGATGGTGGCGGTAGTCGCCGGGGCCCCGAAACTCTTCGCTCTCCAGGGTCCGCCTGCTGCTGCGCCCGAGGCTTCGCCGGGCGCTCCACCGCCTCGCCGTCCCGTCGGCAATCACACCCACAATGGCATCTACTACTTCTCCGGTACTGGCTCCAATGACGGTTATCCCAAGGATGATCACGTGCTTGTGACGGACCCCTTTGAGAAGCACGTTACCCGCACCATGGACGCGCTTAAGAAGTCGGTGGAGCGTGCGGGCTGCACCATGGATAGCATCATCCACCTGGAGGTGTTTCTCTGTCTCCCGCTCGCTGACGGCATTCCCATGCCGGCGGGCAAAGCAAGGTTCGATGCCCATAAAGCGCAGTACGACGCGTTGAACAAAATCTACGGCACGTATTTCTCTCCCGGCAAAGCTCCGTCCCGCGCCTGCATGGCTCTCGAATGGATCCCCGGTGATTCGCTGATTGAGATCGTCGGTAGCGCAGCCGTCCTCACTCCGCCCACCGCTGGCTGAGAGATGGTCACGCGAGAAATTTGAAAGGAAACTATCATGAACTTCAAATTTGACTGGAGCCGCCGTTCCTTTGTAGCCGCGCTGGGCGCCACTCTCGGTGGTCTGTTTGCTCCGGCTGAGTCGCATGCGGCGGGCATCTTTGGCAAGAAGCCCAAGCCGCCTATGCCCTCTGTGGACGGCAACCCCATCGTCCCCATCACCAGCGGGCTTGGTTGTACTGACGACATCTACGCCGAGCTTGGAGTCACGCCTCTCATCAACATCAATGGCACGGTCACCGTCATCGGGGGGTCGTTGATGAAGCCGGAGGTGATGGAGCTGATGCGGCGTGGCAACGAGCACTTTGTTTTGATCGACGAGCTCGAGATCGCGGCGGGTAAGTTCATTGCGAAACTATGTAAGTCTCCGGCAGGCTATACCGGCCTGGTTACGGGCGGCGCAGCCGCGGCTATGGTCGTCGGCTACGCCGGCATGATGACCGAGGACCTCGAGCCCCGCATGCACACCATTCCCGATGTAGCGGATTTCCCCAGGAACGAGGTCATCATCCAGAAGAGTCATCGCTATCCCTTCGACCACCAGATTCGCCAGACGGGCGCGAAGCTGATCGAAGTGGAGACGCGCGAAGAGATGATTGCCGCCATCAATCCCAAGACCGTGGCCATCCACTTCACCAATATCCTTTCCGACAAAGGCCAGGTCAGCGGACCTGAGACCGTGGCCATTGCTCGAGCGCACAACATTTACACCTTTAACGACGCCTCCGCGGACGTGCCGCCGAAAGAGCGCCTGTGGGAGTATCCGGCGATCGGCTTCGACATGGTTACTTTCAGTGGTGGCAAGGATATTTGCGGGCCGCAGGCCTCCGGCATCCTGATCGGCAGGGAAGAGCTGATCCGCTATGCGCTGCTGAACATGAGCCCGCAGGAAGATCGCATCGGCCGCTGTTGCAAGGTCGGCAAGGAGACCATTTTTGGTCTGCTCAAGGCACTCGAGATCTTCGTCAATCAGGACTATGACGCCACCTTGAGGATGTACGACCAACGCGCCCAGGTGATCACCGATACAGTGAAGAAGTTCGGGGTCACCGCGCTTCCCCGGGAGTTCAACCTGCAAGCTCTGGGTAACGTGACGCCGCGTTATAGCTGGCAGATCGATCGCTCGAAACTCAACATCACTGGGCCGGAGATCATGCAGAAGCTGGCCGACACGCGGCCCATCGGCATCGGCAGCATGGGGGCCGGCGCCAGCGGCATGCGCGGACGCAATCCGGACGCGCCCGCGGGGGAGAATCACAGCGCCCACCATGGCCATGCCAGCGACCCGAACAGCTTCGGCTTTGCTGTTTGGCAGCTCAAGGACGGCGAGGACAAGCTGATCGCGGACCGATTAGCCGAGATCTTCAGCGCGGCCCCGAAGGCCTAGCAGGCTGCAGAAGAACTCTGTAGTGAAATGCATTTAGATCTGAAGAATCAAGTTCGATAGCAGATAAATTACCGAACGACTACCAGAGCTTGCTCGTGGTGGTAATAGTGGTGGCGGTGATGCCGAATGACTATCACACGGTGGTGGTAGCGGCGGTGGTGGCGGTGATGCCGATAATATGGCTGCGCAAAAGCGCCGGCTGTAAAGAGCATAAACAGGACAAGTACCAAATACTTCTTCATGTTCGGACAGTAACCAATGCCCACGATGATTGTCTGTGCTATATCGCTCTCATTTCTTATATATCTTTCACCGAAGCTAACCCGACCGGGTTGCATCTCCCGCAGCTGTGATGTAAGCCACTTTGATACACTTGCGCCAAGAAGATGAAAGAGCTAAGCGACCAGCTGCGATCTCTGGTGGAAGCCGTGGAGCCAGGGCTGCGACAAATCCCCGAATCAGAAAGCATGCGGCCCGCCTTGCCTGGAGGCTGGTCCCGCAAGCAGGTCCTTGGACACCTCATCGATTCGGCGTCCAACAACCATCAGCGCTTTGTCCGCGCGATGCTGCAGCCATTGTTGGATTTCCCCGGCTACGACCAGGAAGGCAACATACGCGTGCAAGCAGTTCAGGAGGCTGACTGGGTGTTGCTCGTCTCGCTATGGGCAGCCTACAACCGGTATCTTGCCCATCTCATCGCGCACATCCCGCCTTCTCAACTAGAGAAGCGGTGCCGGATCGGAGCCGGAGAACCCGTGACCCTGGGCTTCCTAGCGTCCGACTACCTCACCCACCTGCGCCATCATCTCCGTCAAATCGGCGTGGCACAATGAACGCAACCAGCAGATCTGCTCACCATCAAGCCGGGGACGAACACCTCGTTCCACTCACTGAAGCAGATCGATGCCGGTCTCCTCAACATCAGATACACGGATCAACTGTCTTCTCCGCTGTTCATCAAGGTTCCAGCACAATTTTGCCACGCGTGTGACGCTGCTCGAGCTCTCGATAGGCGTCGCGAACATCGGTCAGGCGATAGACCTTAGCGATCGGGATCTCCAGGCGGCCCGCTGCGATCAACGCAGCGAGCTGTGCGACCACCTCTGCATTCGCCGCCTCGTGGTTACCTTCCGTCTTGACACCATACTTGGCCGCGGCGGCGAAGTCGATGACCGTGTCGACCCGATTCGGAGCGACTCGCAACTTGAGCGCCAGCTCGACATAGCCGCCACCGAAGGTATCAATAAAGGCATCGACCTTGCCGCCGCTTACGACGGCGATCCGATCCGCAACACCATCACCGTAGGTAATAGGGATCACGCCGTGATCAGTAAGCCACTTGTGATTCGCTTCACCGGCCAAGCCGATCACTTTTGCGCCGGCATTCCTGGCCAACTGGACGGCAATCGAGCCTACTCCGCCCGCGGCACCGGAGACGACGACGGTGTCGCCCGCGTTCAGGGCGACGGCCCGCACCGCGGCGTATGCTGTCGTTCCGGCCACGAACAGGGCTCCAGCCTGCTCCCACGGTACATTGGCGGGACGAGGGACAAGGTTTCCGGCCTCGACGAGCACTAGCTCGGCCTGGCTGGACCTGTTATCAACGAACCCAATCACCTCATCATCGATGGCAACGTTCTTGACCCCCGGACCAACCTCCTCCACGATGCCGGCAAGGTCGCTGCCTTGCCCTGAAGGGAACGTTGCGGGCCATCGCTCGGCGAACAGTCCTTTCCGGATCGCCGCCTCACCCGGATTGATACCCGCAGCCTTGACCCGGACAAGGACCTCCCCCGCACCCGGGACTGGCCGGCCGACTTCTACAACCTGCAGGACCTCAGTCCCACCGTATTTATCGAATTTCACTGCACGCGGCATTGCACCTTCTCCTTCGCGCGGCTTTACCCGGCTGCATCCCACTCCATGCATTGGATGGCTAAGCGGAACGCCGGTGTGTAAAATTTCAACAGCCTGGATCTGCGCGGATGAGCTACGATGCCGGTGCTGGCGAAAGCAGATACGGTACACGCCGCGAAGGAGCGCAGCATGGTACGAACAAGTCGGCGGGGATTTGTTAAAGGTGCTGCAGCCTCTTGCATCACGCTGGCGAACATCGGGGCGAGAGGATTCGACAGCGACGCCACCGCCGGCTTGCCAAACTCCGTCTTTGCTTACGAATTTGGCGATATCAGTCCCCAGCAGCAAGCCGGATTTGCGCGCGAGTATGGATTTGAGGGAACCGTCTTCGATCATGCGCGGCAAATCCCCGAGCGGTTGCAAGCCCTGGACGAGGCGCATCTGGAGTTGTTCTTTCTTTGGTTGACGGTGGACATCAGCAACGGCCAGATCAAATATGAGCCAGGGATGGAAGCCGCGATCGAGGCGTTGAAAGGGCGCGGAACCGTCGTATGGGTCGCCATTCAGGGGGATGGAGCTGGGGTCGGCGCCGGAGCAGAAGAGCGGACGATCCAGGCAGTCGATCGAATCTCCGATCTCTCCTCTCGATCCAACCTTCGTGTCGCGCTCTATCCACACTATGGCTTTTACCTGGCCCGGTTCAGAGATGTTGTGCGGGTCGCTGAGCGAGTCCGGCGAAGCAATGTGGGCGTCACGTTTAATCTCTGTCATGAATTGCGCTCCGGGTTTGATCCGGAGTTCCAGCAGCTACTGGATAACGCCATTCCACGCCTGTACGGGGTCACGGTAAACGGAGCGGACCGGCAGGGCAAGGATTGGAGCACCCTGATTCAACCTCTCGGCCGCGGCGACTACGATGTCACTGAGTTGGTCCGCACAATCACAAGAGCCGGGTACCGAGGGCCTTTTGGCATCCAGTGCTATGGACTGAAAGGTGATCCTGGAGTGTATCTGAAACAATCGATGGCGGCATGGCGTGTCATTTCTGCGCGTGCCGCCCAGGTCAATTCTCCGCACCAGTCGTAATAGACGATCGTTCCCTCAGCGTCGATCAGTACGGTGAGCGGAATCGTCCGTCCATTACCAGCCCATCTGTTGCATTCGCTCCTCGATGAGCGCACTGTACTGATTCATGCGCGCGGGCCGTCGTTTCAGGGGAGCCGGTAGAATCGCGGCCAGCCGTGCGGCCTGTTGCCGGTCGGTATTCCGGGCCGCCGTTCCGTCGTAGGCATGGCAGGCCGCGTCCGCACCATAAATCCCGGGTCCCCATTCGACCACATTGAGGTAGATCTCCAGAATGCGCTGCTTGCCAAGAAAGAGTTCGGCCAGCGGCACCAGTGTGAACTCCGCGCCTTTGCGGAGGATCGAGCGGCCGGTTCCGAAGAAGAGGTTTTTTATGAGTTGCTGTGTAATGGTAGAGGCTCCGCGGAAGCGGCCGCCCTCCAAATCGTCGTCGGCAGCGATTTGGATCTCGTGCCAATCGAAGCCATGGTGCTGGTAGAAGCGCGCATCTTCCGCGGCGATGACAGCGTGCTGAAGATTGGGCGAGATTTGTCTGAGAGGAATAAAATTGTAGCGTTTGCGATAGGGTTTGTGGTCAGCCCAGGCCTGCAAACGACGCTGGATCTGCACTGCAGTCGTTGGTGGATCGATCCACCGGGCAGACAGAAGAAGCAGCGCGGCGAGCAACCAAAGAGATGCCACACTGATGACAAACCATCGAACAAATGATCGGAGGACATCGGGCTTAAGCGGGGTCCTGGGGTGTCCTTGGGGCCTTTTCGTCACTTGTCAGAATCATAACCGGGGCCGGATCATGGCTTATGCCTGATCTTGCGCCGCGGGTCTCAATGTCCAAGGGAGCCACCTTCTTTCCTGAGTCGAGTTGATGGAAATCCTAACCTGCTCCGGGTTAAGATTTGACCACTGGTTGTACCGCCATGGTCCGCAAGCGCAAGATCGTCGTCTACATCGCCACCAGCGCTGACGGCTTTATTGCCCGACCCGACGGCTCCGTCGAGTGGCTTGACCGTCCGCGTCCGATGGGTAACTACGGCATGGGTGCGTTCTATCAATCGATCGACACGGTCTTGTGGGGCAGGAAGACATGCGACATGGCCCTGGACTTTCAAAAGAAAGACGTGGCCGGGTCGGCCTTCGATACGAGACTTAAAAACTATGTCTTCACACACACTCCGCCGCAATCGCCGGCGCCTGCGGGCGTGGAGTTCGTGAGCGAACCCATCAAAGCGTTCGCAACCCGTCTGCGGGACGAAAAGGGGAAAGACATCTGGATGATGGGTGGGGCTGGGATCATTGCGTCGTTTCTCGACGAAGGAGAGATCGACGACTTCATGATTCACGTGATTCCCACGTTTATAGGCGAAGGCATTCCATTGATCGCGCCCGGCCGCCGCAGCGTGCCGCTAAAACTCATCTCCTGCACGAAGTTCCCAGACGGCGTGGTCAAGCTGCACTATACCGTCCGTAGGAGATAAAGGGACCGCATACCTGCTGCGAGTAGGGTGAGGGAAGGGAATCCGTGACGCAACCGACGATACTTGTGGCAACGTGGGGCGATGGGCTGTTCGCGGTCACCGGCGAGGGGCGCACGCAAGAGATTGCGGACCACCCCGTCAGAGGGCTCGCAGCGGATGGACGCGGCGGTGCGCTCGCCATTGTCGGCCGGCATTCGCTGCGCAGGCGTGTACCAGGCGGCGAATGGACAACCGTTGCTACCAGCGAGTTCGAGCTTTCGTGCTGTATGGCTGTTCGAGACAGCATCTACGTTGGAACGGACGATGCACGCATGCTGCGCCTGCGCCATGAGGGCGGTATGCTCGATCCCATCGATGGTTTCGATAGCGTTGAGGGGCGGGATACCTGGTTTGCTGGTTCGGCCATTGTGAATGGGCAGCGTGTTGGGCCACCGCTAGGTATTCGTTCGGTCGCGGCCAACGCGAACGGGAGGATTCTGTTCGCCAACGTTCACGTGGGAGGCATTCCGCGTTCAACGGATGACGGAAAAACCTGGCAGCCCACGATAGATATCAACAGCGATGTTCATGAGGTGCGTGGGCACCAGGAAAATCCCGGCATTGTCGCTGCGGCGGCCGCTGCTGGCCTTTGCATTAGCCGCGACTCCGGGGCAACGTGGATCACAGAACGGCAGGGCCTCCACGCAGCACACTGCTACGCCCTAGCGTTTTCGGGCGACGAGATTATCTTCTCGGCGGCGACCGATCCTTTTGCAGCTGAGGGGCGAATCTATCGGCGGCCCCTCAAGCCGGACGGATCCATAGCAGCCGTCGAAGGTGGGATGCCGGCCTGGACCGAGGGTAGAGTTGACACCGGTTGCATCGCCGCCAGCGGCTCGTCCATTGCGGCGGCTGATAGAGCCGGCAATTTGTACCTCTCGGACGACTTCGGGCGGGCTTGGTCATGCAGCAGCACCAGGCTGCCGACCCCGAGCGGCGTTGTCATCGTTGACGAAGTGTAAGGGCATTAGGTCCGAATGGATGGGCCCTACTGGAAGAGCTTGAGTGCGTTCAGCAGGGTGTAGTAAACACCCCATGCGGCGGGTATCGAAACCACGAACCACGCAGCCAGGATTAGGATCGGCGATGTCTTCTTGTTCTCATTTGTAACCATGGATGGATGCTCCTCCCGTTCCGGCTCTGCTCAACTTGCTACTTGAACTGTGCTGCTCGCGCTCTCGAGCCAATACTTCTGTGCCACTGGACGCACCAGGAGATTGGCGATAAAGCCCACCACCATAAGGGCAGCCATGATGTGCAGGATCACCGGGTAAGCCTGCTGTTTCGGCAAGTGGTTGGCGACGTAATGGTCGAGCACGCCGTTAACGATGAGTGGCCCCACGATGCCTGCGGTGGACCACGCCGTCAGCAGCCGTCCATGGATGGCGCTCACATGATAGCCGCCGAAAAGATCCTTGAGATAAGCCGGAATGGTCGCGAATCCTCCGCCGTACATGCTGATCAGCACGCCCGCAATCAGAACAAACAGCGGGACGGAATTCAGGTGCGTATTACCCGTAAAGGGAAGCGCCAGATACAGCAGCACACCCACCACAAAAAAGACGAAGTAGGTGGTCTTGCGTCCGATGAAGTCCGACATGGACGCCCAGACAAAACGTCCTCCCATGTTGAAGAGGCTCAGCAGGCCTACAAAACCAGCCGCCGCGATCGCCGAGACACGCCCGCGGAAGAGGTCCTGGATCATCGGCGACGCCTGCTCCAGGATGCCGATCCCGGCGGTCACGTTCATGCACAGGATGAGCCACAGCAGCCAAAACTGCGGCGTGCGGGAGGCGGCGTTCACGTCCACCTTGTGGGTCGAGATCAGAGCCGATTGCGTTGCCCTCGGAACCCATCCCTCCGGCTTCCATCCCTCCCGCGGCACACGAATCGTAAATACGCCAAACATCATGAAGACAAAGTAGAGGAGACCCATCGTCACCCACGTGGCCGCGATGGGATGCGCCGACGCTCGGTAAAACATCATCAGCCTGGTCCCCAGAGGCGAACCGATCATCGCACCTCCGCCGAAGCCCATGATCGCCAGGCCGGTAGCCAGTCCCGGCCGGTCGGGAAACCACTTGATCAGCGTCGAGACCGGTGAAATGTAGCCCAGCCCTAGCCCGACGCCACCGATGACTCCATAGCCGAGATAGATGAGCGCCAGAGAATGTGTCGCCGCGCCTGCAGCCGCCACCAGAAATCCGGACCCGAAGCAGGTAGCCGCGACAAACATCGCCTTGCGAGGTCCCGCCGTCTCCAGCCATCGGCCAAACAGAGCCGCGGAAAGCCCGAGCACCGCGATGGCGATGGAAAAGATATAGCCGACCTCTTTCAGATTCCACGCCGCGCCGTCGGCGCCCTTCAGCGCCAGCAGCGGATTCTTGAAGATGCTGAATGAGTAGACTTGGCCGATGGCCAGATGAATGGAGAGTGCAGCCGGCGGCACAAGCCACCGGCTGAAACCGGGACGGGCAACAGAGACTTCACGATCAAGAAATGACAGCATGCGGGGCGTGCCTCCAACAGCGGAGCTCATCGAATTAATTAACAGGGGCCTGACCACGAGTTTCACGCCTCAGCCTGTCATCAACGGGATGACACCATCTTCTACCACATATGATGTTGCGAGGGGCGACTGCGTCTCAAACTCTCTCCCAACTGACCGAATCTATGCGAAAATTCCCAAGTCAACACGTAAGCCCAACGTTCGTCATCTTTCCAGGAGCAAACCGTATGCCTGAAGAATCCGAAAAAGTTCTGAGCTTTGAAATCGAGCGTGACGGGGACACCGCGATTGTGAAATGTCACGGCCGATTGGTAGCAGGCACCACCGAAGAGCTCTACCAGGAGGTGAAGCACCTGCTACCTCAGGCAAAAGTCGTCGTTGTTGACTTAGCAGAACTTGCCTACGTGGATAGCACGGGACTTGGCACGTTGGTGCGACTGCACGCGTCTGCCCGGAAACTGGGATGCGAGTTCAAGTTGCTTCACCTTGGTAAGCAGCTTCGTAATGTGCTAAAGCTGACGAACCTTCTCTCTGTTTTCGGCCAGGTGGAGGACCACGGCATCAATATTGCTTGACCATCCCAGATGGGCCCGCCCCCCCGAAACGACACTGATACTCTTCTGCCACCCGATGCAACTTTGGTGGGAGCAGGAATGCCGTTCCGCCGTTCCGCTTTGTGCTACTGTGCAAGCGATGGCAAGCCTTTCCCACAACTTTTGCTCCAATCAAGGGTCTACATGAGCGGACGTCGGTACGCCTTTTTGCTGCAAGGTGTACGTATTTGTTTTTTGTCACAGGTGAGGTAAACCGCAATGCCTTTTTCTACGTCGGGTGGTCAAAAGAGCCTACTATGCGCTGTCGTGAGGGCGCGATCTGCCAAGGTGGCAGGGCTGTTTCTGCTGGGTACGTTTGCTTTGCAGGCCTATGGTCAGTACACGCCCCCTCCTCCGCCTCCACCGCCAACTCCGGATCAGACCGCACCGGCCGGGATGCCTCCAGGGCCGCCGCAAGGAGAGCCGCAAGGACCACCGCCCATGTTGGCGCCGCAACAACTCGATCCTTTGGTCAGCAGGATCGCTCTTTATCCCGATCCTTTGCTGGCGCAGGTTCTGACGGCGTCGACCTTTTCCCCTGAAATTCCAGATGCCGCAAACTGGTCCAACCAGCATGCCGGTCTAGGCGGAGACGCGCTGGCCAATGCGATCCAGCAGGATAATTTGCCTTGGGATCCCAGTGTGTTGGCACTGCTTCCGTTCCCTCAGGTGCTGCAAATGATGGCGCAGGACCCAGGTTGGACGCAAGCGTTGGGCGATGCGGTTCTCGCCCAACGGCCGGACGTAATGGACGCTGTGCAGAGAATGCGGCAACAAGCGTATAGCTACGGTTATCTGAGGCCGAACCCCTACGATAACGTGGTCAATACGGGCGGATATGTCGAGATTCTTCCGGTAAATCCGGCCTTCCTCTACGTTCCCGTTTATAGCCCGGCGGTCGTTTTTGCCGCGCCTCGGCCCGGGATTGTGGTTGGTCTCTCTATCCATTTCGCCCCCAGCGTATTTGTCGGTCCTGCGTTCGTGCCTTTTGGCTGGTCAAGGCCGGGATTTGCTTGGGGTACGCACGCCATTATCATCGGCGGAGCCCCCTGGGGCCGCACTTGGGCTAATCGCACCGCCTATGTTCATCCCTATGCGAGTGCCTACCGGCCAGCACCAGGCCCTCGTGTCGAGGATCATCATATGGCGTACCGTCGCTCGGACGAACATCCCCGGTAGGAAGCCAATCTGTTTAAATCATGGATGTGCGCAGCGCCCTCTTTGCACGTGACAGTCTTGACTTGACCGCCGGAACAGTGATGCCAAGAGATTGCGCGATCTCCCGCACGGAGTGTTCTCTTGCCTGCCGGAGTTGGATTACCTCGCGATAGACCGGTGGCAACTGGTGGATGGCTTTACGCAACAATTTATATCTCTCTCCTCGGACGTAGTGGCTCTCAGGGTCGTCCATAGGGGAGCGCGGCTCCCAGGCTGCGAAGTTCCCCACATCACCGTCGCCACCGTCGATCGGAATCTCATAGCAATTGCGCTTCTTGCGCAAGATCATGAGCGCCGAGTTGATCGCAATCCGCGTAAGCCAGGTGGAGAAACTGGATCTCCCCTCGAAATTCTTCATGTGAGCGAACGCGTTCAGGAATGCGTCCTGCAGTGCATCCTCAGCATCCTGCCGATTCCTGGTGACTCGATAAGTGGTTTGAAAGACTCTGTTCGCATGGCGTTTAGTGAGTTCGACAAACGCGTCGGTGTCTCCAGACTTAGCTCTGGACGCCAGCATCTCATCGATCATCTCCGGCAGGCTGTATTCAATATCAACACTATTTACCGCTGGCATCGGTAGACTCATAATGACCTCTTGTGTGATTGGTCTCTTCGGATCTTCTGGGGGCATTCAGTAGGGAAGCTCCCTGGCTAGGTGATTCATTCGCTGACGCCAACAACATTCTCAGCTGTTGGTTCTGGATGAGAAGCTCGCGTACGCATTGCTGCAATCTCCGCGATTGTTCTTGCAAGCCTTCCCCAGGTGACAAACACGGGCCTTCGTGTAGCTCGCTCGCAAAGGGTGAACTCGTCAAATGCTGCTCTGTGGAGATGGTGCCGCGAGGGGCCTTTACCGATTCATGTGCGATCATGGCGAGTCTCACTTGCAAAAAAGTTGATTATGCGTCCCCAATGAGTCGAGATATGTTCCACGCGTGCCATTACGCCAGAAGCATGAAGGCAAATCTATTAGACGATGGTATCGGCGATACCTTGGTATAGGGTTCCTCCCTGGTGGCAGTCTATGGAGATAAGGCCGCAAGTCCTTTCAGAGCCAGACCGTGAACCTGAACCGCACGTGGTGCGAGGAGGGCGAGCTCGGAACGAAGCCGCGCGGCCATTCTTACCAAGTCCGCGAAAGACTCAGCTTTCATCTTTCGCATCACCTGGCCTCGGTGTGCCTTTACCGTGATCTCGCTGATGGCT
>Ga0302325_10010027_pt1 | contig 20584 bp, 17 predicted proteins | sample Palsa_T0_2_FD_201948 | JGI IMG/M metagenome (GOLD analysis project Ga0302325, IMG submission 201948) | Peat permafrost microbial communities from Stordalen Mire near Abisko, Sweden - Palsa_T0_2 | ecosystem: Environmental > Terrestrial > Soil > Palsa > Peat permafrost | place: Sweden: Abisko...
CGTTGGGTCGAGGTACAGGTTGCGGCTGGGGTGTGGTGTAGTTATTCTGGGGTGGTGGCGTAGAAGGCGGACTATGAGTTGGATGTGTCGGAGATCTAAGTGCTGTTGGGTAAGGTGGCGAAAGGGATCGGCGCGGCTCAGAACCGGGCGCGGTACACGATGAATGGGTTCGTGGTGGCGGTGGGTACTTATGTGGAGCCGATGACGGAGCGGGCGAAGGCGGTGGCGCGGAAAATCGGCGAGGTGTCTGTCGATGTGGGCGATACGGCTTGCGAAGTGCCGGTGGCGTTGGCGGCGATCGAGAAGAACGAAGCCGCGGGCCGTATTGGTAAGAAAAAAAAGACGATCCGATGTTGAGATTATCGGGTGCTGCGGCGGGGTGGGAATGCGCTAGGCTGGCGGTGTGGCAACGCGCGGAACACCCGAACCGGTAAGGCACGCGAAGCATGTGGATGATTTGATTCCCACAAGTGTCAGTCAAAAGCGGAAGCGCTCGGATGTGATTCGAGACATGTTGGATTTTGGCAAGGGCCGAAAACTCCGGCGCGCCAGTATTCGAAGGATGATTTGCGCAGGCCGCCGTTTTTGATGTTGGGCTTTGCGGGTCTCTGCGAGTTCTCGCTTACTTTTGGGAAGTTGACGGGATCTGCGGGCGCGGGGCGGGTTGCCGGCGGCTCGCGCCTTGGAACGGCAGCATCCAGCCGGGGTATTCGAGCGGCAACGCGCTTACTTCGTCCAACTGCTTGATTTCATCTGAAGATAGTTTGAGTTCGGCGGCGGCAAGGTTGTCGTGCAATTGGTCCAAGCGTTTGGCTCCGATAATCACGGAGGTCACTACGGGCTTCGATAAGAGCCATCCCAGTGATATGCGCGCGGGGCTGCAATCGTGGGCTTTCGCGATTGGCGCCATGGCGTCGAGGATCTTCCAGGTGCGCTCTTTGTCTACGATAGGAAAATCGAATTCGGAACGGCGCGTGCCTTCGGGCTTTTGATTTTCACGGCTGAACTTGCCGGAGAGCAGACCGCCGGCTAGCGGGCTCCAGACAAGCAATCCGACCTTCTCGGCTTCGAGGAGAGGGACGATCTCCCGTTCGAGGTCGCGGCCAGCGATCGAGTAGTAAGCCTGCAGCGTATCGAAGCGGGTGAGGTTCTTGAACTCGGAGATGCCGAGAGATTTTGCGATCTTCCAGGCCTGCCAGTTGGAGCAGCCGATGTAGCGGACTTTGCCCTGCTGTACAAGCGTATCGAGTGCGCGGACGGTTTCTTCGACCGGCGTAATGGAATCGTTGCCGTGGATCTGGTAGAGGTCGATGTAGTCGGTTTGGAGGCGGCGGAGGCTGGCGTCCACAGCATCCATAATGTGTCCGCGAGAAGCGCCAACATCGTTGCGGCCAGGACCGGTGCGGCCGTAGACCTTGGTTGCGATTACGAGGTCCTTGCGGGAAATATTGAGGTTCTTGAGGGACTGGCCGAGGATCTTCTCGCTTTCGCCTTCGGAATAGACATCAGCAGTGTCGAGGAAGTTGATGCCGGCTTCGACGGAAGCCTTGATGAGTTCGTCAGCGGCCGCCTGGTCCTGTGTGCCGATCGCTTTCCAGAAACCGGAGCCGCCGTGGAAGGTCATGGTGCCGAGACAGAGATTGGATACTAATAAGCCGGTGTTGCCGAGAGTGTTGTATTGCACGAGGAGGCAGATGCAGTGAAGGTGGCGGATGATTCACGTTAGCCGGGCGAAAAAAGACGCGTCGGAATCGACAACCTAACTTCAGAGAGGGCCGTGATACATGTTGGCGTAATCGTAGGACGAATTGGGGTTTACTCTGACTTCAATATCCCGAACCGCGGTTACAACGAGTTCGGAAGGATAAGCGCTCAAGTGGCCATAGCCGGGTCGAAGCCAATTGCAAGGCCCAAATGGGAAGTTTCTTACTTTCGTTCTTACCCGCCCCGTAAGAGTTACCCATAGTTCAAGACGCTTGCCAGCCTTGGCGTCGGCTTCGATCGCCTGTTGGGCTTTGTAAAGCTCCGCCCACTTCTCATCCGGGATTGCCGTCTTGTCTGAGGCAAGATCCAGGAACGACGGGTAAACACCAGAGGCGCAACTTTGAGGGCATTCCTGACGGAGCCCATAGTAAAAGACACCCCGCACAGTCACAATTTTGTCGCGGTAGGTAGGAAGGTGCTTTGCCAGATCGCAAACGTTCATGACATTTGGAACAGACTCATCGGCAGCAGTGGCCGCCGAGACAATCGACAGGAGCATGAAGAGGGTGCAACGAAGCATCACGTTGCAACAATTTTAGCCGCCGAAGCAATCCGTTGGCATGTTGCGTTCGGAATAGCCGATTATCATGGGGCGATGGCGAAAATTGCGGTGGTGGGCGTTGGTGCGATCGGCGGAGTACTGGCGGGACTGTTGCAGACGGCGGGTGCGCACGAGATTACGTTGTGCACGCGCCGGGCGGTGGAGGATTTGAGGGTCGAGACGCCAGACGGCACGGTGCGCGTGGAGGCGAAGAATGTTACGGATCCTTCCCTCGCGACGGCTGTGGATTGGGTGATTGTGGCGTCGAAGACTTACGACGCGGAGAGTACGTCGAAGTGGTTCGCAGGGCTTTGCAGCGCTGGTGCGCGCGTGGCTGTGGTGCAGAACGGCGTGGAGCATCGGGAGCGGTTCGCGGCGTATTTGCCGGACGAACGCATTGTGCCGGTGATCATTGACTGTCCGGCGGAGCGGCGGTCGGACGGGAGTGTGGCGCAACGCGGCGTCGCGAAGATGAAAGTGGAAGCGGGTGCGGCAGGCTCGGCATTTGCGGAGTTGTTTGGGGGCACGAGGGCGGTGGTGGAGTTGACGGAGGATTTCGTGACGGCCGCGTGGCAGAAGCTTTGCATCAACTCGGCGGGAGCGCTCTCGGCTCTGACGATGAAGCCGGGCGGCGTGTTTCGGGATGAGGCGATTGGACGGGTGGCATTGGACATCGTCGCTGAGTGCGTCGCGGTAGGATGCGCGGAAGGCGCGCGGCTCGATGACGGTACTGGGGAACGCGTGCTGTCCGGTTACCGGGCAGGCGCCGCGGATTCGATTAACTCCATGCTGGCGGATCGGATGGCCGGGCGGCCGATGGAAATTGACGCGCGAAATGGTGTGATTGTGCGTAAGGGCAAGAAGCACGGGATCGCGACGCCAACTAATCGGATGGCGGTGGCGTTACTCCAAATGGCGCTTTAGATCGTCAAGGCGTAAACAGTGGGCGAAAGCGGTGTCGCGCGTGATCTTGCCTGTACGCACGAGTTCGACGAGAGATTGTTCCATGGTGCGCATGCCGTCGGCGCGGCCTGTGGAGAGTTGGAGGCGGAGCTGGTGATCTTCACCCTTGCGGATCATGTTGCGGACGGCGTCGGTGGCTACGAGGATTTCCACGGCGGGGAAGCGGCTGACGCCATCGGCTCCGGGGACGAGTTGTTGCGCTACCACTGCGGTGAGCGAGAGCGAAAGCTGCTGGCGGATTTGGGGTTGATTGGCCGCGGGGAATGAATCGAGGATGCGGGAGACGGCCTGCACTGCGTCATTGGTGTGGAGGGTCGATAGAACCATGTGGCCGGTTTCAGCGGCGGTGAGGACGGTGGCCATGGTTTCGGCATCACGCATTTCGCCGACCAGAATGATGTCGGGATTCTGGCGCAGGATGCCACGCAGGGAGTTGACGAAATCGGGAGTGTCGCGGCCGACTTCTATCTGCTCGACGATGGACTGCAGGTTGGGGTGATGGTATTCGATCGGGTCTTCGATGGCGACGATGTGGAAGCGACTGCGGTTGTTGATTTGGTCGATGATGGCGGCGAGGGTTGAGGTTTTGCCGCAGCCGGTGGGGCCGGTGACTAGTACGAGTCCTTGGCGTCGTTCCGCGAGTTTGGCGAGTACGGGCGGCAGATGGAGGGATTCGAGCGTAGGGATGCGCGCGGGCAGAAGACGAATGCTGGCGGCTAAGGCTCCGCGCTGATAGTGGATGTTGGCGCGGCATCGGACGCCATTCGGACGTACGAATCCGAAATCGAGGGATCGTTTTTGTTGAAGTTCGCGGTGCTGCTCGGTATTGAGGAACGGGAAGAGAAGGTCTTGAATTTCCTGGCTGCTGAGTTGGGTGGCGCCGTTGGTGGAAATGGCGCCGCTGAGGCGTAGGGCAATAGGCGCGCCGGCGATGAGGAGCACATCGGAGGCGTTGCGCTGGGCGGCGAAGGTGAGGATTTGTTCCAGATTGGCGCTGGGCGCGGGGACGGCTTTCAGCGCGGGGCGAGCGGGCTCGGCATGTTGCTGCGGGGGCGCGTGGGGCGCAGCGCGGTTCAGTTCCGCCACGAGGCGCTGCAGTTCGTCGTCGTAAGGCTCCATTGACTATTACGACGACTATTGCATCACAGCGGTTGCAAAATCAGTTTTCAGTGGGATGCTGCACGCGGTCGACAAACAACACATCCGTGGGAACGCGTTTTGCTACTAGCTTGAGTCCGAGCTGCTCCTCGACTGCCGCCATCACGATGCTCGGGAAGTCGTCCGGGCTGGACAATGGGTTGGGACCAGCCGTGGGCGCCCCGGAATCGAGGGGCTTGAATTCCAGAGCGAAATTGCGCCGGCCGGTGAGCCCCGTCATATCCTTTACGGGCTGCCGCAGAATATTCGCGAGGTAGTTGACCAAGCCAACCATATCCATGTTGTGAAAGTCCATTCGGTTTGCTGTGGGCGTGAAAACATTAGGCGGCCCGGGTTGATCTTTTGAGGTCTCAATGCGAGCTCCGCCCTTGCCGATGATGAGTTCATAGCCGGGTACTGCTTTCGTCTCGCGATGAACTACGAGACGAAAGCGATCCTTGAGCGTGTTCTGCAGCATCTCCTTCATCTGATCTCTCGTGGCGTTCGGGTCGGCGGATTTCGCGGTAATGTCGAACTGATCCTCGTCACACCAATCAGGGCAGCCATTGACGAGGACGCGCTGGACTCCGAATGCGAGGCCGATGACCTGGCGGAGTTGCGCCGCATCGACAGTGAGTGTGCCGTGATTCCAGATCAGGCCGACCCCATGAGGAGGTTTCGGCACCTTGAGCATCTTCACGGAGGCTACGTCAAATTCGAGCTGCGCCTGTGCCCAGGCATCGACAGGTGGCGCAGTTAGGATCACCAGGGCCATCGGAAAGAACAAGGAAAGCCGCATGGTTTGGCATGTTAGCAGTTCAGGGTCCTACTTGTGCAGCACGGCGGTTGCGATGTTGGTGAAGGCTTTCACGATGGGGCGGTCGTCTTCGGAGCGGTAGGCGAGTTCGACGTCACTTGAAACGTCAGCGCCGCGCAAGCTCAGGCAGACCACGCCGGGGATTGCGATCTGGCGCACGCAAGCCGGAGCGATGGTGACCCCGAGCCCGGCGCCTACAAGGCGTACGAGCGTCAACCATTGCGGCGCTTCCTGAACCACGCGCGGGCGGAAGCCGTGTTTCTCGCAGAGAGACATAGGCTTCTCGTAAGCGCGGGTTCCGGCTCTGGGCGTGAAAAAGACGAAAGGCTCATTGCGCAGGCTGGCGGCGGAGATGTTGCGGCGGGCGGCGAGGGGATGCGTGGACGGGACGATGGCGACGAATGGCTCGGAGAAAAGAGTAGTGACGCGCAGGCCTTCCTGCGGTCCACCGTCGCGAAGGACGCCGATGTCCCACTGGCCGCGTACGAGGGCGCGTATGACGTCCGACGTGTGGGCCTCATGCAGCTGTAGTTGGACGGACGGGTAGGCGCGGCGGTACTTGCCTAGCATCGCGGGCAGCGAGGTCAGCATCGCCGAGCCGATGAATCCGACGCGCAGAAAGCCGGCTTCTCCGCGGGCCATGCTGCGGGCCTCTTCGATGTCCTCCTGAACATTGCGAAGGGTCCGGCGCGCGCGTTCCAGAAACACTTCGCCCGCGCCGGTGAGTTTGACGGAACGGGAGGTTCGCGTGAAGAGCGGGTAACCGACAATCTCTTCGAGTTTGCGGATCTGCTGGGAGAGCGGAGGCTGGGCCAGATGCAGGCGTTGGGCGGCGCGGCCGAAGTGCAGTTCCTCGGCGACCGCGGTGAAGTATCGCAGGTGGCGAAGCTCGATATCGGCATTCATACTCTGAGTATATTGATTGCGATGAACAAGATATTGGACATATGATTCGCGAAAAGTTAGATTTTCAATATGGCTTTATCCGATATTCACATCCGGCGGTTCCAACTGGAAGATGCGCGGGCGTTTCGCGAGTTGAACGAAGCTTGGATCGCCAAGTACTTCGTGATTGAGGACGCGGATCGCGCCGCTTTGGGTGACCCGAGCGGATATATTCTACAACGCGGCGGCCATATATTCATTGCGGTAATGGATGGGCGCGCGATCGGTACGTGCGCCCTGATCTTTACGCGGCAGGGAGCGTTTGAAGTCGCAAAGATGGCGGTGGCGGAGGAGCATCGCGGGATGGGAATCGGCCGCCAGTTGCTGGAGCATGCGGTGGCCGAAGCAAAGGGGCTCGGCGCGAAATCGCTGTCGCTTGAAACCAATACCAAACTGGAGAATGCGATTCATCTTTATGAATCGACAGGCTTCCGGCATTTGCCGCCGGAGCGGGTGGCGCCGTCGCCCTATGCGCGGGCGAATGTATTCATGGAGATGGAGTTGTGAGGAGATACTAGTACACAGCGTGATATACTCCTACCAATTGTGAAATATCGCTTCGACCCAGCGCCTTATCTTCCGCTGCCGCACGTCCACTTTGAAATCCTCATCTGCCTCGCGGAACATGAACAGCATGGCTACTCCATCAAGCGCGAAATCGCCGAGCGAACGGGCGGCCGGATCAGTCTGGGGCCCGGCAGCCTGTACAACGCAATCGGCAAACTGACCGGCGCCGGGCTGATTGAAGAATCGAGCGACAGGCCCGAAGCTCACCTGGACGACGAACGCCGCCGGTATTACCGGCTCACCGCGGAAGGCCGGGCAGTTCTGAAGGCGGAAACGGCTCGGCTTCGCGGGGCAGTTGAGCTGGCGGAAGCCCGGTTCGCGCCGGTGCGGCCACGCCGTGCCTAATCCACGGTGGGTTTACTACCGGATGCTCGCGCTGTACCCCGCCGAACTGCGGCGCGAATACGGCTCCGAGATGACGGCGCAGTTTCTCGAAGAACTACGGGACGCGAGAAAACGGGGGAACCGTGCGGTACTCGGATATTGGGTCCGGACCACCTTGGATTGGGCGGGCAGCGCGGCAGGCGCTCACATGGAGATCCTACGTAGCGACCTCTTTGCGATGCGCGGCAACCTCTCCCGCCACCCATGGTCATTGGCGGCTCTGGTTGTCCTGCTTTCGGCGGTGCTTGCGATCAATGCCACCGGTATCACGATAGCCGGGCGAATTATGGTTCGTCCGCTGCCGTTTGAGTCACGCGGTAGAGTGGCCTTCCTGGCGGAATGGAGAGAGGCCGGTAGCCTGGCGTGGCTAAACGCTCCGGTGAGCTTTGCTCAGGATCTCAAGAGCAGCGGCTCTATTGCCGAGACGGCTTTTATCAATGGAGCGCGTACGGCCAATATCGGTGGAACGGCACGGCAGATCTGTTTTGTCTCAGCATCGCTATTCGACGTTCTTAACATGATTCCCGCAGCGGGACATGCGTTCGGCGAAGGTGAAACCGCGGTAGCGGTCCTTGGGCCGAGGCTATGGAACGCACGGTATCGGGCTAGTGAATCGGCGATAGGGCAGACGATTCAGATCGAGGGCCGCGCTTACCGTATTGTTGGGGCCATGGCGGAACAATCGGACCTGCCTTTCGACCCAGATGTGTGGTTACCATCTTCGGCGAATGTAAGCTCGTATGGAGCTGTATTGGCGCGGTTGAAGGCAGGCACATCAATTCGGACGGCGCAGGATGAATGGAATGCGCTACGCGGCACTTTGCCTGGCAATTGGCCAGCCGAGATGGCACCCCTGCGGGATCTGTGGCGCGATCAGGTGTTCGACTACATCATGTGGGGCGGCGTTCTGGCATTCTTAATGGTCCTTGTGCTGGCATGCGCCGATCTGCTGTCGTTCGAGTTGGGACAGGCGGCGCGGCGAGCGCGGGATGTTGCGATCCGCGTTGCCGTGGGAGCGTCGCGCGCCCGAATCGTGCAGATGGCGATGACGGAGACGATGTCGATTACGTTGACTGCGGCGATCCTCTCGCTACCTGCTTCAGCGGCCGCAATCCGGGCATTTCATCGCGCAGACAGTTGGGGCGCGCACCGGTTAGCGGGGTGGAACAGCGTCCGCTTTGACGGGAGCGTCGTGGCGTTGACAATCGGCCTTGGCATCCTCGCCGGTGGCGTTACGGCGTTCATACCAGCATGGAACTTGTCATCGCGCGACCCATGGCCGCTTCTAAATGCGGGACACCGAGCGGTGCGGCGGCCCGAGCGGCTTCGTTCGTGGCTCGTTGGGCTTCAGATGGGAGTTGCAAGCCTGATCCTGGTTGCTGCAACTACGCTTGGCATTGAGGGCGTCGGGAGACTTCGCACTCCACAGGTACGGTACTTCGATTCGACATGGAGTATCCGATTCGATCCGCGGGCCCGACCGCAGGTGAACCAAGTGCGCCAACTCATGGAGAGGTTGGAGGCCGAGGGACATCGCACGATCGTCACGTCGGTCCGGCCCTTTGGCGACGACCCGGCGGCCATGCAATACGAGGCGAACGGGAAGCGATATACGGCGCAGATGGCGCGGGTGAGCGCTTCTTTCTTTCGAATCCCCGGTTTTCAGTGGCGTTCCGGACAATCCTGGACGGAGGAAACGGCGGCAACGAAGGACCTGCCTCCGGCCGCGATCAGCATGGCAGTGGCGCAGGAAGCAGGCTTGCGGGCCGGTGACACGATCGTGATGCTTAATGCAAACGGCCATCGGGTGCCGTGCAGAGTTGCCGGCATCGTGGAGGCGCCTTCGCTCGACATGTATTCGATGTGGCCGAGCCACCTCCTATTCGTTCCGTGGAGGCTGGGACCGCTGGGCGAGATCAGCCTGCTCGTGGACGGCGGCCGAGGTGGGATCGACGCGACGCTGCGGGAGGCCGAACCCACCATCACCACGTACGATGGCGACTTCGCACTGCGGATCCGCCAGAACGGCGGCGTTTGGAATGGCATCCTTATAATCTGGGGTGCAGCGGCAGCCCTGGGGCTGAGTCTTGCACTGGTCGGCGCGATGACTTGGCTCACCCAGATCTTTGCCGATCATGGACCGGAGATCGCACTTCGCTGCGCCCTTGGCAGCCGAGCCGGCGGAATCTGGAGATGGGCGGTGCGGCGAATCTGGATCCCCGCCGCACTGGGTTCGACGGCCGCGTTGCTTCTGGGGACGGCGCTATTGCTGGTCCCTTCCCGCCTGCTGCAACCGAAAGAAATGGCGCTGGCCGGGGCAAGTTTTGTGGCGATTGCCGGAGCGTGGGGTTTCTGGAGCTTGATCCTATGGATCGGAAGCGCAGGCGCCGCAGCGGGCTCGACGGCCAGCCGGCTACGTAATTTGTAATTTGTACTACTAGTACATATTGTGATATATACTATCCGCATGCGACAGTTCAGCCGCGTTGTCATGCCGGCGCTGATGTTCCAGATCTTGCAGGCGCAGACGCTTTCCGTCAATCAGCAACGACTGGCCGACATCCAATATCTCGCCACGCAGTTGCCCGCTCTCCATCCCAATTTCTTTTTCCAACTGAATTCTTCGGACTATAGCGCCGCCGTGCAGCAGTTGACCAGCCAGAGTTCCAATCTGACCGACGCGGAGTTTGCAGTGCGAGCAGCACAACTTGTGGCGATGGCTGGCGATCCGCACACAAGTCTCTATTTAACCGGATCAACTTTCCCGATTTCTTTTCGTTGGCTCGATGACGGCATGTTTGTGACGGGAGCGTCGTCCGGGTATTCGAGCGCGCTGGGAACGCGCCTGGCCGCGGTAGGAAGCACGGACATCGGAACTGTGCTGGCGCAGCTCGGCACGGTGATTCCGAGTACCAATACGCAGTGGGTTCAATATGAGGCGCAAACGTACCTTCGAATTCAATCGGTTCTGCAGGGTCTCGATCTGGTTCCAGCCAACGGACCGTCGCCGATGACGTTTGAGGATGCGCGCGGCAACCAGTTCACACTGAATCTGAATCCTTCAACCGACACGATCGTGGGTGCGCCTTCAGGCGACGGGCCGCAGGCGGACTTCGTTCAGAACAACGGGCAGAATTACTGGTTCGAATACTTCGCGCAGCAGCGGGTTCTGTACTTCAAGTACAACAAGTGCGCGGACGACCCGTCGAATCCGTTTGCGGCGTTTGCGGCGAAGCTGCTGAGCACGGCCGATTCGAACCCGGTCGATACGATCGTGATCGATTTCCGCGGCAATACGGGCGGAGATTCGTCAGTGATCAATCCGGTTCTGACCGGGTTGCAGCAACGAATTCCCACGTTGCTTAGCAATCCGAACTATCGGACCTACGACGTCGTGGATGGCGGAACGTTCTCCTCAGGTCTTGACGATGCCATGGAGATCAAGAGCAACGCCATTCAGGCCGCGTCGCTTTACCCTGGGTACAACATCGACAAATCGACGATTGTGATTGGGGAGCCGAGCGGAGGGCCGCCGGCGGGTTACGGCGAAGTGCTGGGATTCTCTCTTCCGTACCTGGGGCTGAGTGGACAGTATTCGACGCTCTATCATCCTTTGCCCCAGTTCATTCCCGCAGGCAATGCGTTCTTACCCGACTTGACGGTTCTGAACCGTTCGACTGATTACTTTGCCCGCCACGACCCGGTTCTGGCTGCGATCTTCGCTCGCGCGGGCGGGCCGCCAGCGGCTCCGTCGGGATCCGCGATTGTCGTGAACGCCGCCAGCTTCCGGGCAGACCAGGGAATCACCCCGGCATCTTACGCGGCCGCTTTTGGAGCGTTCCCGCAGAATACCGATGGATTGTTGGTTAACGGCGAGGCGGCGCAGATCGTGCTTGCGACGGCAGCTCAGATCAACTTCATTGTTCCCGCGGATGCGGCGGCGGGGACCGCGGTCATTTCGGTGCGAGCGGGAGGAACGGAAGCGGCAAGCGGGCAATTCACGGTGTTGCCGCAGAGCCTGGAACTGTTTTCATTGGCTCCCGATCCGTCGCAACCTGGCGCAGTTCTCAATCAAGATTTTTCGATTAATGGCGCCACATCGCCGGCCGCGCAAGGCTCCGTTGTGCAGATCTACGGGACGGGGTATGCGGAGTCCACCCAGGTATTGTTCGGAGATATACCGGCAAAGGTTCTCTACAGCGCCCCAGTCGCGGGAGCGCCGGGACTATGGCAGGTCAACGCGATGGCACCCTTGGGACTCACGGGGCAACTTCCTGTCTACACGATCTCCGGAAATACGGTCGGCAATGCAGTTACGGTGTGGGTGGAGTAAACGGAACCTAGAAGACGAATTCGAAATCGCCACGGTAGCGGCGATGATAGTTGCCGAAGAAGACGCCGTATTGCGGGTCGGCTGAATTGGCGTGAACGTCGAGCGCGTTGAAGTGATTGGTGATGTTGAATGCCGTGAGCGAAAGACGCACGGTGTACTTCGGGTTCACCTTGAAATCCCGTATGATTCTTGCATCCGCTGAGAAGAAGTTGGGATAGCGGGTGGAGTTGGGAACGCCTACATAGTTCTGAAGAGCATCGACGCGAGTGTAGGGGAAGCCGTCGCGATATTCAATGATCGGCAACACTTGTAGCTTATAGGTGGGGAAGTTGAAACGCCCCCAGGTGAGGAAACGGTTGGGAAGGTCGGCTGGGAGGTTGGAGTACACATTGTCCCGGACGAAGGGCGTGGGGAAATTGCCCAGGAATGTATCGAAAGTATTGAGCGTTCCTTCAGCGCGGCTGCGAGTATAGGTGAAGACCATATTCTGGCCGTTCTTCCAGTTGAACTTGGCAGTGAACTCGGCCTGGCGATAGTAGGACAAGCCATCGCCGTTCAATACGACTTCGCTGGTGGTGTCATTGACTTCGGGTTCGAAGGCAAGCAAACCGACGGAGCGGTTATCGGTGTAAGTGGCGCGGATGCGCAGGAACGGGGAGACGATGCGCTCAACTCCCACATTCCACGTGAGGCCGCGGGGAGCAAAGGCGCCGGCTACGCGCTGGCCGTGAACAAGAAACGAATGCGGGCCGGTAGCGCTGCCGATTACGTTTTGTTCCTGGATCGGGTCGCCGATAATTGAGCCGTCAGGCGCGTAGAACGTCAAGGTACGCAGAGGGTAACGCGAGAAGGTGTAAATATCGAGTGGAAGGTGGTCATAGAACTGGCCGTAGCCCGCGCGGAAGATCGTACTCTCACCGTGGAAAGGATTCCACGCAAAGCCCGCGCGAGGTGCGATGCGGAGACTTTGAGCGAGGCGCTGATGTTCGATACGGGCGCCGTAGTCGAACGAGAGGCTGGGCGTGAGGGCCCAATGGTCCTGGGCGAAGGCCGTGACTTCAAGATCCGCGCGCGTGTAATTCCCTTGATTGGTGAAATCGATCGACTCAAGCAACTGGCCGATGGCATTGAGCAGATCGACAGAGCGGTAGTTAAAACTCCCGCTATCGCCAGAGCCGGTGAGAGAGTTGCCGAATTTGATCTGGTGAGTTCCGCCGAGGCGCAAGGGCTTGAGGGAATAGGTTTCGAGCCACTCCGTGCGGGCGGCCGAACGATTCTGCAAGCCGAAGAAATTGCCCGCATTGCCGAGCGGCGTAATGATCATGGGGCCGTCGCCTTGCGCGCCGATTGTGGCGTCGAAGCGCTGAAAGGACATGCTGCTATCGAGGATGCCGCCAAACAGACCGAGATGATCGGCAACGCTGCCGACTATGTTGTGCTGGGCGTAGCTGGGAGCGGTGGGCTGCGGATTGAAGTAATCGAGGTTAACGAAGTTGGTGTGCTGCGGACTGATGTGCAGCGTGGCCGTGACGATCTGGGTGGAAGTTACGATCCAATCGAGTTGGGTAAACGAATTGATGGACTCGCGTTTCGATTCATTGAACGGGAATGGCAGGGTGCGGACGGAATCACGCTGATAAAAGTATTGAAGCGCGGTATTGAGATACAGGTGGTTGTGGATGAGCGGACCGCCAACCACGAAGCGCGGCGTTTCGTTACGAATTCCGCGCATGTGATAGCTGCGGATCCGGAAATCGGGAAAAGGATCGTTGAGATCGTAGTGCCATTTTTCGCCGCCGCGGCGGGTTTCGACGGCAACCACGCCGGCGGTGAAGCGGCCGTATTGAGCAAGGAAGGGCGTGCTGAGAACGGTGACGGATTCGACGGCATCGACGGGCACGGTTTGGCCGAACTTGCCGGTCGCGGGGTCGGTAACGTCGGTTTGGTTGACAACGAAGGCGCTGCGCTGTTCGCCGGTGCCATCGATCTTGAGTTCGCCATCGAAGCCGCGAACCACGCCGGGGATCAACGGGAGGGCGTCGCTGACGGTGGCGGGATTGGTGGGGAGATCGTGTACTTCGCTGGGATGCAGATCATTCGAGGTGGAGGCGGATTGCTCGATGGGCGGTGCGCTATCGGTGACGTCGACCTTCGAGAGTTGCATTTTCGGATTGAGGATCAGACTGACTTCGACCCGTGAGGCGTTGGCGATTTCGATTGTTTTCGCGGCGGATTCGAAGCCTTCCTTAGAGACGGTGACCAGCCAGGCGCCGCAGGCCAGTTTTTCGAAGTCGGAGGTACCGGAAGTTTTCACGGTGCGGTCGTCCGGACCGGCGGCCTGCTGGCGGGAGACACGGATTTCCGCTTCGAAAACGGGGGTGTCCTGGGAATCGACCACGAAGACGCGGAGCTCGCCGGGATTGCAAGTTTGGGAGAGCAGGGATGTGACGCAGCCCAACAGCGGAACAGCGAAGAGGAGCTTGGCGTACAGCATGAGCCGATTGTTCAGGATAGCGGATTTTGGTGATGTCCGGTACAGAGTCGACCTGAAGCGTGTGACGCGCTGGTTGGATACCGAGGGTGACTTGCCTGTAGTCTTCAGGATTTGCGGGCTTCAAGAGCGATGACACGCTGGTCGATGTCGGCTACGAGTTTGAGTAGCGAGTCGATCTTATTGTTGGTGCGTTCGAACTGAAGGTTGATTTCGGCTCGAAGGACGGAACCGAGATCGTCAGTGCGCCGGTTGACATCGGCGAAACGCGCAGACATGTCGCCTATGCGCGCGTTGTTGTACAGCGACCCGGCGAAGATGGCCAACACTGTGATCGAGATCGAGATGATTTGAGCGTCGTTCATGAACGAACCTCATTATTGTATCAGCGTGATAGGATTGAAGATTCCCCTCAAAATGCTTCGAGCCGTAAAAGGGACAAGAGATTTATTGCCTCCGCAGACCGCGGTGTGGAACCACGTGGAACGTGTGGCGCGGAACGTTTTTCGCGCCTATCATTACCAGGAAATTCGCACGCCGATTCTGGAGGGCACGCAGCTTTTCGCGCGCGGCGTGGGCGCTGAGACCGATATCGTCACCAAGGAAATGTATACGTTCGCGGATCGCGACGATTCGTCGTTAACGCTGCGGCCGGAGAATACTGCCGGGGTGATGCGCGCGTATATCGAGCATCGGCTGGATCAGCGGCCCGGGACGCAGAAGCTTTACTACATCGGTCCGATGTTCCGGCGGGAACGTCCGCAGAAGGGCCGGTACCGGCAATTCTTTCAGATTGGCGCGGAGGCCATCGGATCGACGGCGCCGGGCGTGGATGCGGAAGTGATCGAGATGGTCATGGAGATCTTTTCGCGACTCGGGATTACGGGGTCTGAGTTGATCATCAATTCGGTGGGCGATCACAAATGCCGGCCGGGGTTTATTGAGAAGCTGCGAGTGGCGCTGGAAGGCCAGGCGGCGAACATGTGTTCGGATTGCCAGCGGCGCGCGGTGACGAACCCTCTGCGCGTGCTCGATTGCAAGGTGCCGCAGGACCAGCCAATTATCGATGCGCTGCCGTCGATCCTGGATTGTCTGTGCGAGGAGTGTTCGGCGCATTTTGAAGTGGTGAAGGCTTCGTTGACCGCGCGCGGGATTCCTTATACGGTGAGGCCGCGGCTGGTGCGTGGGCTGGACTACTACATGCGAACCACGTTCGAGGTGGTGCATGGGAATTTAGGGGCGCAGAATTCGGTGCTGGGCGGCGGGCGGTATGACGGACTGGCGGAGTCGCTCGATTCGAAGGTCCCGGCCCCGGGAATTGGATTTTCAATCGGTGAAGACCGGCTCGTGATGATCGTCGAAGAGACGCAGCCGGATGCGGTGACTGTCCCGCTGGATCTTTATGTAATTCCCATGGGAGATGAGGCGCACTTACAGGCGGGCGTGATTGCGCGGGATTTGCGGCGCGCGAATAAATCGGTGGAAGTGCTGCCCGAAGGCAAGATCAAGCGCGGGATGGAAATCGCCAACAAGCTGGGAGCGCGCGCGGTGCTGATCATCGGCGAAGATGAAATAGCGAGCGGCGAATACTCGCTGAAGAACATGTTGTCAGGAGAACAGATCAAAGTGAAACGTGAAGAGATCGAGGCAAAGCTTTCGGCATGACCCTCGACTTCCTGGGTGACCTTAGACGCACGCATACCTGCGGTCAGTTGACGGCGGCAAATGACGGCGACAATGTAGTTTTGATGGGCTGGGTACACCGGCGGCGAGATCTGGGCGGTGTAATCTTCATTCATCTGCGTGATCGCGAAGGCGTGACGCAGGGCGTGTTCCGTTTAGGCCACGAAGCGCACGAGAGGGCCGAGCAGATCCGGCCGGAGTATGTGGTCGCGATGGCCGGCAAGGTGGAGAAGCGCAGCGCGGATACGATCAATCCGAATCTGCCTACCGGCGAAGTGGAAGTGGTGGTGGATCAGGTTTGGATTCTGAATGAGTCCCGAACTCCGCCGTTCCCGATGGAAGAGGAAGTCAACGTTTCGGAAGAGGCCCGGCTGAAGTATCGCTTTGTGGATCTGCGCCGTCCAAAGATGCAGCGGAATATCATTCTGCGCTCGAAGATTGCGTTCGCGGTGCGGGAGTCGCTGACTCATCAAGGGTTCCTTGAGATTGAAACACCGTTCATGACGCGTTCGACTCCGGAGGGCGCGCGGGATTACCTGGTGCCTAGCCGTGTGAACCCCGGGAATTTTTACGCGCTGCCGCAATCGCCTCAGATTTTCAAACAGCTCTTGATGGTGAGCGGCTTCGATAAGTACTTCCAGATTGTGCGGTGTTTCCGCGACGAGGATTTGCGCGCGGACCGGCAGCCGGAGTTTACGCAGATCGATCTGGAGATGTCGTTCGCGCAGCAGGACACTATTTTCAGCGTGATCGAGCCGCTGATGAAGAAAGTTTGCGACGTGGCGGGGTTTGAAGTATCGATACCGTTTGCGCGATTGACGTACGCGGAAGCGATGCGTAGCTACGGCATCGATAAGCCAGACCGCCGTGTGCCGCCGATGCATGAGGTTCAGGATCTGATTCCGGACCTAAGCGCGCATGGGTTGCCGTTGATGGCGATTCACATTCCGAAGGTCGGCACCATCAGCCGTAAGGAGCGCGACGATCTGAAGGCTTACGGGCAGGAGCGCGGGCTGCGGGTTTTTGACGATCCGAAGCGTTTGGAGCGCGACTTTCCGGAGATCATGCCGAAGATCCGCGAGCGGGTTGGATTCCAGGAAGACGATCTGTTGGTGCTGGCATCATGGGGCGGCGAGCCTACGGGGCAGCGTCCTGAAGAGACGGTCTATCAGGCTTGCGGACAGGTTCGATTGTTTGCGGCGCAGAAGTACAACGACAGGCACAAGCTGCTGGATCCGCGGCGGTTCGAGTTCCTTTGGGTCACTGATTTTCCGATGTTCGAGTGGAATGACGAAGACAAGCGCTGGGTGGCTGCGCATCATCCGTTCACGTCGGTGTTGGATGAAGATATCGACAAGCTGACGGAGAATCCGGCGCGGTGCCGGGCTAAGTCATATGATCTGGTTTTGAATGGCACGGAGCTTGGTTCGGGGTCGATTCGTATCCATCAGCGCGAATTGCAGCAGAAAGTGTTTTCGGCTTTGGGCTTCCCGGAAGAAGAAGCGAAGAAGCGATTTGGATTTTTGCTGGACGCGCTGGAATATGGCGCGCCTCCACACGGCGGCATCGCGCTCGGCCTCGACCGCATCGTGATGATTTTGTGCGAAGAGACGTCGATCCGCGAGGTAATTCCCTTCCCCAAGACGGCCAAGGGGACGGACCTGATGTGTGACGCGCCTTCGCCGGTGCCGGATAAGTTACTACGCGATCTAGGGATCGCATTGAGGAAACCACAATGAGAAAGAAGATTACAGTAATTGGCGGCGGCAACGTGGGCGCGAATTGTGCGCTGCGGATCGCTGGAAAAGAGTTGGCGGACGTCGTACTGGTGGACGTCGTGGAAGGGGTGCCGCAGGGGAAGGCGCTGGACATTCTGCAGTCGGGCCCGGTTGAGGGTTACGACGTGGAAGTGACGGGCTCGAACGACTATGCCCCGACCGCGGATAGCGACATCGTGATCATCACGGCGGGTCTGGCGCGTAAGCCGGGCATGAGCCGCGACGACTTATTGATTGCTAATACGGCGATCATGAAGGACGCGACGTCGAAGGCTGCGGCGGTTTCGCCGAATGCGATTCTGATCATCGTGAGCAATCCGCTGGATGCGATGTGCCATGTGGCTTATGGCGTCTCGGGCTTCCCTAAGCATCGCGTGGTGGGTATGGCGGGCGTGCTGGATACGGCTCGGTTCCGCACGTTCATCGCGGCTGAATTGCAGGTGAGCGTGGAGAACGTGACGGCTGTAGTGATGGGCGGACACGGCGATACGATGGTGCCGTTGGTGCGCTTGAGCAACGTCTCGGGCATTCCGCTGACGGAACTGTTGAGCGAAGATCAGTTGAAGGCGCTGGTTACTCGTACGCAGAATGGCGGCGCGGAGATCGTGAAACATCTCAAGACGGGCAGCGCGTATTATGCTCCGTCGGCGGCGGCGGTCGAGATGGCGGAATCGATCATCAAGGATAAGAAGAAAGTTCTGCCTTGCGCCGCTTATCTTGAGGGCGAGTATGGCATTCACGGGCTCTATGTTGGCGTTCCGGTGAAGCTGGGCGCTGCGGGTATCGAGAAGATTTACGAGATCAAGTTGAGCGCCGAGGAGACCGCGATGTTGCATAAGAGCGCGGCTGCTGTGAAGGAACTCGTGGACGTTATCGAAGCACAGAAGTAGTTAAGGAGATTGGACTGCCGAGCGGCGATGCCGAGCGGTGGTCCGCGGATACGACGTAGGGTTGGACCGACTGACCGGCTAGTGGATAGCCGGCGAAGGCGGTCCAATTTTCTTTTGGAGTGGCCGCGGCCCAGACTTTTGGGAGGTAGAGAGGAAGGCCCGCGGGAAGGCGGCGGCCGAGTCCGGCGATAATTCCCTTGCCATTCACTAGGATGAGATCGCGCTGGTCTCCGTCGAGCCAGCCAGCCAGTTGCACGGCGCACGCAAATGGAATCGAGGTGGTGACGGCGCCCTTGGACGGCGCGGAGATTGTCATAAGACTCGATAGGGGTTTGCCGACCCATTGGAACTCTTCGCCGGAATAGATGGAAAGACGCCTTTGCCTGAGGATGGGGTCCCAATCGTGGATATTTTGCGACGCGGGATAGAGGTCGCGCTCGATCAGGTTGTCGCAGATGAGACCGGATTCCATCGCCAGAGAGGCGTTTTGGGATCTTGAGTAGAAATCGAATTGGCGCTGTAGCCAGGGGTCTAGTCTTGGGAATTGATAGGCGAGTGAGGTTGCGGTGATCACTATCGCGACCCATGCTGCCGATGCGCGGGAGCGGGCGGCAACCCATATCGTTGCGGCGAGGAGAACAGCCCAGTAGCAGAGGGGCACGCTGAGGTAGCGGGCGACCTTCGCGGTGGGATAGTCCCAGTAGGTTGGCAGTGTTCGGCCGATGGCGCAAACCAGGATTGTGAGCAGGGAAAAAATTGCGGCGCCGAAGAGTACGATTGCCGGTGTTTCTGCGAGGAGCCTCCGTCTGTAAGCGATGAGGAGGATTACCGCGAAGAGTAAGAAGCTGGCGGGCCCCAACCAGAGGCCGAGTTCGCGCCGGTCGGCGGAAAACGGCATGCTCATCATGGAAGCGAGGAATGCGAAAAACCAGTAGGGAAATTGCAGGAAGCGGTGCGACTGGGAATCGACACTGGGGACCCAGCGGTAGAAGTAGAGCAGGATGGATGCGGTTCCGCTGGCAGCGAGGTACAGGGAACGTCTCCAACCGATTCTCAAGGCAAGTGCGGCCGGAAGGAGAACTGGCCAGATGAACATGCCGTGTCCGGCGGAAAACGTGGCGACGAAGGCGCAGACGATGGACAGAGCCAATCTTCCGCGGGCGATGGCCACGAGCGCTGCCATGGCAAGAAACTGGGCGAGGGTCCACTGGATTAGAAACGAGAATGAAAGCACATATGAGATGCCCGGCCAGCCGAGCAGGAGACCGCCAATGAAAATGGCTGAGAGACGCAAGGGTGCGCTCAGGTTGCTGTCAGTCCAGATCACCCAGGCGAGTAGGCTGAAGGTGGCTACCTGAAAGAGCGTGCTGAGCACTAGCGGCAGGTACTGGTGCGCGCCGAACAGTTTGTCATCTAGCGCGTAGAGCAACTCCGGAACGATCACACGGTGCTCGTTGTGCTGCTCCCAAAAGACGGTTAGATCCCATTTCTCGTATCGCGGGAGATTCACTACGGAACGCCAGTAATCCTGCGTGGGGTAGCCGAGGTACTGCTTCCTCATGTCGTTCGCAGTCTGGAACCAGAAGGCCAGCATCCATATGCCGAGAGCGGCGCAGGCTAGAGGCCCGGCCAGTTGCCGAAGCGATTTTCCGGTGTTCGCAATCACGATGAGCGCCTTAGTTTAGCGTGGTATCGTGTGGGATTGCGAATTCGATGGTTCGTGCAAATTGTCACGCTTGGGGCGGCTCTGGCTAGTACTAGCTGCGGGCCGGATCGAGCATCGAAGCTGCCGTTTGGGGCACTCGAAAGTCCGCCTGATGGGATCACGATCAAGGGCGTCGCGTTTGCGGATGGTTGGGTGCTCTCGGAGGACGGCATCGACCATGTGGCCATCTATCTCGACCGGACATTTCTGCAAGACGCGGCGGTCAAAGAGAGGCGGCCCGACGTGATCAAACTTCACCCCGAGTTTCCGCCTGAGACAAATGCCCGTTTCATTTGTGAGCTGCACACCGAGAGCCTGCCGGTTGGGCGGCATGAGATTTCGGCCCGCGCGATCTCACGCAGTGGAGCTACCAGGGATCTGGTTCCGCACATGATTACTATCGAGCATTAGTGGCGCTATTCGCGTCGCGGCTCAGAACGCCCACTCGGAATAGCGGCTTGGCTTTTTCGGCAACATCCATCGTGTAAGTCTCGGCGGTCTTCGACGCGTCATAGCCACGCCAGAGCCAAGTCATTTCGGCGGGGAATTCGGCGGCTCCATGTCCGCCGTTGTGGGTCCCGGCGCC
>Ga0302325_10010028_pt1 | contig 20580 bp, 19 predicted proteins | sample Palsa_T0_2_FD_201948 | JGI IMG/M metagenome (GOLD analysis project Ga0302325, IMG submission 201948) | Peat permafrost microbial communities from Stordalen Mire near Abisko, Sweden - Palsa_T0_2 | ecosystem: Environmental > Terrestrial > Soil > Palsa > Peat permafrost | place: Sweden: Abisko...
CAGGCCGGCCACACCACATGCCAGTGCGAGAGCGTCGGAGACCCCGTCGGGCACCTCGAAGCTCCATGCCGGCGCGGAGACGAGCTCGGCCATCAGACCCTGCCCTCGAAGCCACATCCGAGCCCCTGCGGCGGTCTGCCCGATCGCCTCCGACCCGATCACGTAGGGCGTCTCGGGCGTGCCGGCGTAGAAACGCCCGCTCCCAATCGAGACGTCGACCGGATTGAGCCCCGCGGCGGAGATCTTGAACGCGCCCCCGTCCAGGGGCGCGTCGATCTCGTCGATGACCGGCATGCCGCCGATCTCGTGCAGACGCGCCGCTCGCACGGGCATAGCCTACGGCTCCCGATACGGTGGAGCCTCATGAGGTGGCTGCGCCGGATCGTCGTGGGGATCGTCAGCCTGGTCGTCGGCCTCCTCGCGGTCGTTCTGGCCGCCTCCTACATTTTCAACCTTGCGACCGACGGGGAGGGCCGGCCGGTCACCTCGCTCTGGCACGGCCGCTTCGTCGAAGCCGACGGGGTGCTGACTGCCTATCGCGAGTGGGGCTCCTCCGGCAGTCCGATCCTGCTCATCGGGGGACTCCTCGAGCCGAGCTTCGTCTGGGACGGGGTCGGGCCGCTGCTGGCACGTGCCGGCCACCGTGTCTATGCACTCGACCTCGACGGCTTCGGCTACAGCCAGAGGCGTGGCCCGTGGACGCTCGCGGAGTGGACCGAGCAGGCGCAGGGCTTCATGCGCGCCCTCGAGATCCGCGAGCCGGTCGTCGTCGGCCACTCGCTGGGCGCCGCGGTCGCGGTCGACCTCGCCCGACATCGCAGCGCCTCGCGGGCCGTGCTTCTCGACGGCGACGCGCTCCGCACCGGAGGGCCGCCCAGGCTCCTCGGAGAGATCCTGTCGCACCTTCCGCTCGCAACGAGCGCGGTTCGGCTCTCGACCGACTGGGACTGGCCGGTGGAGGAGATCCTCGCCCCCGTCTACGGGCCCCAGCACCCGAAGATCGACCATCAGCTCGTCGCGCTCTGGACCGGGCAGCTGCGGGCCGACGGGGCTGGGCACGCGCTCACCAAGCTGATCGGCAACGGCGTGCAGGGGTTCTCGCGCACACAGTTGAAGACGTTGCGGATCGCGGCGACCGTCGTCTGGGGAAGCAGCGACGGGGTCGATCCGGTGAGCGCCGGTCGCGAGACTGCGCACGACCTCGACGCCCGCTTCATCCTCATCCCGGGTGCCGGACACCTCGCCCTGCTCACCGATCCGGGGGCCGTCGCCCGCTCGATCGAGGCCACCTGAAGCTGGCGAGATCGACCGGTCGGCTGCCGGCGCGCTCCATCCGTCGATGCCGAACCGGACCGTCGCTTGCCGATCGGTTTCCCGCCGGAGCGCGAGGAAGCGGCCTCCGGCTGGATCGGGCCGAAGCCGTCGCTCGATGAAGCACGAGACGGGCCCGCACCAGTGCCGTCGGCTCGTCCTCATGCGGCTGGCGCCCTCCTGGTGGTCGTCGCGGTGTGGGTCGCCGTCCTCGCGGTTGGGACCGATGCGGGCGGGGCGCCTCCGGGCCCGTTCCCGCCGCTCCCGCCGGCCGCGGCGCTCCCGCTGCTCCTCGCGCCTACGAGCGCTGGAGTGGCGTCGCCGGGGTTGACGCTCAGGGTGATCGTTGCGAGGTAGCCATCCGAGACCGTGCTGCCGAGTCTGCTTCAGCAGAGACGTCGCGCCGCCCTGATCGGTGTAGACACGGTCGACCGTGTCGAGGACGCGCGCGGCGGTGTCGGAGCTGTAGGGGGCGAGCGCGTAGACCGCGCTGCTGATCGCGTCGTCGAAGAACATCTGGCCGGTGTGAGAGACGTGGCCGCCCGTGAAGGTCGTCCCGCTGACCGCACCGCCGATGTGGACCTTGACGTGGATGTGGGTTGCGCGTCCGGCATAGTGCCCCGGGTAGAGGGTGTGGAACGCGACCAGCCCGTTCCTGTCGCTGAGCTGCACGCCGCGTAACCAGGTGGCGCCGCTCGTGTTCTCGACGCTCTCGTCGGAGTAGACGCCGGTTGCGTCGCACTGCCAGACATCGCAGGCGGCGTTCTCGATCGGCTTCCCGGTCTCGGAGTTCACGACGATCATCTGCAGGATCAGCGGCACACCCGCACGTCCAAGGGTGATGTTCCGGCGAATCTTGTCGAGGCCCACGTAGTAGGGGCCCTCCTCCTGCTCCGGGGTGAGGCTCAGGGCAGCTGCGGCGAGGGTGGTCGCGGCGCCTGTCTCGGCGAGCGCGCCGGCGCCCCCAGCGAGCCCCCAACCGCGAGCACGCCCCCGAGTATCCCGGCATCGCGCAGAAGGCGCCGACGGGTCATCCCAGGGGCGCTGCCCGCTCCGAACCGGGCCGTGTCATCGGTGTCGTCCATGCGTCTCACACTCCTTCCCCGGCCGCAGCCGGGCGTCGATGAGGTAGGGCGAAGATCCCTTCTGAGGATGACCACCCGGGCTCCGGACGAGCTGTGGATCTTCTCTGGGTTTGCTGAGAGAGACGGGGGCGCGCTCGACCGCAATCGCGTCTCCTGCAATCACGTCTCCTCGTGCCGACGGGCAGGTTTCCGAACCGCTCTCGGGCAGCTGCGCCTGGCCGCGTCACGACCGGCGAACCCGGCTTCTGAGCGTGCGGGCCACCGCAGCGACCAGCGCTTCGACCCCCGGGAGCTTTCGCCTCCGACGCCATTCTTGGCGAGTTCTTAGGCTCCACTCAGCGCGTTCTCATCGGGGTGAGGTTGTCTTTTCGTGGAGCCACCTCGGGAGACCCGAATGCCCTCGATCGATCACACCGCCGCATCTTCCTCCACGTCGTCCCCACGCATCGCGGCGGCGCGTCGACGGGCAGCGGCGGCGCGGCGCGGTCTTGCCGTGGCGGCGGTCGCGGCGTTCGGCGGAGCGCTCGTCCTCGTGCGCGCCTCGCATCCGGCAACGAGCCATGCGCCCTCAGCCGGGCTTGCTGCGCCGCGGCCGCTGCTCCGCGAGATCCGGGCTGCGGTGCTCGGCGGCGGCTCGATCGCGTCGGCGTCCGGGCCTTCCGCGGTGGCGACCGCGACCTCGTGAGCACGCGATCGTTCCGCGCGATGGGCTGCGAGGTTGTCGTCGCAGGCGCGAGGCGCCGTGCGTTCGAGGCGATCATGCTCCTGTTCGGGCAACGGGACGCGACCTTCAGCCGCTTTCGGAGCGAGAGCGAGCTCACACGGGTCAATGCGGCCGCGGGCGGGATCGTCCACGTGTCCGCGCGCTTCTGCAGCGCCGTCTCGGCGGCGCTCGCCGCCGCGCGAGCGACCGACGGTCTGGTCGACCCGACCCTGGGCGCCGCCATCGAGGCGGCCGGCTACGACGTCGACTTCGATGATCTCCTCCCGAGACCGAGCCCGCCGGAGCCTGCACCACGCGGCGACTGGCGCCGGATTCGGGTGGCTGACGGCCTGCTGTTTCGCCCGGCAGGGACGGTGCTCGACCTGAACGGCGTCGTCAAGGCGATGGCCGTCGACGCTGCCGCAGCCCTGCTGGACGCGACCGGCTTCGTCTGCGCCGGCGGCGACATCGCGACCCGTGCGCCGGTCACCGTCGCGCTGCCGGGCGGCGGCGCGGTGAGGCTCGAATCGGGCGGCATCGCGACGAGCGGCACCGCCACGCGGCGCTGGCAGCGCGGCGGCCTCGTCCAGCACCACCTGATCGACCCGCAAACATGCCGGCCATCGCGGTCGCGCTGGACGTTCGTGACGGCCATCGGCCGCGACTGCCTCAGCGCGGATGTCGCCGCGAAGGCGGGCTTCCTGCTCGGGAGCGCTGGGCCCGCCTGGCTCGACGCCCGCGGGGTCGCTGGCCGGTTCGTCTCACCGGACGCCGTGGTCGAGAACGGCTCCTGGAAGCGCGGCATCGCCCGGAGGGCGGCGTGGGGATGACGGCCTCACCGCTCGACTGGTACGCCGCCCGCGCGGCGGGCATCGTCGCCTACCTGTTGCTGACCGTCGTCGTGCTCATCGGGTTGACGCTGTCGGGCCAGCTGCGGCGACGCGACTGGCCAAGATTCGCCGTGACTGACGTTCACCGCTTCGGCGGACTGCTCGTCGCCGTGTTCGTCTCGATCCATGTCCTGACGATCGCGCTCGACAGCTACACGCCGTTCTCCCTGAGCCAACTTCTCGTGCCACTCAGGTCGGACTACCGCCCGCTCTGGACCGCGCTCGGGATCGTGGCGGCCGAACTGCTTGTCGCGCTCGCGGTGACCAACGCGCTCCGAACCAGGATCCCGTACCTCTGGTGGCGGCGGATCCACATTCTGAACGTGGTCGTCTGGGGCGCCGCGACCGTCCACGGAATCGGTGCAGGCACCGACAGCCGCTCGGTCTGGATGGTCCTCACCTACATCGTCGCGGTCTCCAGCGTGCTTGCGGGGATCGTCTGGCGCACGGCGCGCCGGCGGCTCGCGCCGCGCGCCGTCGGCGGACTCGCGGGCGCGGCCGGCCTGCTCGGGATCGCGGCGGTGCTGGCGCTGGCTGCGACACCTCACAGCAGCGCCGCACATCCGGGGACCGTCGCGCCGGCGACGAGGTTCACGGACAGTTTCGGCGGCTCCCTCACCCGGATCGATGGCGCCGCAGGTTCGATGCTGTCCGTCCTCGGACGCGGAACAGGCACTCGCGCGGTGCTCCTCCGGATCGACCTCGTGACGAGCGACGGCCAGTCGATCAGCGGGACGGCGCTCCAGCTCGAGGACATCACGAGCGGCTCGATATGTACCGGCACCATTTCGAGCGTCAATGCGGGCGGATTCGCGGGCGCCTGCCGCTTCACGGATGGCAGCTCGAGAGCCGTCTCCGGCGTCTGGCGACTCAGCGCCGGACAGCTCAGCGGAAGCCTGAGTGTCGAGGCATGACAGCCAAACGACCGCCCATACCCGAGCTGAACCGCCGCTCACGAGGCCACGCCGAGCCGACCGCGGCGAGCCGCTCTCGGCAGGTGACAGCGCTGAGCGAGACGGGAGAACGCCGCCGGGAGGCGAAACAGAAGGTCGAACACGGAATGACGAGCTGACCGAACCCCGCTCACGGGCTTCGGTTCCGAAACCCGGTAGCTGAAAACGAACGATGGAGAAGACCATGCGCACCCTGAACGAGATCAAGCACGACATCGATCGGCTCTCGAACCGTCGGGCCGAGGTGCTGCACCTGCTTTCGGGTGGCCGCACCTCAGAGCTTGCCCAGGAGCACAAACATCTCGAGGGCGCGATCGCCGAGCTATGGAATGAACAGCGTCTGGTTCGCGCCTCGATACGCTTCGGCGACCGCGACCTCATCATCCAGCGGGCCCGGCACGAGGAGCGGCTCTCCCGCGCCGCCTGATCTGCCCGCGCCGCTGCGCTCCGCTCGACGAGGGTCGAGCGGAAGGAGGTCGCTGATGGAGCAGCGTGTCCGGCGGGCGGGGGCGACAACGGCGTGCGCGGGGTCATGACGACCTCGATGCTCGGGGCACGCGGATCCTCCGGGTGAACGACGAGCGTCCCGTCGGTTGCCCCGCCGCCCTGCCATCGCTCAGCGTCCGCCCCCTTCGGTCGCACCGCGGACGGGGGTCGCGAGCTACCCTCGAATGCGTGGCAGCAGGCGAGCATGTCGCGCACCTCACGCCCAGGCCGATCGATCGCGGTGTGGACATCGGCCATGTCCACCTCAAGGTCGCCGAGATCGACCGGGCGCTCGCGTTTTACGTCGGCGTGCTCGGCTTCGAGCTGACGACGCGGATCGGCAATCAGGCTGCGTTCATCTCCGCCGGCGGCTACCACCACCACATCGGCCTCAACACCTGGGAGTCGAAAGGCGGCGAGCCGCCGCCTCGCGGAACGACCGGGCTCTACCATCTCGCGATCCGTTACCCGACGAGAGCCTCTCTCGCCGACGCCTACCGCCGCCTCCTCGCCGCCGGGATCCCGCTCGAAGGGGCATCCGATCATGGTGTCAGCGAGGCGCTCTACCTCAGAGACGCCGACGACAACGGCGTCGAACTCTACCGCGACAGGCCGCGTGAGCAGTGGCCGCAGACGCCTGAGGGCGAGTTCACCATGTACACCCGCCCGCTTGACCTGGCCTCGCTGCTGCGCGAGCCGGCCTGACCCGGACCCGCCCCCCACCCCGGCCCGGCGGAAACGCCGATCGACGCCCGCACGCTGGAACCGACCCGTGGGTGACCGCCAGCGCGTCGTCGTCGCGGTCGCCCCGGAGGCCTCGCTGAGAGGCGCGGCTCGGTTCGGGACGCCGGGGCGGCCTTGCCAGGGCCGTCATTGCGCACCTGACGGGCTCGGCTCCTTCGCCCTGGCAGGCACGGCCGCGTCGCATCCGCCATGACGGGCGTCATCCGGCATGAGATCGGGCGCTCGCGAGACACGACCCGAGATCGAAGCTGGGCCGACGACGGCGGGAGGGCGGAAGCCGTGAGCGCGGAGAACGCGCGACGCGAACCTCGGCTTAACCATCAGCGCATGTGTCCTCTCGCAGGGGTTGACCTGTATCCTCTCGCACGGGTTGACCTGGCAGCCGGCCACGGCGGCTCGCGATGCCTGGAGCACGGGGGGCGAGATGACAGAATCATCCCCGTCGAGGTGGGGGATGGCGTCGGGCTTTGTGTCCCGCCACCACCCGTGGCGGCCTTGCCAGGAGGCGCGGGCGAGGGCCGTGAGGTGTCCGGCGTGCCGCCAGCTGGTCGCGGCGCCGACCTGTCCGTCCTGCGGGGTCGAGTTCCCGATCGCCTCCTCCCAGGCGAGCGGTGATCTCGGTCGGTCGGCGACCGCGACGGATCAGGCCCGGTCTGACTGGGACCAGAGCGCGAGTGACGACGACCAGGCCAGATCAGATCGTGACCAGACGGCAAGCGATCACGACCGGCGCAGCGCGGATGTGGATCAACAGACCGCCCGGGAGGGGTTCGCGGCGGGCGGGGATGCGGACGCGTTTCGGCGCGGCGAGCTCGCACGCGAGCACTCGAGCCGCCAACGTGACATCTCCTCGGAGTCGCGCAACGCGAATGCCGGCGCGAGGCGTCGAACGGGCGACGACCGAGACCAGGTCGCCGAGCTTCGTGATCGTGGCGCGGAGGGTCGTGATGAGCTTGCCCGGCTGAACGATCAGGGAGACGATGCGGCCACGAGCCGTGAGCAGATCCTCGCCCGTGCCGAGCGCGACCGTGCGCTCGCCGCGGCCGAGCGGGCCAGGGCGGCCGAGGACCGTGCGCAGGCGAGCGCCGACCGGGCCCACGCGGCGAGCGACCGGGCCGAGGCGCACCGGGACCGGATCGAAGCGATCGGCGGCCGGGCTGAGCCTTGCGGCGATGGACCGGCTGACCGGCGCGTGGCGACGCAGCTTCGGTCTCGACGAGCTCACGCGCGAGCTCGAGCGCGCGCATCGCACGGGCGCCGCGCTCACCCTCGCGTTCGTCGATGTCGACGACCTCAAGCGGGTCAACGACACGGAGGGCCACCTGGCAGGCGACGAGGTGCTGCGGCTTCTCGGCTCGACCCTTCGTGCGAGCTTCCGGCCCTACGACGTCATCGTGCGCTACGGCGGCGACGAGCTCGTCTGCGGGATGCCGAATCTCAGCGCATCCGAGGCGAGGGAACGCTTCGAGAAGGTTGCCGCGGCGCTGTCAACGGTCACCTCTGGCCACACCGTTACCTTCGGCCTTGCCGAGGCCGGCGCGGCCGACAGCCTCCACGACTTGATCACGCGCGCCGACGTCGATCTCCTCGGAAACAGACGCGGTCGCGGCGTCGGCGAGCAGGAATGACACTCGCGCGCTCCCGCGGGGGCGCCGCGCCGTCATGCGGACTCGCGCCTGGCCGTGCCGAGGCACGCCGAGCCGGAACGTCGGCGTCCGCGCGTTCGTCCAGCCGGCGCGCCCGGCTGGAGCCTGTGCCTCATCGCCGCACCATCGGAGGCGCAGCGAGGTTCGGCGCGCTGTCGGCCGGCTGCTCGGAGCGCGCGGAGTCTCCGCGCCCCTCCGGGGCTCGACTGCCAGGCGCGGTCTGGGTGTCGCCGGATCGTTGCGGCGGGGCTGAGCGCGGCAGCGCGACGGTCATGGTGGTTCCGCTGCCGGGGGTGGAGTCGACGCTGATGGCGCCGCCGCTTTGAGAAACGATTCCGTAGATCGTTGCGAGGCCGAGTCCCGTGCCCGTCTCGGGCGGCTTCGTCGAGAAGAACGGGTCGAAGATGCGCGGCATGACCTCGCTCGGGATGCCCGAGCCGTCGTCTGTGACTTGAAGCCATCCCGAGGGGGATGCGCGCTCGTGCGCGATGCTCCTCGGGTCGCTGCTCGAGGTCACGACCGTGATCGTTCCGCTCGTGTCGATCGCGTCGCTGCTGTTCATGACCAGGTTCACGAGCACCTGCTCGAGCTGGGAGCGGTCGACGAAGACCGCGACCGGCTGGGGTGAGAGGTCGAAGCGAAGCTCGATGCCGGGGCTGACCAGCTGGGCGAGGATCGATGACAGGTGCTCGACGACGTCGTTCAGATCGATCACCGTCGGCGCGAGCTCCTGCTGGCGCGCAAATGCAAGCAGCTGGCGTGTCAGCTCGGCGGCCTTCACGCCCGCCCGGTCGATCTCGGCGAAGTAGTGAGCAGCCCTTTCGCTGCTGGTGGCGGCCTGGCCGAGATGGGCAAAGCCGCGGACGGCGGCGAGGATGTTGCCGAAGTCGTGCACGACACCGGCGGTGGTCTGCCCGATCGCTTCGAGACGCTGGGCCTGGCGGAGCCGCTCCTCCTTTCCCCGCTCGGCGGTGACGTCGCGGAAGTAGACGGCGAGGCCGTCGGCGAGCGGGAAGATACGGACCTCGAGTATGCGATCGAGCGGCTCGTAGCGAGCCTCGAAACGAGTCGGCGTCTGATCGCGCAGCACTCGCCTGTACTCGTCGTCAAAGCGTGAGCCGATGCCCTCGGGGAACTCTTCCCACATGTTCTTCCCGATCAGGTCCTCGGGGCGGCGATCGAGGATCGCCTCGCTCTGGGGGTTCAGGTAGATGAAACGCCAGTCCGCATCGACCGTGAAGAACGCCTCGCTGATCGATTCGAGCGTCTCGACCGCACGTCGTTCCGCGAGCGCGGATTCGTCCCGGTTCTCGCGCGCGCTCGCTCGTTCACGAGCGCCCTCTCGCCGGTCGTCGGCCGCGTCCTCGCGATCGTCGGCAGCCTTGAGACGATCGTCCCTGGCCAGCAGGATGATGTCTTCGCGACGCGCGGCCTCGGCGTCGTCATGTCGCCGCGCGGCCTCGCGCAAGGCCGACACGATGTCACGCTCGTGATCTGACCTACCGCCGCGGGAGACGTTCCCGGCCACGGCGCCGGTGATCGCGAGCTCGTCGGCGGCAGCCTGCTGACGGCCATCCGCGCTTTGCCGCTCGCCCCTACCGGCCTGCTGGTCGAGCTGCGACGCCGCGCGCGCGCTCGGGCTCAGATGGCGATCATCGACCGGCTGCAGATCGTGGAGGAGGAGCTCGTCGCGCTCCTCCGCGCCTCGATCGCGAAGCTCGGCGGCCTCGTCGCGATCCTCGGCGCGTGAGTCACGCCGGCTCGCGGCCCGGTCACGGGCCTGAGCTGCCGCGTCGCGCGGCTGGCCATCGTTCGACGCGGCCCTCAGAATCTCGCCGCAGGCGGAGCACTTCAGGAGGTTCGCGGTCTGGGCCCGCTCGAGGAGCGGCGGCGGCACGTCCTCGAACGGCGCAGAGTCGTGTACGGCACTCGGGTTGACGTCTGCCATCAGCCCACGGTCTCAGCATCGTCGTACCGTGAGACACCTCTCTCCCTCGTCGCGGGCCCGGAGCCCGCGCGCCGCTCGGTCCTGGATGCCGGCCCCACCCGAGCGCTCTTCGCCGCGACGGCCTGCCGCGCGACGCGCCGGCCGGACCGACGCGTGTCTGGAGCGCGCCGGGAGGCCGGCCAGCCAGCGACGCAGCGGGGCGAGCGCCGTGACACCCGCGAGGAGTACGAGACGAGATCGCCCACCGCCGTCATCGGCCGGATGCTCCTGAACCTGTGCCTCACAGGGGTGCCATCGACCGTACGTCGGACGCGTCCACCCCCCGGACGGGGGTCGGGCGCTGGAGGTTGCCCGATAAACGCCCCCACGCGGCGCTCGAGCGGGCGGCTGTGAGGAACGCTCGGAGGGACGCCGATCTACAGGGGCCGGCTCGCAGGACCGGCTCGCAGAGCCACGGCGCCGAGACGCTCCGGCGTCGGGGGCCCGAAGATCAGGATGCGATTGGCCCCGGGAAGACCACTCCGCCAACGGCGCCCGGCGGGTATCCGGCGGGCACAACCGCAGACCGCCCGGCTGCCGGCGCCCCTCCGGACTCGGCCACAACGGCGGGTCCGGCCATTATCGAGAGGCCCCTTTCGCCGCGGCCACCTGCGGGCAAGGTTGACGGCCGCGCGGCCACCCGACCCTCACCGATGGATGGTCCCCCGGCGAGGTCGGATTCCGGAGGGCAAGCCGCTTTCACGCCCAGAGATCGCCGCGGCCCACCTCGAGCGCCCCCGACCCGGACCGCGTATGCAGTCGGCGTGGCGACGGCGCCACCCCCCGCGACCATTCGTGGGGCGGCCGACCGCCGATGTGGGTGTCGCCGAGCGGTCGCCAAAGCCACGACCGTCCGTGCGGTCGACCCATTCGTGATTCATCGCAGACGGTGCGCTTTGCGGGGCTCCGGTCAGGGCGGAATGGCCGCGATCGAGAAGGCGCTGCCGATCATGAGCAGAAGCTCCTCGACCATCGTCGTGCCTTTCTCGACGTATCCGACTGCGCCGCGGCGCATCGCCTCCCGCGCGATCGTGGGTGCGGCGTAGGCGGAGACGACGATCGTCTTTGCGGTCGGAGCAGCCAGCGCGAGTTCGGGAAGCGCCTCGAGGCCGCTCCTCCCCTGCATCGAGAGGTCCAGCGTGATCACGTCCGGTTGGAGCTCTCTCGCCTTGGCGATCACCTCCTCCCCGTCACGGGCGTAGCCGACGACGCGCAGCCCCGGTTCGAGCTCGATCAGCTGCGCGAGGAGCGCGCGGATCTCTTCATTGTCGTCGCAGATCAAGACCGTGATCGTGCTCGGCGCATCGACGGTCGGCTCGGTCACGTCTCCGAGACCGCGTGATGGAGAATGTCGTCGAGGCCGGCGCCGCTGAGAAGAAGCTCTTCGATCGTCTGGGTCACGATCGACTTCGCTTGCTCGATCGCCCGCTCGGTCGCCGCGAGCGGCTCGTCCACCTGGCCAAGCCGAAGACCGAGTGAGACGGTCGTCAGCTGCTGCAGGATCCCATCCTGGACCTCGACGAGGAGCCGCTGCCGGGCTCGCAGAAGCTCGAGTTGTTCATTGAGCGCGAGGTCACGGAGTTCGAAGGCTCCCCGCAGTCTGGCGTGTTCGACGAAACGACCAAGGGTGATGTCGATCGCGCTCTGGATCTCCTCCGGGCGAGCATCGACGATGTAGGCGAAGATGCCTCGCCGAGCGGCCTCCTCGATCCAGCTCGCATCGTAATCGGGGATCAATGCGATCACGGGGCAAAAGCCCTCCCGCACGATCGCGGAGATCAGGTCGTGCGCATGTGCCGGGTCGGCGCCGAGTCCGACGAGCGCAACGTCAGGTCGCACGCGAGCCGTGTCCGCGCCGACCTCCGCTACGACGACCTCCTGTGCCACGACCTCGTGCCCGAGCCTCTCGATGACCGCCGCGAGCATCACGAGACGCTCGGGCCGCTGGTTCGCGACGAGGACGCGCAACCGCCTCGACCCGCCCTGCTCCGTCATCGTGCCGCTCACCGAGCCCGAGACGAGCGCCGATGCGAATTGAAGGTGCGCGGGCGCGCCGGCCCGTCCAGAACATGCCGCGGCTCGGCTCGAGCACGCGCGCTCACGGCTCCCCAGCGGACATCCGAAGCGACCGCCCCAGGGTCGGCCTCCCGCCAGCTCTCGGTTCGACGACACGAGCCTGCCGACGATCGAGTCGGCACATCCCGGCCGAGCTCGGCCGGGAGGGAGCAGCGAGAGCCGCGCGAGGCCGCACTCGAGGCGCAGCTGCCGACCCGCACGTCATCGAGCCTCGTCGCCAAGGCCGAAGCGGGCCCCCGCGAGACGAACGCGTGACCGCATCGAAGCGACGGTAGAACGAATCGATCGCTCATATCTCTTCCCCGGTGATCGAAGCCTTCCTGGGAGCCCCGGCCCGAACGCCGACAGAGCTCGACGTCCTCCACAGCGCTGGAAGGACTTTCCGCCGGCCGTCTCTCATGAAACCGGGCGAGCAACCGAGCGACGCCGCCCGCATTTTGCGGCATCGCCGAGACGGAGGCTAGCACGTCGATCCCTGCGACGTTTCGACGCCGCTGCCGCTCCCCGGGGCTGCAGGTTCGAGGGCTCGTGCCTGTCGGGGGTGCGAGGCGACCGCCCTCGCGCGCTCCCGCGGCGAGCCGCACCGCTTCTCGCTACCCGGCGGCGAGGCCGATCGCAGCCGAGCCGGTCGCGCCGAGAAAGGTGCCGAGAAGCGCCGCCGTGCGGCCGTCGATGACCTTGACCTGCGCGCCACCGCCGGCTCCGGCACCCACGACGACGTCCCCGCCTCCCGTCCCCTCGAGTGCAACCGTCGCGAGACTGACACCGCCGCTGAAGCTGGACGAGAAGGCGTCGATCGACCAGAGGCGCGTCGTGGTGGCATCGCGGTAGGCCCTGACAACGGTGGTCATGCCGGGACCCGAGCCGACGACCAGATCGGCCTTGCCGTCGCCGTCGAGATCGCCGGCGGCAAGCGAGACCCCGCCCTCGAACGAGGCGGCAAACGGGCTCAGCGCCTCGAGGATCGTGCTCGTCTGGCCGCTGTAGACCTCGACCCGGGCAGGGACGCCCGGCCCCGTTCCGACGATCAGGTCGTCGTTCCCGCCGCCGCTCAGGTCTCCCGCGGCCACCGACAAGCCGGATTCGAAGCTCGCGCCGAAGGGAGTGAGATCCTCGAGCAGGCTGCGCGAGAGCGGGCTGTACACCTTCACCTGGCCCGGCATCCCTGCCCCGCTACCGACGATCAGATCGTCGGCACCCGTGCCGCTCAGGTCGCCGAAGGCGACCGAGACGCCGCCTCGAAACGAGGCGGGGAAGGGCATGAGGGAGGCGAGCACCTTCCCGGTCTTGCCGCTGAGCAGCTTGACGAGCGGCGAGGCTCCGGCGCCCTCGCCGACGGCGAACTCGCTCGCACCGTTGTTCTCGCCGAGCGCGAGGGAGATCGGGCCGCTGTAGGCGACGCCGAACGGGGCGAGGACGCGGCGCAGCAGGTGCGTCGTCGCATCGAAGATCCGCACCCGGCCCGCCGCGGCCACCAGGATGCGTGGTCCGCTCTCCTTGACCACCGCCGGCGGCGCGGCCGCGGCGGCCGCGACTCCGCTCGGGGTCCAGGGATGCAACGGACCCTGGCAGCGGCCACCCGTGCTCGCGATCCAGTCGTGGACCGTGAGCGCGGCCTGCTTGGGGTTGCGGTTGACGTCGTAGAGGCCGCTCTGCCACCCGGCCAGGTCCGACTCGTCGATCAGGTGGTAGATGTTGACGAGGCGGATGTTCGGGTCGCAGGCGACGAGGTCGAGCATCTCGACGTACCAGCTCGCCTGGTAGCTCTGGGTCGCAAACGCGCCGATCACCCCGCCGTCGGCGTTCGCGCTGGCCTCCGTCCCGGTGTAGCCGGGAACGCCGGTCTCGGCCGTCTGGATGCCAACCTCGTTGAGGCTCACCGGCAGTCCGCCGCCGGCCTGCTGGCCGATCGTCGCCTGGGGCGTGCCGCTGAATCCGTTGTAGAAGGCCTGGTAGATCCGCGGCAGGTTCGAGACGCTCGCGTCGTTCACGTCCTGGTAGCCCTGTGCGAAGGGCTGGGACTGCGGGATCGGGTAGGGATGGAAGTCGAGCCCGTCCATGAGCGGTGTCGTGCGCCCCGTCGCGGCAGCAAACGCCCTGAACCAGGCGCCGAGATCCTGGAGGAAGGCGACCGGGGAGGTGGAGGAGTTGCTCGCGGCATTCGGGTTGTCGTTTCCTCGCGGCGAGAGCCCGACGCCCCAGACGAAGTTGTCGGGGCTCACCGCCTTGAGCGCGTCGTAGGCGCCGGCGAGCGCCCGCCCACAGATCTCGGCCGACTGGTTCACCCCCGTGCTGTCCCACTGCGGGTTGACGAAGAGCGGCTGGTTGCACTCGTTCATCACGACGAACTCGTGCACCGTCGGGAACGCCCGCGCGACCTCGGCCGTCCAGGCCGCGAAGGCCTGGAGCTCGGTCGCATCGCCGCAGCCCTCAGGTCCGCTCGCCGGCGCACAGCTGCTCGCGTCGGTGAAGACCTGCGAGTGAAGAGGGTAGAGGTCGAGCTCGACGGTGACGCCCTCGGCCTGCGCCTGCTCGATCGCGAGGCTCACCGCCGACTCGGAGGGCACCGTCGTCGGCGCCGTGTCGTCCCAGCGAAGCGTGAGCGAGCTCAGTTGGAGGCCCTCGGAGCCGAGCGTCGAGTAGAACCACTGGACCTGCGAGGGGTCAAGCGGCGCGGCGTCGTTGACCCCGACGACGAGCGCGCCCTGGACGCCTCCGGCGAGCGCGAGCGCGAACGTCGCCGCGAGGCACGCGGCGCCGATGAGGGAGGCCCGTTGCCGCCCGCAGCCGGGTCGGGCGGCCGCCACCCGCCTGTCGAGTCGGCTCACGCCCGCCAACCCGGGGCGGCTGCGCCACTCGCACGGCTGAGGCTCCAGCCGGCAAGCGACCAGAGGACGTAGACGAGCCAGGGAACGCCGATGATGTCGGTCTGCACTCCGAGAGCGAGCATGGCGGCTATCGCGGCGGCGAGCCAGGCGCTCGTGCCGAGGAGCCGCCAGAGTAGCGCGAGCGACCAGGCGATGAAGAGCAGGGCGCCGACCACTCCCGTGTCGACGCCGAGCTCGGTGTAGGTCGACTCCCCAGCCCGGATCTCGACGCCGGTCCGAGCGGCGGTCGAGCCGGCGTTTCCGGGGCCGAACCCCTGCGGATGGTCGACCACCTGCTCGACGCCCTCGCGCAGGCTGCGCCAGTGGCTCGCGATGCTCGCGTCCGAGATCCCGCTCACCGCCGGCCCGGCGCCGGGGGCGTGGGCCTCGGCGTCCTGCTGGGCGAGCTCCGCTCTCGTGAAGCTCGTCGCGGGCGCGAGATGGGGGTAGACCTTGACGAAGGCGAAACCGACAACGACGGCGCACAAGGCGCCGAGAAGCAGCGAACGGCGCGCGTCCCGGCGCAGCCATGCGAGCAGGACGAGTCCGAGCGCGAGTGCGATGTAGGAGGAGCGCGAATGCGTCCACAGCAGCCCCGCCGACAGAAGCGCGACGACGGGAAGCCAGATGCGGAGCGGCACCCCGCGCTGCACGCGCCAGGCACTCGCGAGCAGCAGCGCCACGACGAACATGTAGGAGCTCGCAAGCGGCGAGAGGAACGTCGAGACGAGGCGCCGCAATGGATGGCCGTTCCCGAGGTTGTAGACGAAGTTCTGCGGCAGCGACGACAGCCCCTTGCCGTATTCGAACCCCAGCTGATCGGAGAACCAGCCCGCCGCTCCCGAGCTGGTTCGCCACCAGGAGAGCGGGATCGTGTAGATGTCGATGAGCCCGAAGAGCGCCACCCCGCAGGCGGACGCGAGGATGACGCCGCCCAGACGGCGCAGATCGCGTCGAGAGAGCGAGAGCCCGCGGCCGAAGAAGTAGCAGGCGACCGGGAGGATGTCCTCTCGGACACCGAGCACGACCCCGCGGTGGGTCGCGCCGCCTCCCAGCCAGCGCTGGGGGAGGAGGGCGTACACGACCACGGTCGCGCCGAAGGCGAGCGCGAGCCAGTCGACCCACGAGGGGTGGAACCGCAGCGACCCGTGCGCGCGAAGAACGAGCAGCAGTCCCAGCGCAAGCAGCGCGTCCTTCCAGGAGGAGAGGACCTCGAGCGCGCTCCCCCGCAGCCCTGCCTCCCAGAGCTCCGACATGACGAAGTTGTGGAGCGCGAGACCGACGACAAAGACGTAGAGGATCCAGACCGGACGCCTCAAAGCGGTCCGACGGCGACGAGCGTGAGGCCTCGATTGACGATCCGCACCGGGTAGGGGAAGAGCCCGGCAAGCCCCGCCGGCCCGAGCGGGTCGAGCACGTCGTCGAAGCCGCGCGCGCGGAGCAGCCAATCGCGCACGGCTCCCTGCGGCAGCCAGTGGACGAACGGCAGCAGCGTATGCGGGTCGAGCGGAAACAGCCGGTTCGGCGTCGTGAGGAACACACGCCGGGCGACCCTGCAGAGCTCGGCAACGAACTGGCGCTGGCCCTGACGCCCACCGGCGACGTGCTCGATCACGGCGTTCGAGAAGCCGAGCTCGAACGCGCCGTCCTCGAAGGGCAGCTGGCGGCCGTCGGAGCGGACGACCCGCACCGTCGGAAACGCCGCACGGAAGCGGTCGAGCTCGGTCTGCCCGACGGCGGTGATCCGCGCCGGCCACGGGTAGTGCGCCTCGAAGTAGTTGTCGGTCGAGCCGGCGCCGAAGGGAGCGTCGGTCACCCCGAGGTCGAGCACCGTCGTCTCGGGCCCTGGCCGGAAGAGGTCGAGGAAAAGGTGCAGCTTGCGCTCCCTGCTGCGCAGCGACACGCGCGCGGCCACCGCGTGAGCCATCGCGGCAGAGTAGCGGCGCGGGCGGAGCGCGATACCCTCCGCCCGCGCCGTCAGCAACGGGCCGCTACGGGCCCCAGCCGGCACCGCCCATCAGGGCGGCGGCAAGGAGCGAGGCGAACGCGAGCAGCGCGAGTCGCACACGCGGTGAGGCAAACGACATTCCGGTACCTCCTTTCTACCAGTCGGGCATAGGAGCCACACGAGAAGAGACCCGAAAACATTCCCGTTGTCAATACTGTCAACAATGGCCGCGGCCCGATTGACGGTGTCCCGGAGGGCAGGCATGATCTCCGGGGGTGGCCGGAGTGCCCGACATCCCCGTCGAGACGATCGGCCGGCGCCTGCGGCGCCTGCGGCTCGAGCAAGGCCTCTCCCAGAGGGACCTCTCGGCTCCCGGGATCACCTACGCCTACATTTCCCGGATCGAGGCGGGAAGCCGGCAGCCCTCGGTCAAGGCGTTGCGAATGCTGGCACGCAAGCTCGGGGTAACCCCGGAGTACCTCGAGACGGGATCCGAGCTGCCCGCGATCCAGATCCGCGAGCTCCGCCTCGCCGAGCAGGAGCTGCGTCTGCGGCTCGACGGCGAGGCCGACCTCGCCGAGGCGCAGGCGATCCTCGCCGAGGCCGAGGCGGAGCTGGACGTCGCGGCACTCATCCGGGCGCGCGTCCTCCTGGGATTCATCGCCTCGGCGAGGGACGACCAGCTCGGGACGATCGAGCAGCTCTCCCGCGTGATCGACTCCGAGCTCGTCAGTCCGAGCTCGCGGCCCGACGTCTATGCGACACTCGGCCACGCCTACGCGCTGGCGGGCCTCCCCGACCAGGCGGTCGCGCTCTTCGAGCACGCACTCGCGGAGCTCTCGCGCCTCGAGCCCGGGAACCGTGCAGGCGAGGTCCGCTACGCCACCTACCTCAGCTACGCGCTCACCGATCTGGGGGATATCGAGCGTGCCGGGTCCCTGCTCGCAGAGCTGTGGGCCGGCTCCGAGCAGGTCGAGGACCGCTACACGCGGATCCGCCTGTACTGGTCACTCGGGCGCGTCGCGCTCGAGGACGCAAAGCCGCTCGCCGCGCTCGACAACTTCCGCCGCGCGGTCGCGCTCCTCGAAGCAACCGAGGACGCGGTTCACCTGGCCCGCGCTCACGTCGCCTGCGCCGATGCCGCGCTGAGCGCCGCTGAGGGGCTCGTTGGAGTCCAGACCCATCTCGAGGAGGCCGAGCGCCTGCTGCGGGGGCAGGCCGCACGTGCCGACATGGCCGTGATCCGGCGACTGCAGGCGATCGCGGCGCTCCGGGGAGGCGATGCGCGCCAGGCAGCGTCGATCGCCGAGCAGGCGCTCGCGCTCTCGACCGGGATGCCGGGCGAGCACGGCCGCGCCTGGCTGGCGGTCGCGGAGGCGCGCGCCGGGTCGGGCGCGGCGGCGGCCGACGAGGCCTTCGATGCCGCGATCGCGCTGCTCGGCCAGCACGGGAGCGGGCGCGAGCACGCCGAAGCGCTTCGCGCCTACGGCCGCCACCTCCGCGACGGTGGTCGCGAGCGCGAGGCGCTCGAGGTCTTCGAACAGGCCGCCCAGGTGGCCTCGAGCCCGCGCGGCGATCGTTCGGGCGCCCTCCGCTAGCAGCGGCCGGGAGGCCCGGTAGGCTCGCGCGATGCCCTCCGCCGAGATCTCGCCGCACGGGCCCTACTCGCTGCGTCTCTCGGCGCGTCACGCAGGCGACGCGACACGCACGTTCGTGGACGGCGTCCTCACATCGACACTCGCGGCGGAGGGCCGGCTCGAGCAGGCACGCGCCTGGCAGCGTCCGGACGGGATCGTCTGCCTCCAGGCCGGGAGCGATGCAGGACTCGCCCAGCTCCGCTTCATGCTCGCGGTGGACGACGACCACAGCCCCTTCCTCGAGCGCTTCGCCGCCGATCGGCTGCTCGCGACGACGATCACACGCCTGCGCGGCCTGCGCCCGCTGCGAACCGCCACCGTGGCGCATGCTCTCCTGCGCGCCCTCAGCGGACAGCTGATCACCGCGCGGGAGGCACGGGCGACCGAGCGCCTCATCGTGCACAGGGCCACCGCCGGGCTCTCGGGGCTCCACGCTGCCCCCAGCGCGGCCGAGCTCGGCCGCTTCTCGCCGGCAGAACTCTCGCGCCTGGGCCTCGGCGCGCGGCGGGGCGCGGCGCTCGTACGACTCTGCCGCTCACTCGACCTCGAGGCGCTGAGAGCCCAGCCCACCGAGCGCGTTGCCGAACGGCTTCTGCGCGAGCGCGGGATCGGCCCCTGGTCGGTCGGCGTCGTCTGCATCCAGGGGCTCGGGCGCCGCGAGCGCGGTCTCGCGCGCGATCTCGGCCTGGTCAAGCTCGCCTCCGCGCTCGCGGGCCGGCGGCTCGAACCCGAGGAGAGCGACGCCCTTCTCGAGCCCTACGGCGAGTGGGCCGGCCTCGCGAGCGTGTACCTGCTGGCGGGATACCACGCAGGACTCGTAGGCTTGCGTCATGAGGATCGCAATTCTCGGTACGGGAAAGATCGGCGAGTCGCTGCTCGCCGGGCTGCGTAGCTCCGACTGGGCCGACATCATCGCGAGCTCGCGGCGCGAGGAACGGAGCGCCGAGCTTCACGAGCGCTATGGGGTCGAGACGACGACCTCGAACATCGCGGCGATCGCAGACGCCGACATCGTCGTGCTCGCCGTCAAGCCCCAGGACATCGAGACGCTGCTCGGAGAGATCGGGCACCTGCTCCAGCCCGGTCAGACGGTGCTTTCCGTCGCCGCCGCGATCACGACCGCGCGCATCGAACGTCATCTCGCCGCCGACGTGCCTGTGGTGCGCTCGATGCCGAATGCTCCCTCCACCGTGCACGAGGGGATCGCGGGCATGTGCGCCGGCAGCCACGCCGGCCGTGAACACCTCGACCGCGCCGGCACCGTCCTTCGGGCCGTCGGCGACGTCGTCGAGGTGCCCGAGGTGCAGATGGATGCAATCACCGCGGTCTCGGGCTCGGGACCCGCCTACTACGCCCTGCTCGCCGAGGCGATGATCGAGGCAGGCATCCTGCTCGGCCTCTCGCGTGAGATCTCAACGCGGCTCGTCGTCCAGACGATGCTCGGCACCGCGAAGCTCCTTCGCGACGAGCACGTCCATCCGGTCGAGCTACGCGAGATGGTCACCTCGCCGGGAGGGACGACGATCCGGGCGATCCGTGAGCTCGAGCAGGCCGGCGTGCGGGCCGCATTCCTGAACGCGATCAACGCCGCGATGGAGCGAAGCAAAGAACTCGCCCGCGGCGATGATTGAGCCCCAGCTCCACGTCCTGGACGAACCCGCGCGCGCGGTTGGCGAGCTCCTCGCCGCGCAGGCCACGGCGGGCGGCGCCATCGTCCTTACCGGCGGGACGAGCGTGGGAACCGCCTATGAGTACGCCGCGGCGAGCGAAAGCAACTGGCGTCGTGTCTCCCTCTGGTGGGGCGACGAGCGCTGCGTGCCGCCCGGCGACGAGCGCTCGAACTTCGGGCTCGCCCGACGGACCCTGCTCGACCGGCTCGCCGGGATGCCCGAGGTTCACCGGATCCGCGGCGAGCTTCCGCCGCCCGCTGCGGCCAGCACCTACGATGCCGAGCTCGCGGGCGTGGTGCTCGACCTGCTCCTGCTCGGACTCGGGGCCGACGGCCACATCGCCTCGCTCTTTCCGGGCTCGCCCCAATTGCGCGAGCGCCAGGCGCGGGTCACGGCCGGCGCTGCGCACCTCGAACCGTTCGTCGAGCGGGTGACGATGACCCTCCCCACCCTGCTCTCGGCCCGCCGGATCGTCTTCCTGGTCACGGGGGCCGCGAAGGCCTCCGTGCTCGAGCGAGCCTTCGCCGGACCGATCAGCGCGGATGTGCCCGCGAGCCTGCTGCGCGAGGGAGACGCT
>Ga0302325_10010029_pt1 | contig 20578 bp, 30 predicted proteins | sample Palsa_T0_2_FD_201948 | JGI IMG/M metagenome (GOLD analysis project Ga0302325, IMG submission 201948) | Peat permafrost microbial communities from Stordalen Mire near Abisko, Sweden - Palsa_T0_2 | ecosystem: Environmental > Terrestrial > Soil > Palsa > Peat permafrost | place: Sweden: Abisko...
AATGAACTGAGTTGTGTTGAAGCCCGTAAGATTGACGAGAGGGAGATACGAGGTCAATGCGTTTATGATACCCACTCGACGCTTGGATAGCCAGGCGGTCTCATTCGGCGAAAGTCCGTTCGCTGCACGAATGGAGAAGTTGGCAGGACACTCAACGTATCCGGGGGCATACGTCCCATTGGGTGTCGAACCTACATCTCAGTCCCCCTAATCCCAAAATCGGCTCTTCGTACAACCAACAACAAGAAGATCAAAAGCAGCAGAAAGTACCTAGGACAGCAGCAACAAAGGCCAGAGCCAAACCCAACGGGGCCAACATGTTGACTGCGGAGATCGTGCGTTGCTCCCATCATTCCTGAGCTGCTTTTATGGATACGCCGGCCAAAACAATCTTAAGACATTTTATTTTGGCGTTACGCCACTGCATTTAACGGGCCAAGCTCTTTGGGGATGTGTTGCTATTGGGCGCTGTAGCGCGGTATCCGGTCTGGTGGTCATTTTAGGCGGTGAAATGAATGGCCGCCACTCTGACGATGATTCAATGCGTCTGGCTTGATTGGGCTGCTTGTGTCAGTTCCGGCAATTGCGGAAGCTATGTCTGTAACAGAACAGCGGGGACATTACTAAGGTCGCAGTCAAATCCGCCAATTGTCATACTGAGCTAATGCTGAAAGGCGGAAGCGACGTTCTGGAGAAAGCGCGTCGACACGTAAAGCTCAGAACCAGCATTGGTTCTCGCCGAGGTATACTTCTCAACGGTACTTGTAAGGGCGTATACAATCTTCCAGAGTAACCCGGCTGGAGAAGTCTGAAGCCTAATCTTGGATATTTCCATGTTTAGAGGGGATGGATATCTCGAAATCACCCCCCAAGGTCAATCCTTGATCAATCATGGAGCTAGCCCAAGCTTCTTCATCTCCACAGCCAGCGAACACAAATAGTCTATACATTCTGTAATACACTTACATTGCTCCCAAGTATTCCCCCAAACTATAATCAGTTATTTCTGGAAAAGGTTGGTACCATAAATCCCATGTCTCCGTACCAAAACGGCAATTGTATCCGGATACGCCTCGATCGCTGCATCCAATCGATCCTTCAGGTCCTCCTCGTGCGCACTACTATTATTACATGCATACAAGTGATTATACGTATTCTCGATGATGGGAATGACGAGTCTGTCGAAAAATCCAAGATATCCGTTCTCCCGAGAATTACCACGTGGGACCCCTTTGATCATCTCCTGATTCTGGATTTCGAAGGTTTTATCGTAGAGCAGAGTAACTAGGACTGCTGCCTGTGAATGAGTATGTATGCAAGCTCCTGCGCCACGGAGTCTATATTAGGAATGCATTGGGAGGAGATACTTGTAGGCAGAGAGGAAGAGAGGTGTGCAGGCAGATGGTTTCAGGTTATGGGGCCGTCTGAGGTATTGTTCCGTGGATAGCGAGAGGACGAACATGTTTTCGGGTTTGAGTCGCTACGTTTCAGTCATATCAGAGAAATGGGACACCTCTTTCTGCACTCCACTCGGGGCGATGAAGATATGATCTCTGCTATTAGAATAGACTTGTAAGGGGAAACTCATGACGAATTGTCATCCCGCCTCCCGTACCAGTTACCCAACCATTGTCTAACCCGTCAGACTACAGCATTGCAAGTTTATACTGTAGAATAGCCTGCATAGCTCGCAAATCAGGTTTGCTGGATGCGTAGGCGAGTCGCTGATGACGAGCTCGTCGTTCGACATTTTTGTTGTGGAACTAAAGATTTCGGGCGATCCACGGGCAAAAAGTGGCGATCCCCGCCGTTTCGAGATGCCTGGTCTTTCCCAGGAACTTCACCGGCTCAGAATGAGAAAGAATCAGCCTGGATCGAAATCCCTATTGATAATTGTCAAGCTTCGAACACGAAAAATTTCATCTTTTTGCCCATCATGGCACAGACACAGACAGCGTACATTTCCCGTTCAAAGAGTATTTCTAACGTATTTAGTACCAGGACGAACTGGGCTGACGAGGAAGAGGATGAATTTCCTCCCCCCCAAATTACCACTGATCCCTCAACCGGCATAAAAACTATCGTGTCCTACCGTATCGACCCACAGACTTCTCAAAAGATCCGCTCAACCCGACGCATCAAGACCGTCCTCAAGAAAGAACATGTCGCTCCTGCTATCGCCGCCCGAAAAGCATGGCCAAAATTCGGACAGGAGAAGGGAAATAAACCTGGACCGGATCTCAAAACGACGCAGGTTGGAGAAGATATCCCGTTGAAATTGGCATATGGATGGCGAACGGCAGAGAAACAGCAAGAAGAGCAAGGCAAGTTGATGGCCAAGGTGGAAAACAAGAAGGTTGCGTGTCGAATCTGCAAGGGCGAACATTTCACGGCGAAATGTCCATACCGCGATACCTTGGCTCCCATGGACGAAATGACCGCTGGATCAGGAGCCGGCACACCTGGAAGAGAATCACCCGACATTCCCGACGCAGCAGCCTCTGGTCTCGGCAGTGGACGATCCGCGTACGTTGCACCCCATCTCCGAGCAGGTGGTGCACGACTCCAAACGACTGGATCAAGTATGGACCGACGGGAGCGAGACGACAGCAATACTCTTCGAGTCACGAACTTGAGCGAGGACACTACAGATGACGACTTGCGAGATCTATTTGGACGGTTTGGAAGGATTTCTCGCGTGTTTTTGGCAAAGGATCGAGAGACGAATCGAACAAAGGGGTTTGCATTTATTTCGTTCCATGAGCGCACGGATGCTGAGAAGGCGATGGAGAAGTTGGATAAAAAGGGTTACGATAATTTGATCATGCGTGTTGAGTTTGCTGGCAAGAGGGAATAGGTAGAGTTGTTTTGCTTCAATGTTGATGGATACATTCTATTAGTCCTACTGTTGAGCATGTCAGCAAAATTCATATCGCGTCCGATTCTACTAGTCACTCGGCTCCCAAAACTAAGATGTCTGCCCCCAAAATGACGCTCTAAATACGGTTCCTCATTCTGCCTGGTCGATCGTTCCACAAAACAGTGGCACGATATATTAGAAACCGTCGTCTGTTCCTTGCATAATTCAATATATATCGCTTAAAGTTTCGTCCCTGACCATATCGCCAAGGTTTGCCTACCCAATCCGGATGAGGCAATTGGGCGGCCGCTCCGTAAGGAGGATTTGATCTCCGGAAGCCACTGACTTTTCCTCAACTACGTAACGTATGCATGCTGGTCAGTCGCCTCGCCAACTGTCGAGGAAACAAACGCCGGCTTGATGAGAGATGAACGCGTCCATACTGTTTATTCAATGGCGGGTGCTCGGGCTAGTGCTGCTGGGCTCGCTGTTGGTATCGATTTTGCTGCTGATACGAGCGCCGCCTGACAGTCTTGCCTATGGAGTTCTTCGAGGCGTAGGCGATTCGCCGTTATTGAGCCTCGATGCCGAGAAAAGTAATAGCGAGAACCAGGTGCGCTTTGGGGTGAAGTTAGACTGACTCAGGGGTCTGTGACATTCGAGAATCCGGCATCAACAGCACTGAATCAAATCCTTAAAGATTTGATCATCCAGAATGCCAACACCTCATACCACCCCGACAAATACAGAGACCTGGATTTGGCAGAATTCACGCGACAGACAGTAATCTTCAAAGATCTGTTACGGATATATGAGACACTTCCCGATCCGTCTGCTGATTCTGCGGCAAGTCGAATGGATCGAATAGCACTGCGTGAAAGTGTAGACATTCTTCAGAAAATACTCTTCCCATGGATGACAGACCACAAAGTTGGAGAGCCGGGAGTTGATTCGGTGTTTGCATTGGCAGAGTCGTTTCGGCAGGAAGCAGGGATCGTCATCACGACAGGAAAAGGAGGCTTCCGGTGGACCGTGCACCAAGTGAGCACGTTACGGAATGTTCTGAACTGCAAATTACCAATCGAAATGTAACTTTGCCCGGCGCTCTGTTTCCTAATTTAACAGATTTTATGCCGGAGATGATGACCTTCCAGCAGAACATAGGAAGGTTTTCGAAGAGATTGCAATTAACAGCACCGCTGGAGGGACAATTCGAACAATCGACATTAGCAAGTTATTTCCGGATCCCCATGGCGTTATGGGCATGCCTGGTGGATGGGCCATGAGACCTTTCGCCACTCTTGCTTCATCATTCAAGAAAGTCATCTTGACCGATGCCGATACCGTCTTCTTGGAGAGCCCGGAACTGCTGCTCCAAGAGCCGGGTTTCAAGAAGACAGGTGCATTGTTCTATCACGACCGACTTCTATCGGCGGCGAAGACCGATACGTACGATTGGCTAGACAATATGCTAGAGGAGGTGAATGCGAAAAACCTGGACGACATCAAAAAAGACAGCGGATGGTTCCAGAGGAAGACATTCTATGAAATGGAGAGGTAATCCACTTCTGATTCCTCGGCTGACAGAAATAGCGGCGCAGTCGCGATCGATAAGTCAACGAACCTTGTGGCATGCATGATGATCTGCCACCTCAATTTAAAGGCACAACGGGATGCTATTACCTACAGACGGTTTTACGGGGACAAAGAAAGTTACTGGGTTGGTCACGCGTTGACTAGCACCCCATATCATTTCGTCAAAGGGTATTCCGGGGGCATAGGGCGGATCAGCCGGGCAGGTCAGCTGAAGCCGGAGGACGTTGAGAAGATGCGCGAGGAAGATCGGATATCATACGAACAAAAATTGGAGAAAGCAGATGAAATTATATGTACATTACAGATATTGCATGTTTCGGAAAGCACTGGTCTGCCGTTATGGTTCAACAACGGCCTGGTGGAGTATAAGGGGGACAGTAATGACCAGTTTGTCCGGGCGGAAGGTTGGGTCGGTCACGATGGGCACTGGGGCGGCGGTCTCACGAGGTTTCCAAACGAATTGTGCATAAGTCAGTTGGACGGGGAGTTTGATCGGATACTGGGGGATGAAAGGCCACCGAAGACAGTCAATCGGTTTTCGCCCGAGATGGCGCGTACAATTGAAGCACTCATTCAGGAAGCTCAACAGTGGGATCGACGTTGCGAAGAGTTGGAACTGTATGTAGTGAGAAGGACATCATAGAACAGGGAACCAAGGGTAGCATTTGACGTGTAATATATAATATGGAAGATTGGAATGAATATTTGGCGTGCCGAGAATGCACTTAAGCGCGAGGTCTATTTCGGGAATTAATGGACCAGCAGACGTGTCCACATGGGTCAGCTGATTGGTTCGCCCTTAAATTCTCCTTTTCTCCTGGTCACCACCCCCTTGGCTGCGAAACTCCCCTTATATCTCGACAAAATAACACGCTCCTTACTCTCCTCTGCTTCTCTAAAGTCGCTTCAATTCGACGTTCACCGTTCTATTCTGCATCATGAAGGCTTTGATTCTTGTCGGCGGATTCGGTACGCGCTTGCGGCCATTGGTATGTTTTCCTTATTCAAGAGGATGGTTTGGAAGCTGATATTTACCTGATAGACTCTCACGCTTCCCAAACCGTTGGTTGAGGTACCGTCCCTAGTCATTCTATGCTAACTGTTCTAGTTTGGAAATAAGCCAATGATCTGTATGTCTCAATCAAACACGTTTCCTAATTTCAGTGCATCAAGTCGAGAATCTTGCTGCTGCTGGTGTCACAGGTATCGCGTCCAACCACGTTTCTTGACTCGCCTCTAACATTGTTGCAGATATCGTCCTTGCGGTCAATTATCGTCCTGAAATCATGGTGGCTGCACTTAAGAAGGTATTTTGCTCATTGAGCCACGTTGATCGTAGTATGAGGAGGAATACAACGTGCGTATCACCTTCTCCGTCGAAACAGAACCTCTTGGTACCGCTGGTCCACTCGCACTTGCACAAGAAATCCTCGCTAAAGACGACTCTCCCTTCTTCGTGCTAAACTCGGATGTCATCTGCGTATGCAACGATTTAATCAGTCTGATCGTTATAGGACTACCCATTTAGGCAGCTCGCCAAATTCCACAGCGCGCATGGCAAAGAAGGGACCATCGTTGTCACCAAAGTGGAAGAACCATCTAAGTATGGCGTCGTAGTCATGAAAAATCAAACAACTCAAATCGAGCGTTTCGTCGAGAAACCCGTTGAATTCGTCTCGAATCGTATCAACGCCGGAATATACATTTTCAACACCGATATCCTCAAACGAATCCCTCTCCGCCCTACCTCTATTGAGAAGGAAGTTTTCCCAAAGATGGCTACAGATGGTCAATTGCATTCCTTTGATTTAGAAGGGTACTGGATGGATGTTGGACAACCTAAAGATTTCCTTACTGGTACGTGTCTGTACTTGGCCAATCTCGCCAAGAAGAAGTCTCTACTATTAACGCCTCCTACTGAGGTATTGTCCTTTCCACTTACATTGTTAACTCTTTAGTCGTTTGTGTATGGAGGCAATGTGCTCGTGGACCCTTCTGCCAAGATTGGCAAGAACTGTCGCATCGGACCAAACGTCACAGTCGGTCCAAACTGTGTTATCGGCGATGGCGTCCGCTTGCAACGCTGTGTCCTCCTCGACGGTTCTCGAATCAAAGACCATGCCTGGGTGAAGAGCACCATCGTAGGCTGGCACAGCACAGTCGGCCGCTGGGCCAGATTGGAGAACGTCAGTGTTTTGGGTGACGATGTCACAATCGCCGACGAAGTCTACGTCAATGGTAATTCCGCTCCCTCTGCCCTTATGGCCCATTGCTCTTAACTCTCTCTTGAGCATGGTTAATGGTAGGCGGATCTATTTTGCCTCATAAAAGTATTTCGACGAATGTGGATCAGCCTCAGATTATAATGTAAAGGGATATGGGACTGAATGCGAAGACAAAGTGGATTTTTTACACAGTTTTAATGATCATCTAGTTCTTTTCTTGTTGGATGGGGTGTTTGCATGAAGTGGTAGATTTTGTAGGAAATGAGATAATAATGTAGGTCCCTCAATATAATCGCTACTCAAAGCTGTTCGAGTGTTGAACATGTCAAAATGCTCTAGATATCACCTTGATCAATTAAAACTAGACATGACCGGCCATACTACCATCCCAGTTAAAAACACCTGTTGTATCCGTAGTTTGTAGAAGTTAGGAGTGGTGGCAGCTGCCAATCAATTTCTACACCAGTCGTGCTCGCGAAGATCTCCATCACGTCCACCACAACAGCGTCACTTTTATCGCGACAAGCTCTGTCCGCCATGACGTGAACAAGAATCGCTTAACAATGTCTTCTGCCTCGTCCGACTTTGACATCGACATCGACGACGATGACCTGCAACAACTCGATCTCGCAGAACAGGAAGCGCTCTCTAACCTTCAACTTTCCTCCGCTGTTCCTGTTGGAGAATCGCTCCCGTCGTCCTCCATCCTCCCTGCAGAGAGTCCTCGTCAGCAATCATCAAATGGACAGATTAGCTACATCACAGCAAACACAACAAGTCCAAAGCGAACGCTACCTTGGTCTAACCCTCCCTCATCAAGCCCGAAACGAACGCTTCCTTGGGGCCATCCTCCCTCGTCTCTTGCAGCGCGCAATCCAGGTCAGCAAGTCAAAGGCCGATCTCGTGCGAATGAGCCCAAAACACATCACTACATTGATACCGACGCTGCAAAGACCTGGATCTATCCTACAAACGTCTCTTTCCGAGAATATCAATTCAATATCGTCCAACGCGCCTTGTTCGACAATATCCTCGTTTCTCTCCCTACGGGTTTAGGAAAGACGTTCATCGCGGCAACAGTGATGTTCAATTACTATCGCTGGTTCCCACAAAGTAAGATCGTCTTTGTAGCACCTACAAAACCTCTCGTGGCACAACAAGTAGAAGCATGTTTTAAGATCTGTGGAGTCCCCTATTCGCACACCGCCCAGTTGACAGGAACTGTTGCAAAAGTTAATCGAGCGACAGCATACGAGGAACGAAGAGTATTCTACATGACTCCGCAGACTTTAGAGAACGATCTCAAATCAGAGATCTGCGATCCCAAGAGTATTGTATGCCTGGTCATCGATGAAGCGCACCGTGGGACTGGGAATTACGCTTACGGAGGATGTGTTGCTCTAATTCGCAAAAGCAATCCTTCGGTACGGATATTAGCTCTTTCGGCTACCCCTGGTGCGACCGTCGATGCCGTTCAAGCGGTCATTAATACATTATGTATTGCAAAAGTGGAAATCCGGATTGAGGAGTCCATGGATTTGAGACCGTATTTGCATAAGAGGAAAACGGATCTTATTACCATGCCACTCGGTCCCCTGATCACTTCCATTCGAGAATTATTCGCAAAGATCATTCAAAAATATCTGGATCGAGTAAAGAACTTGAATGATCCTCGACTCAGGGATCCCCTTTCCATCACATTATACGGAGTCAAGACTGCAGGCGATACTTTCATGCGATCTCCCGCAGCACGAAATGCGAATCCTGCATTCTCGGGAATGGTTCGCGGTGTCCTCGGAATATTAGCTTCCTTGGCACATGCTTTGGGTCTTCTAACCTATCACGGTATCCAGCCTTTCTACGATAAACTCCTCGACATGCAAAACGACTACGAAACCAAGCGCAGCAAACTCACCAAGCCAAAACGCGAACTCTTCAATAATCCAAACTTCCAGGAACTTATGACCCGTCTGAAGATGTTAGTCGACGATCCCAACACAGTGGGCCATCCAAAGCTCGATCGTGCGGCATCTATGATAATCGAGCATTTCACCAATATGGAGGATCTGAAACAGGATACTAGGGTCATGGTGTTTGCGCAATATCGCAGCTCGGCCGCGGAATTGGTCAGACAATTGAAGAGGCAGGAACCTATTGTTAAGCCTACTATATTTGTTGGACAAGCTACGGACGCTAGCGGCGCTGCTGGTATGAGACAAGCTGAACAAATTGAGGTACTTTGTACATTCAAAATTGGAGCTAATATGCAGGTCATTCAAAGGTTCAAGAATGGGGAATTTAACGTCCTTGTGGCGACTAGTATCGGAGAAGAGGGATTAGACATTGGTGATGTCGATTTAATCATCTGCTACGACACCAGTTCATCTCCTGTCCGAATGGTACACTCCCATTTCTACCTTATCTGACGATAGTTACAACGCGTGGGTCGAACTGGCCGTAAACGAGAAGGGAGAGTAGTGTTTCTCTTAACGGAGGGGAAAGAAGAACGCGACCATGTCAAATCCCAAGACGCCTATGAAAAGATCCAAAAAAAGATCGCCTCCGGGAATGAATTTGAATTCGATCTCGACAAGTCCCCTCGTATCCTTCCCCCCGAATTCAAACCCGACTGCATCAAGCAGGAGATAATTCCTCCGAACGAGACGATGGCCCATTTAGAGCTCAAAGTCGATCGACGGAAGAAACTTCCTAAACGACAGAAAGATTGGAGTTTGCCGGAGAACACAGAGACGGGATTTGTTAAGGCATCAACGCTGGGAGCACGAAAAGGAATGAATTCGGAGAACAGCAATGGATCTCTTGCAGAGGGACATACTACGAAGAAACGAAAACGGCAGATTTCTAAGGACGATGAGGAGGTGGCGTTTGTTGATCCTGCGACGTTGAGATCGCCGTATATGTCAAGAGAGGATGAAGAGAGAGTCAAGAGGCAACGAGTTTGTGTGTCACCGACACCGCCGAGCATGACTTATCTCGATACCAAGAGCAGTGGTTCCATTCCTGCAGGACTAGTAAGGAAACGCCTTGTATCAACACGTAAAGCGATGAGAGATCCCACCCGCTCTAAAAGAACATATACCGAAGACGACATGGACGAACTTACCAGTACTCCGCCTAATCTCCTTGCCACGGAAAAAGTAATCAAAAAGGCCGGGCTCACTCCACGCAGTGTCAATCTTTCTCGAGGCAACGATCTATCCAGCCCCATCAGTATAGATTCGGAGTCTCCGCCTCCCCTGTTTAAAGGCTTGGATGATGCAATTTCTTCCTCCGGCGAAGAAGATTTGCCAGATTTAATGGAGGAGTTTACACGTAAGGGGGATCAAAGCTCAGGACATGTGCATAGCTCAAGAGTGAAGATTGATAGTGATGAGGAGTATGGATTACCCAGTGAGTTTGATACGACTCCGAAGAAGAGAATTCGAATCGCATATGATAGTGATGAAGACGAGTGAGGAGTTTACATAGTACCAGGGATGCATGGGACGGGAGGGAGTCTGGTTGATTTATTCTTATACCGAGGATCTTGTGCGGGCATTTTAGCAAAGCATGAATGCATGATACATTGATTGTTAATACATTCTATGATGAAACAATACAATATTTTTCAGGTCTGTCGTTCCTGATGTTCTTCTTGAGAGTACACGGAGGATGCATCTGACGCACATTGTTGTCCGTCATTGACTTCTGCACCCTCATATCCCGCTCCTGAATCCTCAGTCCAAACCTTCTGCGAGACTAAAGCCCGAGTCGAGCGTGATCGCGAAAGTGCCGTATACCGCTCATGACAAGGAAGATCTTCGGGGATCTTCTTCATACTAGGATACGGAACTTTTCTCCCTGACACAGGCGACACCATGGACGACATCTCACTGTCGGTCGTGAGTTCTGAGCTTGCATTCGTTGCGCTGGAAATGTCTTCCGCAGAACCTGGCGTGGCAGTAATAGCTGGGGACGGACAGCAGTAGGCGAAATCAGAGTCCGTGGGATAGGCCTTGCTCATTTTACAAGCTACCACCCCACGATGAGTGAATTGGATATTCCCACATCCACATCTTTCCAAATGACCGCATAAGTCTCCGTTCACAGGTATCTCATCTGAACAAAACCGACAATAGACGTAACTAGCCGACACCACTGGCTTGCGCGGGCGAAAGCCTCTTGCATCATCCGTCGCGGGCGAGGCATCCCGTACAGTATGTTGTCGTTTTAAATCGGTCAGATCGACTTGTTGGACAGGTTTCGGAGTGATATACCCGATATCAACGTACTTGGCGACTTTATCGTATGCGGAATCTCGTTTCTCTTGGGTCTCTTCGAAGGTTAGGAGATTAATCGGCAGTGAGATCTCCATGTGCTTATTCTCCTTGAGCGATTTGTTCCATTTTATTCGGTCCCATAAGGTTGCTTCTGCATAGGAGGACTCGTTTGTCGGTAGAGGGGGAAGATCGAAGCAGGGTATATCGTGGACTAGGGTCGTTGGAACTGTTGAGATAGGTGGTCTGGCTCCACCTGGGCGGGTATGCTCGCGACCAGTCTTCCTCGATTCATAAGGGTCGTTTCGCCATGTCAACTACAGGTTAGCGATCCATCTCAAAGGGCGAGGAACACGTTTTGAACGCGTAAACTAGTGAAGCCTTTATCCTTCTTCGATGAGATTCCTTGTAATAACCCCGCTCCCGTGGAATCCAAACTCTTCTTCAAACTCCTAGAAACAGACCTACTCTCTCCATACCCATATCCGTACTTATACTTCCCGCCTCCCCCGAGAGAGATCCCCGAGATAAGTCCCTGGCCAGTTTTGTCCATTGCAGAACCCCAGTTGGGCATGGTTCAAGTTGTGAACTCCCATGTCGGGCGCGCAGGGGATTATATACCATTCACACCGTGTATACAAGGAGAGTGTAATTGTGAAACGGGCTTCGCCATTTCAGGTAATTTTGTTTGGGTGTGATATTTAGTGGTCGGATGGCGAAGGGCATCACGAGGTCTGTGCGCCACATTCAGGGACCCATCAAAGAAAGATTATTTATCTACGACCGTTGTATCACACACCGCCCTCCGCCCAGTGAAACGGACCAAACATTCACAGCGAGTCCTCGCCTGATCAGGGATCACGAACACCAGCCCCAGGGGGACAGGGATAAAGCAAGTTTTCGAAAGAGGGAATAGGGGATAATGGTATCATGTTTATTGCTGTACATACATATTAAGCTGGATATTGTAGATGGAACGCTACTGACGGGCAAGGATACTTCCTATTTGGAGACACAGGTCGAGTAATCCTAATCCCTCATCTGCTCCGTCGATGAGCATTTTATCCGTCTGTGCTATTTCGAGTAATATCGCGTTCTTCTGCCTCGAGGATAAAGTCTCTGTGTCAACGATCAAATCATGTAACTACCGTCAACGCCATTTCCGCAAATAAACAATCCCATCTAAAGAGGACAACACAATATAAGAAAGAGACAGAGAGACAGACAGAGAGTGAACATAAAAACCCAGAGTTGACAAGAACGCGAATAGGCCAACCGCCTTGCATAGAGAGAGATCCATACCTGATTAATGATCCCCCCAGCACTCCATCCCTCAGCAATCACATCCTCGACAACAGGCCCAACCCTCGAATAAAGCCCCCCCTTCCCACCCACCTGACACGCCTCAAGTAACCGCTCAATCAACCGCTGCGGCACAACCCCCGCAATCTCCTCTATCGTCTGCACGGTGACCACCCCGCCGCCGGTCTCCTGCGTGTTCGCCATGACCACGTCGTCCGCGTCCGACTCGACGGGTTTGGGCGGCGAGAATAGTTTAGCGGAGGTCTGGAGGTAGGTGATTGCTTTTCTTAGGTCGCCTTCGGAGGTTCTGACGAGTGCTTCGACGACCTAGAGCAAGTAAGTTACCGCGAAGGATGGCAGCAGAACGAAATGCAAGGACAAAAGGAGGAGGGTATTGTGAATAGGACGGAGAGCCGGAAGGGGGGAGTGGGGAGATGGTACCCCAGGCTCCATTTGAACGGACTCTTGCTGTGCGATGTATTCTATCCTTTGCGAAGTATTCACCGGATCCAAAGCCTTGAACCGAAACTTAGCACACCGACTGGCCAGGGGCTCAATAATCCTAGCACAATCAGCACCTCTCACAAAAAACCGGATGTGTTAGGGACGGACCTAGTGACATAATTGCAGATAAGACAGAATCGAGTGATCTTGGAATATGTCTCCATTGTTCGTCGCAGTGCTGATTGTGCGTCTTGGGTCATACTATCTGCCTCGTCGAGGATGATGATTTTATAGGGAGGGCAGGGGTAGCCTCTATCTCGTAAGTCCCTGGATTGGAATACTGCGAGAAGGGGACGAGTAAGGATTGGGAGGGAGAGTACTTGACTGATGAGGATACTGTCACACGAGCGAAATTCTTGATCTTGTCGCGGACGATACTTATCCCCCTCTCATCCGAGGCATTCAACTCCAACACCCTCGTCTTCATCAACTCGGGCCTACAAGTCAGCTTTTCCAACCACTGCCACCCGCGGTTCACAAATCCAGCGCACGCAACATACCCAAATAATTCCTTACACAAAGCCAGGATAGTAGACGTCTTGCCCGTCCCAGGAGGTCCGTAAAACAGCATATGACTCAACTATATCTCAACCTGGCACGTTTGAGGGGAATACATTTGATGACTGGAGTGTTTTTGTGAGGACTGCGATAGCGTGGTCTTGAGAGGATACATCCTCGAGTTTCTTGGGCCGGCTGGGAGGTTAGTTGGGGTGAGGTGATGGGGGAGGAATTGGGGGAGGGACTATTTCTCGACCCAGGGGACTTCTCGGGGAGCGAGGTTCGCGTTTGCTTTTGCGCGTGGTTTGCTGTCGAAGATGGCCATTGCTGGGTGTCACGTCGCTGGGCCTGTTCCTTGTCACTCGAAGTCGAGAACGTAGGGAGATTCTGCGCGTGTTGAAGTGCACGATGTGATTTGCACGTAGGGTGTGACGCGACGAGGTGGTTGATCTTGAGTCTGTGTGTGGAATTGCGCCCTAGAATCAAAGATGATTTGCAAGTAGGTCTGTGCAACGCCTCCGATCGATCACTCACTCAACAATCACCGCAACTTTACTTGCCTACGTTATCGATCCTTGGGCGCTGGCGTTGATGGCATGAATGGTGAATACATCGACTCCCTTGCTGCGGCTGACTCAATCCTCGCTCAAACATGTCTCTGAATCCTCTGTCCTTCGCTCATTCGACTTGATTGTGCAAGCCCACTCTGTCTACCTCTATTTCCTCGAGTACTTTCCCTTCCCCCCGTATCCCTTTCTCTACTCCCATTCCTGTCTCCCATTCCCTGTGTCTCACTCAACGCTTCTGGCTGTCTTATTCCCGCGGACTCTGACGGTAGTAATTCTGCACTGAGACTCCTGATCCGATTCATCGTGCAAGTCAATATCCTCTCCCCCAAAAGTCCCCTCTCCGCCTTCGCAAGTGTCGATCTCCCCGTCAAAAGAGCCACAACCCTCCTTCTCGGGACTTTTGCTGTGAGCTTTCTTCCTCATTTATTGCTCTCTGTTCCCAGTGCCGGGGAGCCCACGCAGGGGTACCTGCACGGCGGACTCCTGCTCGACTTTATCGGACAACGTACGCACCTTGTGCCCCGCGCAGAGGACGCAGAGTAATTGTAGATGGACCGACGAGTCGATGGCGGCTGTTGGCGGTGGATTTGATTATTCTGGGACTGCAGTTGACGATGTTGGCTGTGACGGCTAGTACTGCGCCGCCGGAAGTGGTTCAGGCGCGACCGACTGGGTCCGAGGAACTGGATCGCGCGGAGCGGGGGGAGAATCCCGAGGATGAGGAGGAGGAGGAGGATGTTCAGGAGGGGGAGGAAGTGAGCGAGGCGGACATGGAGACGAGGACGGAGAGTGGGTATGAACATACGGTGATTAGTGTGGGTGTGGTAGAGACTATAAAGTTGTTGTGGGATAGTGATGTTCCTGTTGTGCGCAGATTTCGATAGAAGATCGGGGGGTTATGGATGTATAGTATTGAGTGGAATGGGAATGTATTGGTACTGGTGCCGGAGTAATTGCATTGAAATGTATGGTTTTATACATGTCATAATTATCTACCCTTATGACCCTTTGAAGCCTCATATATCCGCCGTCCCCAATGTCTAGATCCAGATCTCCTGTTACAACCTGAGATGCCATACTAAGGTCTCCCACTGCGTATTCTCTATTGCTCATGCTCATAACTCCTGACCTTGGAGAAATAAAAACTCTTCTCGTTCTTCATACTCAAAGCCTACAATCAACTTCATGTATCAGAGCAGGAGTATACAGTCCTCTCCCCATCATCGCGATTAAGAGAATTAAACTCCAACCACACAAGTTTATTATGTTTCCCCCTCGAAGTACTCTTAATCTACCATCAACCCCCGTTTCCCAAGCCAACAAACCTGCAGATCTTTAACAAAAACATACCCCCTCGGTCCAGTGACTTGAATCTCCACCTCCCCCGTCTCACTCATCGTCCAAACCCCCTCACTAACCCCCTTGACATCCGCGACGCCCGTCCACGTAATCGAATGCACCACCTCGCGCGGCTCCGTCGTCGTCAACACAGTAAGACACCTCCCCCCGGGATAAAACCGCACAAACCGGAAATAAGTAACCATATGAATCGGCGTGTTCCACGAGCTATCGCCCGCCCCAGGACGCAGGTAATGGCACGTGGCGATGTAACAGCCATCGAACCGTATGCGCGGTCGATCAATCAGCATCCTGCGCCAGTCGCTGTCGTAGTCCTTCACACAGCGCGAGAGGATCGTGCTGGGCGGATCAAAGTGCCGGAAATAGTGCAGACACAGGGCCTTGTACAGACTTGCTTCGCCCTGCGAGAGGGAGAGCAGTTTTTTGCAGACTTGTGAGGTGTGGACTAGGGAGGAGAGGGATTGGAGGGATAAGTGCAGCAGGATGTGCAGCAGGATTTCGTCGGGGACGGTCGCTAGGTAGCATGGTCTTTCGGGATCCTCGGGCTCGATGGAGAGGATTTCGAGGGATGCGAAGGATTGGGCTAGGGCGGTTAAAGGGTCCGTATGGCCTCCGTGGGGAGTGGGTCCAGGGTGGTATTCCTCCACTGAGTATCCTGAATGGAAATCATCGTGTCGGGCTTTTGTTCCGGAACTTCCTCCGCCACCGCCCGCAGGGAAATACTTCTGCTTGTAATGCTTATCAACATCCGGATCCATCTAAATCAGTCCCTTTTTCCATAACTAAGAGCAGGGGAGTCACCTTGAAAGCTTTGCGGTACTGAATCACTGCCTCACTCAGACTCCCCTGCCGTTCCTTCAGTATCGCACTCTCATACATCTCCAAAGGAGTCTTAATCCTTTGCTGCGGAGGCGACCCATCAAGCGACTGTCTCGGCGAAGTTTCTCGCGGAGAACTGAGCGATTCCGGCACCGCCGCTTCCTGTCCCCTAGCCCGTGCTCTGTACCGTGGTGGAGAATGCGACTTTTGCTTCTGAATCTCCTGGCGCCATGTCGAGCGGAAAGTCTCCAGCTCATCTAACATAAGAATCTGCATATACTACGAGGAAAGGAAGTAGCAGACGGGAGATGGACGGACCTTCGTCGACAGGGGCGCTCAAGTCCATTTTGTTTTCTGCAGATACCCGAACTGTCCGGCGTCAGTCGAGAATTCGGCGATCCGGATTCCGAGGGTTGGGTTGGTCCTTGCACTGTCCGATGCGGCACGGGATCGCCAGGCTGGAACGGCCAATCAAGTCTTGGCTGTCGGTCAGCGTTACGAATCCCTGCGCGTCCCTGAGGGTACCTGAATCGAGCAGCGTCTGCGCGCATATGACATCTGTCTCTTCGAGTACCGCACTGTCTCTGGAAATCCCAGGACGGAAAGGTTTGGGAAACCGACTTGCGAGTTGGCATAAGAAAAGCGCTGGACAAGGAACTTTCGATGCCCACAGCTTGACGATTAGCGCAATATCAGAGACTAGTGATCTTCAAAGCGAGAACTCGACGGTCGTCAAGAGCCACCCAAGAAACCCCGGGATGCCCGAAGAACGGACCAAGCAGGGTATCAAGGTCCATACAGTTGGTGAAAAATGGGCCAAAACATGGATGCGCAAACTCCGAAGAAAGAAGAAGAAACAGTTCAACCCCGCTATAATTCCAGAACCTCGCTTCAAAGTCCTAACTCTGGCGGAACAACTTCAACTTGCGCAGACGGAGGATTTTTCCCTAGAGGAGTGTCAGGTATTACTATCCCAAGCAGGACTGAGATTGTATATAGATGCAAGCTACCATCGAAATTCTTCAAAATCCCTCTCGCGCAAAGACCTTCTTTGAAAAGTTATCGCAGACCTCGTCTCCTACAAGACCATACGAGAAGACTTCTACTGGGAGTCATTCGCCGCCGGAATATCTGACAGAGGAAGCGCAAGGGACTTTGGATGGAGGATCTGTAGAAGAGGAGTCGCCCGATCTGAAGGAGTTAGAGAGACGGATAGAACAGCTCGCTCGGGACCTTGAGAAAGTATCTCACATGGCCGAGGGAATGCGTCGTAGCCCATCTGGTTCCTTTCAAAAATCTTCCACTTTTTCAGTGTCGTGTCGACCGAATCCGCCGAAAGATCAAATATCCTTCTTCGCATGTACCCCCCCTTCCCCCTTGGTCCTTGCGCTGAAAACGTAGATTGGTGGGGCTATGAGATTGCGGTAAGGCCATCCATCCCAACGTCCGTACGGGAAATTAATTTCAGATCCCCAAAACCAAGTTAGACGAATTTCAAGGAACAAAAGTACAAAGCCTAAACTAATCCCTTTTCCTCTAACAAGTACTGTAGACTATGATCGAAACGTTCATGGGTTTTATGACCATGTTGCGGGCCCCGCAACTCACTGTCATCCAGCCATGGATCAAAATCGCCATAGAATATCTCAGGTCCAAAAATCTGATTACTTGCGCTGATAGTAGAGCGAATTACCAGATTGCGGTACGAAACTGGGAGGCTTCTGCTGAGTGTTGTAGGTGATGCAGGATAATGGGAGGGGGGTGATTTTGGCGGCGACGTGGATTGTTCCTGTTCTTGTTATACCGCGGGCATGGGATTATCCGGAGAATGGGGAGGAGGCAACTTAATGCGCTATCATGGAGTTTTGGAGGATCTGAATTGCGGCATTATCTTGGAGCGTTCTGCTTATATTTGGGGGTACAGTTGGGATTATTGGTTAGGCTAATCAAAAGCATCACTAAAAATATGTGATCTCGATCATAGTCGGAATTCTGAATGTCCGTTGGACGTATACTCCAAAGACCCGCATTATTCGCTGTTCGCCTACAGCGTGGAAGGGAGGGGACAGAACATCTTATAACACTCCTGAGAGTCATTCTTTCCAATCTGAAATATTATGCATACATGTCTAAACAGTCTCCTATCTAACAATTCCGCGTTATAATTTCCTCAACTTCATAGTCAGCCACCCCGCGACCAGACTTCCAAGTCCGCCAATAACCATGACCACAGCAATGGCGCTGACTCCACCATTCCCCTGTGTCTTGCCCTCCGTCAACTCTTTACTCTTTCCGGGCTCTAAGATGGCAAATACGATACTCGATACAAAGGTCATGATAAACTGCGGCAATGTAACGAATACGTTCATGATCCCCAGCATTTCTCCGGCAACGTCATTTGTTGGCGCCGGTTCGTGTAGATGGACTGGAAATGGTCGAGGGAACATCTCTGAATTTCTTTGCCCGAGTCGCAGGACGCGTTCTTCCGAAGGTCTTGATGGGTCTTCGTTGAAGACTTCCAGATCTTCGGAATGGGCTCCAGATAGTACGCTTTCCAGTGAATCCCGTCGCGTAGTGCTGGATTCAGGCTCTCCATCTTCGTGAGATACTCTCTCCTTTTCAATTTGATCGTAACTCGGCGGCGGTGTACGTCGTTCCGTCTCGACCATTTCGTATCCGTCCTCCGTTTGTCCCATCTTAGCAATTTCATCCCCCAGTAGCGCAAACGGGGCCCAGCAAGTAACCGCCCACGGCAATCCACAGAGTCCAACAACAAAAGTAGCACCACGGACACTTTGTACGAATGGCGCACAAAGCATTGCAAACGCAAATAACCCGTGGCCAATAGCCCAAGCAATTGTCAAAGAAGGTCGAACCGGCCTAGCTTTATCCACTAGAAACTGGAAAACTTGGGGAATTCGAGATTGTTGCCATAGCTGGGTGAACCGAGATGGTTCGTCGTCGGATGGCGTGGGTTTTCTTTCATCGTCTGGTTTCCGGACGAAGGGGGGGAGGAGGACGCTCGATACTAATGTGACGCAGGAGAATACGACGAGTGCCATTGATCCTATTCGAGCGATATGGCCTACTGTGTCTGTGATGTCGCTTTCTTCGTCTTCTGAAGACGGAAGACCATTTTGATGTCGGGCATAGACCTCACCAACCCTTCCGTAAGATACTTTCTGGGGGAAGAGTACCAAGTAGATGAGTAGAACAACATATTAAACCATCCCAACCACGCGAAGAATTGTATTCCGAAAATCGCTCTAATGCGTACCGGTAAATGCATGATCGTATGCCAAATCGCAATCAACACAAAAAACAATGAAGAAGGCTTCCCCGGTTGTACCCTTTCCATTAGCACTTTGTTCATATATACCCGAGGCAATTCGAGGAGCAGGACGTACCCCCGTTTGATGAGAACTCGTTCAGACACAGAGTAGCATGTAATCCCAACTGTAATAAATAGTCCCACAGCAGATAAAAAACAGATAACTTTCAACTGCGTATTGCCCAAGAAAAACAACACTTCCCGTAAATTTACAAAGCCCCTGAAGCAGTTAGACTTTGCACTTGATGGTGGGATTACATTGTATAACCGATTAGATGGCCGCCTGCAACCATTCTACTCGCCCATGCATTGCCGATTTCTTGTTTCTGCGCAGGTAGTGTGTCCACTATAATCGCCCGACATGCCGCTTGCACTGAAGTTAGGAAGAACAGCGGTTAGGGGGATACCAGCATTGATGGCGAAGTCGAGGAGATACACACTGATTACAGCAATCCAAATTACGAGAGTGGCGTATTGATCTGGAGCTGTTTCTTCGGAGATGAAGATCGAGGCTACTTCTTTCGTCCAGCCGATTATCATCAAGTTTATTCCTACGATTGCTGAGCCTGCCACCATGAACGGACGCCGGCGACCTGAAAGTTAGTGATCTCCTTGCCCGTCAAAGTTACCCCATCGTAGTCGCGATCGATCTGATATAGCTCCCACAAGAGGCTGCGTTATAAGTCCTTCCTATTAGCTTGACACTCAAAACACGGAAGAATACCGGACAATGGACCAGCAAGCCATACAAGCGACATTTGAGCCTTCGATAATCCCAACGAAAGTAAATAAGGCGTCCCATACGACTGCTCCACACTCCCTACAATCAACAACCACCCAGAACAATGGGAATAAATACAAGTAAACTGCAATCCAGAAAGACAAATCGTCAACAACGCAAGTCGAATAGTCTACTCGTCAACGGCGATTCCAGTTCTCCAAGTTGTTACCTGCGACTTTCCCTTAATCGTGGCTTCGCCAACCCATTGGCTTTGAGAGTCTTCCGGAGCAACATTGTGTTCTAACGTGGCCATAAACAAGTTATTGCATTGCCTTTTTGGAGGGACGGAAGGAAAAGGACGCGCGTAAGGAGCGCCAAAAGAATCGAGGAACGGTGACAAGGACGAGTTTTAGTGAGTGACGTGCCAAGGCCGGACTCCCAAAATTTGTGTGGGGGGTTGGGATCTTGACGGAAGAGAGATAGATGACCATTAAGGGGCAGTTCCACCCCAGAATCT
>Ga0302325_10010031_pt1 | contig 20574 bp, 21 predicted proteins | sample Palsa_T0_2_FD_201948 | JGI IMG/M metagenome (GOLD analysis project Ga0302325, IMG submission 201948) | Peat permafrost microbial communities from Stordalen Mire near Abisko, Sweden - Palsa_T0_2 | ecosystem: Environmental > Terrestrial > Soil > Palsa > Peat permafrost | place: Sweden: Abisko...
GCAACCGATCGGTGGCATTTCGTACGGTTGGGGAACGTTCTAACATGCGCAGCGCAGTGATGGCAGGCGGCGCAGCCGCAAGCGTGGTGTTCGGATGCGCGCTCACCGCTTGCGGCTCGCAAGGCGGGGAACCAGCGAAGCTCGCCGACTCGATCACGCACGGTATCTATAGCGACGACCTCGACGCGACAACCGCGAATTTCGACGATCAGCTCAAGGGTCAAGTCACGCGCAGCGACCTCGGAGACCTCTCGGACCAAATGCATGCGCTCGGAGATTACCAGTCGCTCGCGCAGCGCACGGCCGATCCGAACGCCCGGAAGTATCAGTTCGACGCCACCTTCGCGAAGGGCATGATGCTCGTGCAGTTGCGGCTCGACGCGGACGGAAAAGTGGCCGCATACCGGGTCGAGCCCGAAGCGTTCCCAAGGATAAGCCAGGCCTCGCGGCCGGGCTCGTAGCCTAGCCGGCGAAGCCCGCTGCCCGCGAGCGGGCAGCGCCCACTTGATTATCCCGCATGTCGATCAGCGCGGGCAGGTGGGGCATTGCGAGGTTGTGGCGCATCATGTTGATCAAGATGCAACCCTGTTCGATCGCGTCGTCGAGCGCGACGTGCGTGTGCGGCAAGTTTTCGTCGATCCATTCCGGCGGATACTGCCGCTTGCCGACTTGGCGGTATTGGCGTTTCATGACCGCGGCAGCATAGCTGCGCAAATCGAGGCTCGCGAACCCGATCGGGCTCTCACCGACGAAGCGCTGGAAGTAATAGTACATGAAGGTGAAGTCGAAGCCGCTCGGCGCTCCGCAAATGATCGGGCGACCGTGGACTCGCATCTCTTCGAGCCAGGTCTTGCAGTCGACCATCGCTCCGCGCGGCGAAACGAGTTCCTCGCGCGACCGCTTGAACGCCTCGGCTTGCTCGGGCTGCGCCCACCAGGTCATCGTGCGCTCGTCGAGGCTTGCGTCGTCTAAGAGTTCCAGGTTGCGCGAAAACGTACCGACCAGCTGCTTTTCGATCGTGAACGCGGCCAGGCCAAAACTCAACATGGAGAAGAGGCCCGGGCACGGCCCGTTTGCCTCGATGTCACAGGAAACGTAGAGTTCCGGGGTCGGCTGCAACTGTTCTTGTGCGATGCGGCCCTTTTGGCATGCACGCCGCGCCGGTCCTTTGGGAGGAGCGTAGGAGTGCGGCGATTCCCGCCGACAAAGACGACTACATGAGGCGCGACGCGACGACCGATCCCGCACTGCGCTCGTGGGTCCCCGTCGAGCGGGGCAGCGACTTTCCGATTCAGAATTTGCCGTACGGCACGTTTGTGCGTGCAAGCGAACGGGCGCGTATCGGCGTGGCCATCGGCAGTTCGATCCTTGCGCTCGACGCCGTAGCAGAGGCCGGGTTGCTGGACGGCATCTGCGCCGATGCGCGTGGCGTCTTCGGCGCCACCAGTTTGAACGGGTTGCTCGCGTGCGGCCGAGCGGCCTGGCGCGCGACGCGCGAGCGCATCTCGCGCCTGCTCAGTGCCGGAGACCAAACCTTGCAGGCAGCCGGGATTGCAGAGCGCGCCGTTCTGCCCCAGCGGTCGGTTGCGCTTACGCTTCCGATTGAAGCCGGCGACTACGTTGATTTCTATTCGTCGCTCGAACACGCTACGAACGTCGGGAGAATCTTCCGCCCGAGCGGCGATGCGCTGCCGCCGAATTGGCGCCATCTGCCGATCGGCTACCACGGCCGCTCCGCGAGCATCGTCAGCGGCGGCACGGCGGTGCGCCGGCCGCGCGGGCAAATCAACCTCGGTACCGGGTCGCCGCTTTACGAGCCGAGCCGCGCGCTCGATTTCGAACTCGAACTTGCCTTCGTGACCGGCAACGGTCCCGAGCCGCCTGCGCCGATTCCCGTGAGCGCCGCCCGCGACTATATCTTTGGGCTTGCGCTGCTCAATGATTGGAGCGCGCGCGATATGCAAACGTGGGAATATCAGCCGCTTGGACCGTTCTTGGCCAAGTCGTTCGCGACGTCGTTGTCACCTTGGATCGTGACGTTCGATGCGCTCGAGCCCTACCGCGTGGCGGGACCCGTGCAAGAACCCGCGCCGTTGCCGCATCTCGCCTCGTCCGCGCCCGAGGCGTACGACATCAGTCTCGAAGTGGCGCTAACGTCGGAGGCAATGCGCGCTCGCGAAACGACGGAGCAGACCATCACGCGCACCAATTTCCGCGGGATGTATTGGAGCATGGCGCAGCAGCTCGCTCACCTTTCGAGCAACGGATCGCGCGTGCGCGCAGGTGACGTTTTTGGCTCGGGCACGATTTCAGGAGCCGGCCCCAAAGAGCTGGGCAGCCTGCTCGAACTAACATGGCGTGGTGAGCGGCCGCTCATCCTCGCGGACGGAACCCAGCGCTCGTTCCTCGCCGACGGCGATGAGGTCGTCATGCGCGCCTGGTGCGAAGCCCAAGATCGAGCGCGGGTCGGCTTCGGCGAGTTGCGCGGTCGCGTGCTTGCGGCGTCGGCCTCATAGGCGCATCTGATGGTCGTCGGTGAAGCCGAGTTCGCGATACAGCCGGCGGCCGGCGTGACTCGGATGCACGAAGATGCGGCGCGCACCCCGCGCGCGGGCTTCGGCGATCGCTTCGCGACACAGCGCCCGTGCAAACCCGCGTTTACGAAATGCGGCAGCCACATAGACGCCTGCAAGTTCGGCGTGTAGCGAGCTTTCTGCGTACGGTAAGCGCTCCCAAAAGAGTGCGCACGCCGAGCCGACGACGCGACCCTCGGCCACCAGCAGCCACGCCGCCAGACGCTCCGCACCGAGCGCAGCGGAGAATTCGCGCGCTGCCGAGCGAACGAACGAACGTGCGTCGCCGGCCGGCAGCAAGCCGAGTTCGCACAAGCTCTCGCAGCGCAAACGCGCGAGTTCGGTTGCGTCGGCGCGCGCCGCGGGACGCATGATGAAATTAAGGGAGTCGGCCACCGTCCGTCCTTTGCAAAATAAAAAGCGCGCCGTCTAGCAGCGCGCCCGTGTTTCTCGCGTCTCGAGGCCGGTTACATCAACTACCGGCACCCGGTGCGTGAAGCACGGGCCAATGCGGCGGTCGCGGAAGCGGACTTGAGAACATGCGAGCATTCAACCACACGCGCGGTCCGCACGTCAAGCGCGCAGGACGCCGCGATGCGTGGGGAGCGCGGTAAGGCGAGACGAAAACGACCTGGTGGATATGCGAATCGTGATGTGGCTGCTCGGCATGGCGCTGGCGGCCATGATCGGCGGCGCGCTCGGCGGATCGTTCGTCAAGGAACGCGGTCGCCAGATCTTGCCGATCGTGATTCTGCTGACCCTGATCTGCGGCTTGCTGATCGGCTGGGGACTCAACGGCGAACTGGACTTGATCGAGGCGTCACGACAGCAATAGAGCCGGGGCAGCGCGAGCGAGCGCTATTCGGTTTTGTTTACGGCGATGGTCGCCGCTAGGAAACCAAGCTTCGAATGGGTACCGTCGCAAAACGGCTTAGTCGTCGATCCGCCGCAACGGCACAATGCGACGACGGGCTTGCCGCTCACATCGAGCGGGTCTCCGTCGGCATCGACAAGGTCGATTGGTCCGCGAACAAGATATGGCCCGGTTGGACTGATCTTGATCTCTACTTCCGCCATGAGCTTGCCTTCCTCGCCTCGCGAGCAGTTCACTCCTTCACGCCGCGCATTGCAGTCGCGTTAGAAATTTCGGGCCGATTTTCGTAGCGCCGAAGAAACGGACCCGGCAGCGGCGAACGCTCTCGTTTGATGTCCGTTTACTTCATGCGCCGCCTTGGCGGCGTTCTCATCGGCAGTGCTGCCGTCGCCCTGGCCGCGTGCCAAGGCAATCTCGGCAGTTCGGGTCTCTCGATTCCGCAGGGTGGTACCTACGGGCAGCCTGGCGGCCCCGGCCAAGGCGGAGTGTACGGCCCGACGACGGCTAGCCGGCAGCGCACGGTCGACGGCGCGGTCTTGTTGACGGCTGATCGCAAGCAGGTCCCGCTGCCGACCGTCGACGGCTTCTCCGTCACCCTCGACGTTTTGTCGCAGTCGACCCCGGGCCCGGCGGGTTCGGCAAGCCTGACCCGCACGGTCACGAGCCACGACTCGCCGCAGCCGGAACTCAGTCCCGTGGCGAGCGCGGCGGGCAGCCCGAATGCGGATCCCACGGCGAAGCCCGGCGGCGGGTCGCCTGCGCCGGCCCCCTCGGCACAGAGCAGTTCCGGACCGAACAAGCACGCTTCGCCCGCTCCGAAAATCGTGACCAAGACGATCGTGTATCCCGACGATGCTCCGGCTCCGCCAAGTCCCGAGCCGAGTGGCGACGTGCAAACGTTTTTCAAGCGCACGCCGATCGTGCGCGGTTATATCAACGCGCCGGCCGATCTTACCATCGCTGGCGCAAGCGCTCTCCATTTTACGATCACCAAGAGCGAGCAGCTCACGGGTCGCGGCTTCACGATCGCAATCTACCAAACCGGTAAGAGGCATCACGAGCGTCTGTTGGCCGACGATTCAAATGCCGTTCTCTCAAACAACATTGTCGGCGCGACCGAAGACGATCCGCTTGTCCTCAAAAAGGACCAAGGGTATCTCTTGATGTTGTACGGCGATGAAGTGCCGGCCACACCCGGACCCTATCCGTCTGCGGGGAACAATCCGCTGCCGTTACCGAGCGGCTATACAACGGCGCTTCCGGGCCAGCCCGGGCAGCCGCAGCCGGGACAGCAGCCTCCGCAGGTACCGCCCGGCTACGCAACACCGATCCCGCAACCGACGTTCCCGCCGCACTGAGAAGCCGTTTGACGGAAGCACGCCGTCGTGGTACTCTTTTTCTCGCTGCGCGCATGCGTAGCGTGATTTGATTCTTCGTCAGAAGCACGAAAGGAGAAGCGCACTATGAATCGATTCGATTGGCACATCACGACCGTCACGCCGTTTGTTTGCGCGCTCCTTGGCGGCATGCGTGAAATGGCGGAGACTCTGCGGGTGGACACGCGGCACCGAAGCTGACGCAAAATGCGTTGGCATCGTCGGCCACTGTGGCCCCCGCAAACTGCGGGGGCCTTTTTTGTGGCCCCCGCTCGATCCCAAATAACACTACGATTGGAGAGTATCGTGAACTTCGAGGCGATCAGTGCGCTCGCTCGAATACGTCGCGACGAGTTGCTACGTGAAGCACTCGTGTGGCGTCTCTTGCGCAGCGGGCGCTGTCAGCGGCGTCGATCGCTACGCGCACGCTTGGCGCGAGCGGTGCGGGCGATGGGTTACTTCGCGCTTTCGCTTGGCGACGTACTGGCGGAGACGCGCTGAATTTCGAGCGGGCATGCAAGCGGAAGCGTTTGCATGAGCGTCAAAAACAGTGCGTACTTCGCCGTGTTTTTCCTCTTGCAACGCGCGCCCGAGATCATTTTCCGTCCGCATGCCGCTTGGAAAGCGATATCGGCCGAACGCACTCCACTACCGGTTCTCTTTCTCGGTTACGTGCTGCCGCTAACCGCAATCGGGCCGGCCGCAAAGTTTATCTCATTGCGAGTCGTGGGCGTGGTGGAGGCCCGGGACAGCGTCTACCGCGCATCCGTGCACGATGCGGCCGCCGCGGCGCTCTTTTCGCTTTTGATCGCGCTTGCCGGTGTCTTTCTGGTCGGCGCGATCGTGAACGTGCTGGCGCCGGCCTTCGGGGCCGCGCGGAGTTTCGGCAAAGCCCTGCGCGTGTCGGCCTACGCGCTGACCCCGGCTTGGCTCGGCGCTGCGCTTCAAGTTGATCCCCGTGTGCCCGCGCTGCTGCTGCTCGGGATGGCCGTGCTCCAGCTGGTGTACTCGCTTTACCTGCTTTACCTTGGCCTCGTGACCGTGATGGGAGCGCCGAGCCGCCGAGCGGCCGTCTACGCCCCGCTCGCCGTCTTCTGTGCGGTCCTGGTCGCTTACGCCTTTGGGCGTGTGATGGCTGTGCTATAATCGCCTTCGCCTTGCCGGGGGCCGGGCTCAGCGCAACCTCAACCTATCAACCCCGCCAGGACCGGAAGGTAGCAACGGTACGTAGGCCCTGACGTGTGCCGCTGTCCACCTGGTCTCCGGCGGGCTCCGAGCAGGGGCTCTGGTGATCGGAGGGCATATAGCAGACCCGATGCCCATTCCCATCAGCGCCCTCACGGGATTAGTGTTCGGCGTGGCCGTGCTATCTATCGGGCTCTATCACGTCACCTGCGTCGGCCCGCGCTTCCGCTCGATCCTGCACACCTTGCGCGGCGAAGGCGACGGCGACGCCGCCGAGTCGGTGGCTCTGTTGCGCGCCTCGCAGAGCGCGCATGCGGCGCGGACCGACGAGCGGCTCGACGCGCTCGAGACATCGGTCGCCCGCGACCTTCACCGGGTGGGCTTCGTGCGCTATAACTCCTTCAGCGACGTCGGCTCCGATCTGTCGTTCACGCTGGCCTTGCTCAATGCCGACGGCGACGGCGTGGTCGTGACCAGTATCTATTCCCGCGAAGAGACGCGCACGTATGGCAAAGCGGTCCGCAAATTCGTGCCGCAACAGGGTGCTTCAAAAGAAGAACAGAGCGCGATTGCGATGGCTAAGACGGGCGTCAGCGCCTAGTGAGCCGGCCGTGAAGAACGGATATCTGATCAAGATCGTCCCGCCGTTCGGTTATCGGGTCTTTCGGCTCGAGTTTTCGCGGCGCCACATTATCGTTGCTTTAGTCGCGCTCCTGATAGCGCTCGGCATCGTCGGGGGCTACTATTTCTGGACCCTCAGCCACGCCGAGGCGCGGGTGTTCGCGTTGCGGTCGCTAACCGACGATCAGCGCGACCGGCTGGAGAAGATCGATTCGCAGTCGGCCGTGCTCGAGAACGAACTGCGCGCCCTACAACAGCAAAACGAACAAATCCGCCGGATGATGGGCGCGCGCTCCGCGGGCGCGCAACCGGCGGTCGTGCCGACGGACGGCCGTCAATCCATGCGCACGGACGGCGACGCGTTCAGCCAAGTCGCGGCCCGCGTCGAACGCTTGCGAGCGGAATCATCGCGGGCTCGCAGCGACGGGGACCGGCTGCGCAGCCTCGCTCTGCGGGTCATGAACATGGGTCGCCTCGAAGACCTGGCGCGCGCGCAAGTCTTGGCGGCGATCCCCTCGGTCAATCCCGCCGGCCCGAATGTCGGCATCCGCTCGCCGTATGGTTGGCGAATCGATCCGTGGCCCGAATTTCATCGCGGCGTGGATCTCGACGTCGACTACGGCGATCCGGTGCGCGCGGCGGCGGCAGGCACGGTCGTCGCGGCGGGCTACGACGGCGGCTACGGACTCAAGATCGACATCGACCACGGTAACGGTTACCACACCTGGTACTGCCACCTTTCTCGCATCGACGTCACGCCCGGCGAGTACCTGCACAAAGCGCAGCACATCGCGCTGGTCGGCTCGACCGGCATGTCGACCGGCCCGCACCTGCACTACCAGATTATGTTGGACGGCAAGGACGTCGACCCGGCGCCGTATCTGAACGGAGTGCCCGGGCGCGTGCTCGCGAGCCTGCGCTAGGCGGCTCGCCGCTCGCAATGCTTCACCCGCCGTAGCAACGAAGAAACCGTTGTGAGTACTCTCTCGTGTGAAGTTTGGGCGGTCCTGTACTGGGTGCTCCGGCTGTTCTGGATCGCGATGCTGCTCTACGCCGTCGTGTCCTGGGTTCCGAGCCTGCAAGGGCGTTGGTCGAACTACGTTGCGCGCATCGTCGAACCCGTGCTCTTGCCGGTTCGGCGGATCATCCCGCCGGTGGGCGGGCTCGACCTCTCGTTTCTGGTGATCATCGTCCTGGTCGGTCTTGTGATGAATCAGATTCCGGGCGGCGGCAGCTTCTCGTACTGCAGCTACTATCAGCAGTAAGATGCCGCTCGCACCCAAAGCCGAGACGCCGCGCGAACGGATCTCGAGCAACGTCCGCAACTTCTGCATCATCGCGCATATCGACCACGGAAAGACCACGCTCTCCGACCGTCTGCTCGAGGTGACGCGCACGGTCGCGATGCGTCAGATGGAAGATCAGATGCTCGACGCAATGGACCTCGAGCGCGAACGCGGCATCACGATCAAAATGCACCCGGTGACGCTCGACTATCTGGCCGACAACGGGCAGCGTTACGAACTCAATTTCATCGATACGCCCGGGCACGTCGATTTCTCATCGGAGGTATCGCGCTCGCTTGCCGCCTGCGAAGGCGCGATCCTCGTGATCGATGCAGCTCAAGGCATCGAGGCGCAGACCCTTGCGAACTATCATCTCGCGCTCGATCAGCAACTGACGATCATCCCCGTCATCAACAAGATCGACCTCCCCGCCGCCGACCCCGAGCGGGTGAAGAAGGAGATCGAAGAGCTGCTGATCATCGAAGGCAGCGACGCGATTCTGGCCAGTGCCAAAGAGGGCATCGGTATCCACGAGATCCTCGAGGCGATCGTCAAACGCATTCCGCCGCCGCGCGGTACCGAAGACTACCTGCGCGGGATCGTGTTCGATGCACAGTTCGACCCCTATCGCGGGGTCGTTTCGTACGTGCGGATCGTCGACGGGGCACTGCGGCCCGGCGTTCGTTTCATGTCGATGAATCAGAAGAAGGTTTACGAGGCGACCGAGGTCGGGGTCTTCAAACCGGGCATGCGCAAAACGGACGCTCTCGAGATCGGGAACGTCGGCTACGTGATCGCGAATATCAAGTCCCTTGGTGACATCGACGTCGGTGACACGATCACCGAAGCGGGCAATCCCGCGCCCAAGGCGCTGACCGGCTACAAACCGATCGTTCCGATGGTGTACTGCGGGCTGTATCCCAACGAAGGCGTCGAGGTCTCTCAGCTGCGTGACGCACTCGAGAAGCTGGCACTCAACGACTCGGCGCTTCATTACGAACCGGAAAGCTCGATTGCCCTTGGTTTTGGTTTCCGCTGCGGATTTCTCGGGCTCTTGCACATGGAGATCGTCCAGGAACGCTTAGAGCGCAACTATGCGCTCGACCTGATCGCGACGTCGCCGTCGGTTGTGTTCCGCGTTACGATGACCGACGGATCCGTTGAGAACATCGACAACCCGGCCAAGTTGCCGGTGCGCGACAAGATAACGATGGTCGAGGAGCCGTACGTGCGAGCCACGGTCATCACGCCGCCGGAGTATGTCGGCGCGATCATGGAACTGACGCAAAACCGGCGCGGCACGCTCGGAAACATGGAGTACCTCGCCGACGGACGGGTTATCCTGACCTACGAGATGCCGCTGATCGAAGTGATCATCGACTACTTCGACCAGTTGAAATCACGCACCAAAGGTTACGCTTCGCTCGACTACGAGTTGATCGGCTATCGCGAAGGCGACCTCGTGAAGCTCGAGATCCTTCTCAACGCGGAGCCGGTCGACGCGCTCTCGTCCATTGTCGCGCGCGAAAAGGCAGCGCTGCGCGGGCGCGGCCTCGTCGAGAAGCTCAAGGAACTGATCCCGCGGCAAATGTTCGATGTGCCGATTCAGGCGGCCATCGGGGGCAAGATCGTGGCTCGCGAAACGGTCGCCGCCATGCGCAAGAACGTCCTCGCGAAATGCTACGGCGGTGACATCAGCCGCAAGCGCAAACTGCTCGAGAAGCAGAAGGTGGGAAAAGAGCGGATGAAGCGCGTCGGCCGCGTCGATCTTCCCCAGGAAGCTTTTATGGCCGTCCTGCGGCTAAACGAAGACTAGCGCCGCCTTTTTCGCTAGGCCTTCTTCGAGTAGAACTTGCACCAGCCGTGCGGCGAAATCGCACCTTTGACGATCTTGCAGGCGCCGTTGCTCTTCGCCGGATTGCTCTTGGCCGGTATGTAGAGACTGCAGTTCGAGCACTTTGCCGCGCCCTTGGGCGTGGTCTGGTAGGCTGCAGCCTGGGGGGCCATCGTGCCGCCCGAGACAGCGTCGTGCGTCGCGGCAGCGTCGGCCTCCGCTCGAATCATCGCCAAAGCGCCGATCGCGATCGGCGCGAGCGCGAGTTTGGCAAGAAGGTCGCCACGCGACAGCTGCTGCTCTTTTTCCACGCGTCAACTCCGCTCGAAACGAGAGGGAACTATCTCCCTTTGCCGTGACGTTAGCAGAACTGCATTCAATTAGTCCAGCCTAATTTAGACCCAAGCCGAGCCGTCGCCGGCGTACACGTTTCCGTAGAGATCGGCTGCATCCGGTGAAGGCTCTTGCTCGATTGCGTCAGTCGTCGCGTTGACGGTAGCCGTGATCTCGGCGCGCAGCGCTTCCAATTCAGCGGCGCTCACGATGCCTTCGTCGATGAGCTTGCGTTCGAAGCGCGGCACCGGATCGAGCGCGCGCTGTTCGGCCACTTCCTCGCGGGTACGATAGGTGCGATCGTCATCGTCGGTCGTATGGGAAAGGAAGCGGTAGCATTTCGCCTCGACCAACGTCGGTCCGCCGCCGCGCGCCGCGCGGGCTCGCGCTGCGCGCACGGTCTCATAGACCGCAACCGGATCGAAGCCGTCCACGATCGCGCTCGGCATACCGTAGCCGGCGGCGCGCGCCGCAACGTCTTGGTTGACCATTTGCTTGCTCTGCGGCGTTGAGATCGCCCAACGATTGTTTTCGCAGATGAAGATCACCGGCAGGCTTGAAATGGCGGCGAAGTTCATCGCTTCGTGCCACTCCCCCTCACTGGTCGCACCCTCGCCGAATTGGCAGAAAACGACCCGTCCCAATTCATGCCGCAACTTGAGCGCATAGGCGGCGCCGGCGGCGTGCGTGCACTGCGAAGCAATGATCGAACTAAACGAAGCGATGCCGAGATCGTGCGCGGTCACATGGTTGATGATCTGGCGCCCCTTGGTGCGATCGGTTGCCCGCGCAAATTGCGAGCGGAAGAGGTCGTCGAGCGGAAAGCCGCAAGCCAAAATCAGGCCCGTATTGCGATAGTACGGAAATAAAATGTCTCGGCCGCGCTCAAAGGCTAGTCCGGTTCCCGCTTGAACCGCCTCGTGGCCCTCCGACCCCATGGCGATTGCAATCTTCCCTTGCCGGTTGAGTTGGAAGCCGCGCGTGTCGACCGCTCGCTGTAAGAGCATATTGCGGAGTAACAAGAGTGCGCGTTCACGTTCGCGTTCACGCTCGTGCTCGACGCGCGGTTCGGGTCCGGCTTCGCTCATGCGAACTAGTGTCGAGAGTGCGCAGAAGCCTCCTGCAAGTGTGCAATCTACCACTTTACAGGCCTAGGTCGCAGCAGTATACTCGGGCTACGTCTCGAGACGAAGAAATACTAGAGTGACGCCGAGGAGGGTGATTGACCTCGCAAGATCCACCCGGGCACCATAAGCGGAGCGTGCGGACGCGACTAGCGCATTTCGAGTAGCGCAAGCGTACCGAGTTGGACGGAGATTATCCGGGCTAGGGCGCAGTACGAACTCCGATAAAAACGACATGAGCGCCGCGGCAGTCCCGCGGCGTTTGTGCTATCCAGGAACGATTGCGGCGGTTTTCACTTTGTGCAACGGCGACCGCTAGATGCACAACGCTTGCCCCTCCATCTTCGCCGCTTGTCTAATGCCAACGGTCCCTTCCGCAAGATACGATGGCTCATCGAAGCCATCTCTTTAAGTGGGGGTAATTGGTTGTTTTTAGCGGATGTGAACCCGCTGATCCCGGCGCCTAGTTGGCTAGACTCGGGTGATACTGCGTGGCAGTTAACTGCTGCGACGTTCGTTGGTCTGCAAAGCTTACCGGGCTTAGCAATTCTCTACGGCGGTTTAGTCAAGAAGAAATGGGCCTTGAACTCGACCGTGATGTGCTTCTACGCCTTCGCGGCAGTCCTCGTCGTGTGGATGCTGTGGGGCTACAACATGGCCTTCGGCGCGCCCGCGCTGATTCCAGGGCCGGCTTTCCTGCAAGCCACGGTCGGAATTCCGCATCCCGCGATGGGACCGGAATTCGAAATCGGACAATCGACGATTCCGCTCGCTGCGGGCGGGTTGCCGGATCTGCACTTCCCCGGCTCCGCGATGATCTTCTTCCAATTCGTGTTTGCCGCCATCACACCGCTCTTGATCGCGGGATCGGTGCTCGGCCGTATGAATTTCAAAGCCTGGATGGTTTTCGTTCCCGTCTGGAGCTCGATCGTCTATTCGGTCGGCGCTTTCATGATCTGGGGCGGTGGTTGGGTTTCACAACTTGGCGCCGTCGACTACTCGGGCGGGTACGTCATCCATCTTGCTGCTGGTGTTTCCGGCTTCGTCGCTGCCGCGGTCGTCGGACCGCGACTGCTTGAAGACCGGCAGGACTTCGAACCAAATAACTTGATCATGGCGTTCGCCGGCGCGGGCATCTTGTGGCTCGGCTGGAACGGCTTCAACGGCGGCGACCCGTACTTCGCCAACGCCGACGCCGCTGCGGCCGTACTCAACACGAACATCGCGACCGCAGTCGCATTGCTCGCCTGGCTGATCCTCGACATGTGGGCGATCGGCAAACCGAACGGCGTTTCGATGATCAACGGAATGATCACCGGGCTCGTCGGCATCACGCCTGCCGCCGGTTATGTAGACGGCTGGGGCGCGGTTGCAATCGGTCTCGGAGCCGGCATCATCGCTTGGCTCAGTCTCAACAAGCTTGGTCAACTTCCAATATTGAAGCGCGTCGACGACACGCTCGGCGTGCTGCACACGCACGGCGTTGCCGGCTTGATCGGCGGATTGATGGTCGGTTTGGTAGCCAATCCGAACATGATCGAATATCTGTCGACCGACAAGACGGGCAAAGTCAGTGCCGTCTCGGTCAGCGGGCTCTTCTATGGCGGCGGCTTCGCCCAACTCAGCCATCAAGCCGTCGCCGCGCTCGTCATCATCGTCTTCGACGCGGTCATGACGTTCGTGATCCTCAAACTGATCGGCCTCGTGATTCCACTCCGTGCGAGCAGCCCGGAAATGGAAGGCGGCGATCTCGCAATCCATGGCGTCGATCCGATGCCCGTGTACATCCCAACTCCCGGCATTCGTCCGCCGAGCGTTGGAGGAGCACCGGCCGGCTAGGCAACTTCCCCGATTGGGTAGCCGCAGCAAACGCGCCGTGAGAATCGGCGCGTTTGTTGCTGTTGCGGGATCGCTTTATCGAAGGTCGCTCTTTAGCCGCCTGCGGCGCGCCGGAAGCCCTGCAGGCCGCGCGGGGCGGCACCGGCACGTTCGGCCTGCAGGACACGTGCGAAGGTAGGTGGGTTGGCCAATACCGCGCTGATAAATCGGTCGACTTCGCTCGGCTCACCCTCGACGTCGATTTCGAGCGATCCGTCGCGCATATTGCGCACCGTACCGGCAAGGTTGTAGTCGGCGGCGATGTCGAGGATCCGGTCACGGAAACCGACACCTTGCACCCGCCCGGTCAGACGCACGACTTCGCGCTCGATCACGCGGCCTTCAATTTTGCGCACCGAAGAGGGGAGCCTTCGTTCGCGCAAAATGGCGCAGGCATGGACGACGACGCGTCGCCGGAGCGCGTCGCTGCGGCAATGTACGAACGCGACCGGGCTGCGCACGCGATGGGGATCGAACTCCTCGAGGTGCGAGCCGGGTTTGCGCGCCTCGCTTTCAACGTACGCGACGACATGCTCAACGGATACGATATGTGTCACGGAGGGTTTGTGTTCGCGCTGGCCGATACGGCGTTTGCCTATGCGTGCAATTCGCGCAATCGCGCGACGGTGGCGCTGCAATGCGCGATCTCGTACGTTGCGCCGGCTCGTGCGGGAGAACGCCTGATCGCGACGGCGCAAGAACGTGCGCTCGGCGGCCGAACCGGCACCTACGACGTCGAGGTGCAGCGGGCGGACGGGACCGTCCTTGCGTTCTTTCGGGGCACGAGCTACCGTGTCAACGCCTCGGTCATGTAAAGCTGGAAGCGCCTCATGCTGATCTACGTTGCTACGAAAAATGGCGGTAAGCTGCGCGAACTTCGGCAGTTGTTTGCGCCGTTCGGTTGGCGTTTGGAAACCTACATCGGCTACGCGGACGTCGCCGAAGGCGATACATCGTATGCCGAAAACGCCGCGTTAAAGGCGGCGGCCTTGCACGCCCAGCTCCGGTCGGCGGGCGAAAGCGCGAATGTGCTCGGCGACGATTCGGGTCTCGAGGTGAGCGCACTCGGAGGGCGTCCGGGCGTTCTGTCCGCGCGCTACGGCGGAGCGCAGGCCTCCTGGCACGAACGACGGGCGCACTTGCTGGCTGAGCTTGCGGCTACGGGGTCCGCCGATCGTAGCGCGCGCTTCGTTTGTGCGCTGCATTTTATCGGTGGGGACGGCCGGGTTCGCGCGGTGCTCCGCGAGGTCGCGGGGACGATTGCGAGTACCGAAGCCGGCGAGCGCGGATTTTCCTACGATCCGATCTTTTGGTACCCACCGGCCGGTAAGACATTCGCCGAGCTGACGGACTCGCAGAAAAACCGCATCAGCCACCGCGGGCTCGCCGCACGTGCGCTCGTGGACCTCGGCGGCTCAGCGCCTGGCGGCGGAACGGAAAACGAGCGGCCACCCGTGAAAAGCAGCGCAGACGCCGGGATGTAGCTCAGCTTGGTAGAGCGCTTGCTTTGGGAGCAAGAAGTCGCAGGTTCAAATCCTGTCATCCCGACCACCGTGGCGCCCGTGGTCTAATGGATAAGGCACGAGTCTTCTAAACTCGAAGATGGGGGTTCGATTCCCTCCGGGCGCGCCATACGCTTCCGAGATGGAGGACCGGCGTCGCCGCATGGGCGAAAGATCGGGGTCGCGCCGTGGTGATCGTAGCTCAGCTGGTTAGAGCGCTGGACTGTGACTCCGGAGGCCGCGGGTTCAAATCCCGTCGATCACCCCAGCTTTGACGAAGCCCCGCACCGCGGGGCTTTTTTAACAAAGCCCCGTACTCCGGGGCTTTGTTCTTCCGTGATGGTGTCCCACCCGGGGACGCGGGACGCTATCGTCGTAGATCAGACCAGGTACCGCGCTTGCGAATACCGGTTCCGAGGAGCTCGCCATTTCGAGCATATCGCGTCCGATGAAGGGAAGGCGTTTCGACCGGTCGCTCGTCGCGCGCGTGACATTGCTTTCCGTGGCTTTCTTTCTTCCGCTGACGGGCGCGGCCGCAATACTGATCGGGCAGCAGACGGCCCGGATCGCGATGACCGTTCACGAGAGTGAAGGCATTGCATCCAGCCGGCTTATGACCGACGTCGTCCGCGCTTTACGGCAAACGCGCGATCGCCTGCAGTTCGACGGCAACGCAGCCGCGCCGGAGCGCATCGCCGTGGACCGATCGTTGCAACGTCTCGACGCATACGATGCAGCGCATCCGATTTCGAACGATTTGACGGCCCGCTTGAAGCGTTTCGAGGCGCAATGGGCCTCGGTGCCGCGTTCGGTGGGGGCAGGGCCGCAGGTCGCCGCGGTCCTTGCGACAGCGTTCACGCTTCAAGATGCCATCGGACAGCATTCCGCTCTCGAAACGGATCCCGCCGCTTCGACCGCCGAGTTGATCGATGCCTATGGAGCCCAACTTCCGGCGGTTGCCGAACGCGCCGATCAGGCAAAGGTCATCTTGTTGACCGCGATTCGCGCGCGGCGCCCGATTGGGGGCGAGCGTGTTGCCGCGGCCGTCCTCACGGGCCAAGCGCAGCACGCCCTTGAAGTTGCGATGGGCGAAATCGAAGGGTCGGCCAAGATCGTCGGCATCGATGACAAAAGCGACCGCATCGCAAGCATCGCGAAGGCCTTCGATGACGTGTTCGGCGGCAGATCCGCGCAACGTCCGGCCGGTCCCCCGAAGACGACTGCGGCGCTGGGCGATGTCGTTGCTTCCCTCGGGCCGATTCGCAAGAGTCTCGAAGCCTCGATCGCCGCCTCGACGCCGGTTGCGCCGCCATCCCGTACCCCGGCGGGCAATGCCGCCACGATCCGGGCTTCCGGCAGCGCAATCGCGGAGAGCGTCTATCTTGCCTCGAACCGTCTTGGCGACGCCCTGGGCGAACGTCTGGCGGACCGCGCGCGGCGCGAACGCTTCATGCTCGCCTTGGAACGCACCGAGGCGGCTCTTGCGGTGCTGGTCGGCTTGCTGCTCGCCTTGAACTTGGCGCGCGCCATTCACCGCCGCGACCGGCGCGAGCTCGAACGGGCACGCAACGAAGCCGAGAACCTGTCGCAGGAACTCGAGCGTCAGCGCATGTTCGAGGCGCTCTCGGTGACCGAAGCTCATTTCCGCGCCGTCTTCGATCGTTCGTCGATCGGCGTCGCGGTGCTGGATCGCGAAGGCAACGTTCTGCGCAGCAACGCCGCGCTTGCGGACATGATGGGTTCGATGGACGACCGGGAAATCGGTGCGGCTCACGCGCAGTTCGCGCACCTCGTGGCGGGCGAGATCGAGTCGTTCACGACCGAGCTCGAATCAAAGTCACCCTCGCGCATGCGGTCGTGGTTCGAGGTGACGCTCTCCCTCGTGCGTGACGATGCCGGCGAACCTCGTTTCGCGATCTCGATGCTCAAGGACATCACCGAACGCAAGCGCATTGACGAACGGCTGCGCTACGAAGCGACGCACGATGCGCTGACCGGTTTACCGAACCGCGCTTGCTTTTTCGATCGCGTTCAGGCGCGGGTGGGTGCAACCGGCGCGGGCGCAGGTGCCGTTCTCTTCGTCGACCTCGACGAATTCAAATTCGTAAACGATAGCCTTGGCCACGCCGTCGGCGACCAAGTGCTCGTTACATCGGGGGAACGTTTGCGCCGCGCGGTCGGCCCCGAAGATTTGGTGGCGCGTCTCGGCGGCGACGAATTTGCCGTGCTCATCGAGACGCGTGCCCAGGACGCCGACGTCCATGCGGTGGTGGAGGACATCGAGCGCTCACTCGCGGAGCCTGTTTTTGTCGACGGTCGCGAAATATTCGCGACGGCGAGCATCGGAGTAGCGCTTCTGAGCGAAAGCTATCGTTCCGTCGAAGAGATCGTGCGCGACGCCGACACGGCGATGTACTTTGCGAAAGCCAACGGCCGTTCGCGATCCGCCTATTTCGATGAGACGATGCACGATCGCGCTTCGCGCCGGCTCGACATCGCAACGCAGTTGCGCCGAGCGCTTGAACGAGACCAGCTCTATCTCACCTACCAGCCCGTCGTCTCGCTTGCGACGGGCGGCATTCAGTCGCTCGAAGTGTTGTTGCGCTGGCAGCATCCGGAACTCGGTACCGTCGCGCCGGTCGAATTCATCGAGCTTGCCGAGGAGATCGGACTGATCGTGCCGATCGGCCGTTTCGTACTCGACGACGCCTGCCGGCAATTCGCAGAGTGGAGACGGCGCGGCGGCGCAGCTTCACCACCGCGCCTGTCGGTCAACGCTTCGGTGCGCGAGCTTCTGCAGCCCGACTATGTCGACGCGGTCGAAGAGATCGTCGAGCGTCACGGCCTGCTACCCGGCGAACTGCTGCTCGAGATCACGGAATCCGCGGTGCTCTCGAGCGAGAAATTCTCGCATCATACGCTCGAGCGGCTCAAGGCCGCAGGCGTCGGTCTTGCGATCGACGATTTCGGAACGGGCTACTCATCGCTGCGCTACTTGCAACAGTTCCCGTTCGACGAGTTAAAGATCGACCGGTCGTTCGTCGGCGGCGCGAACGGCGCACTTGCAAGTGAGCCCATCGTCACGATGCTGTTGAGTTTGGGAGCGGCTTGCGGGGTCACGGTCGTTGCCGAGGGCGTCGAAACGACGACGCAGGCTGCGCGCTTACGCGCCCTTGGCTGCCCGAGCGCCCAGGGATACCTATACAGTACGCCGCGTCCCGCAAACGAGGTTGCGGACCTGTTCAGCCGCGAAGCGGCGAGCTATCCGAACGGGCGGCTCGTGCACGGCATCGCGCAGCGAAAGCGCGCCTAGACTCGCTCGGCAACCGCTTCGGTTCGGGTCGAGATTTGATTGCGCCCGGCGGCTTTTGCGTCGTAGAGCGCGCGGTCGGCCCGTTCGAACAAGGCCGTCGGGGTCAGGTTTCGCTTGCGTTCGCTGAAACCGATCCCGATACTGACCGTCACTCGGCCGAGCGGGACGCTCTCGTGAACGATGTTTTCCTCCAGCACTTCGGCACGAATGCGGTTCGCAACTTGCTGTGCGCCTTCGAGTGAGGTCTCCGGCAACAGGATAATGAACTCTTCGCCGCCGATGCGAGCCACAAGATCCGTCGTTCGTTGCAGGCTGCGTTGTAGCGCGACTGCGACGAGGCGAAGCGCGTCATCACCGGCCGCGTGCCCATAGCGATCGTTGTATTGCTTGAAATGGTCGACGTCGATCATCAGCAAGGCGATGTGGTTCGTCGTGCGCCGATTTGATTGGAGCGCATTGTCGAAGCGCTCCTCAAAGACGCGCCGATTGTCGAGTCCCGTCAGCGAATCCTTTCGCGCGATATCGTAGAGCCGCCGATAGAGCGACGAAAATCCAACGAGGAGCATGAAAAGGACGACCGTCGAGGTCAATACCGCTTCAAGCTTTCCGACGTACCACACGACCGAGTAACGTGAAGGTGAGAGCGCGTTGAGGATGCCGTCAAGCAGCGCCGTAAAGAGGGCGATCCCGAGCCAGATCTGTAAGCGAGTCGCTTTTCGACAGCGTCGCAGGATGACGATGAGACCGAGCGCATTCCAGCCGACGAAGGCTGGTGCGACGACCGTGGAGTAGAGCGCCGTCAACCGGCCGTGCGCGACCACAAGAACGGGGAGGTGGTTGCGACCGAAATAGATCGCTGCGGTTAGCGTTGCCGCCGTTACGATGGTTAGTGCCACGCTTCCCGTCAGCACACGCGGAATGTTGCCCGGAGCAATAACGCGGCGTGCGAGCGTCGGATCGAAGAGGGAAGCACCAATGATGCAGAGCGGAAAGCACGTGTGCCAGAGAACAAAGAGCCAGATCGAAATCTGAAGGTCGCCGATTGAGAGCGGACCGGATTGAAAGAGTCCCGGGAATGCAAGCAAATACGGAATCGCAAGCAGACCCGTCAATCCGTATGCCGCAGCTAGAATCGTGCTTCCAGCCTTGCCGTCGACGTAGAACTGGCTCAGGAACAGATACGCGGTCAGCAGATCGGCGCCGATCCAAACCGTCGCGCAAATCGGGAGGAACGCGAGGATTACCGGGCCTTGAATGTGGTGAAAGGCCGCTGCCAGCGCCGCCGAAAGCGCCAGCACGACGACGAACGCGACGCGCACAGCCTTCGTCACGAGCTTTGATCTTGTTGCGCCTAGTTGCGGCAGGAGGGAAGCCGCGCCAAAGGCCATACTGCTTGCATCGGCGCCAATTTCGCGTAAGGTGCGCAGGCCATGCGCCTGTTGTGTCTTTGCGGGCTTTCCGTGACAGACGTCACCGGCCGTGTGCATTCGGGCGCTTGCTGTTTTGCTCGTTTGCTGCGGGGCGGGCGGCACGCGACGCGCGCCGACGAATCGCCTGAACTGCGGGACGATCGTGCACGAAGGCGCGAAGGACGATGCGTTTCGGTCAATCGGGTCGTGCCCGAACCTAGGTGCTATTGGAGAGAAGCTTGCTATGATCGTCGAGATGCGTACCTACACGCTTGCGGTAGGCGCAACCGCCCGCTACCTGAAGAACTATAGCGAGAAGGGCCTGGCGGTGCAGACGCGCATCCTTGGCAACCTCGTTGGTTACTATTCGGTGGAGATCGGACCGCTCAATCAGGTCATCCACCTGTGGGGGTACGACGGTCTCGACGACCGGGGCCGGCGTCGCGCCCAGCTGTGGGCCGACGAAGAATGGCTTGCCTACGCGCGCGACCTCGCCGCCAGCGGCATCGTGCTCAAACAGGAGACGCAAGTGTTAACCCCCGCTCCGTTCTTTACGGTGCCGCAGCCCGCTTAACGAGCAACGCTGCGACGGCGGCCGCCGGTTCGCAAGGTTGTCCGTCCGGTCTCTCGAAGCGAGGTGGCCGCCAGTGCAAGCTCGTCAGGAACGCCGCGTGAACGATAGATCAAGCGCGATCTCGCAGTCCGATCGAGTCGGGGCACGACCAACGCCCCTAGCGAATGACGCCCGCATCGGCCCAATCGTTGTCCATGCTTTGCGCGGGCGCGCCGACGAAGTCGATCGTGCAACCCGGATTCTCAGCAGAACCCAAACGTCGGGGCAGAGCAGCGTTATTCTGCTGACCGGCGAGCCCGGGATTGGAAAGACTGCCTTACTGAACGCGATAGCCGACCATGGGCGGCAAATGGGTTTTAGCGTCGGCGCTAGCAAGGCAGAAGAATTCGATCAGATCGCGCCGATGGCACCGCTGCTGCTCGCGCTGCGTTCGGGATCGGCGCCGCTTTTATCGCGGGACGAATTCGCGGACCTGGCGCCGCTCTACCAGCAGCAACTGTGGCTCGTCGAACGCCTTACCGCAACGCTCGAGCAGCGCGCGCAGAAATCCCCATTGCTCATTGCGATCGACGACCTCCAGTGGGCGGATCGCTTGACCGTGTTCGCCCTGCGCGTCATGCCGGCTCATCTGGTCGGGTCACCCATCGTTTGGCTACTCGCGTCGCGACCCAATCCCGCGCATCCCGCGAACG
>Ga0302325_10010033_pt1 | contig 20570 bp, 18 predicted proteins | sample Palsa_T0_2_FD_201948 | JGI IMG/M metagenome (GOLD analysis project Ga0302325, IMG submission 201948) | Peat permafrost microbial communities from Stordalen Mire near Abisko, Sweden - Palsa_T0_2 | ecosystem: Environmental > Terrestrial > Soil > Palsa > Peat permafrost | place: Sweden: Abisko...
ATTCGAGCGAATTTATCGAATATTCGATCGAATCGAACATATTTATAAGTTCGATCCGAAAAGATCGAATCGAATTTTAAGGAATTCGATTCGAAAAGATTCGATAGGAGCCCTACCCAAAACAATCGCGGCTCGGAGGGAAAGCGAAGATGCCGTAGAGCAGATTTAAGATTCGTGGTGGCCTTGAAGATGTAATTGCATACAGCTTACATCTTAAGATAGAGACCTTAGCAGTGCAGGATTTCAAAAGCCTAAAGGAAGACTTGAAAGACCAGCTGCCGTAACTGTCGCTTCTTAGAAATTCTATCGTGTGTGAGATGATGAGAGAGTTCCTGCAGGTTGTGGTTCGGCACGCATACGGATATCTTCCGTCACCGCCGGATTTCTCTAAACATAAGATAGTGCTTCATAGGGAGGATTGTCTTCCAGATATGCGTGGATGATTTTGTAGCTGCGGCACGTGATATTAGTCATGTGACGAAGCTACGAAGCCATTAGAGGGTGCTTGGACCCTCTCCTCATGTATTTAAATCACTTCCTACCTCCTGTAGTTTAATACATCGCTTTTCGCAACTACGATTTGAACTTCCACCATCAAATCGCCTTCCCCAGGTTAATGAGCCAACAAACGAATCTCATGTTTAGAAATGTCCAAGAGATGGTATGGATATTGCGACGAAGCAAAAATACGTTCTGATCAAGTAATTCCTACTCCTTATGTCCTTGGTGTACCCTAAGCGGTGTTCATGAGAGAGAATCGAGATGGAGAAGGTGTTATGAGATAGAAGTAAGTTACGTTAAGGATTTGACGAAGCTACCGCCGCAGATCAAATCACAAGTCGAGAATAGCCACCACCAAAAAGATACGTACAAAGCCAAGTTTCAGGCGAGCCGAAGGCCATGGTTACTTAAGCTGGAGAACACAATGTTTGAGTAGGCCGCAGAAATACAAGCTCTTCTGCCACAAAAACATCTTGAATGAATTGACTTCCCCATGTGTAACCTAGCTTTCCCCATGAATCACTCACGACCCTCGTCGAAACAATCTTATCACTAACTCGAGAGCTTTCAAAGTGGTTTCGTGTTCATGTGGCTCATGTAGAATAGGTTGCATTTCAATATCCCGAGGCTCTATGATGGGTTAGTGCTCAGTCTTGTTTTGTGAAAATGGTTTAGCGTACGGGGAGTACTTCGAAGTTTGAGCGTCACAAGTATAGTAATAATCCCAATCAGGGTACCTAGAATTCCGAAGGACACTGAAAGTGCGTCACTCGTTGTGACTACATGCTGGTCAGAGTTGTGATGCTTGATAGAGATGTTATTGGTGATTACGCATTGTGTATGTCTTGTGTTTGGAGGTAAGGCTGAGCATTTATATGTAAGCCAGGGACAGCATCAATATTTCGGAAGCGTGTAGAGGTAACCAATTCCTGCGGAGATTTACCAAGGTTGAGACAAAGATCTGAAATTGAAGAAATGGTTGAAACTAGAGAGTGTTTCGGGTATCAAAATTCTTTGGGTTTCGAGAAATCATGGAAGGCTGATGATTTATATACCCGGAGTGCTTTTCATTCCGAATTCTATGGATATTTGTTGAATGGTGGCTTCACCCACTGATATGAGACAGAGAGAACCCTACAAATATCCATGATTCCGAGCAGGATCTCAAGGCATCGCATTGCAGGAACTGAAACGTGGGCACCTGTCTAACCGCCTATAGGAATTTCATGTGCCGCAGAGTCTGCTTCGCAGATGAAATAAGCGTTGCCCGGTGAGGCGGACGGGTTAGCGAACCAACGATTGGTTGTTGTTTCTATATAACATTGACTTATTTCCAGTACCGTTTTTCACTGCCACGTGACCAGTTTTTGTCCGTGCGTAGGAACACCGAAATCAAGCCCTGACGAGCCCTCAATTCCTTGATTATTTTCAATATTAATAATGGCTGAATTAAATCGTTTGTATTGTAAGGGATGTGGGTGCTACCGATCGCTTTTTCAGTACCCCCTCTAGCCTACAGGATACCGTTCTTTAAGCTGTTTACCTTGCCGTGAACGTCGGCATATAACACAGCTAAAGGGGCGTGAAGACCGCAAATTGGGTTAGTTTACGTGTCTTTTCTACTTACAAGTAGCTAATTATACTCTAGAGCCGTCCGCAAGCTATGCAGGCTCTAAAGGTTCCGCAAGACGTTGTACAAGCTGTTTACAGCTCCGCGAACCCTCCCAATTCGGACGCTGTTTAACCTGCGAGCCCTGCCGTCGACGTAATCGTAAAGTAAAGCAACGACAAACAGAAGCACGCCAAAACCCTCCTCCTCCTCCTACTGCTGAATTAGAGAGTTATATCCGCGAATGGGAGCAAGAAAGCAAGCTTGCAGAAGGCTGGGCAGGCTATAGGGCAATTACAGTGGAGGACTATACCCGGGAGCCTACTTTGGAGGAATTGGAGGCGATGCAAGGCAAGCAGGAGCAGCGGGAGGCTACAGCTCGGGCCCGTCGAGCAGAGCGTGAGAGGTGGAGGGAGCAGTGGAGAGAGAACCGGGTCCGGAGAGGGGAGCTGGCGGACTAGCAAGCTCTAGAAGCCCACGAGGCGTGGCTTAAAGAGCAATACCGGAAGTATGGTATAACCAAGCTTAAATACCCACGCCGATACACGCGTCAAAGTTCTACAAGTGAGGCTATAGGTGAGGCTGCGGGTGGAGCTATGGGTAAAGCTTACGGACTGGTAAGGAGCGAAGAAGTAGAATATATAGATAACTACGAATATAATGACGATTATTAATCTTCTCACCGGCCGAGGCAATGATTCCATAGCGTAGCGGAGGACTATCATTTCCGAGGCTTTAACGGGTTCTTTTATATTTATGCTCTAAGAGGCATCGACTCCCGATAGGGAGTCTAAACGAGGTCCTTGCCAGCTCGCAAGCTCGCTGGAGGGACCTCGTTTACTTGTATTGCGTTACACTAGCCGAGTAGCTACTAATGAAAGGCTGATATGATACCTGTATCCAACATCCCGTAAATGGGACATATCCTCTTCAGTTAAAAAAATCCCTCATATCACGTGCGACTTCACCCACCGGAGGCGGAGACGGGAGATCGGTAGCGTACCTAATAGCATTTGACAAGTTGATCACCTGATCGCTCTAAGGCACGTATAACTTTACTTTTCCCCTTCTCTTCCTTTGGACTCCGGACTTGGCAGAATTAATGTTCTGAAACGCGTGTTCGCCCCGGGATTTGACGTATTCTGGGTCATATGATATGCCAGGGCTCTTTCGACTCTATACAAGTAGCAAGCTTGATAGCTTGATACGATTATACGAAAAATAACAGTGCAAAGACGCTTCCTGAGGTGTAAAGTATTTGGGGGCGTTTACAGAATTCGAATTGCACTTGCAAATTGAAAGCTATAGGCATTATTGAGGGTTTAGGTAATGATTTGAATTGAACGAGAGCAGAGACTGTAATAGAAGGAAGAATCTTGTGTTTTCTGAAATGGTGTTGACGATAGAAAGTTGTGTGATAAGCCTGAGAAGATACGTCGCAGCTGGTATCATAGTGAAAATGAAGACATGATAATTCATATCAGGTCTAGCTTAGCCGAATTTATCATCTGATTACACCAAATGCAACTTAGGAAGCAAGTACGGATAGAGACTCCTGACCGATAACTTGTCTGCGAGAAAACCACTATATTTCTTAGATCTATCAAAAGCAAGATAAACACTAAGAAAGTAACGGGAAAGAAAAATTATATTCAAAGGTAAAGATAATCTAACTTTAACTTCCGCCACCCATCACCCCCTCCTCTCTCCAAAACTCACAACTTCGGCACCATCTTCAACTCCGCCATCTTTTCAATAGTATCCTTAAACCCATCCGCCGTCCTCACATGCCCATGCCACCCCAACGCCTTCGCCTTATCCATAGTCTGCGTCCTGCTCCACCCCCCAAGCATCTCTGCATCCAGCGTCGAAAAAACATTCTTCAACACATCACCCCTACCCTCTCCCCACGGATTCAACTTTTTATCCAACCCTTCCCTCTCCTGAATCCTCTCCCAGGCAGCCTTAACCTCGGGCTTCTGACTCCACTCCTCAAAACTCAATTTAACCTTCACGATCCCCGGACCGCCGAAGCCCCGAGGCGGAGGACCCATGCCCATCGTCAGCACAGTGTATTTGCTCTCATCTGGCTCTGGAATCGCGGCTTCAAGACCATACCACCCGGCTACCTCAGGCCAAAACCTGCCATAAGAGAAAGGAGAATCATCAACGATGTTAAAGGTATCGTTCTTAGTGCTGTCATTCAGAACAACCCATTCCGAGAAATAGCCGACGAGTTTGGCTGTCGTGTTATCCTTGTTCGAATCCCAAGCCCCCACATCGGCGGGGAATTCGAGTTTCTTCCCGAGCTCTTTTTGTACTGAGGCGTAGATGGCGAGAGCGTAGGAGATGTTGATGAATGCGGTCGGGTTGGCGCCGAGGATGAAGCCCGGGCGTGTGACGCTCCAGGTGGTGGAGTGCTTAGTGGCCCAGGCCGAGAGCGCGTCTTCTTGGGGAAAGTAGAAGTTTGGATGTGGGATGCGGTCGGCGGGTGTGTCTTCAGTTTGGGGGACGGTGGTGGGGCCGAGGTGGAGGGCGTAGTGCTTTCCGCCGGTTTGGAGGAGGAAGCGTTTGGGAATGATGTTTGCGATTGAGAGGGCGGAGAGAAAGTTGGTTAGGAGGGTAACTTGAAGTTATCAGCATGTAATGCGTGGATGAAGGCCGGGTGACACGTACCGTTGACTGTCTCCAGCTCATCGGAGTTGGACCAGAGACCTGCGCCTTCTTTGAGAGCGGGTTGCATGTAGGAAGTGAAGAAGATGTAATCACTATGAATGCGTATTAGCACGTGCCCTCGTTTCTGAGACACATTTCACTTACGCTTTGATTCCCGCCTTCTCAAACTGCTCAGCAAGTTCCTCGGGGGTACTGGACAGGAAATCCGCGGCGATGGTCTTCACATGTGGGCTGTTATTCACAGGAGGTCTCCGCGACATCGCGTAGATGGTCTCCCATCGTTCAGGGGAGGAAGCGAGAACATTGACGATCTCGGAACCTGAGATACCGTTTGCGCCTGTGACGATCGCGGTGTATTTCTTGCCATCGTGATCAGGAAAGGTGGGGAGGCCGTGGAAGATGCCTTCTGAGAAGACGGTTTGAGTTGTACGAGGCATTGCGATCGAGTTTGCGGCTGATATGTGGAAGAGAGTTGCTTAAAGTGAGATGAAATTTCACTTGATAAGGCTGAGAAAAGAGACCAGAAAACTATGAGATGATGGGGGGAAAAGAACAAGGACGAAGGGAACGAAGCGGAAATTTATACGCCAAAAGAAAAGAGATGGGTCATCCCGATTTCAAAGACTCCATTTACCTATCCGTCACGATGTCGTCGGTTCACACCTATAACTCCCTACAAGCAATATTGAAAAGCACAAGCTTTGTAATAACCATGCATAAGCCACAATCCAGCAGCCTACCTACCTAGTATCCGCGGGCCGAACCTATAGAATTCGAATCAGTCAGCCATGGAAGAAGTTACTTTTTCAAGGAGCGACGACGGCTCGTAGAGAATGGTGTCTTCCGAACCGTACGCCTGTATGATGCGACTGGTCTGAAAATAGGGCTGTCGTAATCGAAGCGCAGAATCGTTCAGGGATGGATATTTCCCGATTCAGGAACCGCAGCACAGAAATATTGTCGGTTATTCCGGAGGACGATAACTACCTTAGGGAAAGTTCGATTTTCTAGAAAATCGAAAATCGCGGAAAATCAAAAACCCGATATTTCCTAAAATCAAAAACACCCAATTTTGGTATTTTTAGTGTTTTTAACTTCGTATAATGCTAAACTTACCTTTCCCCTTTAATCAATTTAAGGATAAAGTCTATAATTAGATTTATAATAATTATAACACTATTAAAGAGATTGCTAAGCGCTTAGCTACTCGTTTAGGGAAGCCTTACATAGCTTATACGCTCAAAAACCGACTTTAAAAATGGGGTTTCTCTCAAAGGAATAAGGTAAATAATTCTATAAAGCTTTAATTACAAATTACAATCTTATTTTAGCAATTATATAGCAATAAGAACATTATATAGTAGCTTTAAAGGGGTAATTATATTACAATATCTAAGAGACAAGTTGCTTAGATTCGAAAGAAGATTAGCTTTATACAGCAAATAATAGTCTAAGAGCGCTAATAAGCCGACAAGCAATTAATTAATCTTATTAAAATAAAGCTTAATTTAAAAGCAATTAAGGGATATAAAAGAGGTCTATTAAATAGCTAGTTTCGAAGGAAAAGGATCTTAACAATAAGGTTTACCTTACCCGACTTATATAATTTAAACTTTAAATTATAGCTAACTTCTCTTTAAAGATAGCTTATTTTTTATTATTAAACGGCTCAATTTAAAGGGGTTAAAGCTTTGTATAGCAAATAAAAATCGAAAGAAGGGCAAGTATATTATTCCTAGTCTTAATTATATTTAGTTAATTAATAGCCACGAGAAGCTTTCTCCTTTTAGCTTTGAAATTTATATTATAATTAACGCTTATTCTTGTTATATTATTTAGATTTATATGGGCGTTTAAGGCTATATCTCTCTCTCGATTATACGACAATTTCTTTTTATTATTTTAGAAAAAGGGTTTATTTTATATATTATCCGATTTAATCGAGGAAAAGAAATACCTCTTATAGCAAAAGTACACTTTGCACTTGCTTATATAATGCAAGATAATCTTAGCTTTTGCCTTTATAATTGTTAGTATTATAAGATAAGTACTATAAATTAACAAATTAAATTATAATAGTCTAGCCTTTAAAAATTATAGCTTTATCAATAAAGGGTAAGTTTTCCTTTATATAAACGTTTTTTTTCTTCTTTTTTTTTTTAATTAAATTAGGACTTCTTTCTTAAACTCTAAAAGACAAATCAATTTAATAAAGACGCTCTCGCCGATTAAATCGCAATACTTATTATCTTTATACTAATTATATAAGAGTTTGCTTTTATATATAAAAACTTATAAAATATTTATAAGATTTATAAGCAACTAAACCAGCTAAACTTTATCTTAAGATAGCCTTAAGTTCTTTACAATTTTCCACTTACTATAAATAGTTTATACAAGATAGCAATTAACCCTAAATTTGCACAAAGAATCGAAAATAGTCTAAAACTATAAAGTAAGCAAGGTATATTATACTACTACTTTATATAAAGCTAATATATTTGTAAATCTTGACAAATACTTGCTTATCGATACTTTAGCTTAATGCAAGGCTAAGCTTATATTATATAATATTAATCTTAACTAAGTCTTAGCGTTTATAATTAATTAATTACAAGTTAAAAATAGTAAACGCTTATTTAAGCATATATATTTGCTCCTTTATATAGCTTTATAACTCTATATTTAAAGCGGGGAATAGCTAATCTTAACACTTTATGCTCGCTTAAGTAAAGGCTATAATTGTGTAGCTAAATTTAGAGGGTCTTTATAAGAGATTATTCAAGATAATAATAAGTTTATACAACGTGGCTAAAAGCTTAAAGAAAAGCTAGCCCTCAATTAAAGCAATTAAAGCAAAGACGAAGGGGACTAAGAGCTTTTAGATAAGGTAATAAAAGATAATTAGGGGTTTTCCTTTCCTATTTTATTTTTTCCTTTATATAATCTTTCCTTAATTTAATTTAAATTAAATATAAATTAACTTATTAAAATCAACTCCTTATCCCCCTCTTTAAAGCTACCTTCTTCCCCTCCCTTAATTATTTGTACAAAGTCTATTAAAAGGCCGATTAAAAAGCTAAAGATTAAGCCTCGAGTTGCTAAGGACAAGTAGCAAGCTATAAATAATCGAATTCGATTATAAGGCTTAAAACCGCATACAAGTTCAAGCTCTTTAAGTACTTGTAATTATATAATTAAAGGTTATATAAATATAAGTTTACTTTAAGATATTTATATTATTTTAATTTAAGATATATTCTTTTATGCTTTTAAGCTCAATTGTCTTAATAGCGCTAAGAGCAATATTTAAAAGATATATATTAATATAATTTAATCTTTAAACCTTTATATAATAATATTTAACTAATATCTTTTAAGCTTAAATATTATTTAATAAGCAAATCGAGAGTTTACAAATCTAGCAATCTTTATTATATAAGATTTTATAAATTAAGATTTAATACTTTAAGTTTAATAAGGGAGGTTCTTTAGCTTTATATAAAACTATAAAGATAAGACTTCCCCTCTCTTTTCAATTAAAATAAGGCTAATCCCTAATATATTAGCTTTAATTCGAGCTCCGAATACTTTAAATCCTATCTTTAACCTTTAAATAATAAAGACAATTAAAGATATACTTGCATATTTACATTATATAACTACAAGTATAAATGCAAAGGACGCATAAATTATTTATTTAGTTAAGGAAATAGAACTTGAAAACTTAGATTTGTATAAGAGTAAGGAGGGAAAGGGAAAGGGTAAAGGAAAAGGAAAGAAGAATGCTCGCTTAAGCTTAATTTCAAATGTTATATTAAAGGCAAAATAACAAGTAAGAACAAGCTTCCTTCCTTTTATATAAAGCTTTATTAATATATATAAAAGAAATTAAGAGAGAGATTAAGAGGGAAATTAAGAACGAGATTAAAGAGGAGGTTAAAGAGGAGGAGGAGGAAGAGTTTAAGACATTAATAGGAGGTTATATGCTTCGGCCTTTATAAAAGGAATAAGAGAATAAGGGAAGTTGATTATATTTGTATAAGCTTAAATTTTATTTTATATATAAAGTTGCTTCTTAGTTTTATTATATAGCTACTTGTCTTAAGTACCACGTAAAGGTAAAGCAATTGCTTAAGTATTACTTAGCAGTCGTTATATAAAGCCCTTCGACTTAGCTAAAAAAGTATATGTATATATGCTTGCAAATAAAAAGAAAGCTTTATATATACTAATTTATAACGCAATTAGGTTCTTAGCCGAACTAGGGGGTCCTTAAAGAAGCTATTACAGCTACTATTTATCACTAATCCGAGCAAGATCTTTATATAGCGAGCCGTTCGAATTACTATCGTTATTAGCCTTATCCCTTATATAATAACGTACATTGCACTTTGCTGCATAGTCACGTCACTTATAGTTACTACAAGCATCCTTAAAGTGCTTATATACGACCTTGCACTCAAGGAATAGCGTTAAGCCGCGCTATTAGCACTTTAAGCACGTTTTAAGGACAAGAGCGCCGGCTTGTTAAATAAGCATAGCGTTAATATAAGACGGCCTATAAGTAGCTAGCTACTAGGGTGAGATGGCCCCTTATACGAAAGGCATATCTCGTCTTAGCATAGCTAAGACTGTTTATTATAGCTAGTTGTGGCACAAGGGTGCTAGCTGCTAGCTAGCGACCCTAAGGACCGGGTCCTAGTGGGCGGGAGTAGCAGCGAAGGCAGCATTATAAAGAATAAGAGCCTTATTAATGTGAATGTCATTAAAAGCTTTATATAAATAATCGCGGGACTTACATTATAGTAATATTAGTAGTATTAGTAGTAGTAGTACTAGTAGTAGTATTAGTGGTATTGCTTGTTTATATAATATATTAGTAACAACTAATTACTTGTAAATTGCTATATTATATACAAGTTTAATATATAACTTAAGGGAATATATACTATTATTATTATTATTATTATTATTATTGTTGTTATAAGGAGGAAAGAGAAGGAGAGGGAGGGGAAGATTAAAATTTAAGGTTTAGGGGCTAAGCTTTGTACGACGCTAAAAACTAAGCTAAAGCAATTGTAGCTTAAGGCATTTACATACAAATTCACTTACAAATTCACCTTATAAAATTTACTATATAACCTTTCCACTAATTTAGCTTAATTTAAAAATCTAATTTGTACATTTTTTATATTTATATAATATTATTAATTTTACCTATACGGAAGCTATATTAAGGCGTTGTGTGGCCTTATTGTATTCCGATTTTTGATTTTCTGCGATTTTTGATTTTCCAAAAAATCGAACTTTCCCTAAGGTAGTTCTCGTCGCCCGTAGTTATTGGCGAATAATGCTGTGGATCAGCCAGCTCTGCCACCCCACGAATTCAAAAAGGAACGGGATTGGATGGACCGGCATTTGTGAGTGCACCTGCACCAGGCATCTTGAACTGCATTTCATAAACGCCACCTCATCTTTAGGTGACAGGTCGCAGTCAGATAGAGCTTTTGTGCTTTGCCTGTATTTGTCTGAAAAGTTCGTCGAACGCCATGCTCCATCTCAAATTCTCATCTCAAATCCCCTCGGGCTTTCCTCGCAATTCGCCATTGAAGGTCTTTTTGATACCATTTCAGTCCTTGCATCGCCTCGTGTCTCTTTCTCACTATTCTAGTCTAGAATGCAAACACCTGGTCCTCTAACTTGCTGACTGGCTTCGCCTTCTTGAATCCTAAACTTTCTGAAGCCTTCTTCATGGCGCTGATCATTGGAGGTGGTCCACAGAGTAGAAGTTTAACATCGTCTGCTGGCTTAGGAAGCCATTTCTGCACTGATCAGTAAATATTCTCTTCGGCGTTAGGAGACATACCGTAATCATCTCTGGGGTGACAAATCCAACACCGCCATCCCACTTCTCGGGAGGGTTGTTGAGAACATAGTGGATTCTGAATCCCTTGTCCTCCTTCGCTAGTTGATCCAGATCCTCCTTCAACAGAATATCCTCCTTGTTCACATTTGCGAAGATCAGATCAATCTCTGTCATGTCACCGGTAGGACGACCCCGAATAACAGCTCGGATGATCTGCAACATAGGTGTAATTCCAGTTCCTCCCGCAATCATGCCGAACGCCTTCACCATATTGGGTGTATAGACCATAGCTCCCTTCGGACCTCTAACCTTGATGGTTTGCCCAACAATGAGCGAAGCCATATATTTCGAGATATTACCGGTAGGGTAGGACTTGATAAGGAGGTCGAAGTAGCCAGGTTGGTGGTCGCCCGAGATTGGTGTATAGGATCGGACGATTTCTTTGTTGGGACCCTCAGGTTGAGGCAGGGTTGCGGCGATGGAGATGTGCTGACCGATAGGTAGGCCGAGGATGGCACTTGGGGAGGGTAGTTTGAATCGATAGCTGTACAAGTCAGCAGACTGTTACAGAGGAGGGGGGGCTTAACTGACATTGCTACATTGTGCGAGATGATGGTCTTCTCTGAAAGCTCAAAGTTTTGGAAGACATCAGGCTTGAGCACCTTCTGCACCCCTATGTTCCTTGTTAGCCTGCATTTCAAGGGCATCGCAGTCGTGCTCTGCGAAAGAGTGGTGAATCCGTACTCATGCTCCAAACTTTATATCCTCCTAGAGCCAGTGCAAGAACAATGGCGTAAGGAACCCATTCTCGTTTCACAATCAGGCAGCCTACAACCAGCAGACCCGAAGGGATGTATACACCGTCGACATATGTTTTCGAAAAGTACGGGTTGGAAGACATCGCGACTCTTTTGCTGGGGATATTTGTTGAGAGCTTCACAAAAAGTTCGCGGAGGGTATCAGGGGGAAATGAGGCCGAAATTTGTTTTTCGAAGTCGTTTCCAGGCTGATGGTATAAATACCAGCCTTCAGCACGATCGGAGGAGTTGTCGTCTATCAATGGCTTCTAGTGGTTGAGAATCGGGAGATGCCAGATGTGATAGTCCGACTTCGTCCCCGCGAGAAAAGTTGCCGCTTCTAGTTTGGCTACGGCAACTTTATCCCCCTTTGGGGAGCTGTTTCCCCGACGTTTACCGACAGGGGTTAGCTGATTAGATTAGATCTTCACAATTTGTTGACAACATCGGCGAGATCGGTTTTATGGCACCGAGTCCGCATTAACGAACAAGATGGGGGACAACAACGATGTCAAGCCAAGTGGTCAAAAGCTGGAAGAGGAGTCGCCGTTTCCTTTGACGGATGTTGACAAATGGGTTCTGTCACAGACCGATGAGGAGTTCCATTTGCACACTTGGGATGAATTGAGGGAGATCATAGGTAGGCCAATCTCGTATCAGATATCTACTCGATATTGGGGAGTTGAGTCAATTCCTGGGTACGGACAAGATGTCCATGATAAATGTTTCAATGTTTGGTCTAAGACAAGCAGAGCTGTGATCCAGCTGATGACGGCTTCACGTGATTGGAATATTCCTCGAGATTATTGTTCCTCAAGATTACCTCCGTTTATCATTCCGCCCAGCTTGGCTGATCCTGTTCTCCTATAGCTGCCAATAAACTTGAGACCCTCAAGCGCAGGCCTTCTGATCTTCGCCGCTATATGGCATGGTCTCACGAGATCAAAGGCCAATATGGAAGCATGACCAATTACATCTTGCAGCACCGGCTCCCATGGGGTCCACCACCTTTCAAATATATCTCATCAATTCCCTTCCACGAATCAGAAGACTACAAGATTCTCATCAACGACTGGCCGTATGGTCTCGCACCGGATACCACTCACATTGTCGTTTGGTCCAAGACTCCCATACCCACGGACAATAAGACTGGAGATGTGACAGCGGAGAGTAGAAGGATCATTCAGGGCTTTGTGGACAGGACTTTCGTGAACAGGTTGGATGGAGATAGTTATCGGGTTATGTGGTTTAAGAATTGGGTGCAGTTGCAGAGTGTGAGAGCGTTGGAGCATGTCCATGTTTTAGTTAAGGATGCAAAGAAGGAGGATCTGGAGTTCTGGACTGGAAAATCGGTGTAGAGACACAGGCAGATAGATGGGTTGTTTTTTCATCGGTTATAGAACTCGGGGTTATCGCAACAGAAAGCACAGCAGCCTAGTAATGGTAGTAGTGACACCATTGATATCTCATCTATGTATCGAGCACCCTCTATCTTATGCAGCTCTCCTCTGCTTTCTATTCCCCGCAGCAACAGTTTGCTCATCCGGCATCTGTCCTTGCTGCGCCCCACCCATCATCCCCCTCGCCATCCCCAACAGCCCATATCCCTTATACGCTCCATAAACCGGCACAACAGCCCAAACCAACCATCCCCAATTCCCAAATAAGATCACCGAGATCAAACAGAACCATGTAACCCATATAATATCAAACATATACTCCGTCAATCCCGGTGCTGCAAGATCTTCCCCAGAGCTCTTCAATGCCTTTGTGGTAGGATCGAATTTCGGTCGCCCGGTTGTCTCGAGGATATATTCGGCGACAAAGCAGGGGATTGAGAGGATGAGGTAGGCTAGCAGCGACCGCCGTTTGAAGAGCAGGTTGAAGAGGAGGAAGAGGGCGTTGATCGTTAGGGTTCCGATGTGGAGGTTGTTGAGAGTGGAGATGTTGGCTTTCGCGCGGTCTTTCTTTGCTTTTTGTGCCATGTTGACGATTTATTATATGTACAAGTCCTTTCGAATACGAGGCTCTACAAGATAGAAGGGAGAAGGTTGGGAACTGCTTTGTGTGCGCTTCTTAGATGAAGCGGAACTCAGTCGAGATAGAAATCCGGTAGAGTACCTTCGTAGCACAAGGAGATCGCTTCTACCCCATGCACATCGAGCACGACTTTCTGTATTCGCAGGTAAAAATTCGTGGCGTCAAAGTCGAGTCCAGTATTGAAGATCAAAATAATTGGCGAGGCTGAAAAGTGCCAGCCCTTGAAATTCTCGCTCCACCAGCTCCTGGTGCTCTCTGGCTACCCCTGCTGACATAAGGCGACTGTTGCTACGCCAAACCCAACGCCAGCTGTTGCCAGCAGGCACCAGAGCCAATCGTCTGAATTCTACCCGCCCGCCAGCGAACCATAACATCGCGAACGTATGAGCCAGGAACGTTGTTGATTGTGGTGTGCTGCGAAGCCAACCTCTTCAATAATATCATTCCTCTTTTTCTTTGACCACAGCAACATCGGGCATCACTGCTACTGTTCTCGGTCAGTGCGCGGGGTTCTACTTTTTCTCTTCTTGCTCTCGTTATCCGGATCTTCGACGCTGTCTCGTCTTGTTATTCTCGGTTGTTCGGTCACGTCTTTCCCCCCAGTTCTCGACTCACCTTTTCACCGCAAACACCCTGCACATAATTGTAATGTACCTACAAGAGCAATAGCGACTGTTCGTAGACCACCGGAAGCATACGAAAGGTCGCGTCGTGAAGTAGAAATCAGACCAGGAACCTCGCGCTTGGACAAAGGACGCCCTCGAGGTCGGAGCGCAACCGCCGCCCCAACAACACAAGTTGACGTCTACATGGCTAGACCATTATAACAGCCTCCACATTTGATTTTATCGTCGTTGCCCCTTCGCAGATTCCCATCATGGGACCGCCTACGAATATCAGCGTGGTTAGCCAACTGCGGCAGCTCATCTACTACCACATCGATAACAACCTTCTCAAGAATGCTCAGTTCTTTGCCGAGCGACTTGCAGCTTACGATCATCGATCTGCGGAGTCAGCATACCTTCTCGCGCTCTGCCATCTGCGATTAGGAGACAATGCCTCAGCCTACGAGTACGCGAAGCCCACGGGGTCGAGAGGAACACATCTTGGGTGTGCGTATGTCTTCTCGCAGGCATGTTTGGCTCTCGAAAGATACAAGGATGGTATAATGTCGCTGGAGAAGAGCCGAGGGCTCTGGGGAGGGAAGAATAGCTTTGGCAAACATACAGCATCCTCGAGGCAGCCTTTACCTGACGCTGCGGCTATAAATTGCTTATTGGGAAAGCTGTACTATGGTTACGACAACAAGATTAAAGCTGTGAGCTGCTTCGAAGATGCTCTGAAGCAGAATCCATTCATGTGGGATGCTTTCACTAGCCTTTGCGACATGGGCACCAATGTCCGAGTACCCAACATTTTCAAAATGAGCCCAGAGATGGAAGCTGTGCTCAGGACGAATTCGCAAGATCAATTGGACTCGCAGTCGTCCAAGGACAGTACGCTTTCAGCAATGCCCGAGCACGACCGAAATCGACCGGGAGCACGACCTGCCTCAGTTATTAGCGATGTCCCGGATCCGTTCAACAATGTACCATCCAGGAGTTTTGCCGGAGGATTGTTTGGGACGCTTGGCATTTCCCAGAAGCTGAATGAGAGCAATCCAAGCTTGACGAATTTGCCGGCTGCAGGTGGTGGAGGGATTGGACCAGAGGCGATGGAGACACCCACTGGGCCAAGTGCTTCCATAGATGTGACGATTGTGCCTGGTCGAAGAGATCCCGGCGTGGTATCGGCATTTTCCACCGAGCCACCACAGGCTCCGGCTCGAAAGACTCGGACGATACAAGGGCTTGGGATGGACTTCAGTATGGATGCACCAAAGATGAGTCGCGCTGTATCTACAAAGAGGCCGCAGAAGGCTGGCGAAGTGGATGAGTCAGCCGCAACACAGGCTTTGAGGAGTAACAGCCTGGTACCTCCTGCTGGAGAGCGCAAGAGAACAGTGTCTGGTCAAGTCATCCCCAGACAGAGCTCAGAAGACCCTGGAGCACCTCAAAGGAGGAGCGTCAGGTTATTCAATCAAATACGACCGACGAGCACCAAGTCATCCGGCAATGTTCCGACTGTTGGACCTGTGCCAGGGCGCGAATTGAAGAAAGCACGGCCCCCAATATCTAAAATCATGCGACCAAGTTCTAGCACCTCGACCGTGGGTCGGCAGGTCAGTGGAAACAGGAAGCCAGTAGATGATACAATGGATGTTGATGGGAAGGACTATATTCCTCGGACTTGGTCAACCGTCGGCATACCTGTGCAGAAGTCAGTCGAAGTAGATCCTTCACGGCATGAGGACGCCTTGAGATCTTTGCTCGACCTCTTCAAGAAGTTTGGCAATGCTTACTTTGCACTGGCTCAATTCCATTGCCAAGATGCATTGCAAATCTACAACTCGTTGCCACGAGCACATCAAGAAACCCCTTGGGTACTTGCTCAGATGGGTCGTGCCCACTACGAACAAGCCGCTTATGCTGAGGCGGAGAAATACTACAAACGCATCCGGCAAGTGGCGCCAACAAGGTTTGAGGATATGGAGATCTACTCTACAATTCTCTGGCATTTGAAGCGAGAGACTGATCTTGCCTTCTTGGCCCATGAGCTGATCGATTCTTCTTGGCAATCTCCCCAAGCATGGTGTGCACTGGGCAACTCCTGGTCGCTTGCACGTGATCATGAGCAAGCTCTCCGCTGTTTCAAACGCGCCACCCAATTGAATCCGAAATTCGCATACGCCTTCACCCTCCAAGGTCACGAGCATGTTGCCAACGAGGAATATGATAAGGCTCTCACATCATATCGTCATGGTATTGCTGCTGATAAACGCCATTATAATGCATGGTATGGTGTTGGTCGAGTCTATGAGAAGCTCGGGAATTACGACAAGGCATCCGCGCATTTCGAAGCAGCATCGTTGATCAATCCAACAAATGCTGTACTGATATGCTGCATTGGAACAGTGCTCGAGAAGCAAAAGCAGCCAAAGGACGCTCTTAGATTCTTCACCAAGGCTACTGACTTAGCTCCTCGATCAGCATTAACGAGGTTCAAGAAGGCGAGGGCATTGATGGCACTCGGCGACATGAATTCCGCGCTGAACGAATTAATGATTCTGAAGGACATCGCACCGGATGAAGCAATGGTGCATTTCTTGCTTGGGAGACTTTACAAAAGTGTGAGAGACAAGGGGCAAGCCGTTCGGCACTTCACTATTGCGTTGAATTTGGATCCGAAGGTATGTTTCGTAATCTTGATTATCCTTTACTCTAGCTAAAATTTCATCTAGGCAAGTCAGCAAATCAAGGAAGCAATCGAGAGTCTCGAAGATGAAGATGATGAAGACGAGGCGAGCATGATGGCATGAGTTTCATCTCGTCCATCAGATCTCACAATCTTGACCAGTAGAGTCAGGACGAGGATGGTTTCGCGTCCACATAATCATGAATCAAACATATTTTTACGAAACCAGCACAACGCCATTGACGATCGACCATAACGATTGTACTCATACCGCTGCTTAGCAGCATGATAATACGATACCATCGTTCTCAACGAGGAGAGCGGAAAACGAGAGCGAAACATTTGCATACATCGGCGTTTAGGGGTGGGGAAATGAAATGGAATTAAGCGGAAGGGTTGATCATAGCGTAGGTGTTTGTACATAGGCGCGTGGCGGGGCAGCTGCTGTAGCCAGTTGGCATTGGCTAGAGTGCGAGATATCGCACGCGATTGGTTCAAGATCGATGGGAAGTGGTTTTTGGGCATGGGATGGGGAGTACAACTATGCTCAGTTCGTAATGCAAAAGATTTTTGAGGCTTCGAATTTGTGTATTCAGTTTGCTCGTGTTTCTTTTTTGCGTGCTTGCGCTTCATGCTTTTCATCTAACTTTGCGTTGTGTCTTGCTTGATTTGCCTCAGCAACTAATCTGGTACAGGCATCGGCGAGAGACCATTCGCTAAACGATCCAAACAACAGTCTACGATTTCAGATTTGGTCGATGCACACACCCCCTGGATTAATGTCAGCATAGCAGCATACCGAGGCACAACTTCTCCAACTTCTACTGTATAGTATATACTCCACTCTTCCTCATATCTTTTTCTCACATCAACTCTATCTAACTCTAATATGGAGCCTCTCTTCATACAACTAAACTCCAATTCGTCAGTCCGCCTAAGCTGCACCTTCATCCACACCACCCGGCCCTCACCACCCAATACCCTCACCATCTTCATCTCCGGCCTCGACAACCCGCAGACATGGTGGTGCCCATCCATCACCGCCTTCTCCTCTTTCAAGAATAGCAGACTCACAACTCCAACGCTGACATACCACCGTCCTGGGACTGGAACAACAACAGATCGTAACCCGGTTATTAAGGGGGCGGTAGAGGGGAGGATGTTTGTGATAGTTAGAGGTGTTTCCTAGGAGGATGAAAGAGGCGAGTTCTAGATCCTAACTGCCTGCGTGGAGAGTTTAGGTTTTTAAAAATTTAGGGTTTTGGGATTGGCTGATAGAAGCAAGCAAGCTCTTGGAGTTCGAGAAATCATGGCGAGGCTGTATTTTGACCCGTGTTGGCATGAGTATAATCTTGGTCTTGCAAGACTTGCGAATCCACATTTGAGCAAGGGGCCTTTTGAAGCGAAGGGGGCGGGACATGTGGTTCAGAGGCATGATCCGCTTTTGGTGGCGAGGGAGTTGTGTGAGATTTTGGATAAGCTGTGTTTGGAGACGGCGAGTCGGCTTTGAGAGAACGAGGTCGTGTGTCTTTGAAGAACCTGATTGCAAGGTTTCGACATCAGCGGCCATTTCAAGTCCACTTGAGTCGGCTGGTGGTATGGGATTGAGTGGCCAAGTGGCACAGCTGGAACTGTCAAATACCAATCGAATACTAAACATTCCGAGAGCTTTGCTTTGTTATTTCAAACCGAACGAACTTTCTACATTTTCTTTAGACAATTAGCTTACCAAGTGCAATAGAATATTCCAGGTCGAGGCCAGATTCTCCATTTATACCGAAATCCTGAAACTTGGTCTGAGCATCTACGCCGTCGATCAAGCTAATAATGGGTCCCGTCCCGTTAGGAATTTTAGGGGCTAAGGTTTAGAGGAACAGATCCAAATCTGGCTGCAGGTAGGCCTGGGATGTGTACTCGACAACTGCATAGGAGGAACTGGTCACATGAGCATAGATTAAAACCCAGGGGAATGGAAATGTATAGTGCCAATGTTCCATTACTGAAGCCGTGCAATGCCCGGAGACACTCTGGAGTAATGTAACGATTGCAATTCGTGAGGTTAAATGTCAAGGAATTTTGGCCCAAAGAACGGAAGGTGGGCGTGGGCTGTGAGGGCTGCAGACGCCAGCCTAGCTACTGAGAGGAGAAGCTGATTGCCAAGTTAAGTAAACCATCCAGGCACCTGTCTTAGCTATCATCAGGGCTATTCTTTTGGGAAGGCAAAGAAAGCAAACGATAGCTTAGAATTTGCGAAGGCCGACGAGGTACATACGGTAGAATTACACTAGAGGACCGTGTGTTGTGACCATGTCGTTATCTTCCATCTTATCGGATGCATGCCTATCAACAAAAGTCGATGTTGAATAGGAAGGATCATTTAAGGGAGGTAAGAGAAGGCCATACTACCATCCATGCCGGTTAGACTGGGGAATCAAAGGTGCTAAGCCCCAGTACCTTCTACGGCATGGTTGTCGAAAGGTATATATTCCAGAGATGCTAGTGAGGATGTTGCGATTGAGGCCTTTTATCTGATCTTGTTCGGGAAAGAGGCGTGGAGGGCGATAATGTAAGTAGATAGACTGCTAGTGGCGAAAGCCTATCTGTCACAGATCTGCGTCCTCCTGTTGCATATCGGCCGCTAAGTGCAAGGGGCTCTTTCTGAACAAGGCTTTATCTAATGGCCTGGTGTCACTGGAAGGACTCGTATGCAATGGCAGGCTTTCTGGAGACTCGATTAGGCAAAAGAGGGCTGTAACGGTGGCTCCAAGGTGTGGTAAAGGAGGAAGAGAGGTAGTGATGAGCGGAAGGATTTTAAGGTTAGCGTCCATTCGCTAAGGCAGTGCAATGCACGGGCCGCTTGTCAGGGGTAGGAGGCATTTGCAGGGGAGCATGGTCTACTGCCGTTTTAGCGAGATCAGAGCAGACGATGAACTATGGTTCAAGATTTGCTAGTTATAACTTAATCTGTTAAAGATGTAAAAAGTTTGGAACCGATAGCATTTATAGGATCTGACATGTCCGCCAAGTTTTCATTTCGTTACCCCACGAACTTTGCACAGAGCGTTCGTCGGCCAAGAGAGATGCGTCACTTCTCAATGAACTGGTACGCTTCGAAATGACAGCTTCAAAGCACTTAAAAAGATAATCGTAAGAGACGTGTGCAGTAGTAAATTCCTCGAGTCCTGATACACCATTTCCCAGCAACCTTCTAGATTGATCAGTCAGAATCGAAGCGGCAGGTAAGGGGTTGGAATACCTAGGTGCTACTCGGAGAAGTCAGGAGATGCAAGCTTCCCTGGAACAGAATGGTAACCGTTGTCGGAGTACGATGGTGATGATCCGAACTGGCATAGCCCGAGATCTGAACTTGAGTGGCATCGCCCTCAGAAAAGTAGGGAGGTGAAAGGTTGATGAATTGTGAGATGTGTCTAGAGAGAAGAAGTACATAGTAGCGTGGTTGCCTAAGGCACCTTCCTTAACAACTCCCTTTTAAATATATCGTGCCCTTATAATATCTTTAAACTAATCTATAATGCTATAACCTTCTATTCCTATTGTGATAAAGCAAAACCGAAAGCTAATAAGCATGCAAACCTCGACCCTGTTCTCGTCTATCTTAGAAATGCAAACTATTCTTCTTAAACTTTAAAGCAAATATTAACGCTATAACTATATGTGTCTTTATACCTTTATAGCAAAACTGTTTCCCGAGAACTACGCAAACTAATTATAGATTCCTATTAATACAAGTTAAATTCTATATTATATTATATGCACCTAAAAT
>Ga0302325_10010034_pt1 | contig 20570 bp, 22 predicted proteins | sample Palsa_T0_2_FD_201948 | JGI IMG/M metagenome (GOLD analysis project Ga0302325, IMG submission 201948) | Peat permafrost microbial communities from Stordalen Mire near Abisko, Sweden - Palsa_T0_2 | ecosystem: Environmental > Terrestrial > Soil > Palsa > Peat permafrost | place: Sweden: Abisko...
GCGCGTACCCGGGCACGGAGTTCAGAAAGACTGAAGGGCTTCACCATCAGATCGTCAGCGCCGCGATCCAGACAGCGGACCCGTGTGTCCACTTCCTGACGCCCGGTCAATATCAGCACAGGAAGATCGGCGTCCATCGTTCGAACATCGCTGAGAACTTGCTCGCCGTCCTTAACCGGCATATTCAAATCGAGAATGGTGAGATCCGGCAGTTCCTCGCGGAATGCTTCGACTGCCGCCGCTCCATCCGACTCCAGACGAACTCGATATCCGTCCGCTTCCAAACCGCGCCGCAAGAAGAGTCCCAGCGCCATGTCGTCTTCGGCAACCAATAACCGCATTTCGACCTTTCTTTACAGCGGAGCCTCTCTCGGATGTCCGCTTTCTAGCCACCAGCGTTAGACAGCGCTAACTTGAGGCTGTTTCCACATTGCAACGCAGAGAGAGGGAACTCAAGCCAGATAAGAAAAAAGACACTGAACCGATTCCGAAAATGGAACGGAGGCAGGGCGAGTGTCAGAATGGGATTGGGGAATCTGCCTTAAGAATCTGTCTATTTGAAAGCGTCTGTTTGGATAAAGGTCGTCATCTCTCGATGCAAATTGAATTGCGACTCCAAGTTCATCAAGGCTCCCTTGCCGCGAGCCCAACGCTGGGCGGATGACCGCCGACGCAGAATGGTCCTAATTGCCGGTTTTGGTTCTCCCGGACGGATACACTGGAGAAAATCTCATCCGATTCGCTTTTTGTTCGCTATAATTCGCCCATGGCTGTTACTCGCAGGCAAAAGGAAATCCTTGATTTTCTCGAGTCGTTTGTCGGCCGCAATGGCTATTCCCCTTCTTTTGAAGAAATTGCCAGGGGAATGAGCCTCAAAAGCTTGGCGACGGTTCACAAGCACATCACCAATCTCGAGAAAAAGGGCTTGCTCGATCGTGTCCACAACCGTAGTCGCTCGATCGACGTCCTGCCGCCAGGTGCACGCACCCGTGCCACCGACCGCCTTCCGCTCGTCGGAAGAATTGCGGCCGGCTTGCCCGTAGAAACTTCCGAGACCATGGAGAGCATCTCGCTCCATGATGTGGTTGGGAATCGCGATGTATTTGCACTCGAAGTTCGGGGTGATTCGATGCGCGATGAGCACATCATCAACGGCGACTACGTCCTTGTGGAGCGAACCCGCACCGCCCGGCAAGGCGAAATCGTCGTCGCCCTGGTGCACGGAGCGGAGACCACACTGAAGCGTTTCTATTCCGAAGGTCAAGTAGTGCGGTTGCAACCCGCGAATATAGAAATGGAACCGATCTACATTCCCGCCGCACAGGTTGCGATTCAAGGTCGGGTGCTCGGCGTCTTGCGCAAGTACCGCTGACATTTGCCCTGCGCACAAAAAGAGAGGGCCTAGCCCTCTCTTGAGTTGACCACGACTGGCCGCCTCTTAAGCCAGCAGCCGCTGAACTTTTTCTTCGATCACGTTCTGAGGAACGTAGCCTACCACCTGATCGGCAACTTTGCCGCCTTTGAAGAATAAGAGCGTCGGAATTCCGCGGATGCCGTAGCGCGAAGGCGTTGCGCCGTTCTCATCCACATTCATTTTTGTCACTTTTAGTTTGCCTGTATAGGCCGTTGCCACGCTGTCAACCATCGGCGCAATTGCTCTGCATGGTCCGCACCAAACCGCCCAGAAATCAACCAGGACCGGCTGCTCACTTCGCAGCACCTCCTGATCGAATGTCGCATCGCTTACTTCCATAACTCCCAACCCTGCCATGATCCTCCTTGCAACCCCGCCCAATTAGTCTAATCGAAGTGGCACACTAACTAAGATGCGCTAGGTCACTAAACGTCGCAAACCGGCGGCGAAACAGGATAGTGCAATATCCTTGGCGAGCATGAGAGCGTCCGCGAAGCCAGCCTTCCAAGAGTTGACGATTGTTTTTCCGGCATTGGGAAGTGCTTTTTTTCGGCCAAGAATTAAGTCCGTTTTCGCGCAAATAAAAGCGCCCGGATCCCAGTAAGGATCACGGGCGCTAGAGCAGCCCTCCCCCAGAACTGCCCACGCAGCGAATGTAGGTGTTCCAAAGCCGAATAGCAAGTAAACTTAGGTAATGCAAGGAGTAATCACCGACAGGTGATTAACAAAAAAGACAACTCAAACTTTGTCGGATTTGTAATTACGATAACTCCCTAGTTCGGGTTTGAATGACCCGTTCCAATGAGTCAGATCGTAACCCGGAATCATGCCAGGACCTGTCCCAAAAACTGGCTCGCTCCGCTATGCTCAAAGCGGCAAACATGGAGCTCCGGTTCTTCCAGGCCATTTGCAGCCTGAGAGATAGCGGTCGATGCCGATCCAATACTTCCCGCCCCATCGACCACAACCAAAACAGCTGGTCCCGCCCCGCTCAGCGCAGCGCCCAGAATGCCATATTCGCCAGCCAACGGCAGCAATCGCGAGAGCAATGGGCAAATCGGCGCACGATAGGGCTGGTGGATCCAGTCCCTCATCGCCACCCGCAACAGCTCGCCTCGAGCTTGGGAAAATGCCAAGCCAAGAAGGCTCGCCGATTGTATGTTTGCCACAACTTCCGGTCGAGGATATGAATCGGGCAGTACCGCACGTGCCTTGCTGGTGGCGAGCGGGGTCGACGGGAGTGCGATAATCGCACGCCATTCGGAAGGCGGAGAAACACGCGCCGCGTAAACCGTTCTCCCCTGGCACGCCGCAGCAACGAACCCGCCCAACCAGCAGGCAGCGGCGTTGTCGGGGTGTCCTTCCATCACGCTTGCCTCTTCGAGGATTTGCTCCGCGCTCCATCCCAGCTGACCGAAATGCACGGCCATGGCAATTCCCGCGAGCCTGCCTGCAGCTGACGAACCGCAGCCCATTCCAAGAGGAATGCCATTGACCATATGCAGAGCCAGTGGTATCTCTGGCCTGCCGTTTTCCGCAAGCAGTCTGCGATACACGCCTAGAATGAGGTTGTCTTCGAGGCGCGCGCAACGTGCAGCGTCGCGACCCTTTGCGTCAATCGAGAATTCCTGTGCAGCCTCAGCTTCTATCTCGAGAAAGAAATCGAGAGCCACGGCGGCGGCGTCGAATCCAGATCCGAGATTTGCCGATGTCGCAGGCAACCGTAGCCGTAGCCGCCCGCCGCGCGTAGTCGAGACAGTCGTCATCCGGCATTTCCCTTCATGGCCGCCAACACCGCCGACGGATTCGCCTCCACGGCAAATGCGTTGCGGCGCAATGCATCCACTTCCGTTTCGTGACCGGCAATCTCCTCTTCCTTCAGCAGGGTTCCCCGGTGAAAATCAATGGTGTAGTCGGCGTCCTTGAGCGTATGTCCGGTAAGAACGAGCACCACGGTCTCTCCGGACGCCACTTTACCGTCTGCGCGAAGCTTTTTCAGACCCGCAAGCGTAACCGCCGACGCCGGCTCGCAGCCCAGTCCCTCGGCTCCTAGCTCCGCCTTCGCGATCGCAATCTCCGTCTCCGTAACATCCAGGCACCATCCATCTGTATCCTGAATCGCCCGCACCGCTTTACGCCACGAGGCAGGATTCCCGATGCGAATCGCGGTCGCGCGCGTGTGCGCTTCAACGGGCTCCAGCTCGCTCCCGTGGCTCGTGGCAAAGCTGCGTACCAACGGATTGGCGCCCTCGGCCTGGATCACGGAAATGCGCGGCATCCGAGCCACCAGCCCAAGTTCTCGTAATTCACGGAAGCCCTTGCCTAGAGCCGAGCTGTTGGCCAGGTTTCCGCCAGGCACGATCAGGTGGTCGGGAACTGTCCATTCGAGCGCCTCTGCAATTTCGAATGCGGGTGTCTTCTGCCCTTCCAGGCGGTAGGGATTCACGGAGTTCAACAGGTAGATCGGTTCCTCGCGCACGATCTCCGCCAGCACCTTCACGCAGCCGTCGAAATCGGTCTTGAGCTGGCACGTGACAGCTCCATAATCCATGGCCTGCGAAAGTTTGCCCCACGCGATTTTCCCTTCGGGAATCAGAACCAGGCTGCGCAATCCAGCGCGTGCCGCGTATGCCGCCATCGCCGCTGAAGTGTTCCCGGTCGACGCGCAAGCTACCCACTTGAAGCCTCGCTCTTTGGCCACGCTCAGCGCCGCCGTCATTCCCGTATCTTTGAAGGATCCTGTCGGATTCATTCCCTGGTGCTTGGCGAACAACTGGTCGATCCCCAACACCCGGGCGGCGCGGGTCAAGGCATAAAGAGGCGTATTGCCTTCGCGCAGGCTTACCGCATTGCCGTAACTCTCCAGGATCGGCAACAGCTCCCGGAATCGCCAGACACCCGATTGATCAAGCGCCTCGGAGGAGCAGCGGCGCTCCCGCCAAAGCCATTTGAGCGCCCCCGGATTGGGCCGATTGGTTCCCTGCCGCAGCGTCCATCCTGGGTACTCAACTTCAAACAAGTCGCCGCATTGGGCACAACGAAAATTCGGCAGCGCGTCGGGGCCGGCAATACGCGCGCCGCAACCAAAGCAGCGTAACTGATGCAGGTTGTCGTTCATCCTTGGTGTTAGCCTACCAGCGTGAGGCAGTTTTTGCTTACTTGGAGGCGTGAAGACCCGCTATGCTGCGCAGGTTTCTTTTTACGTTGATTGGCGCACTCAGCATTCCCTCGGTTCTTGCGCAGACGCCCTTGCGCGTGGCCGCAGCTGCTGACCTTGAACCGGTGTTGCCGCCGATCCTTGCACAATTCCAGCAAGGAACCGGTATCCGCGCCGAAGCGACATATCAAGCCTCGGCCATGTTGACGGCACAGATCCAGAATGGCGCCCCCTTCGATCTTTTCTTGTCGGCGGATTTGAGTTATCCCAAACGCCTCATCGATGCCGGACTGGCCGACGCGGCAGGTACAGCCGATTCTTCGACGCCGATTACCTACGCGAAAGGAACGCTTGTGTTGTGGACGCGCAACGACTCGCACTTGCCGCCGTCGCTCGATCTTCTTCACAATCCACTTCTAAAGCGCCTGGCGATTGCAAACCCTGATCGCGCGCCTTACGGCCGCGCCGCTGTGGCTGCTCTCACCAGCCTCAAGCTCTACGAGGAACTCAAGCCGCGCATCGTGACCGCCGAAAACATTGCGCAAACTGCGCAGTTCGTCGATTCGGGAAACGCAGATGCGGGACTTATTTCGCTCACGTCGGCACTTACACCCCGTCTTTCATCCAGCGGTTCTTACTTCGTGATTCCGCGTGATCTCTATCCGCCCATAGAGCAAGGCGCAGTCATCGTGAGCAAGACGAGTCAGCGAGCGGCGGCCCACGAGTTTCTCGCTTTTCTGCTCTCCGCGCCGGTGCAGGCCCAACTCGCCAAAAGCGGCCTCACACCGGCGAAATGAGGGCGTCTTAACCGATGGATTGGCAAGCGCTCGCCCTCACGCTCAGACTCGCGACCATTACAACAGCAATCCTTCTTGTCGTTTCAGTGCCACTATCCGCGCTGTTGATTCTCGGACGCAGTCGATGGCTCGCCATTCTTGAAGCTTTGGCAACGCTGCCGTTGGTTTTGCCGCCAACTGTGCTGGGATTCTTTCTTCTGGTTCTTCTCGGCCCGCGCACATCCGTTGGTCGAGGAGTTATCGCGCTGCTCGGCCACCCGCTCGCTTTCTCTTTTTCGGGATTGGTTGTAGGTTCGGTCATCTACAGTCTTCCGTTTGCCGTGCAGCCTCTCGTCGCGGGCTTCGCCGCCGTCGAGCCCGCCTTGGTAGACGCAGCACGTCTGCTGGGCGCCAATCCTGCGCGTATTGTCTTCACCCTGTTCGTTCCTCTGGCTCGTCGATCGCTGCTTGCCGCCGCAGTGTTGAGCTTTCTGCACACTATCGGTGAATTTGGAGTGGTCCTCATGCTCGGCGGCGATATTCCAGGAGCCACGCGTACGTTATCGATCCTGCTTTATAACCAGGTGGAGAACTTCGACTACGCAGCGGCGAGCCGTACCGCTGCAATTCTGCTCGCCCTCAGCGTTGCGGCATTGATTGCGATCTACAGCGGCACCCGGCCGCGCCGAGGTCGCCATGCTTGAGTTTGCCATTGACGCGCGCCGTGGGAGTTTCCATCTTCATGTGGAGTGCCGCCTCGCCTCGGAGTGGACTGTGATCTTTGGGCCCTCCGGTGCAGGCAAGAGCACGCTCCTGCGTCTTCTTGCAGGTCTCGATCGGCCGGATGTCGGCAGCATCGCACTCGACGGGCACACCTTGAGTGATTCCGCGCGTCGTGTTCACCAAAAGCCGGGTCACCGAAACACCGCGCTGGTCGCACAACAGCCAGCGCTCTTTCCTCATATGAGTGTCGCCGCCAATGTCAGCTACGGAGTCGTCGATCTCAATCGCCGCCAGCGCGCCGAGCGCATAGAAGAAATGCTCAAGCTGGTCGATGCGGAGAATCTCGCCCATCGCCGACCTCGTGATCTCTCCGGTGGGGAGGCCCAGCGCATTGCTCTTGCTCGCGCGCTCGCGCCTCTACCCCACCTGCTCCTCCTGGATGAGCCGTTCTCTGCACTGGATGGCGCAGCGAGCGATGCACTCCTTGAGCGATTGAAGGATTGGTTGCGCAGACGGAGCGTGCAGACAATTTTAGTCACGCACGACGCAACCGACGCGTATGCTTCCGGCGCCGAGGTCGCATTACTGAGAGATGGACAAATTGTTGCACTCGGTCCGGCTGACGTTGTCCTCGCAGACGAGCGTAGACGAATTCTGGAACGCCTGGGAAGCAATTAGCGGCGCTCCTCCGCGAATCCAAGTAGAACCGGCTCTCTTTCCAATCGGATGCCAAAGCGGGCTTCAACCCCAGATGCAATTTCATCGGCCAGCGCCAGAATTTTTGTTGCTGAGGCCCCGCCCCGATTGATCAGCGCCAGCGTGTGCCTTGACGAAATTCCAGCTGCGCCTTGCGCGAATCCCTTAGCAAAACCCGCCTGTTCAATCAGCCAAGCTGCCGGAAGCTTCACAAGGCCCGAATGTTCATCCTCCGGTCCGGCCGGAAAATACGGAGGCTCCTTCCCTTCTTTGGTTGCGATTTGGTGGATCTGTTCCGCACTCACGAACGGATTCTTGAAGAAGCTCCCTGCACTGCGGCAGTCTGGATCGCCATCCACCAGCAACATCCCTTTGGAACGCCGAATGTGCCGGACCGCTTCAGCAACCTCTTTTACCCCAGGATCGGAGTGACCCTGAAACTCCTTTTGCAGATCGGCGTAGCGTAAGGTCGCGGTGCCCCCAAGCATCAGACTGTAATCGACGCGCGTAATCACATATCGCCCCCGGTCTGCCGTGTTGAACCGGCTGCGTCGATAGGCGAAGCCGCACTCCGCTGGCGAGAAGTCGACAAACTCGAGAGCCCTCATGTCATACGCGCGCACATTGGCAACGGTCGAGGCGACCTCCTGCCCATACGCGCCCACATTCTGTACTGGTGTGCCGCCGACAGTCCCGGGAATTCCTGCAAGGCATTCCAGACCGGCGCAGTTGTCCACCACGCTCCGCTGGACAAAGGCATCCCACTCCTCACCAGCCGCTACCTGGTAGTGCACGCCTCCCAAATCATTCGTTGCATCGATACCGCGCAGGGCAACGTGGAGCACCAGGCCGGCAAATCCAGCGTCGGCAACCACCAGGTTGCTGCCACCACCCAAGACGAACAGAGGCACGTTCTTCTCCCGGGCCCACGCCACAGAAGCAGCAACGTCGCTCTCGCTTCCAGCCTCCACAAACCACCGCGCTGCTCCTCCGACGCCTAAAGTCGTGAACGGCGCAAGCTCCTTGTTTTCTTCAATGAGCATTTCTTCTCAAGGCTACACCTGCCCTTTCGGATAAAATGGGTCCAGGCACCATTCCCTGCCGGAGGCATTCATGTATCCAGAACTGATGGTGATTCCCATGCGCGAAGAACTCGTGCGAGCTGGAATCAAAGAAACCCGTAGCGCTGAAGAGGTCGACGCCGCATTGGCGCAACCCGGCACAACGATGTTAGTCGTGAACTCCATTTGTGGATGTGCGGCGGGCAAGATGCGTCCCGGCGTCCGTCTCGCGTTGTCCAGCGCCGCTAACCGCCCAGACCAGAGCATCACGGTCTTCGCTGGACAGGATCGCGAAGCCACCGAGCGTGCTCGCGGTTATTTCGACGGCAATCCGCCAACCTCGCCGGCCATCGCGATTCTGCGTGACGGCAAGCTGGCGTATCTGATGCAGCGTTACGTCATCGAACAAGCCACTGCCCAGCAGATCGCTGGAGAGCTCGTCCGCGCCTTCGATGAGTTTTGCGCCAAGACCTCCGCATAACCAACGGTCAGACTTTGCGGATCGGACCTGGGTAGCGTGCAATCACCGGGTTGGCAGTTAAAAGCAATATCCCTTCGATCATGGCCTGCGCGATCAGGATCCGGTCGAAGGGATCTTTGTGTATGGGTGGCATACTCGCGACTGTGAGAACGTGCCGCCCCGAGATGTCGAGTTCCGTATAGCCGTTCTGCAGCAAATCGCTCCGAACTAGGCCGGGGTCCGCGCGGAAGTCTGAGAGACCCTTTCCCTGCTTGATCCCGATCTCCCAGATGCTTGCAACGCTGAAGAACAATTCATTCGCCGCATTCGCGATCATTCTCCGCGCGACTGCCGGAAGGCGGGAGGATCCTGCGCTCGCCCACAATAGGAGGTGTGTGTCCAACAGGAGATTCACTCTTCACCGTAGAACATTTTCTCGATCTCTTTTGCAAAGGGGGTCTTGATGTCGTCCGGAACCTCAATCTGGCCCTTGAGGGATCCGATCCGGCGCTTCGGCTTCTCCGGCGCGTCAATGCGCACCACCTTTACCTTCGGTTTACCGGCCTTGGCGATCACGAACGGCTCGCCCTTCTCGGCCTCGTCGACGAGGCGGGACAGGTGGGTCTTGGCTTCGTGAATATTGAATGTACGCATGTCGGCCCCCAGTAAACTAAGTTTACTTAGTTTAGTCTATTTGATTTTCCGGCACAAGACCCTCGGAAGATCCTGCCGCAAAAGAGGAACGGCCTCCCGAAGGAGGCCTTTCCCCGGCGCGGAAATGGAGGCTACGATTCAGTCCGCTTCGGCGTCTGCGACCAGAGCCTGCACTTTGCTGTGCTTCAGCGAATAGGTGAAGTAAATTAGCAGTCCCACAAGCAGCCAGACGACCATCACAATCCACGTAATCAGCTCGAGCCGCGTCATAAGGAAAATCGCAGAGAGAATACCGAGAATCGGCACCAGCGGTACAAGGGGCGTCCGGAAAGGCCGCTCCATCTTGGGATGACGCACGCGCAACACCCATACACCCGCACACACAATCGTAAAGGCCAACAGGGTTCCGATATTGACGAGTTCCGAGAGACGCGCAATGTCCAGGAATGCGGGCATGATCGCCGCAAACGAGCCGAAGACGATCGTGGTGATCCATGGCGTGCGGAATTTGGGATGCACGGCCGAGGCCCACTTGGGCAATAGTCCATCTTTAGACATCGAGTAGAAGACACGGGTCTGCCCGAGAAGCATGACGAGCATGACCGTGGCCAGGCCAAACACCGCCCCAATCTTGACAAGAAGAGATCCCCAGCTGACTCCGGTGGCGTCGATTGCAAGAGCCACTGGCGCCGATACGTTCAGAGTTTTATAGCTAACCAGGCCGGTGAGCACAAGCGAGACAAGAATGTAGAGAATGGTGCAGACGACAAGCGAACCGAGGATGCCAATCGGCATATCGCGCTTGGGGTTCTTGGCTTCCTGGGCAGCAGTGGATACGGCGTCGAATCCAATATAGGCAAAGAAAATCGATGCAGCCGCAGTCGGTATACCAAGCAAGCCGAAGTTGCCATGGCCGTCAGCAGGCGGAATAAAAGGATGCCAATTCGCCCTAGCCACATCGGGATGCTGATAAAGGAAGTAGCCCCCGACGATAAGGAAGATCCCCACAATGGAGACTTTGATGATGACTATGGCTGAGTTGAAGTTGGCCGATTCCTTGATGCCGATCACCAGAATCGTTGTGATCACGATGACAATGCAGACCGCAATCAGGTTGAAGAAGCCAGTAGCCTGAGGTAGACCAACCGCACTCACGCCCGGCGGAAGAGACATCAGCTGAAGCCATTGTTGGTGATAGAAGACCAGGGGAGTGCCGGTAGTGGCTGTGAGCTGCGGTGGAATATAGATGTGGAACTGCTGCAGCAGACTGTTGAAGTAGCCCGCCCAACCCGAAGCGACGGTGGACGCGCCAAATGCGTACTCGAGGCAGAGGTCCCAGCCAATGATCCATGCTACTAACTCGCCCAAAGTAGCGTAGCCATATGTGTAGGCCGAGCCGGCGATCGGAATAATCGAGGCAAACTCGGCATAGCACAGCCCGGCAAACGCGCAGGTAAACCCGGCCAGCACAAAGCTCAGTGAGACCGCCGGACCAGCGCGCAGCGCGGCAGCCTGTCCAGTAAGAGTAAAAATACCTGCGCCAATCACAGCGCCGATGCCGAGCGTGATCAGGTTCAGAGCGCTGAGGGAGCGCTTCAGCGTGTGTTCGCCCTCTTCACCGGCCTCTTGCGTCAGCATCGACATCGGTTTGATACGAAGCAGTCTGGACATGGACGAGGGACACCCTCCTCAAGAATTGAGATTGGAATCTGAAACCAATGCGTGCGCAGAGTGCCGCGACCAGAAAAGATAGACCGGGATCCCAAGCAGGACGAGCACAAGGCCCGGCCACGTGTACTGAGGCTTGTATCGCAATAATACGACACAGATCCAAGAAGCCATGGCAATGTAGAGCGCCGGAAGCATCGGATAGCCCAGTGCCTTGTACGGTCGCGGCGCGTCAGGCTCCTTGAACCGCAGCACAAAGAGCCCCGCGATGGTGAGGATATAGAAAACCAGTACCGCAAAAATGATGTAGTCGAGCAGTTGACTGTAGGATCCAGAGACACAAAGCACTGCCGTCCATGCGGCCTGCACCAGCAGCCCCGCAGCTGGCGTCCGATACCGCGGATGCAACTTTCCAACTGACTTGAAGAACAGTCCGTCCCGACTCATCGCGTAATACACACGCGCCCCAGCCAGCGACATTCCGTTGGCGCAGCCGAAAGTGGAAACCAGAATTGCGGCCGCCATCATGTAAGCGCCGCCCGAGTGGAAGATCACTTCCAGCGCAGCTGTCGCTACGCGATCCTCCGCCGCGTATTGCAATCCCCGGGTCAGCGCGGTAGTCCCGTGCGGGTCCCCGTGCATCGGAAGCACGAGGAGATAAGCCAGTGACGCCAGGAAATACGCAATCAAAACAAAGCCTACCCCAAGAATCAAAGAGAGCGGAATGTTGCGACGCGGATTCTTCACTTCTCCGGCTGTAAAGGTGATGTTGTTCCACGCATCGGCAGAAAACAGCGAACCCACTTGCACCACTGCCAGAATCACCAGCAGGTTCACCAGCACAATCGGGCCGCCAACGCCCACCTGTACCGGATGCAAGGTGCTCCACCCAGAGTTTCTCCAGAATTCGCTCAGCCCTGCGCCAAAATTTGCGTTCCAGGCCGTCGCATTGCGCCCCACGGTGAATGCCAGCAAGACAAGTGCCGTAAGTGAGAGCGCCTTAGCCGAGGTGAAAACATTCTGGATCAGCGCGCCGAGTTTCACGCCGAACACATTCACCACGGCCAGGAAAACAACAACGATCATGCCAGCCAGGTTGGCCGTGTTTACGCCAATGTCCATGTTGCCCAGCACCATCGGACCGACAGGGATCGCAGGCACGTGCGCAATGTGCCACAGCCAATGCGTCGTCGATACCGAAGGGAAAAACACTCCAAGAAACTTACCGAACGCCACGCAAACCGCGGCAATCGTCCCTGTCTGAATTACAAGAAAAAGCGTCCAGCCATAGAGAAATCCCCACAGCGGCCCTAGCGATTCCCGGAGATAGACGTATTGCCCACCAGCCTTGGGCATCATCGCCGCCAGCTCGCCGTAGCTCAGCGCGCCGATCATCGTCATCACGCCCGTGACCACCCAGGCTGCCAAAAAGAGCGCCGGGGAGTTGGTGCCGCGCGCAATATCCGCGTCCACAAGAAAAATGCCGGACCCAATCATGGATCCGGCGACGATCGCTGTTGAGCTGAACAGACCAAGGCTCTGCACCATTTCTGGTGCACCGGCTGTTGTGGCGGCTTTCCCTTGAGATGTGAGGTTAGTGGGTGTCACCTTGGACGGTTTTACCGGAAATACATGAGAATGTCTTGTCTTTTTTGCCGTCAATAATCGAAGGCCACGACTTCAACCCAGCGCTTCCAGCCAGTGACGGAACTCGGCTGCGGGGTCTGCTGTGCGGAAAATTGCAGCCGCAACAGCGACGGTATTTGCGCCAGCAGCAAGAACCAGAGGCGCGGTCTCCAGTGTGATGCCACCAACGGCTACTAATACAGCATCCGGTCCCGCCTGCTCGCGCAGCCGCCTCACGCCTTCGGGACCGATGTTCGCCTTGGTTGTTTGCTTCGTTGTCGTCGAATACACAGGGCCAATCGAAAGATAATCTGCTGGCTCTTTTAGGATTCCGGGCAAAAGTGCACCGCTGCCGCCAAATGTACCCACGATTCTTCCCGTTCCAAGAAGTCCACGTGCTTCCGAAGGAGTCAGATCGCCCGCATCGACGTGCACTCCGTCAAATCCTGATCTTTCAACCAAATCAACGCGATCATCGAGAATTAACTTGATGGTTGGCGCTGGCATTGCCGTGCGCAAAATCGCCACGTCTGCCAGGATTTCGGCATCCGTTCCGTTCTTGTTCCGGTATTCCATCAGAGTGACGCCCGCGCCAGCCAGCGCCTCGCCAAGCGCTTTCAGGAATTCCGTTCTAGCGTCTGCGGAAATGCAAAACGAATCCAGAATGGGGTAGATCTTTGGAAATAGGAAACCCATGCTCACAGACTAAAAGAGAGGCACGCCTTTCGTCTGTGAGCAGGTCGAACCATCTAGGTGCTGTCGCCTCACATCTCATCTGCAGAGGGCCCGTACATGCCTGGGACTTTCTGGCCAAGCAATCGCAAATACACTCCCAGCTGCGCACGATGATGGACTAAATGGTTCAGCACCCATGTCCGCCAAACATCGTACTTCGAATCGTCGATCCAGACCTGATCCCCTGCCACAAACTTCCAGTTGGAATCCCACTTCTCCGGCGTCATCTTCCCGAGCGCGGATTTGGCGTCGGCCACTTGTTTGTCAAAGAGCTCCAGCAGCGCTGCCTTCGTCGCAGGATCTGCCGGGGTATCTTCAGGCTTCCAATCCATGCGGTCCACTGTGAGCGTATGCAGGGCCCAGTCGCCAGCGGTGCCAGCCACATGGGATGCGAGACGTCCAAGAGCCATTGATTTTTCGTGTGGTTTCCAGCCGAAGTCGGCGTCGGCTGGAATCGCATCCAGGATCTTGCGCGTGCTGGCAGTCTCACGTTCATATTCAGCGATCAGTTCTTTTTGAAAGTCCATTCGGCAACCTCCCAAGTTGCGCAGCAAGCATACCCGAAATGGATGTGAAAAGGCGAAGAAAAAGCGATAATAGGTGGGGCATGAGGTATGCCCCCTCCCCTCGTTTCTTGCTATGTATCTCTGCCCATTGGACTTAGCTTTGTCAATAACTTACGCTTACCTCAATCGAATCAATCGCTTATGGCGAAAGATTTCTCGGGAAAGGACTTAGCGGTTTTTCGCCGTTAGCCCTCAGCTTTCGTGCTTTGGCCTGGCCTCTATTGTGCGCTGGGAGCTCGAAATTCTCTGCAATCAAGGCCGCGCGGCGTAGAATCCTTGGCATCCGCTCCCGCAGTGCCTATACAACCGGTAAGTAAGCGGTGGACAACAATGCCCCAAGGACTCACGTGTCACCGAAAGAGCGACTAAACCTCGAGCACGAGGGGCCGAATCGGCGAGTGAGTTGCAAAATATGTATCTGAAACAAATCGTAATAGAGAATAGTGGTCCGCTGCGGCGTTTTGTGATGGAACTGTTTGTGCTGCCGAATCCCGATCGACATTGCCTCCCTTTTCACTGAAAACGAGGACTTGGCCGTCGTGCTCGAACTTGAGCAGACTAAAGCCGCCGGGCGTGCCCACGGTTGTTGTCCGGCCCCCGACCATCCTGAACCAAGAGCGCCCGCTACCGCGAGTGGGGAGGACATCATCATAATGAACCGCTGCCGCTTCAAAGAGAGCGTCCGTTATCAGCGTCATCCTTGAATCGAGATCTCACATCGGACTAATTCCAGGAACGCCTCCAACATTCCAACTTCAGAGCGATCCAGTTGAAGTGCTTAAGTCTGCCAGCACTCTTGGGTTGTGCAATACCCTCTTACGTCGAGTTCTGGACGATGAACACGTGTACTTCGTTTGGTTAGGCCGTAACTCGCCAGAAAAACTGGCGATTGCTCGCGGCAACGAGCTTGTGTTGCCGAATATTGACGCGCTTTCTGGTGGGCAGTCCATTCTGCTCGGATTATTCGGGACGTTACTTCGCTATGCCGATCAATCTCAATCGGGTTCAGGACTTGATTTATCAATGACAGAGGGCATCTGTGTCGTGGACGAGATTGACTCCCATATCCACGTGGAATTGCAGCATAGAATCCTTCCGAGTTTGATGGCGTTGTTTCCAAAAGTTCAATTCATTGTTTCGAGTCACTCGCCTTTATTCGTGCTGGGGATGAAACAGAGATTCGGGGAAGATGGCTTTCAATTGGTCGAGATGCCGGGCGGAAAGATGGTTACTTCCGAAACCTATGCCGAATTCGGTAGAGCGATGGAGGTACTAGCTGCGACCGAAGTCTTCAATAAAAAGTTGCTTTCTGAAACCTCGAAGGGGGGCGTCCCGATCGTCTTTGTTGAGGGGGAGACCGATGCGCCCTATCTTCGCCGCGCAGCCGAAGTGCTAGAGCGATCCCGATTACTTCAGCGATGCGAGATTCAGTGGATCGGCGCGAAGGACGAAGGGGGACAGGGTTTCAATACTGGGAAACCAGCGCTGGACCACACCCTCTCGGTGCTGCGGGCTAACCCAAGGCTCACAAATCGTCCGATCCTCCTACTGTATGACAACGATGCAAAAAAGGCTGATTCGGATATTGGCGAAGTCTGGGTCCGGTCAATGCCAACGAACGAGGCAAACACCAAAGTCGAAGCCGGGATCGAGAATCTACTGGCTGAAGCGGCCATAACAGAAGGGGACTACCAGACGATCGAATCAATCAAGGCGAACGGCGACGTTGTCATTCGAAAAACTCTTCGAAAAGCTGAGCTGTGCCAGAGGATTTGCGATGGTGGGTCAGTAGATGATTTTTCTGCATTTGCTCTGGCTCTGGATACTGTCGAGATTTACCTTGATGCCCGAAAGGCATAAGCCGGCGGAGTACAAGCGGCATAAAGAAAGCGATTCCTAAGTTCAAAAACGAATACGAAGAGATCGAGTTCTGGTCCGCGAAAGGAGCGGGGCCGAACACCACGAACGGTGACTAGAGTCTTCGCCGCGCCCCCTACGGGGCGCGAAAACCCGCTTGGGATGCTGTCCCGGGACTGCGCTGCGTTTTGTCCTGGGCTATTTCCTGTCTTCCCTCCGGGAAGACCACTGCGGTCACTCTTGCTTGGGCGCACATCGCCGACAACGGGCAAGTTAATAACAGCCTGCTCGTACTGCAGTTGAGCACTTGCTTCGAATCGCATGAATCCGGGCCTGAAGGCCGCGAAATTTGCGCAGATTTTTAGGGGGATAAATCCCCCTGCTCCCTGCTCCCTCCAGTCCGGCGTTTTCAAGGCCTTCGGCAGAGAATTGGGCGCGATGTGAGGCAAGCGACTCAGCGATCCTGAAGATATGCATTGCCAGTCTTGCACAGGCCAACTAGCGCGGCAACGCGAAGGCCATATACGCGCCGCCCACAGGCGATTTGGGATCGCGGCCGCCGCTTGAAACGGTGACGACATATTGCCGGCCGTCAATCATGTAGGTCGAAGGTGTGGCCATTCCCGCGAATGGTAACTCATATTCCCATAGCAACGTGCCTGTTCCAGTGTCGAAGGCGTGGAATTTGCGGTCGTACACCGTGGCGCCAATGAACAACAGGCCGCCGGCAGTCACAATCGGGCCTCCGTAGTTCTCGGTGCCCGTGTTCTTCATGCCCTGCTTGGCCAATTCCGGATACTCCCCAAAGGGAATTTTCCAAAGATATTGCCCTGTCTTCAGGTCAATTGCGTTGAGTGTTCCCCACGGTGGAGCGATGGCCGGGTAGCCGTCGGGATCAAGGCCGTAGACCATCCCAACGCCCCCGGCCCCGCGCCTGCTCAAACTCAGCCCAACCAAACTCGACCTCGCCCGGCTGTCCTCCGCCATCGGCGACCTGCTTCGCCAAAAGAGCGCGGGCTGACCAGCTGCATAACCAGGTTCTGAAAGCGAACCTCCGATGACACGCTTAAGCGTTAGCTCCATGTGCGGATACCGATTACTCCCCACCAGAGGAAGTAGACAGTCGCAATCAACAGCGCCGAAGTTACAGCAATGGAGAACCAGCGGACGAATTTGCGAATGGGCTGATTGCGAGCTTTCCACAAAGAAAGAGCAGCGGCCACAGAGGCCACGGCAAAAATCAGCGTAGTGAGAAACAGAGCAACGGAATAGATCGTCAGGTTTCCCAGGCGGGTGATCATGTCGCTCGAAGACGCGATAAAGATGCCAACGAAGGTCAGTAGGCTGAGAACGCTGATGAGCGGCCACAAACGGATGCTGCGTTCTTGCGGCCGTCGGCGCTTTTTGAAGAATCCGCCAATGATCCAGAACGGCGCATAGAGCAGAATGGCAATGAAGGCCAGCACGAACCAGGCGACAAGGGCGATCTGGGAGAAGGCCAGCCATGTGGGGATGCGGCGAGTGGTCCCGCCGATAAAAGCAAATCTCCCCTCGGCGTTGGGCGCGAGGAGCGCAGCGGTGGCGATGGGTTCGGCGGCTCCCGTCTTGTAGAGGTAGCGGAACTGCTCACCGGCGACAGGCACAAAGGGCTGGTCGATTTTCCCAAGAGTGGTGAGCAGCAGATTGCCGCCGCCGAAGCGAACTCGTCGCAAGCCGAGAAGTCGTTCAAGGAAGTAGCTGGATTGGTTTCGCGGCGATGCGGGCTCGTACCAGCCGGCATACTGCTGCGCATCGGCCGGCAACGGTCCGGCGGCAGGAACGCTCTGGCGCTGCAGCGAGCGGGTGATGTAGGCGCGAATGGCGTCGCCGATCTTTCCGAAGGCCGCGCCGTTGCCGGAATTGATTGAATAAAAGTAGCCGACTCCGTATTCGGGCAGATAGGACATGTCAGTAAGGCCCCCGTTTACGCCGCCGCTGTGACCGTGGTAGACGAAGCCATCGTGGATGGATGTGTAGTTGCTCAAGCCGTAGCCGGCCTTGAGGCCTTGTTGCGCTTCCCAGGTCCGCGTCGGCGTCTCCATCCGATCGATATCGGCCGCGGGCACCACCTGCACGCCGCCGACTGCCCCGCGATTGAGATAGAACTGGACATAGGCCGCCATGTCGTTGGCTGAAGCATTGATGGCGCCCGCGGGGCGAAGGAGGATGTTCCAGTAGGGAAGCGGAGTTTTGCCGTCGTCGTGATAGAGGGTGGTGAGTTGCGGTGAGGGCTGCTCGAAGTAGGTTGCAGTCTTCATGCCGATGGGCACGAAGAAATTCGCCGTCACGTAGTCTTCAAATCGCTGACCGGTGATCTTTTCAACGATGTAGGCGGCAACCGGAGGGCCGGAGTTGCAATAGGACATACGGGTTCCGGGGCGCCAGCGGGAGACGCGGGAGCGCTGGTAATAGTCCAGGCCTTGGCGCAGGGTCATTCCCTTGGCGTCCTTGGCATATTCGGGCAGGTGCATGTCGTCCCAGCCGGTGGTGTGTTCGAGGAGATCGACCACGCGAACCGGATCCGTGGATTCCCACCGATTCTCAAACCAGATCTCGGGGACGAGCTTGTGCACGGTGTCCTGGAGCGAGACCTTGCCTTCATCTACAAGTTTGAGGATGGAGAGTGAGGCGAAGGCTTTGGATGTGGAGCCGATGCGGAACAGCGTTTCGGGGCCGGTAGCGTGGTTCGAAGCCACGTTGGACTTGCCCAGACCGGCGATCCACTCGGGGCCGTCGCGATGCACAATGGCGACCGAGACGCCCGGGGTGTGTGTGTCAGCAAGGATTCTTTCCAGTTGCTGACGCAGCTCGGGCAGTGACTGGGCTGGCTTGGGCGTTTCTTCCTTCTTGCTCCGGGCTAGTGTGATCGCCGGAAGCAGGAAGACGAGCACTAGGAGTGAGGATTTGAGACTGTGGGCAATCATCGGACTTTTCATTCGGGATCTCCACATGGAGCGATCAACATTCGCACGGATGTTACCACTGGCGGCCGACTGTCAGTCGCTCTTGAGCATGTACCGGGTGTCGGTTGGTAGGCTCAAATGAATGCCTCGATGCGGGAAGGCAGGCGAAGTCAAGGAACTGCGCCCGAAGCACGTGCAGGTTCGCCGCGTCCAAATCGACTTGCTCTACCACATAAGTGACGACTCGACATTTTGTGCGAATCGCCCTCAGAGCACAGATCTCCCCTTTTTGTCCGGCCCGATCACACTTCAGTGCAATTGAGAGTTTCTCAAGCAAATGTCAGGCTTCCCGCATGCGAGTCAATCTCATCACCCAACCGTCCGATCACTTCGAATCTGAGACGGGAGCGATTCCCCTCTCGCTGACGATCCGCCCCGCGTGCGGCTTACCCGGCGACTATGAGTACCCAACCGATAGCGCTGCGCTTCTGCTATTGCTTCGGAAACAAACGGATTTACCTGCCTACGTTCTCCAGCGTTTTGAAGCGGAGCTTCGCGCCCGGATCGGTGCACGGCTGCTAGGAGTGGATTTGAGTGATAGTGTCCTCACGGATATTGGCTACTTCATTGACTAATTTGACTACCCAGGCTGCCACCTCCACGCCTTTGCACAATGTCGCTTTTGTGCTTTAGGGGCAGAGAACCGGTCATTAATGTACGAATCGGCGGTTTAACTGGCCAATCTCTGCCCATTTTGAGATGTGAGAAATATTGCACGCTGCGAGGCCAATCAGGCTATATCTTCACCAGCCCGATAATCCGCGATAGAACGAGAATGCAGCTCTCATTTGCGCCTCTGCAACGCACTGATGGATTCCAGGCATCAGAGGCCGTCATGAGAGTAACTCGTGCAGCTACGCGGCACTCAAGTCTCAGCAACGGCCGATCCGCACTCAAACAAGAAGTGAAATCACTCTGCTTGAAGGTAAGAAATCCAGCTGGAGAATAATACAACGTCTCTTCCGCCTGCGCTACATCAAGCGACTTCACATTTGTGCGATCCAAAGAAATTGGCCGGTTATTACCGGTAACTCGCCCAGAACGCCATTGTCTGGCAAGATCCTGCGCTGTGACCATCACTCATACCGCAATGAATCCATCGGATATAAAACTTGTTACTTCGCCGGAAACAAGGACTCTGCTAATACAGATTCCCTGACACCTGTTCGGCGAGGCGCTCGAGAGGCGACGCGCCGTATGGATCTGCAGGCCGCGCCTCACCGGACTGATCCAAAATCGCGCCGGCGACATTCGTCAAGGCCACGACGAAATACACGTTCCGGACCCGGCCGGCGATTGTGTCGGTTTCTTGACCAGGCGCGATCGACCGCCTGCATTGCACTGCTTCATTTCCGATCGCTTTGAGCTTCGGACTCCCTTCCGGGCATGAGTGAGTGTCGGCTTTGCCAACCAAAATTTCTAATGCCTCCATCGCTTCTCCCGTCTGGCGTGTAAATCGGCAAGAACCCTCAAAGTTCCCAGAGGCGCGCACCAACATCGTTACGTCCCCGCCCAGAATCTTCGCCGCACTTCCGGTAGTTAGCCAGGGACAAGGGAGAGCGGTCTGCGCAAATGCTCCAGGGACGAAAGCAATCGACAACATAAGAGCAATGCTTCTAATCATGCTTCTCTCTAAGCCTTGGGTCTTATCGGTTTGAGCGTTTCCGATTTCAGAATTTTTCCACCCTCCTGCAACACATACAGCCGATTCGCATCGAGGTTTCGGAATTGATCAATCTGTCCGCTCAACCAACGGACCTCAACCAGGTCAACCCGCTTTGCCTGATCGAGCCCAAAGTGGAGGCGCAGATCATTCTGCGAAAAATAACTGCCTCCGCTGCGAAGCTCGTCCATCTGCACCAGTGGTCTTTGCCCATCCGGTGAATTGGTAGCGGTGACCGTAACTTTGCTTCCGATACCAGACCGATTGGACTTAGTTCCCACCAGCTTGACCTTGATCCAATTGCGGTTGAGCGTCGAATCGCAGCGCAGTAGCTGCGGCGGTGCATTGATGCAATTGACCACAACATCGATATCGCCGTCATTGTCATAGTCACCAAACGCGCAGCCGCGCGCCGGAGCCTTCTCGAGGATGCCCGGACCACCCTTTTCTGTGACCTCTTCAAATCTGCCATTCCGCAAGTTGCGATACAGGTACTTATGCTCGGCGTAATT
>Ga0302325_10010035_pt1 | contig 20570 bp, 13 predicted proteins | sample Palsa_T0_2_FD_201948 | JGI IMG/M metagenome (GOLD analysis project Ga0302325, IMG submission 201948) | Peat permafrost microbial communities from Stordalen Mire near Abisko, Sweden - Palsa_T0_2 | ecosystem: Environmental > Terrestrial > Soil > Palsa > Peat permafrost | place: Sweden: Abisko...
TTCTGCAGGTAATCGAGCTTGGAGGTAATGCCGGGCAGGTCGCCGATGCCGTCGCCGTTCGAGTCTTTGAAGGAGCGCGGATAGATCTGGTAGACGACAGCTTCCTTCCACCACTTGGGTTCGTAGCCGTTGATGAGCTTGGGTTCCTGGCCGGACGCTGCGGCAAGCGAGAGCAGGGTGGCGACAACGGCTGTGCGTAGTAGGGTGGGGAAGAACATAAAGAGAAGTGTACTCGGGCGAGAGTACCGATCTAGCAATTATCGGATACCGGCGTGTCTCAGCTTAGGGGTGCAGCACAGAGGGGGATCATGTCCCCTTATCTCCTCCAAACTGAGGGGAATAGGTATCGTGTCGACGCATTACCTCGCTAGACGCGCCGCGCCCCTTTTTTCGTGGGAAAATGGGAACCCTGGGCATTGGTGGCAGTGAATCGCATACCACCGAATACTCGTCGTTGGTGAGGTATTTTATGGAAACGGAACTGTTTAAGGCCATCTTAGATATTCATAAACTTCAATGGTTCACTGTGATTCTACTAATGGTGGCCGTTCTGGTCAGTGTGACCGCTGCATCCCTCGCAAGCTATGCGAAGAGGAAAGGAGAGAATCTAGCTACAAGGGAGGACTTCGAGGAGTTGTTACGGCAAGTAAAGTTGACCGCGCAAGCGACTGAGCAGATAAAAGCGCAAATGCAGGTAGGCGAGTCTGAACTGGAATATCGGAAGGCACAATTATCCCAGTTCTATGGGCCAATTTATGCAAATCTGAAGACTTCACATGAGCTTTATGATATCTGGATGAGCGGGACGCTACGCGAGATCAACAAAGAGATGATCGACCTCTTCCGAGAGCAGAATAAGGAAATCATTCGAATCATGAAGACGCAGGCACATCTGGTTGATGGTGAAACTATACCCGATGTATTCACCCGTTTCATGACGGCAGCGACTATATGGAACCTCTTCACGGCCCGACCTGAGAAACCACGGGTTGACCCAAATGTTGCTGCATTGCCTCAGGCGAAGTGGCCTTCAGAATTCCCAGAACACATTTTTTCCAAGACTGAAGAACTCAAGAAGCGGCTTGATGATCTTCATAAGCGATACAGCATCGATCAGGATACCGCTGGGCTGACACAATCGGGGGCGATCCGGAAATCGAGCATGTAAACGGCGATGCCGGGAGAAATGATCTTTATTTCAGCGCTCGTCGCATGACCTTTCGGGGACAGACGAACAAACCCCCATCCTGCTGAACTGAAGGATCAGATGGAATTTGCGTAACCAAGGCCACCCAAAGAAGCCTCGCCTCCCGATTTCAACACCTCATACATTAACCTTTCTTAATCTTTCCAGCGTGAGAAACTCAACCCAGGAGACATTTCGTACCGAATGTGGACAGCCGCACCATGACACCCTGAGCCCCGGGCGAAAGGGACTTCAATGCTGCCTCAGTTTGAGCAGCAGCGTCGACTTACGCAGAAGAGTATGACCCGGACGGTCTTGAGGATGTAGCCATAGACAGCTATTTGAAAGTTTGAAATAGAAAGGCACCTTTCGGGGTGCCTTTGTTTTGCAAGGTTACGCACCGATTTTCCTCGGCCTGACAAGAGCTATGCTGACAGCGGAGGTTGAGCAACCATGAACGACGAAACGACTAGGAGAATAAAAATCCTGGTGACAAAAAATCCTGGTGACAGACGGACCGTAACCGTTACAAGTACTTATCTGAGTATTGCTTTTTCGCATGCGGTGATCGTTCCGTCACCAGGATTCGTCACCAGGATTCGTCACCAGGATTCACCAGGATTCGTCCGGTCAAGGATGGGGCACCCGGCAATGCCAGCGCAGATGATCGAGGGCGCCAGGCCCCGGAAACGGGACCTGGCGCACCCTCTTTAGAGGCACAACGAACGAACAGGACTATGGTGTCAGAACCGCAAACGGCCCTGGATTGAAACCCAGCGCTCAGAGGAATTTGGCCAACCGTCCCCAGTTACCTGTCCAAACTGGCTATTGGTCGGGCCTGTCTGTATACCGCCAAGAATGTCGTGGTTGAACAGGTTATACACAATCATCTGAGTTTCCAGATTCACCCGCTCCCAGATGGGAAAGGTTCGAGATACGGTGGCGTTGACGCCGTTCATACCCATCTGACGAACTCCGTTAATGCGGGTTGGAAAAACGCGGAGGTTATATCCGGTGGGTTGGCAGAGCGGGTTGGTAACGAAGCCTGTGCCGCTGTACGTGCATGTCGTCGCTCCATCCGCCGCGGTGCTGGCAGTGGCAACCACATTGCCGGGATTGACCCACTGGACGTAATTGTATCCTCCTGAAGCTTGATTGTTGTGGTAGATGGGATGTTTTATCTTAATGTCGCTGGACTTGATAGAGCCCTCATAGAAGAGATTGCCGAAGTTAGCTAACTGTCCTTGTTGAGCTTCATAGGTGCCGCTAAGTTGAAAACCGCCGAAGGCTAAGTTCGTCCATCCTGAACGCGCCCATGCACGACTCCGCCCGAAGGGCAAATTCCAAATACCCTCGACAGTAACCCGCTCGGGCGCGCTATAGTTCGAGGGCTCCCAGCTAGGCGAAGCATCGAACGCATTCGCGTAATAATCGGCATCGTGCTGGTCGTTGATCTGCAAGGTCGCCATCAAGGTGAGTCCACGGCTGTAGCGCCGCGTCAGGTTTATCAGTATTTCCTGGAAATGCGATTTTGCGAGGGATTGCTGGATGGTCAACCCTCCCATCTGCGGGTATGCCCTGACGAGATTTCCGATGGACGTGAGCGACTGGGTATAGTAACTGTTCAAGGACATGAGGTTGTAGGCCGCCGGATTGCTGCCGGCGACGCCGCTGAAATTCGCCAGGGCGAAGGGGTTCGGAATCTGGCTGGACAATAGATTGCCTGTAGCGGTGTTTGGCTGCTGGCCGCCGGTATAAAAGGCTGCCGGCGTGTACGCCTGGTTCTTGGCCGACAGTAGCTTGGTGGTGATCGCAATGTTGTAGGAGACATCAAGCATGGTTGAAGCACCAAGCTGAAATTGTGCGCCGACCGTCCCTCGCTGCTGCCGGGCCGGGACTATACCGTGATCGTAAACAGTAGGACTGCCGCCCAGGTAATATAGGGCTCCAGCCGCGCTGCCGATCGGCTGATTGAACCGCGCCCCGCTCGCAGTCGCTGGAAACGGATTGGCCAGGGGTGAGACTCCGGCAACAAAATTCGTTCCGAACGTGGTGGAACTAGGCACGCTTGTGCTTGCGCTGAACCCATCCTGATCGATTTCCGGGTTCAAGGCATTCAACGTGTCGTAAAAGGAACCGTAACCTCCCCGGAGCACGATATCCGGTTTGACCTGGTACGCCACCGCAATCCTGGGCAGAGCGCGGAAGCTGCCGTTCCATTGACTTGTGGGAGCACCGCCCACGCCGGCATACTCCGGACCGCCTTGAATGGTGAGCGAGGAGGGGAGCACAGCCTTTTGGGCTGGATTCGTACTCGCTAGAGCCGCCTGGTAGGCGGTATTTGCCGGCCCGGAAATCGCGGAGAGATCTGCAGTCGGATTCCATCCGACAACTAGCTGGTTATGCTTCTCCACGATGCCGGCTTCATATTCAAAGCGAATGCCGGGCATGAACGTGAGCTTTGGGGTGAGGCGCCAGGTATCGCCTACATAGAACGCGTAATACGGCGAGTGGAGCGACTCCGAGGCGACTTGACCAGCGCTCGATGTCGTCTGCACGCCCATCAAGAAAGCGGCATAGCTCAGACCGGTGTTCGACTGCTGAAAGGAGCCATCCCTTCCGTTGTTTTCCTGGGTGTACGTATCGTCAAAACTGTAGGTTCCCGAAACATTGCCGCTTACCCCAGCGGAATAGTTCTGGGTCCGCCACTCGGCGCCGGCGCGAAACGTATGACTGCCCCGCACCTTGGTCACATTGCCGCGAAGGGCAAAACTGCGGGTAGTCGTAGGGACATTGTCGGTAGCTCCAAGTGAGGCAGCTGGTTCCCCGGGAAAACTGTTTTCGTAGTTGGATATCTCAAGTACCGGGAGTTGTACCAGCGAAGAGTTGACTCCGTGTGCATACTGGGTGGTATAACTTGGCAAACCTATAGATTCTGGCGTGTATTTGTCGAATCCGGGATAGTAGCAGCAGTGCGTTTTATAGTTGGTACCTCCAAAAGTGATATCAAGGTTCGTGCTCGCGTTGAAGACGTGGTCCCAGCCGATGGATGCTACGTCGATCGAGCGCGGTCCCTCCTGCCTGCCGACATCCCCAACGGTTAGATCGTTCTGTGACTTGGTATAGTTTTGCTTCGAATAGCGAACGAAGAGATTGTCTTTCGAAGTGAACTTGTAGTCCTCGCGCGTGGTGTAACTGCGAAAGGTCTGCGGCGAAACCACGGTGAAGGTGTAGTTGCTGCCGGTAGGAGAGTTCTGAGTAGGAACCGGCATCAGGCTATTGTAGAGCTGCGTCATCGCGCTATTGGCGAGCAGGCTTGCCGGTATGATGTTGCCGCAAAACGGTGTACGGCGGGGAATGCCGGTTGCATCCAGCGTGGCCGAAAATGGATTATAAAGTTGATATTGGCCGTAAAAAGGCGTTCCCGACGGACATGCGGCGGCAAATTGCGGAGGTATGGTTCCCGTCGACTGCGCAGGAAGATCGCTGAAGTTTCCGCTTCTCTCCAGTACCGTGGGAATGCTGGCGGTCGTAGATCCGGAGCCGGCTTGAACATCGTCGACCACCGACACCAGGAAGAAAAGCTTATTGCGCCCATCAAAAACCTTGGGAATATAAACAGGGCCGCCGAGCACCGCATCGCCATCGTTGGCGTGCGTTCCCGGGTTTCCATACTGGTTCTCGATTGCGTAACATTCGGGGCTGGTGCTTGGACCATTGACGCACCCGTTGATAGCTTGCTGGTGGCGATAATTCAACCCCGCGAAATGGTTCAACGCCGCCCAGCGTTGCGGAGTGTAGGTTTCCCGAACCGCTCCATGAAGGTCATTTGTCCCGGCTTTGGTAGTTTGGGTGACGGAGACGCCCATCGTATGTCCGACGGCGGGATCGTAACCAGTTACATCGAACTTCATTTCTCCAACTTCGTCGGGTGACAGGTTAATTCCGGCCTGGCGGCTGTTGGTCTCGTTTGGTCCGCCATCCAAGCTGAACTCATTGATGCCTATTTGGCCGAACGTTCCAAAATCCTGGGTGAGTCCGGTCCAAAGCAGCCCCCCGGTAGCGCCGGTGGAAGCGGCTTGCCCGGTCTGGCCCTGAGTGCCCGGAGCGATAAGCGCCAGCCAGGTGGGGCTGGAGCCGGAGACTGGAAGCTGTTCCACTTGCCTGGTCGTCAGCACCTGTCCGCTTGAACCGCTTTCTGTATTCAGCAATGCAACGTCCGCGGTTACCTCAACCGTCGTGACGCTTCTTCCCGCTTTCAGTTCCAAGGGAACCTTGAGATGCGCATCCGCTTCAAGTGTGATTCCCTTCCTCAGCAAGTCCTCGAATCCAGGAGAAGCGACGGAGATTTGGTAGAGGCCCGGGTTCAGATTGTCTACTTCGAAATATCCGGTCGAGTTCGTGACCGAGCTGTGCGAGACGTTGGTTTCGCTATTCGTGATGGTTACTTGCGCCCCCACAAGGACGGCCCCGGACGCATCCGTCAGAGTGCCTGCTATGCTGCTCTGCCCGGTGACCTGCCCGCTGGCAGATGCACCGGCCAGCCATAGCCAGATGCAAAACGCGGAGATTGCGGCGGCCACAAACCGGGAGGCACTTGCTCCCATTGCGCGACAAATCAAAGACTGTTTTGACGACGTCATCTGTTCCTCCCTGAAGGTTTGTTCCATGTGTCGTTATTCCTGTGAGCCAATGGCGGCTTTCACAGCCCCGAAACACACTACACACGGATTTCGAGAGTTGGCAACGTTAGGGGAGGTATTCTAACCTTCGCCTACCTTATTGATATATATATGGCTTTATGTCAGCGAGTGATGTTCGTAACGGTAGAGACATGGTTGGCGGGATACAGATCAGCCCGATCTTCGAGATCCGCGGCGATTGCACGATCGCGCGTCGATCACTCGTGACGGATATGGTTAACGGGTAGCTACGTCTCGAGCTGGTTACCCACGATCATGACAATCGTTATCAACTATGGGTTCTGCGCGGGATATTCCGCTTCGACGGTCACAATTTCGTATGGGTGTGCCGGGACCGTAACTTTGTCTCCGCCCTCGATTTCTAAAGAGGCTCCCTCCGGTTGCTCCATCAGATTGGCCAGCTTCGCGGAGACAAGACCCTTCGGCAATCGAATACTGACGTTGCCGTCCTTTCCTTCCCACTCATAAAAGCGGCAGATCAGCGCATTGCCGTCCTCAGCCTTTTTGACCGCGGTCAGCACTACATTTTCCGCACCGATCCTCAGAAAGGAATGTTCCGGCGGCAGCGTTCCGGCATGCGCGGCGACCTGCATGGCTTTGAGTTCGTAGTTGTACTCGTAGCCATGTCTCACGGTGAGCGCCTGCCTCCAGTCTCCGCCATGGGGATAAAGAGCATAGCTGAAGTGATGATGTCCTCGGTCCGCATTCGGATCCGGGTCGACCGGAGAGCGCAGAAGAGTGAGCCGTAAGGTATTGCCTACCGCATCGTATCCATATTTAGATTGATTGATGAGGCTGAAACCATGTTGAGCGTTGCCGAGGTCAGCCCAGAACAGCGCCGGTACTTCGAACTTTGCATCTTCCCAACTATTATTGCGTGTCGTGGGGCGCTGAATGACTCCATAAGGTATTTCATACGTCGCCATCGGGCTTGAAGCGGAAAGCTGAAACGCGGCTTTGAGCAGGATGTGCGTCTCGTGCCAGTCGATATCGTTGACGACATCGACTTCGTCCGTCCCACTGGATAGCTCGATATCCTGGACGAACTTGGAGTCATTCCATGAGCGGGTAACACGAACAACGGCACGCAGAGGTCCTTTTTCAATCAGTTGAACCGAATCGACCCTATCCAGCTTGGTAAATACCTTCTCGAAATCCGCATCGATGTTCCACGCATCGAATTGTTTTGGAGTGTCTTTAAAGGCAATCAACTGGTTACCGCAGCTATTAGGCGCCAGGGTTTCAAAATTGCTCTTCTTCTCGTAGAGGCTGGTGATACAACCCGTGTTTGGATCCACAACCACTCGCAACAGGGCATTCTCCATGGTGAGCCCGTGGACTGTCAGATCACTCGTGAACCGACGCGGGCCCGCAACCACATGCAGGACTTCATAGCCCAGGGAGGGAACAGGCGGCGCTTTTATCAGAAGTCGATACGTACCGGTCTCCTTATCATTTGATACGACTTCCGAAGGCACAGTCCGGTTGTCGTGATCGAGCACCGCTACGCCGTCTCTGGCCGGAGCAGGCATGCGAACATCCGCCTCGACCAGTCCGGAGCGCTGCCATCCTAAAGGATTGAAGATGAGGAGCGGCACGGAACCGGCGGCGGCGCGGGTGTCGATCGATGCCTGAACGGCGCGCAGGGCGTTCGAAGTAGCCTCATTCGTAGCCCATCGAACCTCATCGTAATCCTTCTGCGCATCCTTATAGATAGCTCCAATACCGGACCCCGCAGCCAAGTCGTGGAATTGGTTAAAGAGTACTTTCTTCCAGGCTTCATTGAGCTGCTCCGCGGGATAAGGAGTGCCTGAGAGCCAGGCGATCGAGGACCACTTTTCAGCGTTGAGGGTCTGCTCTTCGGCCTCGCGCATATTTTGCTTGTGATTGGCCTGGGTGGTGAAGACGCCACGGTGAAACTCGAGATATAGCTCGTCCTTCCAGGTGGGAATGCTGATTTTTCCATCAGGAGGGGTGGGTAAGCTCGTATTTCCAGTGGCAACAGTCTTGTAGTTCCAGACGGGAGAGTTTTCGGCAAGCTTGGTTTCTATGTTGGCGAAGTATGCCTGCGCCGTGCCAAATTTCATGACGGGAACGATCTTATCGGGCTGCATCCACTGCAATCCCTGATCCAGCAGCGCGCGCGTTGGACCACCGCCGTGATCGCCAACCCCATAGAGATCCATCATGTCGCGGATGCCAGGATCGACAGTTCTTGAATACACGAGGCCGTTCGCAAGGCGGATTGGGCTGAAGTTGCTGTTGCCATATCCGTCCGGGAAATACGCAAGCACTTTGCTGCCATCCGGAGACTCCCACCAGAACAACTTAAGCGGCAGCTGATTGGTATCGTTCCATCCCATCTTCTGTGTGACGAAGTAATCCACGCCGGACTTTTTGTAAATCTGTGGCAATTGCCAGTTGTATCCAAAAGAGTCCGGATTCCAGCCAATGCGCGTCGTCACGCCATACAACTGCTTGAAAACTCGTTGGCCAATCAGCAATTGCCGCACCAGCGATTCTCCGCACGGCATATTCAGGTCCGGCTCAACCCACATGCCGCCGACAATCTCCCATCGGCCCTGTTCGATCCGCTGTTTGATCTTCGCATTGATGTCCGGATATTTATCCGCCATCCATAGGTTGTACTGCGCGGCCGACTGGGTGTAGGTATAGGCAGGATACTCATCCATCAACTGCAGCGCCGACCCGAAGGTGCGTTTCACGACATCGACCGTTTCCGTCCAGGGCCAAAGCCATGCCGCGTCAATATGGGAGTTGCCCGTCAGGTGGAAATCGACCGAGTGCAGGAGCGGCTTGATCCCTTCAAGATCGGCATGCGCTTTGCGAAGCGAGGCGTCGAACGCCGTCTGATCCCCGGCATCCAGAGCCTTGAGATCAACAGCAGTAATCGATTCTTCCAGGGTCGCTTTTTCCGTGGCCGAATTAGGGGCAAGCGACGGGACCAGCAGCGCCGCGGTAAGAAACTCCGTGTGCAAGTCTTCCGGATTCGGCCGGCCGGGAGCAACGTCGACGAGCAATCGCAGGCTGCGGATGAATTTGGGCTTCTCGGTCTTACCGAGCATGATCGCCAGCAGCAACCTATCGCCGGGCTTGGCGGAATCGAACAGGATAATCGGCTCCATGTCTTCGCCTCCGGCGACACGCTGGCCGTTGAAGTAAATCGCCTGGGCTCCGCGCGTGGGTCCCATGAGTCGGATGCGGGCGCCGGTGAGATCGTAGCCCCCGAAAGTCTTCGGCACTTCGATCCATTTGCGGAGCCAGACCACATCTTCCGGAACCCTGAAAGGAGGTTCCCCTTTCTGCCATGAAGAATCGTCCAGATCGATTGCGCTGCCATTGGGCAGATCCCCGGCGTGGTAGCTCAATTCACCCACAGGCAGAGCACCGAATTTGGACAGCCGCCCCATGACAGCCTGAGCCCCGGGCGAAAGGGACTTCAATGCTGCCTCAGTTTGAGCAGCAGCGTCGACAGGGCTGCCAAAATGCTGCGCGATGGCCACATGGCCGGCAGCACAAACAGCGAGCATCGCAATTGTGCCGACCCGGAAACCGACGCGCAGAAGACCTGCATATTTCATTTGTCGAGACTTCATGTGCATGAATCCCCCGGAATGATTTCGCTGAATTACTCAGGAACGCCTCTGATGGCTGCCCTACGGCAACCGGGCACTGCTGTCGTGTGTCATCGAGGGCGGCGCATCACCCGGAGCGCCGCCCCAGTTGCGATTCGGTTTGTCGCCCATCTCCAGGATCAGCGTTCCTCCACCGGCTATCTCGGCATGCGAGAACCAAGCCTTGTTAAGAGGTCTGCCATTAAGCAGCGCCGACTGAATGTACTTGTTCTGCGCTGAAACGTGATTCGCCATGATGGTGAAGTCTTTCCCGTTGCCCATCCGGATGACTGCCTTGTCAAAGATCGGGCTGCCAATCTCGTATACCGGACTTCCCGGACAAACCGGATAAAAACCGATTGCGCTGAGAACATACCATGACGAAGTAGCTCCGCCGTCATCGTCGCCCGGAATACCCAAGGGCCCATCGCCGTACCAGACATCCATGAGTTGACGGACGCGCAGCTGCGTCTTCCACGGCTGCCCGGAGAAGTCATAGAGATAAGGAATGTGAAAGCTCGGCTCGTTCCCCTGAGCGTAAAGACCCACCAGGCCGGTGGCGTCGGGAAACTGGCCGAGGAAGGCAAATTTCGATGTTCCGTATTGCTCGACAAAGAGGCGATCGAGCTTGCTGCTGAAAGCATCACGGCCGCCCATCAAGCGAATAAGACCCGCTGGATCATGCTGCACGCTGAAGGTGTAGATCCAGCTGTCCACCTCAGTGAAATAGTCGCGGCCGCCGGGTCCTCCGCCTAGTTTGGGATCGAAATCAGCAACCCACTCTCCATCTGCGCTTCTGGGAGCCATGAACCCAATCCGGGGATTGAAGACGTTTTCGTAATTGTGAGCAAGCTTGGTGAAGTAAGTTGCATCTTCTTGTTTGCCAAGCGCCTTTGCCAGTTGGGCAACACACCAGTCGTCGTAACTGTTCTCGATCGTGACCGAGACGGCCTGCCGGCGCTCGTTAGTCACCTCCGGCACCGTTTCGCTCTCTCCCTTGGCAAGCGCCGGGAAGAACCCTTGGTCAAAGTAGATGTGATCGAGACTAGTAAGCGGCCCTCGGCGCCACGGCAGCATCGTGGCTTCCGTAGCGTTCTTCCGCATGGCCGCATAAGCGTGCTCCACGTCGAAGTCACGATAGCCCTTGCTGTAAGCATCGAGGATGAAGGATGCAGCATGGTGGCCGATCATGACCGCCTGTTCTCCGGCTGCGGAAGGAAACGAAGGCAGCCAGCCGCTCTGCTCATACATGCGCACATAAGATTCGATCATGTCTTGCTGCTGTGCCGGATCCAGCAATATTTGCAATGGGTGCAAGGAGCGATAGGTGTCCCAGAGTCCGTCATCGATGTAGAAGTCGTGTCCTTGCGCGGTGTGAACGGTATGGTCGTACCCGCTGAAATATTTGCCATCCTCGGTGATGTCGGTCATGCGCCCCAATGACCGGTAGAGAGCCGTGTAGAAGATAGTGCGTTGGCGCTCTGAGCCGCCGGTGATACTCACCCCGCTAAGCGCGTCGTTCCAGACCGATCTCGCTTTTGCGCGGACCTGTTCGAACGTCCACTTGGGGATCTCGCGCTCCAGGTTGCGGCGGGCCTGCTGCTCGCTGATGTATGAGATTCCCAGGCGGACCTCGATCTGTTCTCCATCGTATGCCGCAGTATCAGTAACAAACCCGATGCCGTTGCCAGACTGCTTCGACTTCTGCATGAGTTCATCGCCGATCCAGGTTCGATAAACGGAAAATGGCTTGGAGAATTCCGCGTAAAAGTACTCTCTGGTTTCTCCTGGATTGCCCGAAACCTCTGCTACCAGACCTGTGATTCTTTCGCTCCCTTGTACAGCCGTATCTCCAACGACCGTCAGTTCGGAATCTTTCTTCATGCTCAACGCCAGGTGTGCGTGCGCGCCGGCAGGAAAGGTAAAGCGGTAATATGCCGCCTGCTGGCTTGGCGCCGCTTCGGCCTTAATTCCCCAGCTCTGCAGGTCCGCCTCATAGTAGTAAGGAGTGGCAATCTCAAAGTCGTGGTCAAAATCGGAGGCGTAGTATTCAGCGCTGCAGCTGAGTAGGCCGACAGACGCCATCAACATCGCTGGGCCAACGGGAAATCCATAAATTTTGTCGGCCAGATAACGATCGGTAATGCCTGGAGTTGTAATGGGCGCCAGTCGCGCCATTCCGTGGGGATACTGTACATAGGGAACCGTAGCGGTAAGCAGCTGACCGATGCCGCCGATGTTTGGAGAGACATAATCTACTGGATCTTTTTGCGAAGTCCCCCAAGCGCTGGGATCCAAGCAGACTGCCAGAACCGCCATCGCGGCGCATCTCATCATCCGTTTCATGAGCGTCTTCCTCTCTCGAGCTATGGGTTAAGGAGAAAACTCGTGGTCAATGAGGCCAGCGAGGAGCCACCGACCCAGAGGGTATATCTGCCCGGCTCCACGACCCACCGTCCCTCCGTATTCCAGACGGCAAGTTGGTCCTGTGGGATGCGGAACACGACGGTTCTTGTCTCCTGCGGCTTGAGATGGATCCGCGAGAATCCTTTAAGAGAGCGGCTGGGAGTTTCGACACTGCTTACATCTTCACGTACATAGAGCTGGGCGACCTCATCGCCTTCGCGGTCGCCCGAATTGGTGATATCGACAGTGACCTTTACCTCATCGCGGCTGCCGGCATCCGGTGGCTGCACGGAAAAATGGTCATAACCGAAGGTGGTGTAACTCAGACCGAACCCGAAGGGAAAGAGCGGCTTGCCATCGTTGTCGACGTACTTGTATGTGCGCGATGGGTCACTGTTGTAGAACATTGGCAACTGCCCCACGCTGCCGGGAAAGGTGATGGTGAGGCGTCCGCCAGGATTGTTGTCGCCGAAGACCGTTTCAGCAATTGCCTGGCCGCCAAACTCGCCCGGATACCATGCTTCCAGAATTGCGGGAACGTGCTGCTTGGCCCAGCCGATAGTCAGCGGCCTGCCGTTTTCCAGCACCAGCACGACCGGCTTGCCCGTCGCTACAACGGCTTCCAGTAGCTGCTCCTGATTACCGGGCAGATCGAGAGTGGAGCGGTCGAAGCCCTCGCCGGAAATCCCCTGCCACTCACCGAGACCCAGGATGACCACGTCCGCATCCTTCGCCTTGGCAACAGCCGCCGGAATTTCCATGCCTGCATCGAAAGTGATGGTTGCCTGCGGGACAAGCGTGCGAACTCCATCGAGGAGGCTGATGTGCGCGCCGTTCGTCTCTCTTTCATAATCACCATAGCGTGCGATGTTGCCATTGGGGCCAATGACAGCGATGCTGCGGACAGATTTCGAGAGCGGAAGCAGATGGCCGTCATTCTTGAGCAGCGTCATCGACTCGCGCGCTGATTGCAGCGAGAGTGCCAGATGCTGCGGCGAGCGATGCACGCGCGGGTTCAGGGCAGGATCGACGAACGGGCGATCGAACAGTCCGAGGGCAAACTTCACTCGCAGCACCGAGCCGACCGCCCGGTCGAGATCGGCTTGGGGTAAAGAGCCGTCGTGTGCGCAGTCGATAAGAGCCTTCTGAAAGACGTCGTGATCAAAATCATAGAACTGCATGTCGACGCCCGACTTGATGGCCATACAGGAAGCGTCTTTAGGGGTCGCGGCAACGCGATGGACGTCGTAGAGGCGCCGGATAGCGCCTAGATCCGAGAGCACGAACCCCTGAAATCCCCATTCTTCGCGAAGGATCTTCTTGAGCAGGAAGGGATCCGCGGTAATTGGAATGCCGTCGATTTCGTGATAGGCAGCCATCGTCGCCATGGCATGCCCCTCACGGAAAGCCGGCTCAAACGACTTGAGCATGACGGTGCGCAGCTCACGCTCTCCGATATGGACAGGAGAGGTGTTGGTGCCGCCCTCCGGGGAGCCATGTCCGGCAAAATGCTTGGGCTCAGCGACCACGGTGTTGTCTGCATTCAAGCTTTCGCCCTGCGCCCCGAGCACATAGGCGAGCCCCAGCTGCCCGGTCAGGTAAGGATCTTCGCCGAAATCTTCTTCGATACGTCCCCAGCGCGGCTCCCGAGCGAGATCGAGGACGGGAGCAAGAATCATGCCAACACCCGTCGCCCGGGCCTCAGCTGCAATGGCGGCAGCGGTTTGCTGTGCGATCTGCGGTTTCCAGGTGGCCGAGAGGTTGATCGGCGCGGGAAAGACCGTTCCTGTATCGAAACCGTGCAGGGCCTCCTCGATGAATAGGGCAGGGATACCCAGACGGTTGTGCGCAATGACCCATTTCTGGATGGTGTTCGCCTGCTCCGGGGTCGGATTGAGATCATGGATTCCGCCTACTCCCAGGTTCCCCCACAAGGATTCCGCTCTATCCGGGAGGAACACGGCGTCGGAGGCAGCATGAGTATCGTCTGTATGTTTGTCCACCAAGGCCCCGGCCCCGGAATACAAGTCGAGCTGCCGCACTTTTTCCTCGAGCGTCATGCGGTGCAACAGATCATCGACCCGCTTCTCGATGGGTACCTCAGACTGCTTGTACGGAGCAGCGGCATCGGCGGCCTGCTGCGCAATAGCCGTAGCAGCCCAGGTCAGACAGACAGTGCAGACTGTCAACAAGATGGCTAGATCAACCATGGGCAGGCCGGAAGGTCTTGCCGTCCGTAAGCTGCATGCCTTGTCGAGCTCTTTGCTCTGAGCACAGCGATCTCCCAATATTTGTCCCTCGGTTCCCGAGCAAAGTCACTTGGCGGACCCACACTATAGCAACATCGATCGGAATCGCAACGTTATTCCGGACTCCTAACGGGGCTCTATGAAGCTGATGATAAAAGCCTGGCGTTCGGCAATCACCGTCTAACGGTAGCTACGTGAGGGAGACGATCTCATTTTCCCGAAGGTGCCGCAGAAGCTGCCGATCGTGCTCAATCACGAGGAGGTCGTGCGGCTGATCGATGCCGCACCCAACCGCTTGTACCGCAGGATCCTTGTGCTGCTCTGCGCGACCGGAGTACGCAGAACCGAAGCAGCACGGATCGAGGTCGAGGACATCGACAGCAAGCGCAAGGTAATCCACATCCGCCAGGGCAAGGGTGCGCGCGACCGGGATGTACCGCTCTCGCCGAAATTGCTCGAGGAACTGCGCAGTTATTGGCAGCGGAAAAGCCGCGCGGATACCGAGTACGACGCTGAACGTTGGTCGGATTTGGACACTGATTCTCGAATCCGCACAAGATGCTCTTCCCGGGTAACCCTGCCATGAGCATACCTGCCTGCAAATAAACCGCTTATGCGTGGGGGCGTTTGGAAGGAAACATGCTGTGCCATGAGAGGCCAATCTTGCGCATGGAGGGTTTTCATGGGGATCTTGTTCCAGGATCTTCGCTTTGCGTTCCGTCAGATCGCCAAGGCTCCGAGCTTTGCCGTCACCGCGGTGCTCACGTTGGCCCTGGGCATTGGCGCCGACACCGCCATCTTCAGTCTGGTGAACTCGATCCTGCTGAAGCCGCTGCCGGTGGCCAACGCGGAGCAGATTACGACGCTGGTCCACCGCGACAGCAATTCGCCCCTGGGCCAGTACTTCTCCTGGCCGGAGATCAAGGCGATCGGCTCCCAAAGCGGTCGGGCCTTCAGCAGCGTGTTTGGCTACTCGCTCGCGCTGGATGGGCTGGCGGCGCCAGGCCAGCAGCCGCAGCGAATCTACGCCTCGTACGTCAGCGGCAACTTCTTTTCGGGACTCGGACTGAAGCCCGCCGTAGGGCGGCTCTTTTTGCCTGGCGAAGGAGAAGTCCTGGGCAGCCGCCCGGCAGTTGTGCTCGGCTACGACTACTGGAAGAAGAAGTTCAACGGCGATCCGAATGTGGTTGGACGGCCGGTGACGGTAAATGGACACGAAACGACGATCATCGGCGTGGCACCCAAGGGTTTCCGCGGCTTGCAGAACGGTGTGAGCGTGGCGGCGTATCTGCCCGTATCGGAGGACACGATTGCCGGCACTCCCACGACCGTCCTGAACATCTGGGAGTACCGGGTATTTCGTGTTTTTGGGCGTCTCCGAAGCGGAGTCGACGTGAAGCAGGCGGGCGCCGAGTTGAGCGTGGTTGCGCAAGAGATGGTGCGCCAGCACCCCGAGGTTGAAAAGAAGCTCAACATCGCGGTCTATCCGGAGTCTGCTCTGCGCATCAGCAATGGAAATGCCAAGCTCGTGTATGGGATAGCGGCTCTGTTTTTGTCCCTCGCGGGCTTGGTGCTGCTGCTGGCCTGCGTCAACGTCGCCAACCTCGGTCTGGTGCGTGCCACCGCGCGTGAGCGGGAGATGGCGATTCGCACGGCGCTTGGAGCGCGGCGGCTTCGCCTGATCCGCCAGACGGTCACCGAGAGCGTTACGCTCGCGCTGATCGGCGGAGTCTCGGGAGTGGTTTTGGGCATGTGGGCGAGCAGCCTGCTGGGCGGCCTCAACATCCTTGGGTTTCCGGTCGCGCTCTCCTCCGATTTCGACTGGCGCATCTTCCTCTTTTCGTTTTCCATCTCCTTGCTGGCCGGCGTCGTGGTGGGAATCGTGCCTGCCCTACGCGTTGCCAAGGCCAATGTGGATGCCTTGCTGCACGCGGGCGGCCGCGGCGTGACGGGTGGGCGCCATTGGATGCGCGACGGCCTGGTGGCAATGCAGTTGGCCGCTTCGCTGGTGCTGCTGGTTGTGGCCGCGCTGTTCGTGCGCAGTCTTTCCGCCATGCAGACGATGGATTTCGGCTTCAATCCCAATCACGTGATGAACTTCACCGTCGACGCCAACGAGATCGGCATGACCTCTGCGCAGGCGCGCGACCTGGCCGGAAATATTCTGGAGCGCCTGCAACAGCTGCCGGGGGTGGAATACGTAAGCCACGCGATCAGCGTTCCCATGGGCTACATCATTCCCGAGAACGAAATGTTGATTGACGGGAAGCCTGCTCCCGCCAATCCCTCCGATCATGAGGCGGGAATGAATGCGGTTACGCCCGACTATTTCAAGGTGATGGGCATCGGCATTCTGCGCGGCCGCGCCTTTACTGACGCGGACAACGACCACGGCAGACATGTGGCCGTCATCAGCCAAAGCACAGCTAAAAACTTCTGGCCCGGCCAGGACGCCCTGGGCCGCACCTTCCACCTGGCTGGCGGGAAAGACGGCGATCTGGAAGTAGTAGGGATTGCGCTCGACGCCGAGTTTCAGTACTTCGCCGGCAAGAAGAAGCCATTCCTTTACCTCCCGTATGCGCAAGACATTGCCGGCGCCACTCTGATGACATTTCAGATGAGGACGAAGGCGGCTCCGGCGGCGCTGGCGCCGGAGATCGAGAAGACTGTCCATGCGCTCGCCCCCGATCTTCCCGTGTTTCAGGTACAGACCATGCGCGAGGGCCTCTATACGTTGAGCGGGCTTTTGACCTTTCAGATTGGCGCTGCGCTGGCAGCGATCATGGGCGCGCTGGGATTGACGCTGGCGGTGATCGGGCTTTACGGCGTCGTCTCCTACGCGGTCAGCCGACGGGTGCACGAGATCGGCCTGCGCATGGCGCTGGGAGCTACGCGCGGGACGATGTTTCAGATGATTTACCGGCAGTCCTTGCTCATTGTCGGATGGGGCCTGGGGATTGGCTTGGCCATGGCGCTGCTGGCGGCCCGGGCGGTCGCCAGCCTTGTGGTGGTTAGCGTCTGGGATCCTGCCACTTATGCGGCTGTGGCGACGGTGCTGGCGCTTGTGGCGCTGGGCTCCTGCTATCTGCCGGCGCGGCGGGCGATGGCCGTGGAACCGGTGGTGGCGCTGCGCGAGAACTGATGCGATACAGCCTCGATTTCAATTGAGGCGCTCGTGAGGTGTGCCGTGCGATATCCGATGTCGCGGTAGGGACGATCCTCACGGATGGCCCCCCGCACAGGTGCGTACGGCCGCGTTTACGCATACGGCTCTTATCGTGAATGCCAACGGCAGTGTTGCTAGCCCGCCGCACACCCACCACGAGTGGGATGAGACAACATCGGGCGGGATTGTGGGCGAAGTGGCGCGAACTGGTTTCAGAAGAGAGTCAGCAACCCAGTGACAGACGGAACGTAACCGTTACAAGTCGCCGGAGTATTGGTCCTTCGGAGCTGCTGATCGTTCCGTCTTTCACCAGAGGCAGTCTTTCACCAGAGGCAGTCTGTCACCAGAGGCAGTCGTCACCAGAGGCAGTCACCAGAGGCACGTGTCACCAGAGGCACGGGGGGCGCATAGCAATATGTGTCCCTACCGCGATCCGGATATGGGTATGGACAGTATCAAATGGAGTGCGCGACTGCGCCGCGAATCGTCTGCCCCGAGTATTGAGTGCTGCGAACCAGAGTCGCTTTGTATATGGCGAAAGCTCATCGCGCAGGTCGACGAATCGCGGGCAGAGATTTCATGATAAAGTTCCCACCCTCGCTGCGAAAAATCCCCTTGCCACATTGATCCAGAGTTTCGCAGCGGCAGTTTTGCATCATCTTCTTCAATAGCCGCTGGACTGCCTTTACGCTGTCCATCAAATTGTCGAGTTCCGCGAGCTTCTGTCGAGACAGCTGCTGCCAACGCTCCGAGGCACGAGCGACGCTGCCAAAACCGAAGAATAGCTGTCGGATTTCGTCTAGTGTAAAACCCAATTGTCGAGCCCGTTGGATGATCGCAAGCCGATAAAGTACTGTCGTGTCGTAGCGTCTTTGTTTACCCTTCCGTTCCGCGGGAGGAAGCAACCCAATCCGTTCGTAATAACGGATCGCAGACGGCCGCAGTCCAACTTCGCGTGCTACTTCAGAAATGTGTAACTGGGACATAGTGGCATTCTAGACCACTCCCAAAGGTCCCGGCGCATGAGCGCAAGATTTACGCTTGACTTAAAGCCAACTTTAAGCGGTACGGTTGCAACAAGGGGTCGGAGTGCACCCAATGTTGACCCCTTCCAGAGGTGTTCATGAGATCGTCATACGGGCTTTTGGTATTCTCGCTTCTGCTGGTCAGCATCGGTCTTGCACCCGCGCAAAGCAACAATCCGACGGCGATTCACACGGTCGGTCAGGCGCTCGACTTCTGGATAACCAACACCGAAACTCGCGTGGTTTCCGCCGCCGATGCTATGCCAGCGGAGAAGTACTCCTACGCGCCATCTGCAGGCGAGTTTGCTGGTGTCCGCACCTTTGCCCAACAGATCAAGCATTTGGCGGCCAACAACTATCGCATGGCCGCTTACATCCTCAATCAGACCCCTACTCCAGAACAAGAGTCTGAGACCGGGCCGGACACCGTTCAATCAAAGGCCCAAATCATGGAGTACCTCAAGGGCTCGTTCGCAGCACTGCATCGGGCTATGGCTACGATCAATGAAGGAAACATGCTGAAGCCCATGGCTGCATCCCCCGGACCCCTACAGAAGACGCGTCTTCAACTGGCGGTGGACGCGGTGGCCCACTCCAACGATCACTACGGGCAGATGGTGGAATATCTGCGAATGAATGGGATTATTCCGCCGGCTAGTCGCTGACTTAGAAGGTGGGCTTTAGCAGTGGCAGCCAACAAGCTAGAGAAACAAGAATGCTCGAACTAAGGAGACTCAAATCATGAATAAGACGAATTGCATTCTAGCGATTGCGATAGGGCTTGGGTTCGCATCGTTGTCGACAGTTGTTAGGGCAAGAACATCCGCGGATAAGCCGGAGATTGGCAGTTCGACCGTCACACACGAAAGCCCTTTTGCCTGCGATCGCCTGGCGCTTGATTCTGAAGCTAGAAGACGGCACTTCGAAGAACTCGGACCAGCATTGCGCGCTCAGAAAGAGAGAGTGCGAGAGTTGCCAAACGGATATGAGTTTCGGTTTCCGTCGGATCCGAAGACGATTGCTCTTGTAGCGGAGTGGGCTGCGGGTGAACGGTTATGTTGCCCGTTCTTAGACATTCAACTTCGCATGGAAAGAGAAAGGGGTCCATTCTGGATGAGGCTTACAGGACGAAAAGGGACCAAGGAGTTTATTAAAGCCGACGCAGCGGAGTGGATAAAGCGGTGAGCCGGGGAGATAAGGGGACAGATATCCATTCCCGTGTTTGTAGGCTCGGTCGCGAGATACGTGGGCCAGGGCATGCAATGGGTATGCCAATACATGCTGTCACCGCATTAACCCCGTCCCTCCCGGCCAATATCCCGGGTATCTTGACATCTGTTACGTGACGCGTTACGGTAGCGGATGGTCGGCTCGATCCGCCACAAGGGACTCAAACGTCTGCACGAGGAAGACGACCCGCGTGGAGTTACGAGGGAACACGCAGAAAAATTGCGCGACATTCTTGCGCGGCTCGATGCCGCGAGCACAGCTACTGACATGGACTTGCCAGGGTTTCGGCTTCATCCACTCAAGGGAACGTTCAAGGGCTTTTGGGCGGTGACGGTGCGGGCGAACTGGCGAGTGATCTTTCGTTTTGCCGGCGGTGACGCCCTGGATGTTGACTATATCGATTACCACTGAGGGAGGTTGAATATGCCGATGAAGAATCCACCGCATCCCGGAGCCGTTGTACTCCGCCAGTGCATTGAGCCTTTGGGCCTGACAATCACGGACGCGGCCACCGCACTCGGGGTCACGCGCACGACTCTATCTGAACTCGTCAACGGAAAGCGCGGTATTTCCCCTGAAATGTCTGTGAGGCTTTCGCAGGTCTTCGGCGGCAGCGCCGAGAGCTGGCTTACGCAACAGGCGCATTACGAACTTGCCCATGTTGATGCGGAGCGGATCAAGTTGAAACGTCTGGAACCCGCCTAGGAAGCACCCGTGAGCGGGAGTTGAGTGGCCGCCTCGTCAAGGTCGTTCAGACCGATTGCAGACAACAAACGAAATGGCAACAGGCTAAGGGTGCGCTCCAACAACCACAACAGCCCAGTGGCAAACGGAACGTAACCGTTACAATTCGTCGGAGTATTGCTCTTTCGCAGGCGGTGATGTTCCGTCACCAGAGGCATTCGAATGGCAGGAACAAGACCACCCCTGGCTGCGGTTCCAAGGTAATAAGGCTGGCACTGAAGTATTT
>Ga0302325_10010036_pt1 | contig 20569 bp, 13 predicted proteins | sample Palsa_T0_2_FD_201948 | JGI IMG/M metagenome (GOLD analysis project Ga0302325, IMG submission 201948) | Peat permafrost microbial communities from Stordalen Mire near Abisko, Sweden - Palsa_T0_2 | ecosystem: Environmental > Terrestrial > Soil > Palsa > Peat permafrost | place: Sweden: Abisko...
CCCCGGCGATGGCCGCCGGCGGCGGTGCTGCGGCAGCGGCTGCGCCCGTAGCCGAGGAGAAGACCGAATTCTCCGTGGTTCTCACCGCGGTCGGCGCCAATAAGATCAATGTCATCAAGGCGGTTCGCGAAGTCACCAGCCTGGGCCTGAAGGAGGCCAAGGATCTGGTGGACGGCGCGCCCAAACCTGTTAAGGAAGGCGTGAGCAAGGACGAAGCAGAAACCATCCGGAAGAAGTTCACCGACGCTGGGGCGACCGTTGAAGTAAAATAGGGAAGCGGGCTCAAATGCCCGCAGGTTGCTGGAAGTAGAGGCCAAGATGCCGTTTCCAGGGTGCAATTTGACGACCAGGGTAGAATCTGGTAGGATATCTGGTTGGGGTCTCGTTTCAACCGGATTCGATCCCTATTGGTGAATGTGAATTTCGAATCCTGGCAATTCAATTGCAGTTGGCGCAAAACTGCAAAAAGGGGATTTGCGTCCCTTTTTGCGCCTGCAATTCCCGTTGAGGATTTGTGTGTCTTGGCTCGCCTCTGCCCTCCGCCCTTCTCAGCCTTTTTCGCTGACGACCCAGACCACACTCTCGCAGTAAGCGCAATTCCGGTCCCAATCCGGTTCCTGCCCTTGTATCATGTCGCGACGGCCACTCTCGGGAGCGCTGCTCCTCCGGGTTGGCCGACGTTTTTGTAATTGATTGCTTTTTGCTTAGGCTGTTCGGCCCTCAGGAGTTTAAAAAACGAATGGATACTCAAACAAGCGGCGCCGCCCCCGAGCGAGTTGATTTTTCCAAGATCAAGACTTCGATTCCGATTCCGAATCTGATCGAAGTTCAGAAGAACTCTTACGAGCGGTTTCTACAGATGGACCTGCTGCCCAGCGAGCGGGAAGATACCGGTCTCGAAACGGTTTTCAGCTCGGTGTTTCCAATCTCGGACTTCCGTGGCGTGAGCGAACTGGAGTTCGTGGATTACGCCATCGGCAACTGGGAATGCAAGTGCGGGAATCTGAAAGGCCTGCACCATCTGCGCTCGACCTGCCGCAATTGCGGCGCCACGATCCGCACCGATCCCTTTCACTCGGGCGATGTGCTTTGCCATCACTGCGGCACTTTCAACAAGAACGTGGTCACGTTCTGCAACAAATGCGGCGACCCGGTGGGGCTGCAGCTGAAGTACGACATGGTGGAGTGCCAGGAGCGCGGCATGACTTACGCTGCTCCGCTGAAGGTCACCATCCGGCTGACGGTGTATGCCAAAGATCCCACTACCGGCACCAAGAGTGTGCGCGATATTAAGGAGCAAGAGGTCTTCTTCGGTGAAATCCCGCTGATGACCGACAACGGCACCTTCATCATCAATGGCACCGAGCGCGTGATCGTGTCCCAATTGCACCGTTCGCCCGGCGTGTTTTTCGAGCGCGTTCCGGCGCAGGGATATTTCCTGGGCAAGATCATTCCGTACCGCGGGAGCTGGGTGGAATTTGAGTACGACAACAAGAACCTGCTGTACGTGCGCATCGACCGCAAACGCAAGTTCTACGGATCGGTGTTTCTGCGCGCCTTGGGATTCAAGAGCGACGAGCAGATCCTGCGGGCGTTCTACACCGTAGACCGCATCTCCATCAAGGACAACAAGCTTTACTGGAATCTCTACAATAAAGACGGCCAGCTCACCAACGGCCTGACCGGCCTGAAGCTGTCGCACGCCATCACGGCCAAGGGCGGAGAGACCATCGTTGGCCAGGGCAAAAAGATAACCCCCACGCTGTTGAAGGCCATTCAGCAGTCCAAGATCCAGCAGGTGGAGATCGCCCCCAACGATCTGGAAGGCGCCTCCATCGCCGCCGACGTGGTGGATATGTCGACGGGCGAAGTCCTGATCGACGCCAACAACCCGCTCACCACCACCGGCATTCAAAAGTTGATGGACTCCGGCATCGAGGAATTCGAAGTCTTCTTCCCGGAGCGCGACGACGTGGGCACGGTCATCTCGGCAACGTTGAAAAAGGACAGCGTCAAAGCGCAAAACGAAGCCTTAATCGAAATCTACCGCAAGCTGCGCCCCGGCGATCCGCCCACGCTCGATACGGCCACGCAACTGTTCCAGGGCATGTTCTTCGACGCCCGCAAGTACGATTTCTCGCGCGTGGGCCGCATGAAGTTCAACATCAAGCTGTTCGACCGGGCCGACGCCACGCCGCTCGACAAGCGCACCCTCGATCCCGAGGATTTCCGCGCCACCATCAAGTACCTGCTCAAGCTGCGCAAGGGCATCGGCGCGGTGGACGACATCGATCACCTGGGAAACCGCCGCGTGCGTGCCGTGGGCGAATTGCTGGAGAACCAGTTCCGCATCGGCCTGGTGCGCATGGAGCGCGCCATTAAAGAAAAGATGTCGGTCTACCAGGAAATGTCCACGGCCATGCCGCACGACCTGGTAAACGCCAAGCCCGTTATGGCCGCTATCCGCGAGTTCTTCGGATCGAGCCAGCTTTCGCAGTTCATGGACCAGACCAATCCGCTCTCGGAGATTACGCATAAACGGCGTCTCTCCGCGCTCGGTCCCGGTGGTCTGTCGAGGGAGAGGGCCGGATTCGAAGTCCGCGACGTACACCCGACGCACTATGGGCGCATCTGCCCCATCGAAACGCCGGAAGGTCCCAACATCGGTCTGATCTCCTCGCTTTCCTGCTTTGCGTGCATCAACGAATACGGCTTCATCGAAAGCCCCTACCGCAAGGTCCAAAAGAGCGTGGTGGTGGACGAGGTCCGCATCCTCAATCCCGGCGACACGCAGTTCAAGGTGGGCGACATCGCGCGCCGCGCCGACATCGAGAAGGCCAATAACTCGCTGGGAGCGAAGAAGCAGGCCGCCGAATACGAAGCGCACTGCGAGTACCTGTCCGCCTGGGAAGAGGACAAGTACATCATCGCGCAAGCCAACGTGGAGATCGACGAGACCGGCCGGATCGTTTCCGAGCTTTGCAACGCCCGCCAGGCGGGCAACTTCGTGCTGAAGCATCGCGACGAGATCCAGTACATCGACGTCAGTCCGAAGCAGCTCGTGTCGGTGGCGGCCAGCTTGATTCCGTTCCTCGAAAACGACGACGCCAACCGCGCCCTGATGGGCTCCAACATGCAGCGCCAGGCGGTACCGCTGCTGCGCGCCGATGCGCCCTATGTGGGCACCGGCATGGAGCGCGTGACCGCCCGCGATTCGGGCGCCGTAGTGCTCTGCAAACGCCCCGGCATTGTCGATTCGGTGGACTCCGAGCGCATCATCGTGCGCGTGGAAGGCGGCATCGCGCATGAGGGCCAGCTTTCCCGCGAGGTGGGCGCGGACATCTACCAGCTCACCAAGTTCAAGCGCTCCAACCAGAACACCTGCATCAACCAGAAGCCCATCGTGGCCATGGGGCAGCGGGTGGCTAAAAATCAGGTGCTGGCGGACGGCCCTTGCACCGACATGGGCGAGTTGGCCCTCGGCCGCAACGTGCTGGTGGCCTTCATGCCCTGGCGCGGCTGCAACTTTGAGGATGCCATCCTGGTCAGCGAAAAGCTGGTCAAGGAAGACTACTACACTTCCATTCACATCGAAGAGTTCGAGATCGAGGGCCGCGACACCAAGCTCGGACCCGAGGAGATCACCCGCGACATCCCCAACATCGCGGATGCCTTCCTGCGCAATCTCGACGAGAGCGGCGTGATTCGCGTGGGCGCCACGGTTAAGCCCGGCGACATCCTGGTGGGCAAAGTAACTCCCAAAGGCGAGACCCAGCTCACCCCCGAAGAGAAGCTGCTGCGCGCCATCTTCGGCGAAAAGGCCGGCGACGTGAAGGACGCTTCGCTCTACTGCCCGCCCGGCATCGAGGGCACGGTGGTCGATTGCAAGATCTTTTCGCGCAAGGGCCAGGAGAAGGACGAACGCTCGAAATCGATCGAGGAATCCCAGATCACGCGCCTGCAGCGCAACCTGCAGGACGAGATCCGCATTTTGACCGACGAGCGCGCCAAGCGTCTCGGCAACCTGCTCGAAGGCAAGCGGCTGCTGGCCGACTTGCACGACGAGAAGACCAACAAACGTCTGCTGGCGAAAGACACGGACCTGACCCGCGAGCTCATTGAGAAGATGAAATCGCGCGACTTGAAGCGCATGCGCTTCAAGGAAAAGGATGCGCGGGTCAACGAGCAGATCGACGAAATCGAAGAAATGACCTCGCGGCAGATCGCGGTGCTCGAGAAGATCACCGACGAAAAGGTCGCTAAGCTGCGCAAGGGCGACGAACTGCCGCCCGGCGTAATCAAGCTGGTGAAGGTCTACATCGCCATGAAGCGCAAGCTGTCGGTGGGCGATAAGATGGCCGGCCGGCACGGGAACAAAGGCGTGATCGCGCGCATTCTGCCCGATGAGGACATGCCCTATCTGCCGGACGGGACGCCGGTTGAAATCGTGCTGAATCCTCTGGGCGTGCCTTCCCGTATGAACGTCGGCCAGATTCTCGAGACGCATCTGGGCTGGGCCGCCAAGGCGCTGGGCCTGCACTACGCCACGCCGGTATTCGACGGCGCCACCGAGCGCGAAATCAAGAAGGCGCTGACCGATGCCAATTTACCGAAAGACGGCAAGACGGCGCTTTACGACGGTATGACCGGGCAGGCTTTCGAGCAGCCTGTGACGGTCGGCTACATTTACATGCTGAAACTTTCGCACCTGGTGGACGACAAGATTCACGCGAGATCCATCGGGCCTTATTCGCTGATCACGCAGCAGCCACTGGGCGGCAAGGCCCAGTTCGGCGGACAGCGTTTCGGCGAAATGGAAGTCTGGGCGCTCGAAGCCTATGGCGCCGCATACATACTGCAGGAGCTGCTGACGGCGAAGTCCGACGACGTCTATGGCCGCGCCAAGATTTACGAGGCGATAGTCAAGGGCGAAGCGGCGGTCGAGCCGGGCGTTCCGGAGTCGTTCAACGTGCTCATACGAGAATTGCAGTCCTTGTGCCTGGACGTGGAGTTGATGAAGAAGCCGCACGAGATTCCGGACATGGCTCCGGCGGCCGATTAAGAGGGGGCTGGGTGCTAAAGCGGGTGCTGGGTTCTAGGTGCTGGGTCCTGGCGTACTTATGGCAGACGGCTGAAAAGTTTGCCAGCACCCAGAACCCAGCACCGTGAACGAAGTGAACCAGCGCCGTGAGGCGCACACCTAGGGGGTTATTGTGAGATCTTCTCCTTACGATAGAGCGAATCTGATCGCCGATTTCGATTCCATCCGGATTAGTTTGGCATCGCCAGAAAAGATCCGGAGCTGGTCCCACGGGGAAGTTACCAAGCCGGAGACCATCAATTACCGGACTTTTAAGCCGGAGCGCGACGGTTTGTTCTGCGCGCGCATCTTCGGCCCCACCCAGGATTGGGAATGCTTGTGCGGAAAGTACAAGCGCATGAAACATCGCGGCGTGATCTGCGATAAGTGCAGTGTGGAAGTCACCCTGGCCCGCGTGCGCCGCGAGCGCCTGGGGCACATCGAGCTGGCCAGCCCGTGCTCGCACGTCTGGTTTTTCAAGGGCCTGCCCAGCCGTATCGGCCACCTGTTGGACATCACCCTGCGCGAGCTCGAGCGCGTGCTGTACTTCGAAGCGTTCGTGATAGTGGATCCGGGCGAAGTCCCCGAGTTGAGCATGGGCGAAGTCATCACCGACGAGCGCAAGCGCCAGATGGACACGGAGTTTGCCGGCAAGTTCGTCGCCATGATGGGCGCCGAAGGTATCAAAGAGCTGCTGAAGAAGGTTGACGTCGAAGGCCTCAGCGTCGAAATCCGCGAGCGCATGAAGACGGAAGCCTCGCAGCAGAAGAAGCTGAAATTCGCCAAGCGCCTGCGCGTAGTGGAATCCTTCCGCAAGTCCGGCAACAAGCCGGAGTGGATGATTCTGGACGTGATCCCGGTGATTCCGCCGGAGCTGCGGCCGCTGGTGCCGCTCGATGGCGGCCGTTTCGCCACCTCCGACCTCAACGACCTGTACCGGCGCGTGATCAATCGCAATAACCGCCTGAAAAAGCTGATCGAGCTGCACGCTCCCGACGTCATCGTGCGCAACGAAAAGCGCATGCTGCAGGAAGCCGTGGATGCGCTGTTCGACAACGGCCGCCGCGGCCGCGTGCTGCGCGGCGCCAACAATCGCCCGCTGAAGTCGCTCTCCGACACGCTCAAGGGCAAGCAGGGCCGCTTCCGCCAGAACCTGCTCGGCAAGCGCGTGGATTATTCCGGCCGCTCCGTCATCGTAGTAGGACCGGAATTGAAGCTGAACCAGTGCGGTCTGCCGAAGAAGATGGCGCTGGAGCTGTTCAAGCCGTTCATTTATCATCGCCTCGAGCAGCGCGGCCACTGCACCACCATTAAGCAGGCCAAAGAACTCGTCGAACAGCAGGATCCGGTGGTGTGGGACATCCTCGAAGAGGTGATCAAGGATCACCCCATTCTGCTGAACCGCGCTCCCACGCTGCACCGCCTGGGTATACAGGCCTTCGAGCCGGTGCTGGTGGAAGGCAAAGCCATCAAGATCCATCCGCTGGTTTGCACGGCGTTCAACGCCGACTTCGACGGCGACCAGATGGCCGTACACATCCCGTTGTCTCCGGAAGCGCAGATTGAAGCCTCGACGCTGATGCTGGCGTCCAACAACATTCTGTCGCCGGCACATGGCGGCCCCATCGCGGTACCCACCCAGGATATGGTGCTGGGCTGCTACTACCTGACCAAGGCGCGCCCCGGCACCAAGGGCGAAGGCCGAACATTCGCGTCGGTCGAAGACGTGCTGATCGCGCTCGAGATGGGCGAGGTCGAGACGCTGACGCCGATCAAGCTGCGCTACACCGGCAAAGTGATCGAGCTGGTGCATGCTTTCGACAACCAGAACATCCTGCACACCGAGCCGATCGAGTTCATCAAGCAGTACATGGAGACTACCGTCGGCCGCGTGATCCTGAACGATCAACTGCCGCCGGACATGCCTTTCATCAACGGCCTGCTCAAGAAGAAGGGCCTGGCGCAGCTGGTGCAGTATTGCTACCTGAAATTCGGCCTGGTGGTCACGGTGCAGATGCTCGACGAGGTTAAGAGCCTGGGCTTCCTCTACGCCACGCGCGCGGGCATTTCGATCGGCATCGACGACATGGTGGTCCCGTCCGAGAAGGCGGGCCTGGTGCGCGCCGCCGAAAAGGAAGTGGTGAACGTCGAGAACCAGTATCAGGACGGCGCCATCACTCACGGCGAGCGCTACAACAAGATCATCGAAATCTGGTCCAAGGTTACTGAAAAGGTTTCTGACGAGATGTTCCAGGCCATGGAAGAGGACGACCGCACCGGCCGTTACCTCAACCCGATTTACATCATGGCCGACTCCGGCGCGCGCGGTTCGAAGCAGCAGATCCGCCAGCTCTCGGGGATGCGCGGCCTGATGGCCAAGCCCTCCGGCGAGATCATCGAAACGCCCATCACCGCCAACTTCCGCGAAGGCCTCAACGTGCTGCAATACTTCATTTCCACGCACGGCGCGCGCAAGGGTCTGGCGGATACGGCACTGAAGACGGCCGACTCCGGCTACCTGACGCGGCGCCTGGTGGACGTCTCCCAGGACGTCATCATCGCCGAAACCGATTGCGGCACCGGTGAAGGCATTTACGTCGAGCCGATCATCGAATCCGGTGAAATCATCGAGCCTTTGCGCGACCGCATCGTGGGCCGCGTGGCGCTCGAAGATCAGAAGGACTACGAAGGCAACGTCATCGTAGGGGTCAACCAGGAGATCACCGAGGACCTGGCGGCTGCTATTCAGGCTGCCGGTATCGAACGCGTCAAGATCCGCTCGGTGCTGACCTGCGAATCCAAGCGCGGCGTCTGTGTCATGTGCTATGGCCGCAACCTGGCCACCGGACGGCTGGTGGAGCGGGGCGAGGCGGTAGGCGTGATCGCGGCGCAATCCATCGGCGAGCCTGGTACGCAGCTCACCATGCGTACTTTCCACATCGGTGGAACGGCCTCGCGTATTTCCGAGCAATCCACGCAGGACGCCAAATCCGACGGTTTTGCGCACTACATCGGCATACAGTCGGTGCGCAGCAAGGCCGGCGAGCTGATCGCCATGAACCGCAACGGACACATGGCGGTAGTGGACGATAAGGGCCGCGAGAAAGAGCGCTACCAGGTGGTTTATGGTGCCAGGATCCTGCTGGAGGATGGGGCGCCGGTGAAGGCCAACCAGATCCTGCTCGAGTGGGATCCGTATACCTTCTCGATCCTGACCGAAGTAAGCGGCTCTGTCCACTTCAAAGACCTGATGGAGAGCGTGACCATGATGGAGCAGGTGGACGAAGTCACCGGCATGTCACAGCTCGTAGTGGTGGATTCGATCGACGAGAAGCGCCAGCCCACCATCATCGTGCGGCCAGACACCGCGCAGGGGAGCCGTTCGGAAGCCAAGAAGTACCTGATGCCGACCCGTGCTCACTTGATGGTGCGCGACGGCGAGGAAGTACACGCGGGCGACGTGCTGGCCAAGATCCCGCGTGAAACCACCAAGACCAAGGACATCACCGGCGGTCTGCCGCGTGTGGTCGAGCTGTTCGAAGCCCGCAAGCCGCGGGAGACGGCCATCATCGCTGAAATCAACGGTTCGGTGAAGTACGGCGAAGTAACCAAGGGACAGCGCAAGATCTACGTGGTCGGTGACGACGGGGAGCAGCGCGAGTATTCGCTGCCGCGCGGCGTCCATATCAATGTCCAGGAAAACGAGCGGGTGAAGGCCGGCGAGCCTCTGATGGATGGTCCGCGCAACCCGCACGACATTCTGGACGTGCTCGGCGAGAAGGAACTGCAGAAGTACCTGGTCAACGAGATCCAGGAAGTTTACCGGCTGCAGGGGGTCAATATCAACGACAAGCACCTGGAAGTGGTCGTCCGCCAGATGATGCGCTGGGTGCGGGTCGAAGACATCGGCGATACCGAGTTCCTGCCGGAAGAGGTGGTGGACAAGTTCCGGTTCCGCAGCGAGAACCAGAAGGTGGTGGACGCGGGAGCCCGTCCGGCGCAGGGCCGAGCGGTGCTGCTGGGCATCACCAAAGCGTCGCTGTCGACCGATTCGTTCATCTCGGCGGCGTCCTTCCAGGAGACCACCAGGGTACTCACCGAAGCCGCCATCAACGGCAAAGTCGACCTGCTGCGCGGCCTGAAGGAGAACGTGATCATGGGCCGTCTGGTGCCTGCCGGAACCGGTATGGAATACTACCGGCGGGTCAAGATCGCGGGCGAAGACGTGGTGGAGGAGCCGGTGGTCGAGCCATCCCTCGATACCATACCGGGTTACGATGAGGAAGCCCGCATTCAGTACACCGGCGGGCTCACCGAAAACTCCGGCGACGAATCGCTGGCGGAATAGTAGCGTTTCAAAATCCGGCCGCCGGAGCAGGCCGAAGAGGCGTGCTCCGGCGGCTTTTGCGCGAAAGGTTGTGGAAGGGTGGCGCCTGATGCAGTATTGAGGTCACTCCAGGTTGGCTTGGCGCGTATAAAGGACCGCAGAGCCACTCTGGATCGTGAGCACGCGCCACGGTTCTCGGCTTTTGAGGCCATGCTGCCAAGCGAGACCGGGCTGTCCAGAGTGCTCAAGTTCCTCCTCGATGCCGAGGCCGCCCACGGTCAGGGCCCGACCTTCTTGTATCAGTTCCTTGACCTTATCGGTTTCCCCAAGTGCGAATCTCATTCCTTCCATGCCGCTACGGAGTATCCCACAAGAGATGGCAGGCGGATCGACATTCTATTGCGGAGCCGCGATTACATCATCGGAATCGAAAACAAGCCGTGGGCGAGTGAGCAAGATAAGCAGTGTCAGGATTATGCGGAGGACCTTGAATGGCAAATGCGAGGGCAGTGGACACTGGTCTTCTTGACGGCTGATGGCAGGACACCGGAAACGGGCGGGGAGTTCACGTCCCGTATTAAGCCGCTCAAGTACCAGGTTCTTGCGAACGAATTTAATACAAAGTGTACGAGAGTACAGCAGTTTCTGGACGACTTCAGGCGGGATGTTCGAGAACGGATCTGCAGGGAGGCATCGGAGCCGGATATGACCGAAGAGATTGATGAATTTTTGCGACCGGAACATCTGGACGTCACGCTGGAAATCGTTGACCATGGAAGTGCGATACGTAGAAAGCTAATCGAAGGTTTAAGAAAATCGTTGCTGATTCGAATCCGAGAGGACTTCGGCGGTGATTGGTTCGCTACCGAAAGGATCAATTTCGAGGAGAAAAATTCGGGAGGCCTGTTCTTCTTCAAAGCGCGGTGGCAGGGCCTCTATGGAATTGGATTCCAAAACTCGTCAGCCGCCGCTCGGGACGTGTGGTTCGGAATATGCTATATCTCGGAGCGGAAATCGAAAACGCTTGTCGCGTCGGGCGAACTAAAGCTCGCCCTTGACAAAGCGTTTGGCATTGTAGGGAGGACATACCCAAATTGGTGGGATTGGTATCGGCCACTGAGAGATCTCGGCAAACCAGAATATCAGAACTGGTATAAGGTCGGAATTCTAAAGCGGATGGACACCCACGGTGAACAACAGATGGTAGAGGACCTCTACCCGCTTGTTCGGACCGCAATACTGTCAGGCGAGGCTTACATTGACCGCGAGGTTGAACAAACCTAGCCTCACTCACCTTGGCCCATGATTTTCTATATAGTACAAGTATGGGGCATACGCTGAGACTGGATATCTCCGACGACTTGTACGAAGCGTTGCGGAGCCGTGCGGAGCAAAAGGGGACGAGTCTCGAACAGACAGCGGTGGAGCGCCTGGCCGGAAGCGTGATGCCCGTTGAGGACGATCCTTTGCTGCAGCTTGCCGGAGTGCTGGACTCCGACTTGAGAGACATCGCTGAACATCATGATGTGTACCTTGGGCGTTCGCTGGCGGAAGAGGTGACGCCCCGTGGCAACACGTGAAATTTTCGCGGACACGGCAGGTTGGGCCAATTATTTCGTGCGGTCCCAAACATTCCACCTCCGCAGTAAGGACCTGTTGTTGAAGGCAAAGCTGGATGGCACGCGCGTTCTGACTACGAATTACGTGTTTAGTGAGTTGGTGTCGCTGCTGACAAGTCCGCTGAGAGTTCCGCGGCCGCTCCTCATAACAACCTTGCGAGCAATCCGATCCGCTTCTTGGGTAACTCTCGTGTACGTTGATTCCGAGCTGGATCGCCAGGCATGGACCTTGCTGGAGACACGCCCTGATCGGGAGTGGAGCCTCGTGGACTGCGCCAGCTTCGCGGTCATGCAGCAGCGGGGCATCGTTGAAGCGCTAACGAGCGACCGCCATTTTGAGCAGGCCGGATTTGTCAGATTGTTGAAGTAGCACCGACCGGCCGGCGCCGGAAACACATGAAGCGCAAGCACGCCGAACGGCGGTATACTGCGCATTGCCATGAGTGCAGCCGAAATCATCACTCCATTGCGCAGCCGGGACGCGGAGTTGGCCGAGCGTTTCTGGCATTTCATGTCCATGATGCGGGAGGTAGAGGACCGCATCGAACGGAAATTATACCGGCAGGGCAAGATCGTGGGTGGAGTGTATGTGGGCCGGGGGCAGGAGGCCATTCCGGTGGGCAGCGCACTCGAGGCTGAAGAGGCGGACGTGCTGTTCCCCTCGCACCGCGACATGGCGGTCTTTCTGATTCGGGGCGTCCATCCCCGGCAGATCTTCGCGCAGTACATGGGCCGCGTGGGCGGGCTTACCCGCGGCAGAGACGGCAACATGCACATGGGCGATCTGCGGCTCAATATCGTATCCATTATCAGCGCCATGGCCGCGTGCGTGCCGGTGGCCGCGGGCGCCGCGCTGGCTCTGAAATATAAGGGTACCCGCAACGTCGCGTTCTGTTATTTCGGCGACGGCGCCACCAGCCGGGGCGACTGGCACGAGGGCATCAACCTGGCCGCGGTGTTGAAGCTGCCGCTGGTGCTCATCTGCAATAACAATCAGTACGCCTACTCGACGCCGCTCGCGCAACAGATGGCCTGCGCCAACGTGGCGGATCGCGGACCGGCTTATGGCATTCCCGCGGAGATCGTGGACGGCAACGACGTGTTCGCCGTAAATGCAGCTGCCCGGCGCGCCGTGGAACATGCGCGCAGCAGCCTGGGTCCATATCTGATCGAATGTAAGACCTTCCGCATGACCGGGCACTCCGCCCACGATGGGGCAACTTATGTCCCCAGCCACCTTTGGGAGGAATGGGGCAAACGCGATCCCATCGCGCGTCTGGAGCAGACTATGGTGCGCCAGGGCTGGATCGAGGCGGCGCAACTCGAAGCGCTGCGCGCATCCTTGCGGAGGGAAGTGGACGAGGCCATCGTATGGGCTGAGAACAGCCCTTATCCCGACGCCGGCGAGCTCTTGGATAACGTTTACGAAAAGCGGTAGAAGATGGCTACCACTTATCTGGAGGCGATTCGCCAGGGGCTCTGGGAAGAGATGGAGCGCGATCCCGGCGTGTTCCTCATCGGCGAGGACATCGGGGTCTACGGTGGCGCTTTCCGGGTGACCGCCGGTTTCCTGGACCACTTCGGCGCCCGGCGCGTAATCGACACGCCCATTGCGGAATCGGCCATCGTGGGGGCAGCCATCGGCGCCGGCCTGATGGGGCTACGCCCGGTGGCCGAGATTCAGTTCTCGGACTTCATCTCCTGCGCGTTCGACCAGATCGTTAACTTCGCCGCCAAGTGCCGCTACCGGTGGGGCGCCGGTGTGCCGATCGTGATCCGGGCGCCTTCCGGGGGCGGCATTCACGGAGGCCCGTTCCATTCGCAGAATCCCGAGATGGCGTTCGTCCACACGCCGGGGCTGAAGGTGGTGGCGCCCGCCACGGCCTACGACGCCAAGGGATTGATCAAGTCCGCGATACGGGATAACGACCCGGTGCTGTTTTTCGAGCATAAGGCTCTTTACCGGAAAGTTAAAGAGGACTTGCCGGACGAGGACTATACCGTTCCGATCGGCAAAGCGGCCGTTATCCGTGAGGGCGGGGATATCAGTCTGATTACTTACGGCGCCATGGTGCATGTTGGCCTGGAGGCCGCCGGCCAGCTTGCGCGGGAAGGGATCGACATGGAGATCGTGGATCTGCGGAGCCTGCTTCCGCTGGACGTCGACACCATCCTGGCGAGCGCGCGCAAGACTTCCAAGGTGCTGCTTTTGCACGAGGATACGCGCACTGGTGGGTTGGGCGGCGAGATCGCGGCCCTGATTTCCGAGAGCGTCTTCGAGTATCTGGACGGGCCCGTCGTGCGCATCGCGGCGCCGGATACACCGGTACCGTTCAGCCCCCCGCTCGAAGAATCCTTCCTGCCGAACGCGCGAACGGTGGTAGAAAAGGCCCGCTGGCTGTACCGCTATTGAATATAACCTCCCGCGCCTCCGGCGTGGCGCAGGACCATTTCCTGCAAATCGAGCAGGTGTTGAGGCTCGAACTGCTTGCGGGACCATAAAGTCGTCTTTTCCAGTTCGATGCCGACGAAATAGCCGATCTCCCGGTACACACAGTGACGCACGGTACCGGCCATCTTTTCTCCCGGGCAGTAGACATGCACCCGTGTGCCCACTGAAACAGGAAGCTCGAACTGCAGGCACATCCCGGACCTGGAAATATCCTCAAGTAAGGCGGCGGTCTTGTGCTTACTCCCCGAGGGGTCTTTCCAGTGGACCTCGACCATGTCCGCACAGAGCATCCGAACTTCATCGCGCGATCGCTGCATGACTCCTCTATCGGCAAGCGGGACGGAAGTCTTTAATGGCTGGCAGCGCGCAACCAAGTGCCTTCGGTATCGTTGCCTACGGCGCGTGCCGCGGCGAACTTCAGTTCGGCGTGTGGCGTAGCTTAAACGTTGCCGCGCTTCATTTCGCCCATCAGGTAGTCCATGGAGCGCACGCAAAGAGTCATAATCGTCAAGGTAGGATTTTGGCAGGCGGTCGAGGTGAAGCCAGACCCGTCGCAAACGAAGACGTTCTTGACGTCGTGAGTCTGCTGGAATTGATTCAGCACGGACTTCTTGGGATCATTTCCCATACGCGCGATACCAACCTCGTGGATGGCCCAGCCGGGTCCGGATGGCCGCATGTTCTTACGCACGTTCTTGGCCCCCGCTGCCTCCAGCATCTCGGCCGCGGAGTCCGCCATGTCCTTCACCATGTTCAGCTCGTTTTCGCCGTAGGTCATATGGATGCGCAATACCGGAATCCCGAAAGTGTCTTCCATCTCGGGGTCAAGTTCCACGTAGTTTTCCTTGCGCGCCAGGCACTCGCCAAAACCACCGATCCCCAGGGAGCACTGGCCTTGCAGAAGAGCCTCCTTATAAGCCTTCCCGAATCCCGCCGCGCCCCAGTTGAAATTCGTGCCGCCTCCACCTTCGTAGCCATAGCCGCGCAGGAAGTTCTTGGCCTTGGGACCACCCGGTAGATTGCGAAAGCGGGCCACGTACATGCCCGCCGGACTTCGCGGTTCGCTCATCGAAGGCCTGCCGGCCAGCTCCGGGAAATCGCCGTTCGCTCCTCCGCCCATGATGTGGTCCATCAGGTAGTGGCCCAGCACTCCGCTCGAGTTGGCCAGGCCGTTCGGATACTGCGTGTTGGCGGAGTTCAGCAGAATCCGCACCGATTCCAGGGACTGCGCGCAAAGCACCACCGCCCGCGCGCGGACCTCCTTCGGCTCACGCGTGATGCGGTCGACGTAAAGAACGCCTCGGGCGCGGTTCCGCTCTGAGTCCATCAGGACCTTGTAGACCATGGCGTTCGGAATATGCGTGCAATGGCCCGATTTCAGAGCGTCGGCCACAGTGGTGAACGCGGCATTGAAGTACGAATGCGTGACGCAGCCGCGTTCGCACGGACCGCAGTAATGGCAGGCCGCCCGGCCGTTGATCGCCTTCGTGATGTTGGCGCTGCGCGTGGGCATCGGCACCCAGCCCAATTTCGCCTTGACCCGATTCCGGAAATGGGTCTCCACGCAGTTGAGCGGCATGGGCGGCTGAAAATGCCCGTCGGGCAGATGCGCCAGGCCCTCGCCCTGTCCGCAAATGCCCACGTATTCTTCCACCAGGTCGTAATAGCGCTCCACATCCTTGTACCTGATCGGCCAGTCTTCGCCATAGCCGTCGAAGGAGGCAGCCTTAAAGTCGAGATCGCTCAAGCGCAGGCTGACACGACCCCATACATTGGTGCGCCCGCCGGTGACGCGCAAGCGTCCTTGCCAGCTAAACGGCTTGTCCTTCCCGGTGGTGTAGGGCTCATCGAGATCGTTGGCAAACCAGTCGTAGTTGTATTCCATGCAGGCGTAGCAGTCCTTCTGCACGGGGCGTGTCTTGCGAATCACCGAGTCCGCCTGGTCGCGGTACTTCAATTCAAAGACGGGCTTATGCTCGCTGAAGTTCGCGTCCGATTGCGGCCGGCCCGCATCCACCAGCGCCACCTTAAGTCCGGCTTCAGACAAGCGTTTGCAGGCCCAGCCCCCCGAGGCGCCCGACCCAACCACTGCTACGTCAAACACCATCGTCGATTGGTCTGCCATGAGTCCTCACCAAAATTTCGCTTCTAGCGAAATCATACGCCAAATTTCACCGCCGCGTCTTGTGCGGCTCAACGAAGCGGTGATACTATCGGAGCGAAGCTGGTTCGGTTATGAAAGAATCTCCGCTTAGGATCCTCAACAACCAGGAGCCCGCAGGGGCGCGCGGGTTGAGTCGCCGACAGGTCATGCAACGGTTGCTCGGCACCACGGGCACGGTGCTGGTGCTTGGGCACACGATGCAGTCCGCCGACAGCCAGGCTGCCGCACCCGATTGGCAGCCGGTCTTCTTCGATTCTCACCAGAACGAAACCCTGATCGCCCTGGCGGAGCAGATCCTGCCGAATTCAACTCAGGCGCAGGTCAACCGGTTCATCGATACGCTGATCTCGGTGGACACGCAGGAGAATCAGAAAAAGTTTCTGGCCTCGCTCGGCGCTTTCGATCACGAAGGGATCGCGCGTTATAACCGGCCTTTCAAAGACCTCACCGAAGACCGGCAGAACGCCATCTTGACGGCGGCCTCGACCGCCAAGCCCTCCGAACCCGGACAAGGCGGGCGAAGAAGGCGCCGGCCCACGGTTCCTGCGCCGGGTAGCGAGGAACCGGCTCTCACCTTGCGCGATCACTTCGAGAACATCAAAGGGTGGGTAAGCGGGGCCTTTTACTCTTCGGAATTCGGCATGAAGGAACTCGGCTGGACCGGACAGGTAGCCTGGGAGAGTCTCCCCGGGTGCTCGTAGCGCACGCTTCTGCGTGCAGCGGCGAACTTCAGTTCGACGGAGGTCCATAGTCGACGTCATCCGGTAACTCGTTCGAGTCGCTGGCGGCATCGTAAGGGAAATGCTTGGCCAAGTCCCCGCCGACCGCCTCGATTCCGGCAACAAGCCCGCCCGTAAGATCGCCTTGCTTGAACTTCTCGGACACAGTGCGGACAATGTGATGCCAAAACTCCTGGCCCACTCTCTCGTGGATGCCGCTGTCGCCGAACACGACGAACTTGCGGCGTGCCGGCACGACGAAGAATAACACTGCATTGCGATCCTTCGTCGCGGTCATGCCCAGTCGTTCGAATGCCTTCTCGGCGGCTTTACGAACATCGCCCCAGAACAGCGGAGACACCGAAACGCGGATCTCACCGGAAGTCCGCCTCTCGGCTTGCTGAATCGCTCGCTTGATTCGATCGTTGTCAATGGTTACCATGATCCGCTCGCTCCTCCACCGCCGGACCGTCCACCGCCCCCGCCAAATCCGCCTCCTCCACCACCACCGCCGCCGCCCCCTCCGCCGGACATGATGCTGGCCAGGAAGTAGAAGGCCAGCGCCGGATGCGTAATCACGAGACCCAGGATCAGTAGACCGACGATGCCGTAGAAGATCCATTGAAACAGGGTCAATGGCTTGGACTGCGCCGGCGTCCGCGTGGGCGGTGGCGCACCGGATTGCCCCCCGATGACTCCGGTCAGCGAGTCTATGGCCGCCGTTACCGCGTCATCAGGATGGCCGGCCTGAATCCTAGGCGCCATCACTTCGTTGATCACCCGCGACGCGATCGCATCGGGCACTGTGGCTTCGAGTCCGTAGCCGACCTCGATCCTCATCTTATGATCCTGGGACATGATGAAAAGCGCCAGCCCGTCGTCAAGCCCCTTCCGGCCCACCTTCCATTTTGCAAAGGCCCGGACGGCCCAGTCCTCGATGGGCGCATCCCCGGTCGTGGGGGCAATGTACACAATCAATTGATGGCCGGTGGCCTGCTCATAGGCGGCCAGGCGCGCGTTCAACGAGCGCACCGCTTCGGGTGAAAGGAAGCTTGCGGTGTCCGTGACCCACTGGGTGGGCGACGGAGGGATGGGCGTCTCCACCGCGTATAGAAACGCTGTCGAAACGAGGACGATAAAGATAAGCAAACTACGGCGCACAAACAAATTAAAACTTCACCTCGGGCGCCTTCTCGCTTCCGGATTGTGCCTGGAAGTACGGTTTGGTTGCGAACTTATCGCCGAAGAAGCCTACGATCAGCACCGCCGGAAAACTGCTCCGGCGGGTATTGAAGGCTTGGGCTGCCTCGTTGAACCTCTGTCGTTCAACGGTAATACGATTCTCGGTGCCCTCGAGTTGCGCCTGAAGGTCCCGGAAGTTGGCCGTCGCCTTGAGCTGGGGATAGTTTTCGGTGACGACCAGTAAATGAGACAGCGCCGAAGACAACCCTTGCTGCGCCTCCTGATACCGTCGGAAGGCTGCCGGATCTTTGGTGATGTCTGCCATGGCGGCAGGTGTCACCTGGCCAACCTTGGCGCGCGCCTCCGTAACCGCTGTCATGGTGCTCTGCTCAAAGTTTGCGGCGCCCTTGACGGTGGCCACCAGGTTGGGCACCAGATCGGCGCGCCGTTGATATGCGTTCTCGACCTGGGCCCACTGCGCTTGCGTGGCCTGGTCGAGTTGCACGAGTGAATTATATACTCCGCTGATTGACACTCCCACGATCAGCATGAAGACGACTATCACGCCGACACAACCGATGGCTATCTTTTTGTCCATTCACGCTCCATTCTTCGCTTCAATTGTACTGGAATCCGGCGTGAGCATGGTCTTTCCGCGCCGGTTTCCAGGACAATATTATAGATAAGAGCTTGGCCAAGCCCAGGCGCGGACGCACTCACTCCTCACCGCAAGCGGTTCTCGCGCGTGAAGTTCTATGCATGCGTGGGGTCTTCGGGGGCCGGCGATGCGCTTGCGATAGCGTGCACCGTCGTGTGGCCTTCCGTACAGAGTGACGCCGTCGGCGCCCTGGATTCGCGATTTCGGAGCTCACTACTTCGGGATACTCAGCCTGCCTATGCCCCTGTCCAACGCTTCCAGTGCGGCCTCCCGACTGCCCTCGCATGGCCAGGGGTCAGGATGGTTCGCTACTCCTTTCCTGTATGACTCTTTCATTCACTAGTAGCGTACACCACAACCGCAGTCCGGCTGTCACTGTATTGTGCGAGCCTCAAATAGGAGGCGTCGGATTTCATCTTCACAGGCCGCCTTGTCGACTACGCCGGAGTGCAAGGCGGCGATCTTCCCTTCACGGTCGATCATTACCGTCATCGGCATGGAAGCAAGTCCATATTGTTTCGCCAGGTCGCCGTTGCCGATCACCACCGGGTAGTTTATCTTCTTCAGCCCGAGATATGGCTTCACCGATTTCCAACCGTCATCATCCATGGAAACTCCGATAACGGCCAGCCCACTGTCTTTGAAACGGCTCTCGAACTCCATGAACCAGGGGATCTCGAGCTTGCATCCATGGCACCACGTAGCCCAGAAATTGAGCAGCACCACCTTACCTTTGTAGTCGGACAATCGGACAGGAGCGCCCGTGGAGTCATTTCGAGTGAAACCCGGTGCAAACTTCCGGAGTTTAGTCTCAGTGACTGCAGCAGGGGCTCCTGTCAGCGACACCAGGCACACGGTCGCCAGTGCCAGACACAGCATACGGTTGCGATCTATCATCTGCAAATTCATATACCTCTCCTAAGTACTGAATAAATTGGGCTAGAAACTTTGGGCCGGAGAGAGATACTCTAGCAGCCCGTGGCAGAAGTCACTCCCTGACGGTCGTGGCTCCGTAAAGCACTGAATCTACTGAGCCGCGCACGTCAGTAAGCGGTGTTTTGCCACTTCTGCGACGGGCTGCTAGATACGCAGCGATATTGTTGCCGAAGCGATGGCCTTAGTGTAGTAAGCAGGTGACATTAAGCGCACCGGCGGTAGGGTGAGCGACTTATCGCCGCTTTGTGGAGCGAGCGCAGTCTGGAAGAATCTTCTTCCGGGTATACAGATCGTTTCCCGGGCTATGACAATATCACGACTGGCGGCCGGCAACCTGAGTCCGGCGGGATCGACAAACATAATCGCCGGTCTAGGCGCCGAACCCGCATAAACCCGAATGGCCGTAATGGGTGGCAAGAGATCTACCAGCGATGTTCGACCGGCGGCTTCCCGTTTTCGCCGATAAGCGCAGTAAATCCCGCAGCGAGCAACGTCCACGGAAACCGTCACTTCCCAGTCGCCGAAGCTTATCGCGGGAGCCGTATAGAGACTGCCGGCGGGAACGGTAAATTCGAGCGCGGCATGATTGAACCCCGCATCCGTGGGGGAATAGGTTACATACAACTCGAACTTCGCCGGCGTTCCCGCTTCGGGGATGGGGATTGTGTAAATGCTCTGGGCGTGCAGTATTCCAGACAGGCACGCGCACGCCGCCAATCCGGAAAAAACAAGATTTCGGCGGAAACCCACGTGGTCAAGTATACGGCGTGCAGGGCGTCCAGTTCAACCGCTCTGTTATTCTGACCGTATGGACGAGGAGCAACTCCGGTCGTTGTTCGAGCACGTGCGCGCGGGCGCGGTGGATGTGGATAGCGCGCTCGACCGCATGCGCCACATGCCGTTTGAAGACCTGGGCTTCGCCAAAGTAGACCATCATCGCGCGCTGCGCCACGGCATGCCGGAAGTGATTTTCGGGAAGGGAAAGACGCCGCAGCAGGTCATCGCCATTGCCGAAAGTCTGCTGGCGAACGCGAGGAACGTGCTTATCACTCGCGCGGACCGCGACACCGCCGACCAGGTGCGCGCGCACTTCGAGAGCGCCGAGTACTTCCCGCTCTCGGGGGCCATACGGTTCTGGCGCGACAAGACAGTGCGCGGCAAGGGCAAGATCGCCGTGGTATGCGCCGGCACGAGCGATATTCCAGTGGCCGAAGAGGCGCAGGTCACCGCGGAAGTGATGGGCAACCAGGTGGAGTCCATCCACGACATCGGAGTTGCCGGCATACACCGCTTGATGAGCAACCAGGCGCGTCTGATGGAAGCGCGCGTGATCGTGGTCTGCGCGGGTATGGAAGGCGCCCTACCCAGCGCCATCGGCGGCATGGTTTCGTGCCCGGTGATCGCGGTTCCCACGAGTATCGGCTACGGCGCC
>Ga0302325_10010037_pt1 | contig 20569 bp, 21 predicted proteins | sample Palsa_T0_2_FD_201948 | JGI IMG/M metagenome (GOLD analysis project Ga0302325, IMG submission 201948) | Peat permafrost microbial communities from Stordalen Mire near Abisko, Sweden - Palsa_T0_2 | ecosystem: Environmental > Terrestrial > Soil > Palsa > Peat permafrost | place: Sweden: Abisko...
TTCGGGGGTCTTACGTCCATCACAACTGCTTGGCTCACCCAACGAACCGAGCGGCGGGAGAACTACCGACATACCGAGAAAGCAAAGCGCGAGGTGCTGTATGGCGATTTTATTAGCGAGGCGAGCTGACTCTACGGGGATGCGCTAAGTCACGAAAAGGACGACGTGACGAGCTTGGTGCAGCTCTACGCGATTATGGGAAAATTGCGTCTTTTTACCTCGCGCGAGGTCGTTGCTGCTGCGGAGACCGCCATGGACGCCATAACGACAACCTATCTCGCTCCAAATCGCAACCTTCGGGAACTTCAAACTCTCGCCAACGAGGGCGGTATGAATTTTTTGCTCGAATTTGGTGAAGCTTGCCGCAGGGACTTGGAAATGGGTGTTTCGATTCCTAGTCGCTGAGCCCTCTTAATCCGTGAATGGTAGCTATTGGCTGATTCGTGGCCATGTCCCGCACGTGACTTCATTAATGTCGCCGGCCCTTGTCAACGTCACGAAGATCGCGTCGCCCAACGCCCTTGCGTCGCGTTGATACCCCTCGACCATCTCTGCAAAGCCGCTGTGAATCGCCTCGCGAGCTCGGAATACGCAGTGACTGACAGTGATATCGGATGGTGCGCTAGTCATTCCAGATAGCTTCGCACTCCAAGACACCTCAAGCAGCGTGTATCGACCGAGCTCCGACTCAAGCCGCTCAACGTCGACGTTTACGGAGATCTGTGTAAACACATGTAGACGATCCGGCTCCATCGATTGCGCCCATCGGCGTTGCAGTTGGAGCCGTACCGCATTGCTTAATTCATCGCTTACAGGGGACACCCATCGCGCATTCTCCAGAAGCGTCATCTCCGTCTCGCCAGTGCGCACCATCAAATTGCCGTGATTGAGTGGGACCGGGACAATTGTCCGCACGTTGATCGTTATGCCTGCGCCCTGGATCGGAGTCGGGGGCGTTGCACCCGCTGGGGTTAATGTGTAATAGCGAACTGGAGCGGACGCGCACGCGGCGCATCCACTGACGAGAAACGCAAGGAGCAACCGGTAGCGCTTGCGAATCATGGCTTTACCTCCGAGATGGTATCTGTCGGTCTCTTCTTTATTTCTTGCGGGCGACGGCCGCGCAGAAGCGCGTCCGGATGGCGATCGAGGTAGTCGGCCAATTCACGTACGGCTCGCAGAGTCTCTGTGGCATTCGCCAACGTTTCCGTAATATTTCTCCGGAGTGGGGAATCCTCGCCCAAGGTTTGCCCGGCGGAATCGAGCGCGCTATTCAAGGTAGACAGGGTATTCACAGCGCGAGGGAGCACTTGACCATTGATCTCGCCCAAGCTTAGGTGGAGGTCATCGAGGTCGCGGTCTAAATGGGTGGCGATCTGCTGCAGCGGCAGGTCATTGACTTTCTTCACCACGCGCGCAACGCTCTCTTCAAGCTCCTGGTACGTGCCATTGACGGTCGGCAATTCCACCGGCCGCATCAACGGGTTGTAGGCCACCGGACGGCTCGACGGCAGGAAATCCAAAGCAATGTAGAGCTTGCCCGTCAGCAGGCTTCCCGATCGCGGCTGAGCGCGAAGGCCTCGGTTTACCAACTGTCCGACGAAAACCGCTAGCGTCGCCTCATTCTCGGTTTTCCCTTCTGCGGCGAGCGACTCATACGCTTGACCCATGCGGCGAGGATATAGTTTTGTAGTCACGATGACGGGAAAGGATTTATCTTTGGGCTCGTAACCCAAATCAACGGCGATGACGGACCCGATATTCACCCCGACAAACTCTACCGGCGCACCGACCTCCAGGCCGCGCAGAGCGTGCGCGAATCGCATTCTGACGAATCGAGGCTCGCCATCGGGCGGTGCCATTGCCTCCGTTTGGTTTTTGTAGAGTGTGAACTCGTCGCTGGTCCGAGTCGTCACCGACGGGGCGTCTGCAGGACCGTCATCGAAGGCAACGCCACCTGCGAGCACCGTCGCAATGGACTCGGTTCGTACAGTCAGGCCATCGGCTCCGAGGCTGACGTTAATCCCACTGGCGTTCCAGAAACGGGTTGTCCGCCTGACGAAATCATCATAGGGCGCATCGATGAACACGCTCACCCGCGTGGTTCCGTCGGCCAATAGCTTTTCATCGATGACGCGGCCGACCAGAAACTGTCGAAAATAGACCGGAGCACCGGTCGATAGTGATCCTGCATGCGCCGCACGCAATTCGATCTCCCGTCCTCTCGTCCCGTGTGACAGCGCCGGCGGATTTTCTAGTCCGCTGAACTTGCGTGCGCTCGAATTGGAGGTACCCGTCTTTAAACCGATATAGGCACCTGACAGCAAGGTGTCGAGGCCAGACGCCCAGCCGATTCCGATACGCGGCCGCACGATCCAGAATTCGGTATCCGCTGTCACCAAGTTCGCCGCGCTTTTGGATAGATCGGCGCTCACCACGACTGTTTGGTTGTCTGCACTCAACGCGATAGAGGATACGCGGCCGACCGTAACGTCCCGATATTTGAGGAGCGTCTTCCCCACTTGAATGCCCGCGCCGCTTGAGAAGCTGATGGTGATGCGCGGACCGGCGTTCTGCCAATTCCTTACGAGCAGCGATATGCCAATGACGGCGGCGACGATCGGAACCACCCAGACGAGGCGCGGGATCCAACGCCGGTTGCGAATGGCTGGTGTCGGAAGTTCATCGTTGGGCGGTGGCGAATCGGAATTCACGTTCTTCGGTCCCAGATCAAACGGGGATCAAAACTCAAGGCCGACAACATGGTGGCAAACACGACCGCACAAAAAAACGCGATTCCCGCCCGAGGCTCGGCGGTCCCTAACATCTGGAACTGCAGCAATGCGGATGTGAGGGCAACGACGATGACGTCCAACATCGACCAGCAGCCTATAAACTCGACGATACGGTAGAGCGTTGTTCGCTGGTGCCGCTCCCAGCGGCTATTCTTGCGTACTGTAATGAGCAGCAGGCCGATGGCGATGAACTTCGTGAAGGGGACGGCAACGCTTGCGATGAATATCAACACGGCGATATCCCAATCGCCCGCCCGCCAGAATTCGATAATGCCGCCGAGAATGGTGCTGTCCGCCTCGCCCAACAAACCGCTGGTGTGCATCACCGGCAGAACGTTTGCCGGCACATAAAGGATGATGCCGGCGACGAGCCAGGCAAGCGTCATCTCGGTGCTGAAGGGCGTGCGATGCTCGATACGGCTTTCGCAGCGAGGGCAGCGTGGATCCGCGCTCGGTGATGTACGAGAGATCGCTTGGCCGCAGGTCCGGCAGAGAAGCAAGCCGACTTCAAATGACTGCCTCAACTGGACCATGGTCTGCGCCTTGCACCGATTGACCACCATGCAGCCGGGTCACACCGCCCGAGGATTGCGAGAACCACAGTCAAGCCCGCCATGGCCCAGATTCCGGCACCTGCTGTGATGTGAACCCAGTTGGCGAGCTTTACAATCGCCACTAGCGCGCCGAGCAAAAATACTTCGGTCATGCTCCAGGGCCGAATCCGGTGAAGCAGCTTCATAACTGGACCGAAGCCCGGCGGCCGCCGCTTCGCGCGAGCAAATAACAGCACCCACAGCAGCAATAGGATTTGTGCTGCGGGGATGAGAAAGGTGGTGAACGCAAGTCCAAAGGCCGCAACGGATATCCATCCTTGCTGCAGCGACAGCACTGCGAACCAAATATTGGCTTTGGTCTCGACCCCCCCTACTTCGATGCTTAGGATCGGCGTGAGATTCGCGATGGCAAAGAAGATGGCCGCCGCGATGACCAGTGCTAGGCCGCTTTCAGCGTCGGTGCCAACATATCTGCTGAGCACCGACTCGCAGCGTCGACAGAGTGCCACATCGCCGCGCCGCAATGTCAACGCCCGATACACAGTATCGCAATCGCGACATATGAGTACTGTGTTCACGAGCGTCGACTGCCGCGCATCGGGTAACTCCATTGTCAATGTGGTCTGTTCGTTGCTGCAGATCCGAGCGTTACAGTCCGCGAAACGACGTTGCCGCCGCATCGCCGAACGCCACCCGCTAGAGAACGTTTTCGCCGATCATCTCCAGTACATCCCCCGCCTTGCCGTGCAAAACCGCTTTGACCGAATACATCGCCATGCCGTAAGCCGCGCCGATTGCCGTGAAAGGCGGCAAGACGAGTTCCATCGGCTCCACTTTGACGTTGAGCAGGGCGGGGCCCGGTTGCGCGAGCCACTCCGCCACTGCGCTCTCGAGATCGTCGGCTTTCGTGACGGTCCTACCCCAAAGCCCCATGGCCTCCGCGACCTTGCCAAAGTCCGGATTCTTAAGATCCGTATAAATGGGAACCAGCCCTTCACCCTTTTGCTCGAGCTCGACGAACCCCAATTTGCCGTTGTCGTAAACGGCGATCTTAATCGGCAGGTTCTCCTGAATCGCGGTCAGCACATCTCCGAGCAACATACTGAACCCGCCATCACCGGCCAAGGCGATAACTTGTCGGCCGGGCTGAGCCTGCTGCAAGCCGAGCGCGGTACCCACAGCAGTCGCCATCGTTCCGTGCAGCATGCTGCCGAATGTGCGCCGCCTGCCATTGACTTCGATCATGCGCATCATCCAGACGACGGGCGTACCGTCGTCGCCCGCGAATACGGCATCGGGAGCTGCGAGCCGGTTGATGATCGACGTTAGCAATTGGCCGGGAATTTTCCCATTGTGGCCGGGCACCGAGCGCTGCGCTTGCGCTTTCAGCGCTTTTCTATGGCGCTCGACGTAGGCATCGTGGAACGTGGCATCATGACGCTGCGCGATGCGGGGCATCAGCGCTTGCAGCGTATCTTTTATGTTGCCCACGACACCCAGAGTGACGGGATGGCGGCGTCCGATGTGCGTGGCATCACTGTCCACTTGAATGATTTTGGCGTGGCCTGGATAGAATTGTCGCCAGGCAAAATCTGTGCCGAGAAGCAGTAGCGTGTCACAATCCAAAATGGCGTGATATCCCGACTCGGAGCCAATCACACCCGTCATGCCAACATTGTGAGGGTTGTCATATTCGATTGCGTCCTTACCACGCGTGGTGTGGGCAACGGGCGCGTTGAGGCGTCCCGCAAGTTCCACCACCTCATCATGAGCCTTCATGCAACCTGAGCCCGCATAGATCGTGATATTCGTCCCTGAGTTCAGCATAGTCGCGACGTGGTCCAAATCCTCATCGCTGGGCCGGATAACGGGCCGGTTAACGTGGACGCGAAAAGGCGGCTCTTCGGTCGCGTCGGCGTCGGCGATATCCACCGGGACGATCAGCACGGCCACGCCGCGTTTGGAAATGGCGGCCTGGCAAGCCATCACCGTTTTTCGCAGCGCTTGGTCCGCCGTCAAGATCATTTCGCAAAAAACGCTGCAGCCCGCGAACACTTGCTTAAAATCGACTTCCTGTATGAAGTCAAATCCCAATTCACTGCGCACCACCTGGCTGGCGATGACGATGAGCGGTGCCCGGTTTCGATTCGCTTCGTACAAGCCATTGATGAAATGCAAGCTGCCCGGACCGCAGCTACCAGCCACGGCGGAAAGGCGATCCATCAGTAGCGCCTCTCCCTGAGCAGCAAAAGCTCCCGCCTCCTCATGGCGCATGTGAACGAACTTGATGTCACTGCGGCTGATGCACGCGGCAAACGTATTCAAGGTGTCGCCGACGATTCCGTAACAGTTCTTCACGCCGGCGGAATGCAGGGTTTCAACGATGACCTGCGCTACTTTCTTGCTCATTGGGGTCTCCGCACGCTGGGAAGGGAGCGGCTTCGCTGCCGGTGGGATGAGCATGCAGAAGATTCGTCCGCTGGCCTATCCCCCATTCGAGTGCAGAATGCGCTTCCCCCGGAACTCATCAGATGATGTCACTGTGCCCCACCGCGGGACCGCGAGACAGCAGCGACCGGAAGTTTCCGGCATCCGCTCCTACGCTACATGTCCAAGAATCCGCGCCGCAACGCGATCGTGACGGCGTGAGTCCGGTCGTTTGCTTCGAGCTTGTTCAGGATGCTTCGAATGTGAGACTTAACGGTGTCTTCACTGATTTCCAGGTGCTGCGCAACAACTCTGTTTGAATTGCCGGCCGCAACCTGCTCGAGAACTTCGATTTCCCGCGGTGTGAGGGAATCATCGGCAGCATGTTCAGCCATTTCAGAGGCCACTTCGACAGGAACTCGCTTCTGCCCGCGATTGACGGCCCGGATCGTGTCGAGCAAGTCCGTTCGCAGAGTTGCCTTGAGCAAAAAGGCGTAGGCGCCGGCCTTTAGAGCCCGGTCCGCCTGAACATCTCCCAAGTATGTTGTGAGCACGATAATCCGCGCATTCGCAGAGTGCTCACGAATCGCGGATATTGCGGCAATGCCGTTCATATCGGGCAGTCGCAGGTCCATGATCGTGACATCGGGGAGATGCACCTTGAAAAGGTCCACGGCATCCTTCCCCGTCGCCGCTTCCGCGACCAGTGTCATGTCGGGCTGGCTGCCAATCAGCGCAGCAAGACCTTCGCGCAGTACGGGGTGATCATCGACCACAAGTAACCGTATTGGTTTGTCGTCGCTCATCACTTTAATCCTTTTTGTGCCAGGCACCAGGTGCTTCGTAACGATGGCAAGTTAACTCGGGTAATAGACTGACTCGATTTTCACCATGGCAGAAAGCCGCTTTCATCGCATCGCCCTTTCGAGCGATATACCTCGAATCCAGGTCTCTTATCGTAATACCTTTAGCGCTTGCGTCCTGCGGAGCGCTTCTTGTAGGCGCGACGGGCAGGAATCGTGACGGCTATCTGAGTGCCCTTGATTGCTGAGCTAAGACACTCGAATTGTCCACCCAAGGCCTCCGCGCGCTCCTTTATTCCGCCGAGCCCCCAATGACCTGCACGCCGGGTGGTTGCCGCCAGTGGGTCAAAACCGCCGCCATTATCTGTAATCGTAAGCACAATGAACTTTTGCTCACATTTCAAACTCACGATGATCTCGGAAGCTTTGGAGTGGCGGAAAGCATTTGTAATGGCCTCCCTGCCCATGTAATGCAACTCGTGCAGGACAGGTAAGATGATATCTGCGACCGGTCCCTCTACATTTAAGGCGAAGCGAACTCCCTGCTCATAGTTAAATGCAGACGCGACCGCCTGGAAGGTCTCGCTTAAGTTTATCGGCGAGAGATCATCGCCCCGCAATCGGGTGACGCGATCCCGTCCTTCCACCAGAATCCGATCCGCCGTCGCGAGCGCCCGCTCCATTGACTCACGCGGGCGGCTCCCTGGTGGAAGTTCCTGGGCCGCCACGTGAAAATGCAGAGTAAGGCCCTGCACACCCTGTAGAAGCGTGTCGTGCAAGTCACGCGCAATTCGGACCCGCTCATCGGCCCTGACCTCGGCGCGCTCCCTGACGGTAGCCGCGACATGCCGAATCCTCAGTCGCACACCCATCCAGAAAAGACCGATGAGAGCTGCGGCGCATAAGACTGCAAACGTACTTGTTTGATAAAACGCCGGCGCAATGGCAAGCGTTACACTCGCGCCGATATTGTTCCACACGCCGTCGTCGTTGGCCGCAATCACGCTAAATTTATGTGCTCCCGGGGGAACATTGGTGTAGAACGCTTGGCGCCGATTACCGGCATCCTGCCAATCCTTATCCACGCCCTGCAATTTGTAGCGAAAGGGTACACGTGAGGGGATCGACAGGCTCGTTGCGGTGTAATCGACTTCAAACGCTGTTGTACGCGACGGTAGCTCGATGGACTCGCTACTGGGGACGAAAGACTTTCCGTCAACGATGATCGATTGAACGAGCACTGCAGGTGCGATCTTATTTTTTGATATGTGCGTCGGATCGATCCAATACACACCAGCGGAGGTCAGGAACCACACCCTACCATCACCACTCTCGAACGCGGTGGGCAATGGTCGAAGCAAAGGAGCGGATTCCCGTAGTCCATCTTCGGAATTTAGTATCTCGTTACTCATTAGATGATCGGGATCATTGATGAACGCAGTGATCTCTTTTGCTGAGACGTGTCTAATGCCATCGCCGCTGCTCAACCAGAGTCCTCCGATGGAGTCTTCTACGATTCCTGACACATTTGTGAATGGGGTGCCTTTGGTATCTCGGAGAGACACGAAGCGCTGGTTTTCCAGGAGGGCTACGCCATCGGTGCCGCCCACCCAAACCCGCTGGTTCCTCACGGCAACCACCAGCACCGCACCGACACTAAGACCATCGGAGTTATCAAATCGTCGGACGCGCATCGCAGCGTCGACTTGAAACAGCTGATCGTCGGGATAACCTATCCATAGTCGCTTGTCATTGTCACTGGAGAGAAATAGGGGTACCGCGGTCGGCAGGACGCTCAATCCACCATTGAGTTTCCAGTCCGAGCCCTGCTGACGGAAGAGTCCGACGCCGGTGCTTGCGATCCACAAGGCGCCAGACGCATCCCGGGCGATCCCGTTGATAGCCAGCGAACGAGACGGATTTGGCACTGCGATGGGCGAGTACCGATGGTCTTTGATTCGCCCGAAGTGCGAGGTCTCTTGACCGATGAGTAGTGTCCCATCTGGCTCCGCCAGCATGGCGGTGACCTGATCGAAGGGCGGGGAGGCAATCAATTTACTAATAATTGGCGGCGTCAGGGCTGAATGAAAAGTTACTGTGTCGTATGCCGTGGCAAGCAATACATCGCCGTCTTGACTCACAGTCATTGCAGGCAACAGTAACGATAGGGTCTCGACAGCTGAGTGAAGCTTGTTAGACCGAAATTGGTCAAGACCACCGGTCGTCGCTATCCAAAAATTGTGTTCCTTATCCTCATAGGCGAAGTCAGGCACGCCGGAGAGCGACTGCACTGGCTTTAATAGTTGCCCATCACCAGGCCGAAGGGTTACGCCGCGCCGTATTTCACTCACGCCATATGGAAAGCGTACCAGGCGCGCGGTCCCACCCTTAAGTTCAATCGTGCTCCACAAGCCACCGTCAGAATCAAACGCGGTGGCGCCCGCTGCGGTGGTATCACCTCCCAAATCCCTCCCGGTTATGGTGATCCCCGAACCGGAAATCGGTTCGAGTCCGTCGTCGCCGGCGACATACCCAATGCCGTTCGGGTCGTTTATGGCCATGCCTCGCCCGCCAGGGTATTTTGTTTTTTTAAAGATTTTGGCGTGATTCGGGAGAAAGTATAGGCCTTGCGGACTGCGAGACCACATCGTGCCCTCGTGGTCCAAAAAGAGAGCTGCGCCCGTCGTGATCGGATAATTCCAGTCATCACCGACGTTCTGCCAACGGCCGCCACGAAGAAAGTAGAGGCCCGCTGTCGTCTGCGCCCACACTGTCCCATCGAGATCGGCAACGAATTGGATCACGCTGCGCGCCGGCAAGCCCTCGGTCACTCCGTAGTGGGTCAACTTTCCTTGGCGCAGAAGATATGCCCCACCCAACCTCATTCCAATCCAAAGGTCACTGCCTAGCGCAGCCACGGTCTTGACACTTCCCGTGACGGGCTGACTTCCATCGGCGAGAGTCAGGCGTTGAAAGCGTACCCCGTCAAATTGAAATAATCCGACCTCAGAGGCGAGCCAAAGGAGTCCGTCACTCGATTGCACCATGCCGTCGATGACGGGCGGGCATCCCTGCCGAGCGGTCCATTGCGTGTGATTTAATTCGGATAGCTGTTGGGTGGGATCCACGGCAAGCGCCGCGGAATTTGCACACAATAGGAATGCGCACAGCAGTAGCTTCGAACAATCGCCAAGGACAGGTGCGCTCACCGAACCCTTTTGGCGCGCTCATCAGAGCGGAACAAGATTGTGTGCGTGGAAGTCTTGCGACGGCTCTTTCGCTTAGGGACTGATCTGACTAGCTTCACACAATGCATCGCGATGGAGACCAGATCCAAGAAAATAGACTTGGGGGCATGCCCAACTTATGCAATGAGGCTTCTCTTGCGTGAGGAACGTGCTGTATGCCTCTATCCTGGGACCGATACCAGTACCGGACAGCGTTGCATGTTCGTTTGGACACATACTCCAGACCGATTTGCGGGGATGAGCACGGCGCTCAGGCTGAGTGGCGCCGCGGCTGGAGCAACAGGGCGGCAATGCTCAATAGACGGCAACCTAATTTTAGACTCTAGCATGTCCCCGCACGGCTTGCGACGGTTCAGCGACGAATAGTCTGGCCTTCTGCAGCCATATTGACGGATACGGCGCAAATCTTGACGTTGAGCAGCCGGGCGGCAAGCGCGAGTTGCCAGTCGGCTGTCCGCCCGATCAATTCGGACCTAGAAACCGTCTGTCCTTAGGAGGTCCATAGCTCGGCGCGTTGCCGAGGTCGGGTCTCTTGATGTCCGTAAATACGGATGCCCGCACCTCGCCCGGTCAGCCCAATTGATTAGGCAAGTCTCACCCGAAATGAGTTTTCGCTTCTCTCCATTAATAAGCAAAGTGCCGTACCTGCTGCCTTCACCAAACGGTCTTGTTACGGTAGACAATTTGAGAAAGGTACTTTTGAAAGAGATCTGTGCGCTTTGAAACCCTGCTGCGGTCAATCGTAATTACGGCATATGCACCAATCGTTTGGAGGTGAGCTACATGACACATCGCACCCAAGTTCCTCAAGAAAGCCAGAATGAACAGCTTGCCTGTGGCGGATCCGGGACGTCATTGCGGCGACAGTTGCTTCCCGCCCTCATTCTCATTGGGTTTTGCGCCGTTGTGGCCGATGTTCCTTCTTCCGCGGCTGTGCCGGCTCAACCTTACAAAACGCATCGTCTGGAGCCGGAGCTGGCCCTCATGCCCCTCGCAACGACCTATGTGCCGGATATGCCGTGGTTTTGCATTCTGTGCGGTTGCGCAATCGCCGTGCTGCTTTCGCAGTTGCATAGAGTCCAATCGCAAGCCCGCACAGCGGGAATCCTCGAAGAACGTCAACGAATAGCCCGTGAACTGCACGATACGTTAATCCAAGGAATTCACGCCCTCATTCTGGCCCTTCAAACCTCCAGTGGGCGGCTACCCGGCACGGACAGAGTTCGGAAAGAGATCGATATGGCCCTCGATCGGGCTTCCGATATGCTCGACGAGGCTCGTGATCGGGTCGGTGCATTGCGAGTCCCGCTTCCTGTGATCGATGTCGCCCAGGCAATTAGCGATGCGGCGAATACTCTATCTCTAGCGAAGCTCGCCAATTTCTCCCTGGCCGTCCAGGGAACCCCTTTGCCTCTTCAGCCAATTAGCGCTGAGCACATTTACGCCATCGCCCGCGAAAGCCTCGCGAACGCAGTCGCTCACGCGAAGGCCCAGACAATCGAAGTCGAGATTACATATCAAAAAAGCGGGATTCGCGTTCACGTGCGAGATGATGGATGCGGTATTGGGCGCATCGCAGGGAACCACACCGCGACGCCCCGCCACTTTGGTCTTCAGGGAATGCGCGAGCGAGCGGCACAAATCGACGCTCAACTAAAGGTTTGGTGTCGCGACGGCGGAGGAACCGAAGTAGCACTCGATGTCCCTGCGTCGAGGGCTTATCGAGTCTCGCCACAGAGTAAGCTATGGCCGCAAGAATTGCGTGACCTTTCAGGGTTGGCCTCTAGCGTGATCCGCCGGTTGATCTCTTCGGGTAACCCCGATGGTGCAAATCTCTCTCACAGGTGCATAAGTAACCAAAGCGGGGGGAGTTCTTCGCCATGACAAGTATCGATTTACCGAAGCCGGTGACACGCATTCTGGTGGTTGACGATCACCCAATTTTTCGCGCCGGACTCGCGGCGCTGGTTAACAATGAGTCTGATATGCAGGTGGTGGGGGAGGCAGGTAATGGACGTGAAGCAGTCGAGCAGTTCGACAATTTACGTCCTGACATCACGCTACTCGATCTTCAAATGCCTGAGATGAACGGCATCGAGGCGATTCATCAGATTCGCTCGGTATTTCTTTCGGCTCGGATCATTGTGGTAACGTCCCACTGTGGCGACGTTCTAGCCGAGCGCGCCCTCAAGGCCGGCGCCCAAGCCTACATCTCCAAAAGCATGATTCGGCGGGAATTGCTCGAGACAATTCGAGCGGTCAGAAGCGGACTGAAGAAAATCAGCCAGGATGTGGCGACCACACTTGCTCACTACTTGGGTCAGGGCAGCATCTCGGGAAGGGAGATTGAAGTTCTCTCCCTAATTGCAGCAGGTAACAGCAACAAACGAATCTCGCGGCATTTGGCCATCTCTGAAGAAACCACAAAGAGTCACGTAAAACGGATCTTGGGCAAGCTCGGCGCGCGCGATCGCACCCATGCCGTAACACTTGGTGTGACGCGCGGAATCATCCAGATACCGCTTATGTGAGCGCAATGGGCACGCTTTTGCGAGACGAATCCGGCTGGGCAACGAATTACCCGGATGCCGTACTCGGATTTGAGATGCGCGAAGGTGTCGATTGGCGGTTTCGGCGCCCTCCAGTGTTGGGTAAGCCAATCTTTTCTCAATAGGCCCCCGTCCACCGCCACTCGATGTTGACGGGGGCTACAAGGAGATTCTAGGACTTGATGAACGCCAGAAGGTCCGCATTGATCGTGGCGGCCTCGGTGGTGGGCATACCATGAGGAAAGCCCTTGTAGGTCTTCAAGATCGCACCCTTCACGAGCTTGGCGCTCAAAGGACCCGAGTCCGCGTAAGGTACGATTTGATCATCATCACCGTGCATTACAAGGGTCGGTACAGTGAATTTCTTGAGGTCCGGTACGAAGTTGGTCTGCGAGAATGCGACAATACCGTCGTAATGCGCCTTGATGCCACCCATCATCCCTTGCCGCCACCAATTGTTAATAATGCCCTGCGAGGTCTTGGCGCCGGCGCGGTTGTAGCCGTAGAACGGCCCTGTCGGCAGGTCCAGGTAGAACTGGGAACGATTGGTTGCGACTTGAACCTGGAGGCCGTCAAATACTTCCTTCGGCAGTCCATCCGGATTCTCAGACGTCTTCACCATAATTGGCGGAACGGAACTGATGAGGACGGCTTTTGCAACCCGGCTCTCGCCGTGCCGTGCGATGTAGCGCGCCACCTCGCCCCCGCCGGTTGAATGGCCTACGTGGATCGCGCCTTTGAGATTGAGATGCGCGGTGAGCGCAGCAAGATCATCGGCATAGTGATCCATGTCGTGCCCGTCAGCCCCTTGGCTCGATCGGCCGTGACCCCGACGATCGTGAGCGATGACACGAAACCCGTGATTCAGGAAGAACATCATTTGGGTGTCCCAGTCATCGGCGGTGAGCGGCCAGCCATGTGAGAAAACGATCGGCTGACCCGATCCCCAGTCCTTGTAGTAAATTGTAACGCCATCTTTCGTCGTAATCGTGTTCATCGTCTTCTCTCCGGTGTAGTGCAAGTCCGTAGTGTTTTTGGTGATTGGATCCGCATCCGCTGGAAAGTACGCCGCGGTTACGGCTAACGCCGCGGCGCCTCCTATTAATAGTTCACGGCGCGTCACATGCGCCGATTGCTGCAAGCCATCCGTGATCGCTGGCGGGTGGCTTTCGGAGCCGCTATCTATCATGTGATTTCTCCTTGAGTGGGGCGATCGCCGCGTGCTCGTGAATGCATTGTCTCGTACAGCCCGATAGTCGGCGTCCCGGCATCGAGTGCACTGCAGATCCCCATTTTGGAACGGGGTAAGGGAACAAATAAGGAAAGCGCATCGGTTAGCTTCGCCTATCGACGAAGCAGGTTTACGGTTGCGAGATTGATAAGTTCCCCCGCCCGACCGTCCAGAACCGCCTTCATCATAAAGAGCCCGAATTTATGAGCCTCGTCGATTGTGGTTACCGGCGGCATGACGAGTTCCTGTCGGGCACTGACAACATCCACGAGTACCGCCCCGCGATATGCCAGGGCTTCCACGAGCGCCGGTCGCAGGTCTTGGGGTTTCTCAACGCGAATTCCCTTGATACCCATCGCCTCGGCCATCGCTGCAAAATTGGGATTCTTCAGCTCGCAGCCGCTATCGGGAAACCCCCCGGCTTTCATTTCCAGCTCGACAAAACCCAATGTACCGTTGTTGAGCAGAATGACTTTCACGGGCAAGTCCTGTTGCAGGAGCGTGACGAACTCGCCCATCATCATCGTGAAGCCGCCATCGCCTGAGAACGAGATGACCTGGCGGCCCGGGCAGGCCGATTGCGCCCCTATGGCGTGAAGCATGGCATTCGCCATTGAGCCGTGATTGAACGATCCGATGATTCTGCGATGACCGTTCACCTTCAGATACCTCGCAGTCCATGCGATCGGCGTGCCGACATCGCAAGTAAATATTGCATCTTCGTCGGCCAATTCACTCACCAGGCGAGTGACATACTGTGGGTGAATGTATTTGGAGTGCGGGCCGCTCTCGGCCAAGGCGTCTAGATCCGCACGTGCATGCTTGTAGTCAGCGAGCGCATCTTGCAAGTGACTGTCGTCTTCCTTCTTCTTTAACAGTGGCTGAACTGCTGCCAACGTGGCTTTGATGTCGCCCAAGAGACCCAACTCGAGGGGACAGCGATTGCCGAGTGCTTCCGAGCGCACGTCTATTTGTGCGATTCGGGCGTCCTCAGGAAAGAATTGTCGATACGGGAAATCGGCGCCCAAGATCAGCAGGGTGTCGCAGTTTTTCATGGCTTTGTATCCCGATGCAAAGCCCACCAACCCCGTCATTCCGACATCATATGGGTTATCGTACTCCATATGCTCCTTACCCCGCAGCGTATGGACAATCGGCGCGTTAAGCGTTTCGGCGATCGCCAGTACCTCCGCGTGGGCACCTGAGCAGCCAGCCCCACAGAACAAGGTGACTCGGCTAGCCTCATTGAGCAGATTCGCCAACGACTCGAGCTGATCGAGGCTAGGAGTAATGGTGGGCGCCGCAGGGATCAGCCACTTGGGCACCGCGCTTGTGGCCGGCTTCAGCGCCACATCGCCCGGAATCACGACCACGGCCACACCGCGTCGGGCCGTGGCCACCCGGATAGCCCGGGTCAACACTTGCGCCAACTGACGAGGATCGGAGACTAATTCTACATAGTGGCTACAGTCCTTAAAGAGGCTCTCCGGATGGGTCGCCTGAAAATAGTCGATGCCAATCTCAGTGCTCGGAATATGCGCCGCGATGGCTAATACGGGAACTCCGCTCCGATGACAATCGAAGAGCCCGTTGATGAGATGTAGATTTCCAGGACCGCAGCTTCCGGCGCAGACCGCCAGCTCGCCTGTCAGATGAGCTTCGGCTCCCGCCGCAAAAGCGGCCCCCTCCTCATGGCGCATGTGCACCCACTCTATCTTTTTCAGACGGCGCAGCGAGTCGGTGAACCCATTCAAGGAATCGCCCACTACGCCATAGATGCGCTTGACGCCGGCCTGGATCAATGTTTCTGCGATGAAATCAGCAGACGTTCTGCTCATGGGATGAATTCCTTCAGTTAGGATGCAATCGGGGCGGTAGAGGAATCGTGGAATGAACGCAACGGCTTGTCACAGTCGAACCAGTGAGCATTGCCCCGCGGCATGGAGTCGCGTTGATCGACTGGCGGGCGAGGCGAGGCAGGGCAATCCACGCCCAGTAAGGCCAGTGCAGTCATGTCTCTTTCTTCACCTGCGTAATATCTCGCAGTACTTCAGCGCTCATTCTGCCAAAGGGTAGTGGCCCCTCCAGTACACGTCGGGCATAGGCCAAACCAATCGCGGCAATGGCGGCCCACAGTAAACATATGAGCCAGGCTATCAGTACTCGGTGAACTGAATCCCATGCCGTCACGATTACGGCGACCGACAGGAAACCCATGAATAGAAATCCGCCGACAGCGCCAAGGACTGCGCCGGCGAGCGCACGAACAAGTTCTTCTCGCAAAGACGTCAGATCTAGATGCACGATACGTAGAAACTCAGGCCACCGAGCGTTGATGAGGCTCCAGGCACGCCGAACGCGTCGGACTTCAGTGAACATCATGATGCCGTGCAGCACTGACAACTGAGACTGCTCGCTCGAACATACGTGTGCCAACGAATCGAATCGAACGTCGAGATCGCCCGGCACTTTCGAATATAGAGGTATGATTCATTGCACGCTCTCGTTCTACCATCACGCCTCGCTACTCTAATGGAGTCGGTGCCTTTGGAAATCACGCGATCCAGGTAAGTGACCTTCACTCGTTTGAGGTTGGCGGCGGGCTTGCTTTGTTAAGTACGCGGGATTGGGTGAGGCGCTCGCACCGATGGTAACCACCCCCTTCATGGTTCAGGGTCACGGCAACGCGCTGCAGCGCTTAAAACAAAAAGTAAAGTGCGAGGAGGCATTTGAAGCACACGGCCTCACGCTCAGCGTACAACGTAATCGTGGAGTGACCAAGCCGAGGTGGCTATCTGAGCGCAGGCTCGCGGCCAGCGCTTTCGCTATTGAACTTCGTTCACCAGCTTGCCGCGGAACACGCGATAGACAGTGATCGTGTAGAGCAAGATCATCGGCAGGACCACGAGTCCCGAACCCCAAAACATGAAGCGCAGACTCGCCGGCGGCGCGGCGGCCTCGGCGATGGTGAGCGAGAAGGGGAGTATGTAAGGCAAGAACGAGACCACAAAGGTGCCGAAGGCCGCGATAAAGGCCACCAACACCAAAATAAAAGGCCTAAAGTCGCGCCGATCACGAGCGCCGAACAAGATCAACAGGGCCGCTCCCACACCGATCACTGGAAATGCTGCGAGAGACGGCCGCTCCCTCCAACGATTCAGAATCTGTAGCTCGAGGTGCAATGAATAGACAAAAAGAACGATGAGCAAGAATCCCACGATACATGTGTAGATCTTGATGCGTCGGTAGGCCTTCTCGCGAAGCGCGCCCTCGGTCTTACCGATCACCCATCCAAGCCCGAGCAGCATGTATCCCCAACACAAAGTCAGGCCGCACAGCACCGAGAACGGGGTTAGCCAGCCGAACGGACCTCCCACATACTGATCATTCTCGATCGGGACGCCTGCCGCGATTGCCCCGACCGCCGCACCTTGCACAAAGGCGACAATGAAAGACCCCGTGCTGAATGCCATATCCCAAAATTCTCTGGAACCGCGGGCTTTATAACGGAATTCGAAGGCGACGCCACGCAGAATCAATGCGCCCAGCATCAACACAATCGGCGAATAGAAGGCGGGCAGGATCAGCGAGTATGCGCGAGGAAAGGCACCCCACAGCAGCGTTCCGGCCAACACCAGCCACGTTTCGTTACCATCCCACACAGGCGATATGGAGGCGAGCATCGAGCGTCGGTCATCTGGATCACGCGTCAAGCCAAAGAGCATTCCAACGCCCAGGTCGAATCCGTCCAGCAGCACATATAAGAGGATTGCAAGCCCAAGAATGGCGGCAAAGTAGATTATCACGGGCCGGCATCCACTGCGGGCTGCACCGGCGCCCTGCCTGCGACCGCCATCGGCCGCTTCGCATTTCCTGTCAATTCGGCGCCGACGCCAGTGGGACCTGCTTTGATGAGTCGATAGATGAATATCGTGCCAAACGTGAAGATCAGAAGATAAACGGATCCAAAGAAGGCAAGCGAGGCAATGGTCTGGCCCACACTGAGACTCGGAGTTACCGAATCGGCCGTGCGCAAGACGTTGTATACCGTCCACGGCTGCCGACCGACCTCCGCGGTAAACCATCCGGTGAGCGTTGCGACAAATGGCAGTGGGAAGCTCAAGAATATGGCCCACAGGATCAGCCGCTGGCGATCGATCTTGCCCGCCAGTTGCAGAAGTGAGCCTAACCACGCGAGCCCGAGCATCAGAAGCCCGCAGCCGACCATGATCCGGAATGCGAAGAAAGGAATGGCCACCGGGGGCCGATCTCGTTTCGCAAAATCCGTGAGACCCACCTCCTTGGAATCAAACCGCATCGCAGCGACCAAGCTTCCCAGATAGGGGATCTTCAACTCGAAGCGGTTGCTTTCGGTTTGGGAGTCCGGGATGGCGATTAACACCTCTCCGGCAGGCTGCTCGTCTTGCCATCGTGCCTCAATCGCAGCGAACTTCGCGGGTTGCCGATCATGCACATAATCGCCGTTCAAATGTCCGAAGAAAAGCTGAAGAGGCATAAGTGCGGCAGCGAGGAACAGCCCCATCTTCAACATGACGCCTGCTTCCGCGGCATAGGTTCTGCGAATGCGGTACCAGGCACCCGTTGACGCCACGCAGAAAGCACCGGTGATGTACGCAGCCAACAACATGTGCGGAAACCGCACCCACACCACGGGACTAAAAATTATTTTTACCCAATCAACGGGGAAGAATGCGCCTTTGACCATTTCATAACCCACAGGCGCTTGCATCCAGCTGTTGTTGACCATGATCCAGAACGCGCTAAAGGTAGTGCCCAAACACACCATCAGCGTAGAGAAAAAATACAGTCCCGACGACACGCGGCGACGACCATAGATGAGGACGCCAAAAAAGGCCGCCTCGAGAGCGAACGCAGTGAAGCTTTCATAGACAAGCAGCGGCCCTTGGATCGGCCCGGATGCTTCCGACAGCCGGCTCCAGTTGAGCCCCATCTCGAAAGCCAGCACGATTCCCGAAACCACGCCGAGGCCGAACGCGATTCCAAAGATCTTGAGCCAGAATTCGAATAGCCTCCGATAGACCGGCTTCTTGGTGATGAGATTTAGTCCTTCCAACACGGCCAACCAGGCCGCCAGACCGATGGTGAAAGAGGGGAAAATAATGTGAAACGACACTGTGAAAGCAAATTGCAGACGCGATAGAAACAGCGCGGTGAGGTGTGGCATTTATTTCTCCCTCAGGCGAACTTGAAACGCGGCGCAATCGAGAGACTTCGAGCGTTGGGGTCTGTTCGGTCCGTCCGATGGCCGCCGCGGCCGGTAGAACCGACTAGACGCGCAGGAGCCGCGGCGGCGCACTCGGACGAGGCCATGAATTTGACCGCCGACTTCATCACTTTGTTGCCGCGGCGATCAGACCGATGTCCGTAGTTATCCTCGCTGGCCGCTGCAGAAGTATCCGCCGTGGCGATGCCCGGTCTACCCGCAGCCCCCATAGGTGTCTGGCTAGGGCAATCAATTGCGGCACAAATACGATCGCACCGATCCGAAGCGCTTGATACATCGCCTCCGGAACCCCCATCAGCACCAATGCGTGTTCGATCAATCCAAACGATCGTAGCAAGCATCGTACCGTGGCATCGGCGACAGGACGGATCGCATGGAACATCGGGGAATATGGATTCATAAGGTTGTAGACGAGGCTATGCTTTTGATGACCAGCCCAAAAGCCCCGGATGGGGGATTGGCAAGACCCCTCAATCGAGGAGCACAACACTGACCGCCAGCGGGTTCAGATGGCGGGCGCCGTTAAAGCTTCGAGTTGTCTCGGGTGATAGTTCAGCTTTACAGGAGACCGATAACGGCCGCTAAGCTAAGCCTTATCATGCATTGCAGAGCGTACTGCGCACGCAACGGTGCTGGCAATGATGGTCTATCTTTCGGGTCGAGGGCTAAAGGCGTCTGCGAGACCTGTTCCTGAGGATCGGGTATCGTCGAATGTCCTGGATACGTTGCGCACCGGTCCATGACTCGTAGTTAGCGACGAGTTTAGGGATTTCGGAGACGAATTTGTCGAACTCTCTCGCTGCCATTTCTGTTGCCCCGCTACGATGGCTCTCAATGAATTTTGCACGCGAGTACGGCGCCAAGTATGCCGATCCGTTGACGCCTCTAGCAAGTACCCACCACAGGATTTGAGCTTGACCGAGATCGATAAATATAGGCGAAGGGCTGTCTGCCCATTCCCGTAGCAAAAGGCAGCTATCGGAAAACGTCTTCCGCAAGTTTGGATTCCCACCGACTGGTATGCCGTCTTGCCAGGCATGACCAAACTGCTCGATGTCTCTTTTGCGTCTGGTTCCGTCCACAACCCACATCAACTTTGAATAAAACAGATCTCGAGATCGACGCTCTTCAGGTTTGAGGTATGAGTGCTGGAATTCGATCACCCAACCTCGAGAGGTCTTCACGTCTGCGATATGACGTTCACCGGTCTCGGCGTGCTGGACATGCTCTTGCCAATCAGCAGGAAACTGGTCTTTCCAGGCGCGATGCCATTCCGTTTCGTTCTCCCACCACGGATCGCAAACACTACTCTGCTTGTGAGCCCAGTGGCGAACCCGGACTTCTCCGCACCTTGCCACCATCAATCTTCCGCAGACTGGACATTCGCCTGAAAGATTGGGCCGAGCTTCTTCGCGTTGCCCGTTGACGAGGGCGAACTTCATGGCTTGCTCACGCCCGCCTTCTTAAAGTGAACGACAAAGGCCGAGTGATTTTCAATAGCCATATAGTCGGGCGCGAGCTTTGCGATATTGCTTGGCCACCTTCGAGGTTAGGTGAAAGAATAGTATCGCCGAAACCGCAACAAAGATTATTTCGAAGGGTCCTTCGACTGCCGCGACCATCTGGCCGTAGGGTCTCGAGGTGTCTAAGCTTGTTAAAACCCATGTTCCGAAAGCAAATATCAATGCAGGTTACG